>Ga0189290_100118_pt1 | contig 62614 bp, 50 predicted proteins | sample UW140minimetaG_FD_130318 | JGI IMG/M metagenome (GOLD analysis project Ga0189290, IMG submission 130318) | Marine microbial communities from the Costa Rica Dome - UW140 mini metaG | ecosystem: Environmental > Aquatic > Marine > Oceanic > Photic zone | place: Costa Rica: the Eastern Pacific...
ACACATCGAGGCGTCCACCCCCGAAAACCATCATGAGGCAGCGACCTCGAAAAGGACCCTGACCCCGGCGGAGACATCAAAGTGGGAGTTGACAGCGAGCCGCAATTAAAGGGCCGAATGACAATCTTGTTGCCACGGTCATGACGCAGCCTCGTCGAAATAGCCCTGCAACCGGCTGGCAAGCTCTGGCTCACCCAACGAGCCTAGGCACGTGATCTCGTTGTCGATCCTGATTCTTCGCACCGCCCGACGGGTCACATCCTCCATTCGGCTCGCACCAATCCGGGCCGCAGTCGCGAGCCAGGCTTCTGCGATTGCGCGAGCGAGCACGGGGTCGGCCCCGATCGACGGCCTTTCAACAATCTGAACCGCCGCATCCTCCGACAGCGCCTCGACGAGTTGCCACCGTTGCAGCGCTCCTGCACCCCGATCCAGCGAACGTGCTCGGAGCCAGAGCCGCTGGAAGGTGTTGCGCAGGCCACCATGAAAGCGATCAGCGTGCCCGTCCTCGAAGCGCCAGAGCACCACTTCCGGGACGATACAGGCTGCAACGAATGCCCAAACATCATCCCGCAACGCCTCACCGCCGCTGATGATGGGAGCCTCCACCAGCCGCTGCGCGCATTCGGCATCGAACGACGCCCTGCCGGCGGCTCGACCCTCGTTCGGAAATCCGAAGCGTTTGGCAAGGGCAACGATTTGCTCTTGGAGTTCTGTCAGATCGGCCGCGTCGGCTCGCGATCCGCCACTGGACGCATATGAGACCGAAGTGCCGGCCGCCTCCATTCGCTCGCTGATGGAGCCTGTTTGCAGCAAATCTGGCATGCCAATCAGTCGCCGAACGCCGTGGTTGTCGAGGCGGGGCATGAGGCGGAACTCACTCATTGCCGAGCTCTCCTGCAAAGAGGCTTCCGATCGCGAGCTCGAAGCGTGAGGGGTCATGCTGTGCCAGCGTCCGCACAGCCTCCGCCGACTGTCCGGGGAATGCCTGTTCCACCCATGCCTCGATCACCGCTGATACCGAGGAAGGGGTGGCCTCCGCTTGGTCGAGCGGAAAATGATCGAGATCGATGGCCGACCTGACCATCTGGGTGGTTACCGAGCACATGAGCATCCTCAGTGTGACCTCGTCCGCGTGCTGCACGGCTTCCACAAAGGTCGGCCTGTCCAGGTTGATCAGCAGTCGGACCGACGTCGCGAAGTCATGGTGGAGGGTCTGCGGGGACCAGTCGAGGTACCAGAGTGCATCACCATGGCCGGTCGGGAATACAGTCGCAAAGCTTACGGCTTCCATCGGGAAGCGCGCACCGAGCGGTTCCACCGCGGCACGGAATTCGTCTCGCCAGAGTCTTGCACCTGTCGTGACTGGCGAAACCCGGCGACGAACCGTACCCGACGAAAGAAGGACGATTTCGGTCGTAAGCACGAAGAGCTCTGAGACGTCACGACCATCAATTGCTAGCGCCAGTACAATGGCCTCGCGACCGGCTTGGATCACTTCCCGGGTAACAATTCTTCTCGCGCGCTGGAGGCGGCGGCCACCGGTGCCGAAAGTGACGACGCAGAGGAGCTTGATCTCGTCGGCCCTAAGCCCGGTGTCAGCGGCTACCCCTTCCACATCGACCTTGAAATGACGAACTGCCTCGAGGTTGGTCGAGTAGTCAAAGTGATCGAGGTGGCCGTCCGCGAAGACGCAGGGTTCGCCGTCACGCGTGACGAGCCAGGGCCCGGCACTGATCCGGTCGGGGCCGGGACGAAGGAAGGGATAGGCAATGGCCGTCATGACGGTGCCTGCTCAGCTGCCGCCACTCGCACTCCGGCCGCTGCAACATCAGGCACGATGATCCGCGCACGATAGCTGCCGCTCTCGTCCGGCGTTGCGAGCAGCTCAGGCGATGTGGTCAGCTGATTGCCGTCCTGATCTTCCCAGCATACGAACGTGACGACGACGTCACCCTCGTCCGGACCTGCCAAGACACCATCGATCACAGGAGCAGGTATGGCGGTAAGGCGGATTGCCCGCTCCGTATTGTTGTCCACGTCGATCTCGAAGAGCGCTTCGGCCCCGGTAGCGCCTTCCTGCAACGCTACGAAACGTGGCTCGCTGACCCGCCAGCTACGGCCTCCGCCGCGACCACCGCCGCCTCGGCCATTTCCGCGGCCGCGCGACCCGCCGCCACCGCCGCCCGTACCTCCGATTGCGGGCATGCAGCTGCCGAGAAGGTCGGCCGCCTTGGCAAGCGGTGGCTGCTCGGATGCTCCGGACGTGGAGGACGAAGCCGGATATGCATATGATGCCGCGAGGTACTTCAGCCTTGCCAGCGCAACCCGCACGAAGGTCTTTGCCCAGCTCTTCGGCATCTTGTCCGGGATCCAGTCGTCGTGGGCAGGTGGCTCAGCGTCGGCGAAAGCTTGCTCAACTACGGGATCGTCGTCACAGATGAAGACCCCGGCCCATTCGACGGTGTCACTTGGCAGGTGGGTGCCCTCGATGTACTTCACGACCAGTTCAACCGGACGCATGAGGGCTATGTGCGCACTGGTGGCCGGGATGATGCTGTCAGCGGGGTCGCCGAGAAACTGCCGAGGCCTCCTGAAGCCGCGTCTGATGGAGCAGAGGCCGAGGTGCTGGATGGGCCGCTCGGAAGCGATCCTGGTCAGGTTTGGCCCTCCAGCCTTCACGGTGCGATAGGCCTCAACGAATAGGTCAAGTGGCGGGAAATCATCGGGTGCCGGAAGCGGCAACAGCTCTCCGTTGAGTTCGACCTCGATGGCCATGGCCCTTTGGCCATCGGCGCCGAGGAGCATCTTTGGCCAGAGGTACCAGAGGAGCGCCTCCTGGATTTCGGCCGCAACTGCCTCGAGCGGGCGGTCCTCGAGATCGGGGTCGAGCACGACCAGCGTGGTTCCCGTGGCGTCGGCTCCCCGATCAGGAAGCCCGAGCGCCTTCCGCAGCCGAACGGCGCTGCGACCAGTAACCGGATCGACCACGTCCGCGTCGTCGGCATCGGCCACGCCCCACCAGTGGCGACCGGTCAGCCGGCCATGGCGCTTGCTGTCGTGGGCATCGCCCAAGTGGCATCCAATGAAGCGGTGAACGATCCGCGCGGAAGGAGTCAGCGAGACCGAGTCAACGAGGACCGTGGTACATCGACTGAGCTGATAGAGCGAACTCTTCCCGTAACCATAAGTGCCGCCACCGCCCGCCATGTCACGACGGGCACCCATGTTGCGCACGAAATTCACGAAGTCGTTGTGCTCCCCTGGCTTCGGCAGCACGTTCGCCCGAGATGGACCGCCGAGGCCACGGGTCCTCCAGTCGGAAATCTCCATGACGACCGGATGCTTCGAGGAAAGGTAGGCAAGCAGTGGGTCTGCGGACTCCTTGGACGGAGGGAGCTTGGCGAGAATCTCATCGCGGAGAATGGCAGCCTCCTCGGGCCGCAGCTCTCGCAAGCCAATCCTGTAGCCGACGCCGGACTCGACGAGCCGTGCATCCCAGCTGTTCTGGACCGTCTCCCTCACCACCGTCTCCAGCAGGGACAGCGCAGGTGTGCCTAGAAGCTTCTTCATGCCGTCGGCAGCCATGCCACCTGCAGCCGCGAAGCATTCCGCATGGAGACTCAGGGGCTTAGACATGACACTATCTCCTGAAGCGCATTGTCGGCCTCGGCGGGCCTGACTCGAAACTCCGACGCAAAATCGAGATTCACCCGGTAGCGGAAGTGGCTGACCCCGACCGGCAGTTCTCCCTCCGCAAGCGAGGCGGGAGTGAGCCGCGGAAAGCCGTCGGTCACCGAATAGAGCTCCTGCGAGAACAGGGAGAACCTGAACGAGGACCACTCATCGGCCTGGGCTTGATCGTATCCGAGCAGGGCGAGCCGATCGGCCACGCCGGCAGGATCGTTTGCGATCGTGCACGCATGCGTCGCCTCACCCACAACCGAAAGAGGCCCAGCCCCGTCATACTCGAGCACGCAGTGCGCGAGCAGCAGATGTCCACCGGGGGGCGCTGCCAGCTGGTCAATTGCAGATACCTCCACGATCCGGGACTGGGCACGAAGCGAAGTCTTGACCTCGATCGCCCGATCACCGCCACGGAAGTCGTGGCGGCCGCCAGCGGGCCCGGTCCAGAGTTGCCAGGCGTCGGGTTTAACGAGAAGTAGCCGGTTCAGGATGATCAGCTCGCCAATCAGCCCGAGTGCGGTTTCGATCGAAGGACGCTCGCGGTTAGCGCCCGAGAGGAGATTGCGAAAGTCGGTGATTGCATCCTCGAGCGCGTTCGCCGGCGCGGCGCCCCCCCTCAGGCGCCGAACGACTTCATCGACCAGCTTCTCGAAGACGGCCTCGAGTCGCTCGCCGCGGCAGGCGACATCGATGAACCGAACCGGCTGTCCCTGCAGCAGAAGCACGCTGTCCCTGAGTTCAAGACCGTGCGTATCGTGGACCATCGGGAACCGCTCACCGGCTGCGAGCGGGACAAGAAGCCGCGCTTCGCGCTCAGCTCCTATCGCGAGGCGAGCCGGGCCAGCGCCAGCCGAGGCGTCAAGCACCAGGGAGGGCACGCCCAGATCACTCGCCTGCGCACCTGACTCCTGCCGCAGGCGTTCCCAGCCGATGCCCGCACGGGTTCCGTCGGTCATTTCGCAGCCTGTCCGGCATCGCCGTCGATGTCTGCCTGAACGTCCTCCTCGTCGCCGTCGTCCTGGTTGATCGGGACGCGGACATAGCTTGTCTTCGCGCCCCGCTCTGGCAGAACGAGGCCAATTCCCAGCATGTCGCGCACCGCGCCGAGCGGTTCGCGCAGCTTCTCAGACCTCGGTACCGACGCCTCATCGATTGCGTAAAGGAGCAGCAGTGGAATCCGGTCACCGACCAGCGCCTGACGGAATTCCTTAACGCTGTCCCAAGACCTGTCATCGGGCGAGCTGGTGACGTCCATAAGCACGTCGTCCCGCGACATCAGAGCCTTGATGTCGGCGAGACCGTCGCGTGTCAGTCCCTTGAGGCGTGCCCGGTTGACGAGGCCGACATTGCCGAAGGCACCAAGCGGCTCAACGGAGCGGCGGGTTCCGCCTGTTTCGACGATCGCGATGTTCCAGGTTTCGTACGGCTGATCGGCCCGACTCGCCTCGAGCCGGATGTATTCCAACAGCTTTCCCGAGATCAGATCGCGCTGGTCACTTCTGTAAGTCTCCAGAAACTTCATGGCGAGATCGAAGGATACGCCTTCGATCAGACGGCCGCGCCGCGCAGGCTTGATACCTTGGCTCGCTGCCGCATCGACCAGCTCGGCCGCAGCCTCCCAGTTGTGCCGAAGAAAGTCCTCGTCACGGTGCGGGAAGCGTATGGTCTGGATGTGCTCTCCCGAGAAGCTCACGTCGCATGCCTTGGCCGCATACATCTTCTTGGCAGCGGTGATGGCCAATCCAGGAATGCGTCGCACCCGGATCGAGAAATCCGCCGGTGTCACCTCGCGTTTGCGGTACTGCTGAATGTCGGCCCGGATCTCGGCCTCGACCGTCGCCAGATCGCGGAACGATGTCCGCAGGTCGTCGGTCATCCAGATCCGCGGGAGGTCCTCGTAACCGGGCCGATATCCGAACCATCGGCCCATCTGAAGGAGGGTGTCGTACTGGTTCGATGAGCGCACGAAGTAGCTGACGACCAGCCCCTCAATTGTGAGACCACGCGCGAGCACCGAGCCGCCGACCACGATGTACTTCTTCGGCCCCGACGCGTAGTCGAGCCGCGTCTCGCTGTCGCTGTTCTCGACCACGATCGCGATGTCATCGAGGACCTTCTCGAGCTCAGGCCTCAGCGCGCTGAACGATGTCGGCGCAAGGCCGAAGCGGCCCGCATCGACCTTGGCCACCTCTTCGAGCCAGAGCCTCTCAAGTCGATCGAACGTCTTCTCGTCGCCCTTCGAGATTTTCTTGGCGAGCCCGTTCTGCCAGGCCGCGATCTTGTCGGCAAGCGCGTGATGCGGGTGCGTGTAGACCGTCGTGTGCACCAGCATCGAACTGTGCTGGCGCGACTGCCCACGTACATAGCGGGCGGCGGTTGCAAGCAAGAAGTAGGAAAGCGCCTTGTCTAGCGATTTCGGGATGCCGGGTTCGAAGGTGAACCGGTCCTTCGCTGACGGTGGACGAACGAGGGCTACCTCGGCGTCATCGACCTCACGGATCATGTCGAGTCCGGACTCCTCCGGTTTCTCGTCATCGGCATCGATCGGGTCGCGCCCGAACAGGCTCTCCGGACCGAAATAACCTTCGGGCTTTGGCAGGCTCGTGATGAAGTCCTCGGGATATAGGTCGTCTAGGCCGCCGGTCGGCTTCTCCGGGTTGATCAGCACGTTTGCAAAGGGCGTCGCCGTGTATCCGACGTATTGGACCTTCGGCAGTGCCGCGAGAATCTTGCGGATGAGCGCGTTGATCGCCGTCATGTTGTACTGACTGCCGGTCGCATTGACGCCGGCCTGATCGCATTCGTCATCTACAATAAGCACAGGCATGCGCGCGCGGTGCGTTGGCGGCGTCTTCTCGATCGTGCCGAGAAGCGCTTCAAGTGGCGCCACATTCTTCTTCACGGCAGCGATCTGCACCGGGTCCATAATCGAAAACCACTTACTCGCCGGCTTCCGGAAGTCGGAGTCGCTTGTGGTGTGGCTGTGCCACCCGTACTTGTTGCGCTCGACTAGATCGGACTCGATGCGATCCTGAGTCTGCGTTCGAAGCGAATTTGTCATGCCTGTCAGGATGATCACGAAGCGGTACCCTGCATCGACCGCCTTGGCGATGACCGCTTCCATGTTGGCAGTCTTCCCGCTCTGCACATAGCCGACCACCAATCCTCGGCCCCGGAACTCGCTCTGGGCGGGATTCTCGAGAAGCGAGACCACCTCGGTCGATGTTGCGTCGATGCTCGCAACAGTCTCCTTCGACCAGCCCTTGCGAGACAGCAGGAAGGCCTCGAGCTTTGGCCAGTGCAGATCGCCTGCGCGCGGACCGTCATACCAGTGCGGCCGTCGCGGCTTGCGAAGCGAAAAGTTACCAAGATACTCGATCTTCCGCTCGAACGCGGCTTCAAGCTCTCTGACAGCCGCCTTCCAGTTCGCCTCGTGCTGCGGGTCGAGCGGGCCAAGAAGCCGCTCGAAGGACGCGCGGGCCTCGTTTGCCGCGGTTTCGAGATCCAGCCCGGCAGCCTGCTCCTTCCGGATGTTGCTGACCCAGGCCTCGACCTGACCCGCCACGGGCGGGGGCAAAGGCGCCGCGTCGGCTTCGCCAATCAGCGTCGCAACGGAAACGCCGTAGTTCTGGGCCAGTGCCTTCAGCACGTCGATGCCCGGGTTCTTAGCCACGCCGCGTTCGAGCTCGGACAGGTAGGCCTTGGACGACCCGACCTTTTCGGCGACCTGCTGGAGCGATTGGCCCGATTGGACGCGCAGGTCCTTCAGAAGGGATGGAAGCGACATGGGTTCTCCGCGATGATCTGGAGGGGAATGAGCGTCGGAGTTGAACCGACAGCTCCACGGGCCCCGCCGTGGAATTGGCTAACGACGCTTCATCTCGGAATTTCCCCGACCCCGAAGCACTATCCGAATGAGTTACACGCTGCACCGTACGCTGTAGTGAACGAAAATTTCACATTAGCGAACCATTGTCAATCGTTCGTTAGTACGAACAGGAATGTTCGCTGAGGCGGCATACCTGATGTTCCAAGCGGCGGCACGGCATTTCTAACTTGGGTATACTGCTGGGTGCGGTCGCCGAAAGACAGGTCATCGTCTGGAAGGGTCTGCAGCCGCGCAGTCTGCAGCAAACAGGTAGCGGCCGGCGCCAAGTGCCCGCGCGTCGTTCTGGTAGGTAATCGCGAAGTCCCGGTTGCTCGATCCACTGCAGCCACGCATCTTTGAAGAGCCATACCTGCCGGCAACTGTGTTGCCACCCGAACGGTAGGCGTACCCGACCCCAAACTGTCCGATAGGAAGCCGAGCGTTAGTTGTCGGAGCGGGGAGTATGATTCGCCATCGTCAAGCGCCCCCGATTTCAAATCGAGACACTGACCGACCGGGTGGCTTTCTAAGGGATTTGGCGAGGCCGTGACCTTTCGCCTGAGTTCGTGGCGCTGCTCTACGGCCGGGCGGAAGTCGTGAACCGTGAGTTCCAGAAAGTCGGGTCGGGGCCAGTTTTCCGAGTTGGCGAAACGTCTCGAAGTCTGGAACGGGTCAGAGCTGCGCGTTATCCGGTGCCAGGTGATAATATTCCGGAGCTCAGGAGCGGCTGATCGGTTGTCCTCGCAGAGCCGGCATCATTCAAGGATGCGCAGCACCGCCTCGGCGATCTGTCGGGCAAGGTAGGGTGGCACCGCGTTGCCGACCTGGACGAACTGCTGGGTGCGGTTTCCGAGGAACAGATAATCATCGGGGAAGGTCTGAAGGCGCGCGGCCTCCCGAACCGTCAGGCTCCGGCATTGCGCCACGTCCGGGTGTATGAAGTAGTGGCCGTCCTTGGCGATGTGGCTCGTGACAGTGGTCGAGGGCTCATCCCAGACCTGCACCCGAAACCGATCGGCGAACTTTCCGCTGGTCCAACTCGCATGATCCGGTGCCAGCTCCTCAGGAAAATCCTTGGCTTTGGGAGAGGCGCCCGTCGCGCCTGCGACGGCCGAGGCGAACATGTATCGAGCAAGGTCAGACCTGATATGTCCACGCGTCTCATGCTGCGCCGTGTGGTCGAAGCCCGCCGCCGTCAGGAAGCGGATCAAGGCATCGGGGGCTTCCGGGCTCTCGCGGACTGCTGCGGTTGATGATCTGGGCAGGGCCGCACCGGCCCGGACCTGCCGTGGTAGCCACTGAAGAGCGGCCGCGGCATTGCCGGGAACATCCGTCACATCAGGCAGCTCTGCGAGAAAGGCCGCTGTCATCTCCCGGATCGTTGACCAGCGGATAAAATCATCCTGCTCGCGGCTGAGGCCGCTTCTGAGTTCGGGGAAGCCGCCGATGACCTGCCGGACGGTGGCCTTGCGCCGCTCTGCGAGCAGGGCATGATCTCCATCCGCCCGCCGTCCCCGCCAAGCTTCGGCAACGTCCTTCCGCACGCCTACGATGATTACCCGGTGGCGTCGCTGCGGCACGCCATGATCCTCGGCGTGTACAACGAAATCTTGCGGCGCTGTCTTGAGCAGGGACCGGGGACTGAGAGCCACAAGATCGTAAAGGCAACCCTCCTCGCCGCCGAGCGATCTCAGATCCTCCAGCACCATATCGAACACCCGCCGACCGCTGACCGACGATGACAACATACCCTTGACGTTCTCCATCACGAACACGGCCGGATGCAGAGTCCGCAGCACCGCGATGTACTCCCGAAACAGGAAATGTCGTCCGTCTTCCTCGGCTATGTAGCCTTCGATCCCTCGGTTTCGCGCTCGGCCAACCAGCGAATACGCTTGGCAGGGGGGGCCTCCGATAACGACCGTGTTCTCACCGAACCGCAAGCGCGCTTCGGCAATCGCCGAGGCGATCGGCTCGCGTGCCTCCGATGAGCCTAGGGTCAGACGTTGTGCCTCGTGCTCCGCCTCAAACCAGAGCGGATGATCCTGCCAGTGGTGAGCCGCCGCTCCTCCCCGGTGGAAATCCTCGTAGCCGTCCGGGAGACAACCCTCTTTGGCTAGATGAGCGCGGACGAAGGCCCGCAGGCGAAGCGTAGAGTGCGCAGCGGCTTCCATTTCGGCGGAGATGACGATTTGGAAGGGCCTTTGGCCTTCTGTCGTAAATCCGGCGAAACCCTCGCCAAGACCCCCGGGCCCTGCGAACAGGTCGATCACACCATAGGTTGAAGTCACGCTGCCGAACCCTCTCTCACACTTGTTGCTTCTGCTGATACCAGGTAGGCGCAGGAGCGCCAGACCGAAAACGCCGAAGTGGAGAGGGTCATTGGACGTATTCGACCGTGAGACGCGCTCGCGGAACATGTCGTCAATCAAAGGAACCAACACCAAGCCGGAGGTGGCTTTGCGGCGGGCCCTTCACGCGATGGGCTTCCGCTTCCGGCTGCACCGTCGCGACCTCCCGGGGCGGCCTGACATTGTGTTGCCAGTGCGGCGCATCGCGATCTTCGTCCACGGCTGCTACTGGCACCGTCACCTTGGCTGCCGCTTCGCGACCATGCCTTCCACCCGGACCGAATTCTGGTCCCAGAAGTTCGAGGGGAACATTGCCCGGGACTCCCGAAATCAACGAGAGCTGCAACAGCTTGGATGGCATGTCGCCACAATCTGGGAGTGCCAGATTCGAAAGGCCGCGGCTGAGAACACGGTGCAGGCCCTTTCTGCTTGGCTTGAGCACCCCGGGGGCACTTTTGAGCTGCCTCCGCCTCAATATGCTCGCCGTAAGACGTGACGGTTGTACGGTGGAAAACACATGACCGCGGCCTGTTGCCGAGATTCGCGCGAATGCCAGCGAGTTTTGCCGAGTTTGTAGGGAAACTATCGCCATCTCGACTGACATAGAGCGGTTGCCTAAGCCCTGAGCGCGTTTAGGTCGCCCAAGGTATGGCGATTCTTGCGCACTTGAGAGGGTTCATCAGCGAAGCTAGACGACCTGGGTGGGTGTCGCCGTTCCGACGCAGTTCACCAGAAGGCTAGCTTCGGTATGATCCCCCGAAAGCCGGCGGGCCTGTCTCCCACAGATCAGGACAGAGTTTGACCAAGCGGTAGCCCGCGGCTGATCTGGGCTGGTGCTTTCCCGACCTTGATGTGCTTTGCGGCCGGTGGAGATACCTTCTCTTCCGATGTGGCCTCCCTATCCTTGCTCTCCGAGACCTCGTCCCCGGACTTTGCGTCTGCGGCGATAATTGCCAGCACCTCCGGCGGCTCCAGCACGCTGTGCCGTAGGAGCGCCTCCGCCAGACGGATCACCGTCTTCTTTTCGAACACAATGATCGCTATGGCGCGGGTATAGGCGTCGTCAAGCATTGCGGAGATCCGCTGCCGCAGGTCCGGGTTGGCCGCAAGGCGCGCGAGTGCCATCTCTTGCGCTTCCCATACCAGGTCGCCGTCATACCCAAGCCCTAATCCGGTCTCGATCGAGAGAGCGAGCATCGTGGCACGGGCCAGGTCGCTTGCCTCGCTCCCGCCAGCCCCCGCGCTTGGAGCGCCGAGAATCGCTTCTTCCGCGGCGCGTCCGGCCACAAGCATGATCATATGCCGGTGGAGATCCTCCCTCGATGGGAACGCGGATCGCTCTCCGCCAAGCATCGCCATGTACCCCCCGTGCGGCTGATCGATCGCTAGCGTAATGTCGGTGGCCCCGATCTCGCGCATGGCGACGATCGCGTGTCCTGCCTCGTGCAATGCCTCGATGCGGCGCGCCTCTTCCGGCCGGCGCGGCCGCTCACGGGCAATCGTCGCCGCCAGATCGTTGACTGCGAGTGGCCGATCCGACCGTCGTGCCAGACGCTCGGCGCGTCGCACATAAGCCGCCACATCGGCACCCGTAACGCCGAGGCAGAGACGCGCGATACCCCGAAGATCTTCTCCGGAAAGAGCGCCGTCCAGATGCGTGCGCAGGATCTGCTCGAGCGCGGGGATATCAGGCAGGGGAATCGCGATGTGCCGATCCAGTCGGCCAGATCGCCGCAGGGCCGGATCAATCCGCTCAGGGTGATTTGTCGCGCCGACGATGACGACGCCTTCGCCGGAACATACGCCATCAACAAGCTCCAAAAGCCCGTTCACTACCTGTTCCCAATATTCGACATGGTCGCCGCTGAGATGATCGCGCCGGCCGATACCGTCAGCCTCGTCCAGGAAGAGGATGGCCGGCGAATTCGCCCAAGCTTCCTCAAAGACCTTCCTCATCCGACCCAAAACCGTGCCGAGATGGCCATCACCCTGCTGCCACTGCGCCACCGACGAGGCAATCAGCGGCACGCCGCAGGTCTCGGCAAGTGCTTTGGCAAACGTTGTCTTGCCGGTGCCGGGGGGGCCGGACAAGAGCAGGCCGTGATCGATCGCACTCCAGGCAATGCGGCCAGCCTTCCAATCGGCAAGATCACGGGCGAGGTCGAGGCCCCATTCTCGGGCCGGACCGTAGCCAGCGAGTGTTTCCAGGCGCGGGGCGGCCGGCTCTTTCTCTCCGGAGCCGAGACGAGCTGCCGCAATCCTCTCCAGGCTCGCGATGGCCTGAGTTGCAGAGACGCCCGGCCGGGCTGCGAGCGCCAGATCGGTCAGCGTTAGTACCTTCGCCTGATTAGCGGAAAGTCGGCGGACGCGGCGGGTGTTCAGTACATTTCGCAGGGTCGAGCGGATGTTGTCCGGATCGAGTTCCGTCAGGACGGCGACCATTTCCGCGTAAGGTTGTGCCGCATCGGCGAGATCACTCTTGCCGTGGCTGGCCGCGATGACGATCACCGGGGCAGCGCACGCCAGCGCTGAAGCGAATAGGACAGAGGGGCTGTTCCGCTCGTCTGTCTTTCGGCCCGGCTTAGCAGACTCGTCGGTCAGTATGATCATGGCGGTCCGGGTACTACGGCGGAAGTGCCCGCGCAGGTCCGCGTTGCGGAACACTTGACGACGGTTGGGCGAGAGTATGCCACTGCTAGCGAGATGCGCGACGCGCTCGGCGATCATTGCGGGATAGGCGGTGCGCAGCAGGAGCACGGGGGCGGTGGAGTCGAGCCGTTCCAGGACGTCGGGGCTCGCCTGCAGGGCGCGGCCGAGCAGTAGGGACAGGGCGATATCATCCGCAGCGGGCGGAATCACCTCCGGTGCCGGCCGTGCGCCGCTGCTGGCGGCTTCGAGGGAACCATCCAGCAGTCCATCATCGTCCTCATCGGAGAAAGCGATTGGGAGCGCGGCTTTGGCCTGATATGCCCACCAGCGTCTAACCAACTCGCGCCCGATGGGTGTCACGGCCTTCGGCACCCCGGGCGCTGGCTTGGAGCGGGCCTGTTTCCTGGACTTGAGCGGCTCCGCGAGCCTGCCCGTAACGTTGGGCTGCTTCGGACGTCTGGATACCGGGCGCTTGGTCATGACGAGCTCCTGTCAGTGGAGGAATTGACGGACTGCGGGCTGTGAATCATTGCGGCCGGGCGCGCATTGGGCGGACCGGCTTCCGGCAGTCGGTGGTGGCGGTCGAGAAGGAAGCGGGCGACAATTTCGGCGGTGGCATCCCCACTGACCATCAGGCGGCGGATGAGCCTATCTGCCGTGATGGCATCCAGCCGGCCGGAGCGATGCGCACGCAGGGCATAAGCGATCAGCAGGACAGGAGGCGTGGCAATGACGAGACCCGCCTCAACCCGCTTGTAGTCGTCGGGATGGACATGTTCACAGCGCAAGGCGGGCCTACCGGACCGGATCGGATGCAAAGGGATGATGGTCATAACCGGACCCTCCCGAAAACCGGGGGCGTCACGCTGGCCGCCATGGTCCGCCGCTCGGCCGGGCCGACAAGCCGCGCCGGCAAGGTGACGTATGGGAGGCCGGGACTGGGTTCCCGCCCCAGATCTCCCTCGTCCGGCTTCGTCTCAGGCGCCCGCAGCGGGTGGGAAAGGGCGACGATCGAGGCCGCCAGCGGCCCAAGCTGCGCAGCGAGCGCTCTGCCGAGGATCGCATCGAAGGCGTCGAGCGTCTGCCGAAGCGGCACGCCGAAATGAGCATCCAGCTTGTCCGGACCAATGGTACGGGCGGGATCGGCGCCGGTGCGCCCGTATCTATCAATGATGCCGTAGGAGACGGTCGCGACATCATGACCCATACCGCGCAGGGCGCTCGCGCCGGTGAGCGCCGACCCGCGCAAGAGGGCCAGAACGCCCTTGCATGAGGAAAGGGCCGCCGTACCACGCTTGGAGTCGTAGAGCATGGCGTGTCGGTGTTCCCTCTCGATCACCACCAGATCCACAATGAAATGCCGGGCGATCGCCTCCTCATGCGAGAGGAGAAGGGAATGATCGTCGGCGTTCTGCCGGACGATATCAGCCGCGGTGCGAGTGATCGGCATGTCGACTTCCCGCAGCACCACGAGGCGGTCGTCCGTATTGAGAACTTCCGCGATGACGGCCGGGATCGTCTGGCCGGCCCGGGTAGTGATGGAGCGCGTGATCGAGCCGATCGTGGAGAAGGCGCCGAGGACAGCATCGCCGGGCAGGGCGTCTGCGGCGCGTACCGCCTCTGCGACAATGCGGTTGGCTTCCCTCTCAAGGAATGAATGAAGAACATTCGGGGACGGACTGGTCCCACAGTGCTCGGAGGCGTCCGAGCAAGTGGACTTCAGAATGCTAGACATAAAGCATCTCCATGCCCGGCGTGGAGCCAGGTCGAAGGGGATGGAATTGAGGGACAGATCACTGATGGCCGGATGGCGGCGTCACCCGCCGCTGGTCAATCGGACGGATGGGATCAGCATCGGCTGACGCATCCCGACTCGCCCCAAGCGGCCGGTAAAGGCCACAAGGGGCGTCTCAGAGTCCGTGGATAACGCCAGTCACGCTGAAGGCGCTGCCAGTCAGGGACGACGACGAACGATCAGGCGATCGCGCAAGCTCGTTACGGTGATCAAACCGATGACTGCGAGCTTGCTGCAGAGATCCTGATGAACAACGATGTGGTGGCCGAGGTGGAGCCCGGCGGCATCGATGAGAACGAGCCGATGCTCCCTCAGACGATCCATCAGTGCCCGCGCTGCGGCGATTTCGGCAGCGTCGAAGACCGGCCCGGCTACAGGGCGTTCGCCCTGGATATTGGCAATTCCGGAAGCCGCATCGGCTGCAGCGTGCGGCGCAGAGTGAGAGTAACCTGCCGTCCAGCTCACTTCCGGGACGGAACCACTGTCCGCTTCTTCCAAGAGATGCGCTGCGCGCTGCTCCGCAGCGGCCAGCATCCTGACCTTGAGATCGTCCGGAATGTCGGGGATGTCGCTGATCCGCACTGCGGGCGCGAGGCCCGAAATGTACATGCGCTCAACGACGACGTGTCCTCGCGGTCGCGTCGGACCGTACGCATAAGGCGGCAGGTCGTGAACGACAGAGATCTCCTGACGCAGGGGCGCGCCGGGAGCCTTGTCTTCAGAAATAAGGGGATTTTCCTTGCGCGACTCCGTCGCACGCGGCAAACACACGTCAGCCATGCTGTACTCTCCAAGCGAGTCAGGGTGGTCAGGCTGCCGGGGAAGCTACAACTTCCCTGGCGGCCGCTTTCGCGGACGCCGCACAGTAGACCATTATCGTCGACGACGGGATGCCGCCGATAAGATCAATATACATAGCACGTCGCAAACCGGAAGGCAGGCTGTCGACAAATTGCCATCTTGCTTAATAAGATGAATTTGTTTCGAAAGCGGATTGTCTGCTTCTTTTTTCTGAAGCGGCTTTCCCACTAGGCTTTGCGAGTATCATCCATCGCAGATTGAGACTTCTGCTCAAGATGGTAGGAAATCCGCTGCTTTACCGCTTTGAGCAGATTGCGATTCTCGTCCTGAGCCGCGGCCGCCAATCCACAATCCTTGGCGACGGCTCTCTCCAATTGGCTCCTCAGCCATTCGCCAGAGTGTTCCTGCGAGGGGCGAAGCACGTCAGACAACAAAATCGATGCAATTGCCCGATCTATGCGCGGACCCGGTGGAACCCCCAGCACCCGATTTTTTTCACGCTGTCGACGTGAGCCCAGTCGCTCTCGCGTTCTCTTCTTCTTCTGATCGATCACGCAATCCTCCGTTTTCAAAAAACATAAGCGAACGCGACGTCCCATTCCAGAATCGGTGACGTCGTCATCTGCAGCAACGATGACGACGTCATCGATCTTGTTGCTCGGATTGTGTTATCGAGAACCGGAACGGTGTTTCTTACTTCCGGAAAAGTGTTATTGGGTGTCGGAGTAACGAGGCAGTTGAGGGGGCAGATCAACGGCTCGGGCGGGGGATTTTTCGGTCGGATGCGGTGTTGCGTTGAGGTCACATGCCGACGAATATCCTTCGCTTACGGCTGCCCAATCTGGGAAGAGGGCTCCAGACGATCAACCGTATGGCGCCATTTGGGGGGCTTCGGTGCGCACGCGGTGTTCTTGTTGCCGAACAATGCCGAGTTCTTGGATGTCTTCGTCCAGCGGCACTGTCTGTGACCAAGCGACTGGCACGAAAAATCCCATTCGGTCGGAGTCCTCGATGAATTTGCGATGATACTCTTTGTCGGTGAGGAATTCTGTGGCCGGCGGCGGAATTCAGAGGATCAGAATACCGCGCGCACCGCCATCCAACTGCAGATGCTGCAGATGGCGATCGAGAAGGGCGTCGCGATGTGGAAATTTCGCGTCGCTGCAGCCTGCCGGCTCGGCAAGCTCGATGCCTGGGTACGATCCGACGACCATGAGACCCTGTCGGAATAGGAGACGGTCAGCCGGGATTTCCATTTCGACACGGTATCGGCCAGCGGGTCGAAATGGTTGCTCAATGTGCGCGGCAGCCTGCATGACCAGCGAGCGCTACCGCCGTGCCTCAATCGACCTGAAGCGCCACGAACGCGACTTGGCCGAGGAGCACCGGCGAGATTGCCGAGGCCGTGGTGGAACGCGACGACGACCGCGCCAGCGAACTGGTGCCGGAGCATTTCGAGCGCACGACGCGGTTTCTGATACAGGTGCTTGGCGTCGATGCTTGACCGGCAGTGCGGGCCAGATGCTGTCGTCAATCTGCGTGCTAGCCGCAATGCTTCGAACCGAAAGGTCGGCGACGAGCTGCTAAGTGTCTCTTCACCCAAGGCCGTTTGCGCGAACCCAAGGATCTCAGATTCCGTCGGGCAGGATCTCCCAGCGCGATATAGGCGGCCTTATTGTGCAGGAAGACCTCGGCGCAGATCATCATACTGATCGCGTCGAAGAATCCCAGGGAGATAGTAGGCGCCGAGCCGGCGGTTTATGGTTTATGGTCTATGCAGCGCCACCTTTCCCGGAAGGTCCAGCATGCACGCCACGATGTCCACCGCGCCGGCGTTTTGCAGGGCTTTGGCATGTTCCGGATAGCTGTGTAGGCCGCCTGTGAACCCGATCGATCGCATCTCCGCGGCGCATGCGGCGTGGACGCCGGCTACGCTGTCTTCCACGACGAGGCAGTGATTGGCCGGAACACCGCATTCGCGCGCGGCATGCAGGAAGACGTCGGGCGCCGGCTTGCCGCGCGCCACCTGGCTGGCGGAGAACACCGCCGGATCGAAAATCTCCAGCAGGCCGCAGCGGGCGAGCGCCTTGCGCAGCTTCGGCAGGGCGGAAGACGAGGCGACGGCCTTGCGGCCGGGGATCAGCGCCAGCGCCTCGGCCACGCCCGCCACCGGTTCCAGCTCGGTCTCGATCCGTTCGAGCAGAAGCGCGTCGGCCTTCTCTAGCAGCCCCTCCGGCCAGGGCACGCCGCGCTGTTCGGCGATGGCGGCCCAGATCTCCGCCTTCGGCCGGCCGATATAGTTGCGGATCAGTTCCGCGGCGGTGATCTCATAGCCCGCCGCGCTCATCAGTTCGGCATCGATGCCGTTCGACAGGATCTCGCTGTCGACCAGCACGCCGTCGCAGTCGAAGATGATCATTCGCCGTATGGAACCCAGATGTTCTTCACCTGGGTGGCGCGGGCGAGGAAGCTGCGTCCCTGGCCCTCGGAGGAGGTCCAGTCGCGCGCCGCCCCGTCTTCGGTCCAGGTCTGCTTGAGATTGCCGGAGGAGGCCTCCTCGACCATCCGGCCGCCGGCGGCCGTGCCGAAATACCAGACGGCATCGACGTCGTCGTGTTCGGCCAGCGTCTTTGCGAGGGCATCGCGTTCGCCGGTGACGATGTTGACCACGCCGCCCGGCACGTCCGAGGTGTCGAGCACCTGGTAGAGGTCGGTCGCGGCCAGCGGATGGATCTGCGAGGGCACGGCGACGACGCGGTTGCCCATGGCGATGGCCGGCAGGACCAGCGAGACGAAGCCGAGCAGCGGCACGGCCACCGGGCAGGCGATGCCGACGACGCCGAGCGGCTCGTGCATCGCCAAGGTCACATGGGCGCTCTTGGTCTGATGCACGGCCCCGTCGAACTTGTCGGCCTGGGCGGCGTACCAGAAGATCCGCCGGATCGCGGTCTCGACCTCGGCGCGCGCGTCGCTGCCGCCCTGGCCGAAGCTCTTCAGCCGGTCCTCGAACTCGGCGGCGCGGGCCGAAAGGTTCTCGGCGAGATAATACAGCACCTGCGCCCGGTTGTGGCCCGTCTGCGCGCCCCAGCCAGCGGCCTTGTGGGCGGTCTCGACCGCGTTGCGGACGTCCTTGCGATTGCCGAGGCCGGCAAGGCCGACCGCGCCCTTCGCGCCGGCAACGCCGTAGGAATAGCCGCTGTCCGGCCGCGCCTGTTTCCCGCCGACATAGAGCTTTGCGGTCCGGTCGATGGCGCTCGCGGCCATTGCGGCGACCGGCGTTGCCGACAGCGCGCCGGGCGTTTGCTCCGGCCGCTTCGCCTTCGGCGCGGGATGGGCAAGATAGGCGCCCATGCCCTCGCGCCCGCCCTCGCGGCCGAAGCCGCTCTCCCGGTAGCCGCCGAAGCCGGCGCCGGCATCGAAGAGATTGGCGCAATTGATCCAGACGACGCCGGCCTTGACCTTGGCGGCGACGTCGATGGCGAGATTGACGTTTTCCGACCAGATCGAGGCGGCGAGGCCGTAGCGGGTGTTGTTGGCGAGCGCCACGCCGTCCTCCGGCGTGCGGAAGGGGGTCAGCGTCACCACCGGGCCGAAGATCTCCTCCGAGGAGAGGATCGAGGCGGGCTCGACCTCGGTCGCCAGCGTCGGCGGATAGAAGCAGCCGGCCGGCGCCTCGCCCTGATGGATGGTCACGCCTTCCGCCCGGCCCTGCTCGACCAGGGAGCGGATCCGCTCGAGCTGCACGGGATGGACGATGGCGCCGACATCGGTCGACTTTTCCAGCGGGTCGCCGATGACGAGGGTTTCCATGCGCCGGCGTAAAAGCTCCTCGAATCGCTTTGCCACGGCTTCCGCGACGAGGATGCGCGAGCCGGCGCAGCAGACCTGGCCCTGGTTGAACCAGATCGAATCGACGACGCCTTCCACCGCCGCGTCGAGATCGGCGTCGGCAAAGACGATGAAGGGCGACTTGCCGCCGAGTTCCAGCGTCAGTCCCTTGCCGCTGCCGGCCGTCTGGCGGCGGATGAGGCGGCCCACTTCGGTGGAGCCGGTGAAGGCGACCTTGTCGATGCCGGGATGGCCGGTGATTGCCGCGCCGGTCTCGCCGTCGCCGGTGACGATGTTGAAGACACCCTTCGGCAAGCCGATCTCACGGACGATCTCGGCGAGGGCAAGGGCGGTGAGGGGTGTATACTCGGCCGGCTTCAGCACCACCGTGTTGCCGGCGGCGAGCGCCGGCGCGACCTTCCAGGCGAGCATCAGAAGCGGGAAGTTCCAGGGGATCACCTGGCCGCAGACGCCGTGCGGCTGTGCGCCGGGAAACTCGTCGGCGAGGATCTCGGCCCAACCGGCGTGATGGTAGAAATGGCGAACCACCAAAGGCACGTCGATGTCGCGGCTTTCGCGGATCGGCTTGCCGTTGTCGATCGTCTCCAGCACCGCCAGGAAGCGGGCATGCTGCTGGATGTGCCGGGCGAGGGCGTAAAGATATTTCGCCCGCTCGTGGCCGGGGAGTGCGGCCCAGCCCTTCTGCGCGGCGCGGGCGGCCTTGACCGCCGCGTCGACGTCGCCAGCCGTGCCTTGCGTGACCTTGGCGATCACCGCCTCAGTCGCCGGGTTCATGACGTCGAAGGTCTCGCCCGGCTTGGTGAAGGCGCCGTCGATGAAGTGGCCAAAGCCTGCCTCGTGCGTCTTCAGCCAGTCGCGGACGACGCTGGCGTCTTCCGGTGCGGGACCGTAGCTCATGGTCTTCATGATGTCCGTGATCGTATCCATGTCCGTCTTCCCTCAGGCCAGCGCGTGCCGCGACGAGGCGGCGTAGCGACCGGTGACGTTGTGTTCGAGCTGGCGTTCGATGTCGCCGAGCATCGAGGAGGCGCCGAGCCGGAACAGCGTCGGCTCCAGCCAGTCGCGGCCGAGCTCCTCTTTCATCAGGAACTGCCAGTTCAGCGCATCCTTGGCCGAGCGCATGCCGCCCGCCGGCTTGAAGCCGACGCGGTGGCCGGTGGCGTCGAGATAGTCGCGCAGGGCGCGGACCATGACGAGGCTGACCGGGATCGTCGCGTTGACGCCTTCCTTGCCCGTGGAGGTCTTGATGAAGTCGGCTCCGGCCTGCATCGCGATCATGGAGGCCGAATAGACGTTGCGCAGGGTCTGCAGGTCGCCGGTCCCGAGAATCGCCTTCATATGCGCCTCGCCGCTGGCCTCGCGCATCGCCGCGACCTCGTCGTAGAGGGCGGACAAGTTGCCGTTCAGAACGTGCTCGCGGGTGATGACGATGTCGATCTCGGCGGCGCCTTCGCCGACGGCATAGCGGATTTCCTCGAGCCGCAGCTTCAGCGGCATCAGGCCCGCTGGAAACCCAGTCGCGACGGAGGCCACGGGGATGTCCGTGCCGCGCAGCGCCTTGACGGCATGGGGAACCATCGTCGGATAGACGCAGACGGCGCCGGTGGTCAGCGTCATGCCGGAAATGCCGAGGCCGTCCATGATGTGGCCGGCGAGCGGCCGGCGAGCCTTGGCGCAGAGCCGGCGGACGCGCTCGGCGGTGTCGTCGCCGGCAAGCGTTGTCAGGTCGATGCAGCGGATGGCGTTGATGAGCCAGGCCGCCTGCCACTGCTTCTTCACCGAGCGCCGCGCCCCGAGCGAGGCGGCGCGGCGCTCGGCGGCGCTGCGGTTTATCCCGTGGCCCTCGAACATCTCGGGCGAAAGCTTCATGCCGGGATTGCGGACGTGGTTCGAACCGGCATGGGCGGGCGCTTCCGGTGCCGTCACCGCGCGGAGGGATTCAACGGTCATGGGCGTGCTCCAGTGCATAGGTTGCGGTGGCCTCGTCGGTGACGAGGATGTTGACGAGGCCGGCCTTGAGGGCGCCGAGCGTCACTTCGTGCTTGTCCTGGCCGGCGGCGATGCAGATCACCCGGTCGCGCTGGCGAAGGTCGGCCGTTGAAAGACCGATGGTGCGGGCGTCGAGTTCGGGGTCGACGATTTCGCCGCGCCGGTCGATGAAGTGGCCGAGGACGTCGCCGACGGCTCCGGCCCGCAGTAGGCTCGCCATCTCCGATTTCTGGATGTTGCCGGAGCGCATCAGGACCGAGTTTTCCCCGGCGACACCGAGGGAAAAGGCCAGGACCTTCGCCGACCGCGCCAGCCGCAGGACGTCGGCGACGATCCGGTCCTTTTCCAGCACCTCGCGAGTCAGCCTCTCGCCAACGATGGCCGGGACGGGCAGCGGGATCATCCGGCCCTTGCCCTTGCGGGCGAAGGTCTCGGCGACGTCGTTGTGATGGGCGATGCCGGGAACCGGGGCGACGGTGCCGTTGATCTGGACGACGGCTACGCCGTCGGCCCAATCCGGCGGCAGCCAGTGGGCGACCGCGCCCATCGTCCGCCCCCAGGAGACGCCGATCACCTGCGGGCGCGGCTTGATCTGCGCCAGATACTGGCCGGCCGCCTGGGCGACGCCGTCGATGCCCTGGTCTATCGGGCCCGGTACCACCAGCGCGTCGCGCAGGCCAAAAGTCTCGGCGAGGCGAGTCTCGAGATCGGGGTGGCGCAGCGTGCGGGGGACGATCTCGATGCGGACCACGCCGAGGTCGCGCGCCTCCTGCAGGAGGCGGCTCACCTGCCAGCGGTTGAGCCCCGTCTCGGCGGCAATTTCGGTGAGCGTCTTGTCCTGCTGATAGGTCATGCGGGCGATCTGCACCATCAGGTGCTCGCGGCTCTCGTCCGCCGGCAGGCGGCTGGCGCTGCGTTCGACGTCCTCTTTCATGCCGTGGTCTCCTTAGACGGTCCGTCGGACAGGGCATGCAGGATGGGCGTCAGCGTATCGACCGCCTCGCGATACTGCGCCAGAAGGCGCCGGTATTGGGCGTGACGGGCCGGATCGGGCTCGGCGTGTCTGACCGGCGCGCGCAATGCGCCGGCGGCCGTGGTGAGGTCCGGCCACAGGCCGAGACCGACTGCCGCCGCGACGGCGTTGCCGTAGAGCGAGAGATTGTCGTCCTCGGCGATGCCGACCGGCTTGCCGATGGCGTCGATCGTCGCCTGCAGCCAGACCGGATTGCGCATGATGCCGCCGGCCATGACGATCCGGTCGATCGTCACGCCTTGGCGCTCCAGGTCGAACACGACATTGGCCGCGCCCAGCGCCACGGCGGTGACGGCGGCGCGGTAGATGTCAGCCCGCCCGTGCGACAGCGACAGGCCGAGGAAGGCGCCGCGCAACTGGGCGTCGCGATAGGGCGTGCGGTTGCCCATCCAGAAGTCGAGGGCGAGGAGGCCAGTCATCTCCGGCTCGATCGCTTCGGCCGCCTGCAAGAGTTCGGAAAGCGCCCCGTCCTCGACGCCGAAGATGTCCTGCGACAGCCATTTCAGGATCGACCCGGCCGAGACCTGCCCGCCCTCGATCATCCTGAGCCCCGGTGTCAGGGCGTGGGGGTAGGGCCCCCAGACACCCTCGACGGGTATGCCGTCGTCCGGCACCTGGGTCAGATGGACGTTGGAGGTGCCGCCGATGAACAGCATGGCGCCCGGCTCGACGCAGTCGGCGCCGAAGGTGCCCATATGGGCGTCGATGCCGCCTTGCACGATGAGCGGTGCGCCGCGAAGGCCCCATTGCGCCGCGACCTCGGGATCGAGAGGCGCGATGACGCCGCCGATGTCGACGATGCGCTGGGGCAGCTTGTCGGCGAGTTCGGGGATGCCGAAGGCCTCATAGAGGTCGTGACAGAAGGCGCGGGCCCGGCTGTCGTAGTTCCACTTGCAGGTGGCGTTCATGAGCGAGCCCGCCCATTCGCCGGTCAGGCGAAAATTGACGAAATCGAGCGCCTCGCAGATGACTTCAGTGCGGCTCCAGACCTCGGGCTGGTGGCGCGCCAGCCACATCGCCTTCGGTACCAGCCACTCGACGGCGTTGGAGCCGCCGGCATAGGCGAGGACGGGATGTTCGACGCTGTGCGAAGCCTGTGCCTCGGCGGAGGCCCGCGCGTCCATCCAGAGGATCGCCGGGGCGACCGGCGTTCCCCGGCGGTCGCAGACGACGACGGTCGAGGAGAAGGTCGCAGTGGTGATTGCCGCGATGTCAGGATGGCCGGCTTCGGCGAGGACCTGCGGCACGACGACGCCGAGGGCCCGCCACCAGTCCTCCGGATCCTGCTCGGCCCGGTTCGGCGGCAGGTGGCGCGTCGGATAGGCCGCCTCGCCCTTGGCGACGATGCGCTTCTTCTCGACGTCGAAGACGCCGGCGCGCGCACCGTTGGTGCCGAGGTCGAGTGTCAGGACGGTGGTCATCCGGGTCTCCTCTCCCGAACGTCCGTCCGGCTCAAGGCCGGAACAGGACCTTCGAGAAATGGATATCCCGGGCGTCGAAGCGGCGGAAGATCTCCGGCAGTTCCGACAGGTCGAGATCGTGGGAGATCATGAATTCCCACTTCAGTTCGCCCGTGCCGAACTTCTCCAGCGTCGTCGTCCATTGCGGGCCTGGGAAGGGGGCGCCGAAGCTGTTCCACGAGCCGTGCAGCGAGATTTCCTGGCGCAGGAAATACTGAAAGGTCTTGTTGTCGAGCTTCACGTCGGGAACCGGAATGCCGATAAAGGCGACGTGGGCACCGGGGGCGCCGAGCATGACCGCGCCGTTGATCGTCGCGTCGATGCCGACGGCCTCGATGACGACGTCCGCCTTGACCGTGTTGGCGGCAAGGTCTTTCGACAGCACCGTCACCGTCGCGCCGGCCTCCCTGGCGAGCGCCAGCTTCTCCTCCGATACGTCGACGGCGACGACTTCGGAGGCGCCCATGATGCGCATCCACTGGATGGCGAAGAGGCCGATAGGGCCGCAGCCCATCACGCCGCCGATCTTGCCGACGGTGATGCCGCCGGCCTTCCAGATGGCGTGCAGCGCGATCGAGGCCGGATCCGTCATCGCGATGGCGCGGGGATCGACGTGCTGCGGCGCCTTCAGGAGGTTGCCGACGGGGATCGCGACATATTCGGCATAGGCGCCGTCGCGGCGGCTGCCGAAATAGTCGTAATCCTTGCAGCGGGAAAAGTTGCCGGTCTTGCACTGGTCGCATTCGTGGCAGGGCAGCAGCGGCGCCACCGCGACCAGCTCGTCCTTCGCCCAGCCCTCGACGCCTTCGCCGATCTCGGTGATGTTGCCGGAAAACTCGTGGCCGGTGATCAGCGGCATCTTCCACGCGCCCTTGACCAGCATGCGCGGCAGGTCCGAGCCGCAGACGCCGACCGAGGCGACGCGGACGACGACCTCGCCCTTGCCGGCGACCGGCTTGTCCCGCTCTTCGAGGCGGATGTCCTTCGGGGCATGGAGAACGATGGCGCGCACGAGTTGTCTCCCTTACAGATGTGATAGATTGTCACGGATGTGATACTCACGGTCAAATGTTGGCGCAAGCAAATTTCACGCATGTGAGGTAAAATCACTTCCGTGAGTGTTCAGGTTTCTGCCGACAACCGGCGGTTCATCCGCCCGAACAGCGGCGACAGCGTCTCGAGCACATCGATGTATGTGTCGACATACGGCTCGTAGGCCGCGGTGATTTCCGGGCGGGCCTTGGCGACGATGCGAGTCTTGCCGGCAAAGCGCCGGGCGGTCTCGCGAAGGTCTGGAAACAGGCCCACCGCATGGCCGGCGACGATGGCCGCTCCCAGCGTGCCGAATTCCTCGCGGTCCATGCAGCGATATTCCAGGCCGAGCGTGTCCGCCTTGATCTGGCGAAGCACATCGGAGCGCGCGCCGCCGCCGATGTTGACGGCGAATATCGGATCGTAGCCCGGTGCGATCTCGCGCACCGCCCGCAGATAGAGCGCATATTCGTAGGCGATGCTTTCCATTATCGCCCGGATGAGATGCGGCTTCTCATGCCGCCAGGTGAGGCCGAGGAAGGCGCCGCGCATGTCGGGATCATTCGGCGTGTTGCGGCCGGAAAGATGCGGCAGGAAGATCAGCTTCTCCGAGCCGGGGGCGATTGCGCCGGCAGCCTTGGCGAGTTCGTCGTAAGGATTGACGCCGAGCTCTTCCCATTCGGCCTTCTCGCGCGGCGAAAGGGTGTCGCGGAACCAGCGAAGGTTCAGCCCGCCGCCCGCGACATAGGCCATCGGAAAATACAGCCCCGGCACGACATGCGGACAGGTCATCAGGCAGCGATAGGTGGTGTCAGTGCCGAAGCGGTCAATGACGGTGGCGAAGACCGACGCCGTGCCGGAAGTGTCGAAGACCACGCCGGGATCGACGAGACCGCCGCCGAGGACGTTGGCGCTCTGATCGCCGCAGCCGGCGGCGACCGGCGTGCCCGCGGCGAGCCCCATCGCCTCCGCCCAATCCGGCAGGACGGAGCCGATAATGTGCCAGGGCTCGACAATCTTTGGCAGTTTCTCCGTGGTCAGGCCGAAACGGGCGAGGAGTTCCTCGTTCCAGACGGCATGCTCGCTGCTGCCGAAGCCGGAGAAGACGAGGTATGTCCGGTCCATGAAGCCGTCCTCCCCCTTCAGGCCGGCGAGCTTGCCGGCGACATAGCCGGCCGGCTGGACGAAGCTGGCAATCCGATTCCAGGTTTCCGGCCGGTCGCGCCAGTAGAGGATCTTCGGCGCATGGTTGAATGCGAGCGCCATTCCGCAGGTGCGGATGATGTCGTCCTCGTGCGGGCGCAATTCGTCGAGCCAAGGTGCGCAACGGGTGTCGAGCCAGCTGTCGTAATGGGTCACCGGTTGCCAGTCGGCATCGACGGCCATGATCCCGGCCATCTGGCCGTCGAGCGCGATCGCCGCGATCCGGTGGGGCGCCAGACCGGAGCGGCTCATCGCCTCGCGGACGGTATTGACCACCGAGGAAAAGATCTCCTCGGGGTCCTGCTCGACCTCGCCAACGCGCGGATAGCGCAGGATCGATTCCTCGAAGGCTTCTCCGACCCGGCGTCCATCGCGATCATAAATGCCCGTCTTGGTCCCGGTCGTCCCGATGTCGACGCCGATGACATGGTCCGTCATGAATATTCCTCCCGTAATTTCTGGCGAACCGGCAGTCTCCTCCACCGCCAACGCTCGCTCGCGTTCCTTGCCGGAGCGCTAGCCGGTTAGCCCAATCTCTTGTTTCGCGTTCCAGCGGACCGCCGGGGTCAGCGGCAGGTCGCGGCGCTGCGGATAGATGACGATCTTGCCGGAGACGGTGCCATCGGCCACCGACTTCAGCGCCTGCGGCAGGGCATCGAGGCCCGCCACCGCCGCGATGTTGGCAGACAGGTCGAGTGTGCCGCTCTCCACCCGCGCCAGCACGTCACGCATGTCGGCGACCGAGCAACCGGTGGAGCCGGTCAGCCGCAGTCCGGTGAGGGCGACGGCGGCAAGATCGATCTCCAGCTGCTGGCCATAGGGGAAGCCGGCGAAGACCGCGAGCAGCCCGTCCGGTGCGAGCCAAGCGGCGGCATCGGAGACGGCGGCCGGGTCCGGGGCCACGACCACGACGTCGTCGAGGCCGCGTGGGGCGTATTCGGCGATCGCCTGCGCCAACCCTTCGCTGCCGACGACGGCGAAGTTTCGGCCGGCGGTCCGGGCGAGGGAAGCAAAATCCGCTTCGAGATCCAACAGTCGCTGACCCTTGCGCGAGGAGGCGATGATCGTCGCGGGACCGTCTTCGAGCTGCAGCAGCCGATGGACGTGGATCCGCCCCATCGCGCCCCCGGCGCCGTGAACCAGCGCGACCCCGCCGGGCCGGACATCGAATCGCTGCCGCGATGGCGCGAAGGCTGTGGAAAGGTCGCTCTCCGCGGTGCCGAGGAAGCTCAGATGGTCGTAGTGGACGCGGGCCGGATCGAGCGCGGCCGGGCCGGGCGAGGGTGAATGGCGGCCCTGAAGCAGGAGGCCTCCGGTCCCCAGCAACTCGCAAAGGCGCGAGAGCTGTGCCGCCGTCAGATCGCCGAGGGCGAGAATGTCGTCGAAGGGCCCCTCGATGCCGACGAGGTCGTCCGCCTGGGCTGCCGTCCGGCCGGCGAGGAAGGCGGGAGGTTCGCCTACGACCGTCACGGCGGACCAGTCCGGCAGTTCGGAAAGCTCGAAATCGGCATCGGGGCCGCTGACGATCAGCGCCGTTCCACCGGCCTTCCACTCCTGCCGGGCGTTGGGACGCCAGGCGCGCTCGGCGCAGCCATATGGCTCCAGAAGCGCGATCGCCGCCGCGGACAGGCCCTCCGGCACGTCGAGCACGTAGTCCGCCAGCGCCTCCGGACCGAGCCGCAGATACTGTGCGAAGCCGCCGGGAAGATCCATGCCGATGATGCGGCGATTGCCCGCCATTCGGATCGCCGGCTGCAGACCGAGCCGCTGGCCCGGCCGGAACCGTCCCGCCTGGCATTCACCGACCGAATGCACGCGCAGGCAAACCTCGTGGCCGAGCACCGTGTCCACCGCTTCCTGCGCGTTGGAAAACAGCGGGTGGTTCGGCCCCATGCGGACGATCTTGATGTCGGAGGAGCAGATCGACACCGCCTCGACTCGGGCAATAACCTCGTCCGGCCGGGGACCTGCCATCAGCGCGTCCTCCGGCTCGGCCGTCATCAGTGCCTCGAAGGAGCCGCCACGATGGGGCCAGTGACGGTTGATCGTGCCGTTGGTCGGGCGGGCTTCAGTCGGTTTCATTCTGTCGCCTTGCGTTGCGGCTCTGCTGGATGAACGGGTCGCCGCGCCGGACGGCGGCGGCCGATGCGTCGAAATCGTGGACCGCGGCCAGCGAATAGAGGACGTCGATCGCCAGCAACTGGCCGAACTTGCTGACCATGCTCTCGTAGATCGGCTCGTCGCCCGCCGGCATGTAGCCGGCCGGGGTGATCAGGGTGACGTCGGCCTGGCGGGCGAGCGGCGAATCGGCGAAGGCGGTGAGGGCGATCGTCGCGGCGCCGGCCTGACGCGCGGCAGTCAGCGCCATGACGGTCTGGTTGGTGCGGCCGGAGTCGCTGATCGCGATGGCGAGCGCCCCCGGATGCATCGAACCGGCGATGAGCAGTTGGTTGTTGCGGTCGCGGTGGAAGATCGCCGGCTTGCCGATCCGGGCGAAGCGCAGCAGCGCGTTCTCCGCGGCTAGAGCGGAAAGCCCGGCGGCGAAGAAATAGAGGACGTTTGCCTTGCCGATCATCCGCGCGGCGCCTTCCAGCGCCTTCGGATCGAGCGTCGAAAGGCAGGCCCGGGCGACGTCGGCATTGCGGTGCGCAACCTTGGTGAGGATTGAGGCCGCCGTGTCGTTTCGCCCGATGTTCTCGTAGATCAGGCCCTCCTCCGGCGACTGCCCCCGTTGCGTGAAGCCTGCGCCGCCCTCTTCGGCGAGGCGAAGCTGGAAGGCGCGATAGTTCGGCAGCCCGATCCCGCGGACGAAGCGGCTGATCGAAGCCTCCGAAACCTCGCACGCGGCGGCGAGCTGCTTGATGTTCATGCCGCGCGTCTCGGGCCGGGCAAGAATGGCATCGGCCACCAGCTGCAGCGTCGGCTTCATGCTGCCCCTGAGGCTCTGAATATGTTCGAGGATGCCGAGTGCGGTGCTCATCTGCCTGCCAATAATCCTGCCGGTCCAGCTCTCGTGACGCTGCCATTCCGCCAAAAGTTGCCACCTCGGAAAGTTACTTTCAAGGTAATAAATTTTATGGACATGCGATTTTCATGTTGCTAGCCTTTCTATCGGACCTGGACCGGGAGGCCCTTCCACGGTTGTGGAGGTCGGGATCAGCTCCGTTTAGGTTTCGGGAGGAGAAGACATGTTCAAAGACGTCATCAGGCCATCCATCCGCCGCGGCGCGCTGCTCGCAGGGGCGGTCCTTGCGTTCACGGCCGGCGCATCGGCGCAGGAGGACTCCGGGCGCAGCTACGTCTATGCCTCGCAGCTGCAGGGCCATCCCTACCTGCTAGACAGCCTTCTCGGCATGGACTACGCCCAGGAGAAGTTCGGCGTCGCCGTCGAGCGAATCGGGCCGCAGGGTTGGGATCCGGTGGCCGGTGCCGAGGCGGTCGAGCAGGCGATCGCCCGCAAGCCGGCCGGCATCATCACCACGCTCTGGGAGCCGGGCGCCGTGCCGGGCATTCGCCGCGCCATGGAGCAGGGCATTCCCGTCGTGGTGATCGAGGCCGTAACGCCTGACGACGGCGGCGCGCTGACCTTCATCGGCCTCGACAACTACGCGGCCGGCGTCGATACCGCCAAGGAGCTGATCGCCCGCGGCGGCAATTCCGGCAGCTACGTCGCCTCCGGCAACTGGGGCGCCTCCAATACGGATGCGAAGTTCAAGGGCCTGACCGAGTATCTCGAGGCGAACAGCGAGTGGAAGCTCGCCGGTCGGATCGACGACAAGGCGACCACCTCGACCGCTATCGATGCGGCCAAGACGATGTTCAACACCTATCCGGACATCACCGCCGTGGTCGGCCTCGACAGCTCGTCGGGCACGGGCATCTGTCTCGCCGCCGAGGAGCTGGAGAAGGACATCACCGATCTCACTGTCATCGTCCACGACCGTGAGGATCCGGTTCTGGAGTGCATCCAGGACGGCGTGATCGACGCTTCGATCGTCAACAAGACTGCTCTTCAGGCCTATATGGCGGTGCAGATGCTCGAGGCCTACAACGACCAGAAGGTCGGACTTGCCGACGTCCCGATCTCGGCGGACAACAAGGCGGCGGGCGTCACTCCTTTCCCGGCCCAGATCTACATGGGCACCGAGGTGATCGACGGCGACAACGTCGACCAGTTCACCCGCGCCAACCTGCCGAAATACTGATCCTGTCGGGACCGCTCGCAAGCGGGCGGTCCCTCTCGTCGTCCTCGGGCTCGCAAGGGTCCGCAGGCGTTTCCACGGGAGGCTTCATGTCCGTCGCCGGAACCCTGCCACATGCCCGCACCGCTCCGGTGGAGGCGCAGCCGATCCTCAGCCTGTCGCGCGTCAGCAAAAGCTACGGCGCCGTCCAGGCATTGCGCGAGGTCGGCTTCGACGTCGTCCGCGGCGAGGTTCACGCCATCCTGGGCGAGAACGGCGCCGGCAAGAGCACGACGCTGAAGATCATCCATGGCGAGGTCGAGCCCGACGAGGGGGAGGTCCTTCTGTCCGGCCGTCCGACGAGCGCGCACGAGCGCACCGAGGGCGACATCGCCATGGTGCACCAGGAACTGGCGGTCTTCGCCAACATGTCGGTGGCCGAGAACATCTTTGTCGGCCGGATGCCGCGTCGGGGAGGGCGGATCGACTTCGCCAGGATGCACCGGCGCGCCGCCGAGCTCCTCGAACTGTTCGGTGTTCAGGTCGATACCCACGAGATCCTCGGCCAGCTGACCCCCGGCCAGCAGCAGATCGTCGAGATCCTGCGGGCGGTGGAAAGCGACGCCAGCCTGCTGATCCTTGACGAGCCGACCTCCGGCCTCAACAACCGCGAGGCCGAGACGTTGATGGCGCTGATCAAGCGCCTGCGCGAAAGCGGCCACACGATCCTCTACGTCTCGCATCGGCTCCACGAAGTGCTTGACATCGCCGACGACATTACCGTCCTGCGCGACGGCCAGTTTGTCGAGACGCTGCGCAACAAGGGGCTCGGAGAGGACGATCTGATCCGCCGCATGGTGGGACGCGACCTCGGCCCGGTCTCGGTATCGGACCTGTCGTCCGTCGCCGCGGCGCCGGTCGCACTGGCTGTCGAGGGAATGAGCCTTTCCGGCGCCTTCGACGACGTGGCTATCGAGGTCCGCAAGGGAGAGATCGTCGGCGTCTTCGGCCTCGAAGGCTCGGGGGCCGAACAGTTCTCGCAGGCGCTCTTCGGCATCGTTCCGCCGACCTCGGGCACTCTCGCGCTGCTCGGCAAGCCGGTCCGCGACGTCTCGCCCGCCGCCCTGATGCGCCGGGGAATGGGCTATCTCAACGGCAACCGCAAGGAAGCCGGCCTCTACATGGACCGCACCATCGCCGACAACGTCTCGGCTCCGGTGCTCGACCGGTTCTCGCGCCTCGGCCTCGTCGATACGGGCAAGGTCGACGCGCTCGCCCGCGCCGACATCCGCCGCTTCGCCATTCGCGTGCCGGGGCCCGAGGGGAGGCCGCGGGAACTCTCGGGTGGCAATCAGCAGAAGGTCGCGATTTCCGCCTGTCTCGCCAATGCGCCGGAGGTCATCGTCCTCAACGAACCGACGCGCGGCGTCGACGTCGGCGCGAAGGCCGAGTTGCACGACGTCGTGCGCAGCGAGGCGGCGGCCGGTAAGGCGTTGATCGTCTTCTCCTCCGACCTGCCTGAGCTGTTGCGCCTCGTCCACCGCATCGTCGTCATGCGCTCGCGGCGGGTGGCCGGGGAGGTGGCCGGGACGGCGATGAACGAAGAAGCCGTCATGGCGCTCGCCGCCGGCAATCGCTGAGAAGGGAGGGAGCCGTGACCGTGACCCAGAGACTGGACGACACGACCACCCGCAAGCGCAAGCCGCTCCTTGCCGGCAACGGCTTTGGCTCGAACATTCTGGCGCTCGCGCTGGTGACGCTCGCCGTCTTCGCCTTGCTGGCGCTGACCCGGCAGAACTTCGCCACCTGGCAGAACCTCAACTCCATCCTGTTCGGGGTGTCGATCGACTTCCTGGCGATCGTCGGCTTCACTTATGTCATGGTGATGCGCGAGATCGACCTGTCGGTCGGTTCGGTCTTCGCCTTCACCGGCACGCTGACCGGCGCGCTTCTCGTGGGCGGCTGGGGCTTCTGGCCCGCGGCCGGCGTCGCGCTTCTGGCGGCCGCGGCGATCGGCTTCGTCAACGGCTTCCTGGTCGTGCGCTTCAATATCAACTCGCTGATGCTGACGATCGGCTCGATGCTGCTCGTGCGCGGGCTGGCCAACGTCCTGGCCAACGATCTCGGCGGACAGACCTATCCGCGGGCCTTCCGCAGCCTGGCGCGGACCAATCTCTTCGATATCCGCATCACCATCGTCGTCATGGTCCTGCTGGTGCTACTCGCCTGGGGCTTCCAGCGACGATCCGCCCTTTACCGGAAGATGTGCTTCATTGGCGAGAACGTGAAATCGGCGACCGTGCACGGCATCCAGGTCGGGACGATCAAGATCCTCGCCTTTGTCGCTAGCGCTGTGACGGCCGGGATCGCCGGCATCTTCACCGCCTCGCGTATCACCCATGCCGACGTCCGCATGGGGCTGGGGCTGGAATTCGTCATGGTCACCGCGGCGATTATCGGCGGCGCCAGCCTCTATGGCGGCAGGGGCGACCTGCGCGGCTCGGCGCTGGGGCTCATGCTCCTCGCGCTCGTCCTCAATGGGATGATCATGTACGACATCGAGCCGGTCTTCCAGCAGTTCGTCATCGGCGCGCTCCTGATCGCCACGGTCGCCTTCGACACCGTTCTCAACCGTCGCAGCCAGTGAGGGCGCCATGAGCAGCATCCGCAAGACGCCCTTCCTGCGCTCGGCCCGGCTCGAACAGGAGACGCTGACCTTCACGGTGGTGATCCTCCTCGCCCTCGTGCTCGCAGTTATCTCGCCGGCCTTCCTCGATCCGAACAACCTTGCCTCGCTGCAGACGGCGGTTGCTCCGAACCTGATCGTCGCGCTCGGCATGATGACCTTATTCATGATCGGCCGGTTCGACCTGTCGGTCGGCGCGGTGATGGGCATTTCCGGCATCGCCTCGGCCATGGCGCTCGATGCCGGCATGCCGGTGCCTGTGGCCTTTGCGGCCGGGATCATGACGGGAGCGGCGATCGGCGCGTTCAACGGGCTCCTGGTCGCCTATCTCGGCATCAACCACCTGATCGTCACGCTCGGCGTCCTCTACATGACGCGCGGGGTGATCGAGGTGGTGATGTCCGGTCAGCAGCTCGGCGGCTTCACCTCGTTTCCCGAAGGCTTCAGCATGCTCGGCCAGTGGGGCTTCGGCGGCCTGTCGGGCATCTTCCTGTTTTCGCTGATCCTCTGCATCGGCTTCGAGTGCTACATGCGGCTGACCCTGCCGGGCCGGAAGCTGTTGTTCCTCGGCGGCAATCCCGCCGCGGCGGAGGCGATGGGGATCGCCCGTCAGCGGACGGAATTCTGGTGCTTCGTTCTGTCGGGCGGCCTCGCCGCGCTCGCCGGCGTCCTGATAACGGCCCGCATCGGCATGGCCAATCGCTACATGGGCGACGGGCTGGAGATGCAGATCTTCATCGCCTGCCTGATCGGCGGTGGCTCGATCGCCGGCGGCAAAGGCTCCTATGTCGGGGCGCTGGCCGGCGTCCTCTTCGTCACGCTCCTGACCAACGCCTTCAACCTCCTGCTCGTGCCGTCGGAATGGCAGGCGGTGGTGATCGGAGCCGTCCTCGTCCTCGTGCTCGTCGCCGACGGCATCATGGTGCTGCGCAAGCGCGGCCGGCCTTGGCGCAACATTTTCGGCCTGTGGCCCTCGCGCATGGCGACCTGAGCGCCGGGCTGTTTTCTCCGGCATCCGGCAATCGAACCGGTCAAAGAAAAGGGCGGCTCCGCGGAGCCGTCCTTTTCGCATTCGAAGAGCCGATGCCTTCACTCTTCCAGAGGATTGCCGCTTACGAAGCCGCCGTCTACTTCGAGGCACATGCCGGTGACATAGGCGGCCGCGGGGGAGGCGAGGAATAGGCAGGGGCCGACGAGATCGGCCGTCGTGCCCCAGCGGCCGAGTGCGGTGCGACGCGAGACAGCCTCCTCGCCGAAGGGCACCGACCAGATTGGCTTGGTCATGTCGGTCTTGTGGTAGCCTGGCGCCACCGCGTTCACCCGGATGCCCTCGCGGCCCCATTTGTGGGCAAGGGCGCGGGTGAGGCCGATGACGCCGGTCTTGGAGGCCGTGTATGCCGGGACGCCGGGATCGGCCATGTAGCTCAGCATCGAGGCGATGTTGACGATGCAGCCCTTCGCCTTGGCCAGCCGGTCCTTCAGGCCGATGGCCAGGCGGAACTGGCTGTTGAGGTTCACCTCCATGGTGTCGAGCCAGATGTCCTCGTCCCACTCCGCGCCACCGCGCGCGATGCCCGCGCCATTAACCAGAACATCGCAGCGCGTCTGCTTGGCGCAGAAGGCTTTCACCGCCTCCCGGTCGCGGACGTCGAGCACCTCGAAGCGCAGACGTGGGTCTTCCTCAGTCAGGGCGGCGATCTTCTCCGCCGAGGATCCGAGCGCCGTCACTTCAGCGCCGAGAGCGACGAAACCGCGGGCGATGTCGAGGCCGATGCCGCTCGTCGCACCGGACGAGATGACGTGCTTGCCGGCGAAAAGATCGCAGCGGAAGCTGCCGAGCAAAGTGTCCGTTGCCATGTCGTCCATTCCGAGCCCCCCTTCAGGCCAGTTGCCGCAGCGCTTCGACCACCATGTCGGGCGAAATGCGGATTGGTTCGTTGTCCATGAGGTCGCCCGGGCGGCAGGCCCGCTCCGCCACTTTGCGCAGCTTCTCCTCCGTCACCTCGGTGATGCCGATCTCGGACAGCCTGGTCGGCAGGCGGACGGTGCGGCAGTAATCCCGCACCTTAGCGAACTCTTCATGCTGGCCGTGGATCAGGAGCGTGCCGAGCACGCCGATAGCCACCTTCTCGCCATGCAGATAGCCGTGCACGTCGTGAAGCTCGCAGAGCCCGTTATGGATGGCATGGGCGCCGGCGACGCCGCCGGACTCGAAGCCGGCTCCGGAGAGCAGGATGTTGGCCTCGACGACTTTCTCGAACGCCGGCCCGGCGATGTTCGCGTCGCATTCCTCGAGTGCCTTGACGCCATTCTCGACGATGGTGTCGCGGCAGAAGCGGGCGATCTCGAATGCCAGCGAAGAGCCGTGCGTGCCCCAGCAGTTCGGCGCGTCGGCGATGCGGGAACTCTCGGCCTCGTACCAGGTCGCCAGCGCATCGCCGATGCCGGCCGCAAGGAAGCGGGCCGGAGCCTTGGCGACGATTTCGGTGTCGACGAGGACGAGATCGGGATTGCGCGGCAGGAAGTAGTCGTAGTCGACCGTGTGGTCCTCCGTGTAGACCACGGCGAGGGCCGAGCAGGGCGCGTCGGAGGCGGCGATGGTCGGAACGATGACGGTCGGCAGGCTGCCGAGACGAAACGCGGCCGCCTTGGCCGTGTCGAGCGCCTTGCCACCGCCGATGCCGACGACGAGGTCAGCCCCCGCGGCCTTGCCGGCCTCGACGCCGCGGCTGATTTCACGCTCTGAACATTCGCCGCCATGGATGAGCAGCGTCGTTTCGAGCGACTGAACACCCTCACGCACTGAGGATTCCAGGAAACCCGCGACGTTTCCGTCGAGGATGACCAGCGCTTTGTGGCCGAGGCTCTTCGATTCTTCCCCGAGGCGGGCGAGCAGCCTTGGCGCCTGGATGTAGCGGCCCGGAAAGCGGGCTCCGGTAATGTACATGTCTCCCTCCCTCACCAGCAGGTGTAGCCGCCGTCCGCCAGGACGATGGATCCGGTCATCAGGCTCGCCGCTTCGGATGCCAGGAACAGGACGACGGCGGCGACCTCGTCGGGCCGGCCCATGCGATCCTGCGGCGTCCCGCCGACCCAGTGCCGCATCAGCTCCGGGTCGTCGTAGACGTAGGCGTTCATCTCGGTCTCGATGTAGGTCGGCGCCACCGCGTTCACGCGGACGCCGCGCGGCGCCCATTCGGCCGCGAGCGAGCGCGTCAACTGGTGCACCGCCGCCTTGGACGCGTTGTACTGCGCCTGCTGCTGCGGGCGGTTGACGATGAAGCCCGACATCGAGCCGATGTTGACGATCGAGCCGGCCTTGCGCTCCAGCATGTTCCTGCCGAAGGAGCGGCAGCACCAGAACAGGCCGTTCAGGTTGATGTCGATCACCGAGCTCCAGACGTCGTCGCTCATCGTCTCTGCTGGAACGTTGGAGCGGGCGATGCCGGCATTGTTCACCAGCACGTCGACCTCCGGATATTTGCCGGCGAGCGCTTCGACGGCCGCGGAAGAGGTCACTTCCAACTGATCGGCGACGACGTCGTAGCCCTTGCCGCGCAGCGTTGTGGCGGAAGTCTCGGCGGTCTCGCCGTCCCGGTCGGTGAGGATCACCTTGGCGCCGGCTTCCGCAAGCGCTTCGCAGGTGGCAAGGCCGATGCCGCGTGCGCCGCCGGTTATCAGAGCGGTGCGCCCCGTCAGCCGGAAGCGGTCCATGTAGTTCATCGAATGTCTCCCGAGGTCAGGCGCTATGCGCATCGAGCGCGTCGAGGTCGTCGTAGAAATTCTGGGCCGACGCATAGAGGCGGTCGAAGATCGGCTGCATCCGGGCATAGGTCTCGGACCAGCGCGGCTCCGGCTGGATTTCGCGAGTATGGCGGACGATCCGCGCCGCTGCGGCATCGAGGTTCGCATCGGCGCCGACGGCGACGGCGGAAAGGATGGCGCAGCCGACGAGGCCGCATTCGGCCTCTTCCGGGATCAGGATGGTCTTGTGGTAGATGCTGGCCTTGATCCGCAGCCAGAGATCGGCCTTGGCGCCACCGCCAGACGCGATCAGCACCTCGGGCACGGTGCCCGTCGCCCGCTCCATTACCTTCAGGTGCCGGTTGACGGCAAAGCCGACGCCTTCCAGAACGGCACGATGCATCTGCGGCAGGCCGTGGCGGGCGGACAGGCCGAAGAACTGCGCCCGGGAATTGCGATGTTCGCCGAGCCGCTCGCCGACGAGATAGGGCAGGAAGAACAGCGCTTCGGAGCCTGCCGGTGCGGCTTCGGCCATGGCCAGCGTCTCGGCATAGCCGATGGCGTCGTCGTGGAAGGCGCGTCGAGCCCAGCGAGCGCTGTCGCCGCCGGCTTCGAGCAGGACGAACGCCCCCCAATTGCCTTCGGGCGTTCCGACATTGCTGATCTCGGGATCGAGGACCGGTGTCTCGGTGACGAGGGTGACGATCGACGAGGTGCCGGAAACCTCCGAGGCGAGGCCTGGGCGGCAGACGCCGGAGCCGAGGAGGGCAACCGGATAGTCGCCGCCGCCGACCAGCACCGGCGTTCCCTCGGCAAGCCCCGTCTCTGCCGCCGCCGACCGTGTGACCTGGCCGAGGATCTCCGACGGCAGGCGGATCGGCGGCATCATCGAGATGTCGAGACCGAGACGATCGAACACCGACTGCGACCACTTTCCAGTCGAGGCGTCGACCAGGAAGGAGCAGGCCGCGTCGGTCCAGTCTATCGCCCGCTCGCCGGTCAGCCGAAGATTGACGAAGTCCTTCGGCATCATCACGGACGTGGCGCGAGCATAGGCGTGTGGATCATGATCACGCAGCCATTGCAGCTTAAAGGCCGGCCAGGCCGGCGTGGGCGGATTGGCGGTCAGGCGCAGCCAGTCGGGGAGGGCCTCTTTGGTCTCGAAGTCGCGGACATGATCGAGCGTCCGCTTGTCGTTCCACAGCGGGACCGTATCGCGGGCCGGATTGCCGTCGGCGTCAACCATGACCGTGCCGTGCATCTGCCCGCAGGCGCAGACCGCGGCTATCGCATGGCCCTCGCCGCGGGCATGGGCGGTGACCTCGCGCAGGCAGGCTATCGCCGCGTTCCACCAATCGTCGGGTCGCTGCTCCGACCAGCCGAAGGCAGGCACGATCTGACGGTACTGACGCGCGGCGACGAACAGCACCTTGCCGTCCGGGCTCATCAGGGCGGCGCGGGTCGATCCCGTGCCGATGTCGATTGCAACGGTCGTTTCCATGGTCAGCGGCGGAACAGGGTGGAGCCGTTCTGGATCAGGACGGCAACCACGATGATGACGCCGAGATAGACCTGCTGGTGATATCCGGGCACGCCGGCAAGGTTCATGATGTTGCCGATGACGCCGAGGATCATCACCCCGATGAGGGTATTGATGACGCCGCCGCGCCCACCCATCAGGCTCGCACCGCCGATGACCACCGCGGCGATGACGTCGAGTTCGTTGCCGGCGCCGACCGAGGCCGAGCCGACGCCGGAGCGCGAGGTGACGAGGATGCCGGCGATCGCGGCGAGCGCGCCGGATATGACGTAAACCGACAGGACGTACCACGGCACCGAGATGCCGGAGAGACGCACCGCCTCCTCGTTGGAGCCGATCGCCTTCACCAGCCGGCCGAAGCGGCTGTAGTTGAGGACGATGAAGGCCAGCGCGAAGAGCCCGATCATCAGGATGGCGGGGTTCGGGAAGCCGAGGCTGAAGGATGTTCCGAACGCCTGCAGCGGCTGTCCGTCCGGCCCTGGCATGATCGGCTGGCCGCTCGACAGGATCAACGCGAAGCCGCGCGCTGCTGTCATCATGGCGAGCGTGATGACGAAGGCCGGCAGGCGGAAGAAGGCGATCAGCGCGCCGGAAATCAGCCCGCAGGCGCCGCCGATCCCAACCGCCATCACGAGCGCGACCGGCAGCGGATAGGACTGGATGAGAATGGCCGCGGAGACCGAGCCGAGAGCGGCGATGGAGCCGACGGAGAGATCGATGCCGCGCGTCAGGATGACGAACAGCATGCCGATCGCCATCACGCCGATCCCCGACATTTGGCGCAACACGTTCATGATGTTGCGCTCGGTCAGGAAGGCGTCCGACTGCGCCTGCGCGACGATAAGGAGCAGAACAAAGATGATGAAGGTGCCGTATTGCCGGAACGCCTTGCCGAGGTTGAAGCGGCCGAGGCCTTGCGGCTCGTTGATGACTGCCGTCTCTTCGCTCATGCTCGCGCCTCCGTACTGCTTTGCCGATGACCGTTCATCGAGAGGGTCAGCAGTTTTTCTTCCTCAAATTCATGCGGCTTCAATTCCCCGCGCAGCCTGCCGTCGCCCATCACCAGGATCCGGTCGCAGAGCCCGAACAGCTCGGCGTGTTCGGACGAGATGACGAGTACGGCCTTGCCCTCCGACGCGAGCCGATGGATCAGGGAATAGATCTCGGTCTTCGCGCCGACATCGACGCCGCGCGTCGGCTCGTCGAGAATGATGAGGTCCGGATCGGCGTTGAACCACTTGGCGAGCACCACCTTTTGCTGGTTGCCGCCGGACAAGCTTGAGACCGGATCGTTCATTGAGCCGAGCTTGATGCGCAGTGACTGGATGAGCCTCTCGACGACGCCGCGCTCTGCGCTGGGCTTGAAGAAACCGGCCCGGGTGATCGGGCTGGTGCTGGCCATGGTGGCGTTCTTGCGGATCTCCATGTCCAGAACCACGCCTTGGCCCTTTCGGTCCTCCGGCACCAGGCCTACGCCTTGCTTCACCGCGTGGCGGGGCGAACGCGGCGCGTAAGGCCGGCCGTTGAGCGTCATCGCCCCGCTGGCGATCCGGTCTGCGCCGAAGATCGCGCGGGCGACCTCGGTTCGACCAGAGCCGACGAGCCCGCCGAGGCCGACCACTTCGCCGCGGTGGATGGAGAAATTGACGCCGCGAACGCCGTTCGGCAGCCGCAGGTCGTCGATCCGCAGGACCTCTTCGCCGACGGTCTTGTCCGGTTTGTCGCCGAATAGTTGCGACAGCGGGCGGCCAACCATCATGCGGATGAGTTCTTCTACGGGGGTGGAGGCAGGCGTGACCGTGCTGACCCGCCGCCCGTCCTTCATGACGGTGATGCGGTCGGCGATCTTGTAGATCTCGTCGAGCCGGTGAGAAATGTAGACAATGCCGACGCCTTCGGCGCGCAGCCCCTTGATGATCTCGAGGAGCCGTTCCGCATCGCCGCTGGCGAGGACGGCGGTTGGCTCGTCGAAGACGATCGCCTTGACGTCGCGCGACAGCGCCTTGGCGATCTCCACCACCTGCTGATGGGCGACGGCAAGATCAGCCACCTGCGCCCGCGGCGAGATCTGAAAGCCCAGCCGCTCGATCAGGATGCGCGCCCGTTCGTTTAGCCGCGGCCAGTTGATGCCGTGCGGTAGGGCACCGAGAAAGATGTTCTCGGCCACTGAAAGATCGGGGGCGAGCGCCATTTCCTGATGGATGACCGAAATGCCGCGCCGGATCGCGTCGGTCGGACCGGCAAGACGGATTTCCTCGCCCTCGATCAGCGTGCGACCGCCATTCGCCCGCATCTCGCCGCCGAGAACCCGCATCAAGGTGGATTTGCCGGCGCCGTTCTCGCCAACGAGCGCGTGCACCTCGCCGGCCTTCAGGTCGAAGTCAACGTCGGTCAGCGCGTGAACGCCGGCGAAAGTCTTGGTGATGTTTTCAAGCTGAATCAGGGCCGTCACGGGCCGCACCCCTTACGGTTCGCGATGTCGAAACGGCGGCGACCGCCGGGATCTCACCCGGCGGTCACCGGACGATCAGAAGACCGAGTCGGGCTTGTAGTACTGGTCGACATTGTCCTTCGTCACCGCGGCGGGATCGGTGAAGGTGAATTCACCGAGGTTCTGCTCCTCGCCGTTCAGTGCCTTGACGCCGATGTCAACGGCCATCTTGGCGAGCGCGGCGGGATCGTTGAGGCCCGTGGCGCCGTATTCGCCGTTCTGGATCATCTGATAGGCCTCTTTTTGGCCGTCGGCGGCGGCGACCAGCAGAACGCCTTCGAGGCGGCCGGCGGCCTTCAGAGCCTCGCGGGCGCCGATCACCATGGAATCGTTCTCGCCGAGGACGACGTTAATGTCCGGATGGGCGGTCAGAAGATCTTCCATGGCCGTCAGGCCGCCATCAGTCGACCAACTGCCCCAGCCCTGGCCGACGATGGAGATTTCGGCGCGACCGTAGTTGGTGAGCTGGGCTTCCAGCAGACCCGAGAGCACGCCGAGACGGCGAGCCTCACCGACCAGATTTCCCTTCTGGCCCGAAATCAGGGCGATCTTCAGCGGCTTGCCGCCCGTTGCCGTGGCCAGCCACTGGCCGACCAGCTTGCCGTTTTCCGCATTCGAGGCGGAAACGTTGGTGATGAAGTCTGCGGAGGTGTCGAGCATGGAGTCCATCGCCACGACCTTGACGCCCTCGGCAGTCGCCGCATTGACCGCCGGCACCAGGCCGAGCGGATCGCGTGGATTGACGATCAGGACGTTGACGCCCGCAGCGATCATGTCTTCGATGTCGCCGATCTGCTTGACCATGTCGTTCTGGCCGTCGGCCGTTCGGACAGTGCAGCCGGCGTCTTCGGCCGCCTGGCGGGCGGCAGCCTCCTGAGCCGCGAAATATGGCGCGTCGAGCGTGTACATGGAAACGCCGACCGAGCATTCCTCCTGCGCCACAGCAGCCGACGCAAGCGCAGTGGCCCCCAGCAGGGCGCCAGCGATAATCGCAAGTTTCATTTTTGACCTCCCAATCAGAGCTCGGCGGCAGCGCAGTTTCCGAACACGACGTCGGGTAAGCCGGCTGGCGGCGGGCACAACTTTGGACGCTAATCTGCGGAAGCCGGACCGTCAACGTTTTGGACAAAAAAATGTAGAGAAATTACCGGATGGGTTGCGTTGACTGGAATTCGGAACGTAATATCTCCTCCAAATGTAGCCCTGCTACGAAAACTTTAAGGGAGAAGCTCATGCGCGTAGCCGAACCGCGGCGGTGCGATGTCTCCGTCGCGACCGGTATGCTGGTCAATGGCGACGGGCATTACCGTAAGACTTATCGTGATCTGGTTGGACTCTATTCTGACGCAGCGGCCTTCGAGGCAATCCTAAAGGAAAAAGCCGACGAGGTCGCCTACGAGGTCACTTCCTATACACCGGGAGAAAAGACGTCGGACTTGATAATGGGCGTCACCCGCATGGAGCCCGGCAAGGTTGGGCGCGAGTTTTTCCTCACCCGCGGCCACATCCATGCCAATGGCGACAGGCCCGAAATTTATCACACCTTGTCTGGACAGGGCATCATGCAGCTCGAAAGCCCAGACGGCGAGGTCCGGCTGGTCGAGCTGGGTCCGCAGCAAATCTGCTACGTGCCGCCCTTCTGGATTCACCGCTCGGTTAACATCGGCTCGCAAGACCTGGTGATGTTCTTCTCCTATCCGGCCGATTCCGGCCAGGACTACGGCATCATCGAGCGCTCGGGCGGCATGCGCGTGCGCATCATGGACGATGGCAAGGGCGGCTACGTTGCCGAGGACAACCCCGCCTGGCGCGAGCGCAGCCCGGCCGAGGTAGATGCGATCTTGAGCGGTGGGGAGATGTCCGCATGAGCGGCGTCATCGACCTGCTGGCGAAAATCGGCGTCGTGCCGGTCATCGCGATTGACAGCATCGACCATGCTGTGCCGCTGGCTGACGCGCTCCTCGAGGGGGGGCTCGGCGTCGCCGAGATCACCTTCAGAACCGAGGCCGCGGCCGACGTCATGGCGCGGCTCAGCGATCGGCGGCCCGAACTTCTCCTCGGCGCTGGAACCGTGCTGAACCCGGATCAGGTGAAGCGCGCCGTGGACGCTGGCGCTACCTTCGCCCTCTCGCCGGGCTTCGACCCCGCGGTGGTCCAGGCCGCCGAGGCGGCAGGCCTACCGTTCGCGCCGGGCATAATGACCCCGTCCGACATATCGCTCGCGGCCGCCCGTGGCTGCCGCCTGATGAAGTTCTTTCCTGCAACGCCCGCCGGCGGTCCTTCGATGCTGAAGAACGTCAGCGCCCCCTTCGCGCATCTCCGGGTGAAATTCATCCCGACCGGCGGCGTCACGCTCGACACCATGGCGGACTGGCTGTCCCTGCCCGAAATCGCGGCCGTCGGTGGCACCTGGATCGCCAAGCCCGAAGACATGCGGGCCGGCGACTGGCAGGCGATCGCCGGCAAGGCGCGAGCCGCCGTCACCAGAGTCAGGGAGTTGCGCGGATGAGCCGCTACAAAGCAGTCGAACGGCCGACGTTCTATTTCATCGGCGTGACCACGGGCAAAAGCTCGATCATGAAGGTGTTTCCGGCCTGGGCATCGGAACTCGGCCTCGGCGACGCCGAGATCAAGGGTATCGATTTTCCCCTGCATGCCGATCCTGCCGCTTACCGCGAGGCGGTGGAATTCATCCGCGACGATCCGCTTTCGCTCGGCGCGCTGGTCACGACCCACAAGATCGATCTCTTCAACGCCTGCCGCGACCTGTTCGACGTGATCGACCCGTTTGCGGTGCTGATGAAGGAGACGTCCTGCATCTCCAAAAAGGACGGCAAGCTCGTCTGTCACGCCAAGGATCCCATCTCCTCCGGCCTTTCGATCGACGGCTTTCTCGGCGAGGGTTACTTCGCGCGCACTGGCGCCGAGGTTTTCTCCATTGGTGCCGGCGGCTCGACCATCGCTCTGACCTGGCATCTGATGCGCAAGGAGCGGCGCGCGAACGTGCCGGCGCGCATCGTCGTCTCCAATCGTTCGCAGCCGCGGTTGGACGAGATCCGTCACATCCATTCCCAGATCGAGAGCGACGTCCCGATCGACTACGTCCTCGCCCCGACTCCGGTCGACAACGACGCCGTCCTGCCGGGGCTGAAGCCGGGCTCATTGGTGATCAACGCCACCGGGCTCGGCAAAGACGCGCCTGGATCGCCGCTGACCGAGGCCGCGGCGTTTCCGCGGCAGGCTGTTGTCTGGGACCTGAACTATCGCGGCGACCTCGTCTTTCTCGACCAGGCGCGGGCGCAGGCGTCCAAACGCGGTCTCACTATCGTCGACGGCTGGACCTATTTCATCCACGGCTGGACTCAGGTCATCGCCGAAGTGTTTCACATCACCATCGGAACCGACGCCACGACGATCGATCGCCTTACGGAGGTGGCCGTCAGAGCCACGAAGGGGTGAGGGGATGGCGCGGGTTCTCATTACGCCGCGATCGCTCACCGCGGCGCCTCCGCCGGAACTGGGCCGCCTGCGCCGGGCGGGGCACGAACTGATCTTCTCGACCCCCGGCGAGATGCCGGGCGAAGCCGAGCTTCTCCAACTCGTGCCCGAGGTGCATGGCTGGCTCGCCGGGGTGGAGCCGGTCTCCCCTGGCGTTATCGCCGCAGCCGCAAGGTTGCGCGTCATCAGCCGCAACGGGTCCGGCGTCGACAATCTGCCGATGGCGGTTCTGGAAGAGCGCGGCATACGCGTTGCTCGGGCGATGGCGGCGAATGCGACGGGCGTCGCCGAGCTCGCCATCGGCCTCATCGTCGCGGCCTGCCGTCATCTGCCCGAGGTATGCCACGGCGTTCGCGGTGGAGGCTGGCCCCGGCCGAAGGGGCGGGAGATTGAAAACGCCGTCGTCGGCATCGTCGGGGCGGGGGCGATCGGCCGCAAGGTGGCGGGCATCTTGGCCGAATTCGGCGCCGAGGTCCTGGCGTTCGATCCGTTCCGACCCGATCTCGGCCGGCTCGCCGCGCGCGTCCGCTATGTCAATCTGCCGGAGCTGTTCGAGCACGCCGAGATCATCACCCTGCATTGTCCGGCGACGGCCGACGGTTCGCCGCTAGTCGACGCGGCCGCGCTCGCATCGATGCGCAGGGGGACAATCCTCGTCAACACCGCGCGCGCCGGCCTGATCGATGAGATCGCGCTCGTCGCCGCTCTAGACGGCGGGCGGATCGCCGCCTACGCCACGGACGTCTTCGGAGAGGAACCGCCGGCAGCGGACGGCCTCGCGGCACATCCCAAGGTCATCGCCACCAGTCATATCGGCGGACTGACCGACGAGAGCATCGGGCGAGCCACGGATCTTGCGGTCGACAACCTGCTTCGACATCTCGGCGAAGTCTCCCATGCGGTTGACTGAGCGTCCTTTCGACGCGCCGCTTCGCGAGGTCCTCGCCGCGCCGCCCGGCGAACCCGTCCAGTTGTACTGGCTGGGGCAGGCGGGCTTCGTCGTCGAGGGCGGCCGCTGCCGCGTGGTGATCGATCCGTATCTGTCGGACTTTCTCGCCGAGAAGTATCGCGGCACGCCCTATCCCCACCTCAGGATGATGCCGGCGCCGGTCGAGCCTGGCGAAATAGCTCATGTCGACGCGGTGCTCGCCACCCATGCCCACACCGACCACCTCGACCCCGGCACCCTGCCGCAGCTTCTTGAGAGCAATCCGGGCGCGCCGCTGATCGTCCCGAAATCTGCGCGGGACGTGGCGCTGACGCGCTCGTGCGTTTCCGTCGAAAGGCTGATCGGGATCGAGGCAGGTGAACGACTGGACCTTCCCGGTGTCTCAATCGCCGCGACCCGCGCCGCGCACGAGACGCTCGAACGGGATGGCCGAGGTTTCCACTGTTTCCTCGGCCTTGCCGTGACGCTCGGCGGCGCCACCGTCTTCCACTCAGGCGACACGGTGCCCTTCGAGGGACAGGCGGAAGAGGTCCGCGCGCTGAATGCCGATCTCGCCCTCCTGCCGGTGAACGGCCGTGATGCGGGTCGTGCCGCGAATGGGGTCCCCGGAAACATGACCATGGCGGAGGCGCTGGAGCTCTGCCGCGCGGCAGGGATCGCCGGGATGATCGCTCACCATTTCGATCTCTTCGCCTTCAATACCGCCCCACGCCCCGAGGTGGAGGCGCTTGCACGCCGGTCCAATCTCATTCATGCCGTAGCGGCCCGAGTCGACCGAGCCTATGGTCTCGGGCCACGGCAGGCGGACTGACACGATGAACAATCAGGCGGAAGCGGCACCGCCGCGGAACATGCTCGAAATGATCCGGTTGATCCGGCCGGATCTACGCAAGTCTGATCGCAAGGTGGCGGACGCGCTACTGGAGGATCCAAAGCGTATTCTCAATTCGAACGTGGCCGAGACAGCGGATATCGCCAGGGTCAGCCAGCCCACCGTCATCCGCTTCTGTTCCGCCATCGGCTGCGATGGATTTCAAGACTTCAAGATCCGACTTGCTCAAAGTCTGGCGCTCGGCACGCCTGCAACTCAGTCCGCCATATTAGAAGATGATACACCTGAAGAAGTGGCGGCCAAGATATTCGACTATACCATGACCTCACTTGATTGGGCGCGCCACAAGCTTGACTTCGCCCAAATCAATGCGGCGGTAGACCTGATAACTTCGGCTCGAAGTTTAGAAATTTTTGGATACGGCGCTTCCGCGATTGTTGCGCAGGACCTCCAGCAAAAATTCCCTCTCCTCGGTCTCCCCTGCCATGCAACCATGGACAGCCATCAGCAACTGATGGCCGCATCGATGATGCAGCCAGGCGACGTCGCGGTGACCATCTCGAACACGGGAACGACGCTCTCCATCATCGAACTGGCACGCCTGGCGCGCGAGCAGGGAGCCAAGGTCATTGCCATCACCGGCGCCTCGCACACGTCCCTGGCCAACTACGCAGACATCCTGATCAACGTCGAGACGCTCGATAACACCGATCTGTTCACCCCGACGACCTCCCGCATCGCCGCTCTAGTGACTGTCGACATCATCTCTACGCTCGTTGCAAGGCGTCTTGGCCGGGTTCAAAACCAACGGCTTATCCGGATGAAGCGGTACCTCTCGCAAGTGCGGAAGAGCGGTCTCTTCTAGCGCGGAAATTGGCGGAACGTCTCGGACACGTCGCGAAGCGCAACATGCTCATGAGAAGCGGATTCGACAGCCCTGCCACATTCCTTGCGAGGCACTGGAGGACGAAGCACGGGTTGGCCAGAAAGGCCGCCTCTGTCACCGCTGGTGGACCCGCGGCAAGCGACCACCCGGGCTTTGCGACCAGCGCTTCGAATGGACCTAAATCTTCGGCGCCGTCGAACCCTCCACCGGCCAGTCCATCGCCCTGGTCCTGCCCTATGCCGACAAGGCGATGATGAACCTCTACCTCGCCGAGTTCGCTCACACCATTCCGCACGATGTCCATGTCGTCATGGTTCTTGACGGCGCCGGATGGCACGGTGAAAAAGCCCTCGACGTACCGGCGAGCACCACCCTCGTCGCGCTTCCGGCCTGCAGTCCCCAACTCAACCCGGTCGAGCGGCTCTGGCTCAATCTGCGCGAGACCTCCCTCAGCCTCTGCATCTTCCGCGACAGGCAAGCCATCATCGATGCCTGCTGCGATGCTGGAACCGCGCCCCCAAAGATCCGGGCGCATCCAATCCCTCTGCAACTAACCCTAAATTAAAGCGGTCAGTTCATGAGCGGGTCGTATGAGTGCATATGAGAACTGCATTACGCTGGGATGTGCTCTATTGCCGGGCCCGCGACGCGGTTTGCCGCTGCGGAAATGGAATCTCGGCGCAATCGCAAGTCTGGTTGTCCCCCGACCAGCATTTCATTTTCGAGGTTTTTCCGATCCCCGGATTAAACGTGTTGGTGGGGTCGAGCGTGCGGTAGAAATTCCGCAGTGCCGGCTTTGCATCGTACAGATGCCCCACATTGTGCTCGGCCGGATATTCCGCGCCGCGGGCATCCAGAAGCTTCCAGAGCGCGTGTTCGATCGCCAGGCAGTCCTCGCCCTTGCGCACAAGATATTCCTGGTGGAGAACATGACAGAAGAAATGGCCGCAATACATCTTGAAAGCGATCTTCTCCTCGATTTCTGCGGGGAGCGTCTCGAACCAGTCCAGCGTGTTGCGCGGCAGAGCGACGTCTAGGGCGACGATGTCCTCGACTGTGGCGGGATGCACGGCACGGTAGCGCACGATCGCGCCGCCGACGGCAAAGCGGTTGAGAAATGCCGCGCTGCCCTCGTCGGCCGTACATTCGAAAAAGTCTCCGGTGACGGACGGAAACCGGTGTTCGAGATAGGCGCGCGCTTCGTTCGACCCGCCATTGCCCATTTTGAGCAGCAGATGGTGGGCGTAGCGGTCTCGGTAATCGTTCATCCGCCGCGGCAGATGTTCTGGGAGCAGTCTCGACAAGCCCTGTAAGAAGCGGTCGGAGATCGTGCCGCCCAGACCAAGCCTTTCGGTCAACCCATCGATCCCGCTCTTTATGGCGAAGGCTTTCGGGACATTGTCGGTGCCGAAATGCTTGATGAAGAGAAACAAGTCTTTGCCGTACTGCCTGCTGGCGTCATAAGCTGTGCGGTGCATGTATTCGCCGGCGATCGGCAGGTTTTCGAAATCAGTCAGAATCTCGCGCCGGATGGTTTCGAGTTCAGCAGGATCGTTGCTGCCGATGTAGAAGACAGCAACGTCCTCGTCGGCCGGAAACGTGTCGAGCCGGACGGCGAAGACCGCCACCTTGCCGGCCGAGCCTGACGCCTCATAGTGGCGGCGCGGATCAGCATTGAACCGGGCGGGGGAGGTGGCGTCGACCTGCCGGACATGGTGTTGATACTCGCGGTCCGAGGCCCACCGGTCGTGCGGAAATGCGATCTGGCTTTCGTCGAAAGAGCCCACGTCGATCGCCGCAAGGATCGTCTCGGGATCATTGCCAACCTCGATCCCAAGGTGATTGACCAGCTGCAGTATGCCACCTTCCGTCACTTGGGCGAAAAGGGCCATCTGCGTGAAGGCGGGGCCCCGACGGATCAGCGCGCCGCCGGAATTGTTGCAGATGCCGCCGGTCACCGAAGCGCCGATGCAGGACGAGCCGATCACCGAGTGGGGCTCGCGGCCGAGCGGGCGCAGCCGCTTTTCCAACTGGTTCAGGGTCGACCCCGGCTGGCAGATCACCTGACGGCCGGAATCGAGAATATGGATGCGGTCCATCCGAAGCATGTTGACGACGACGATCGGGCGATCGTAGCCGTCGCCATCGGGCGTCGAGCCGCCCGTGAGGCCGGTATTGGCAGCTTGGCAGATGATGGCGACATCCGCCGCGACACAGGCTTTCAACGTTCGCCATTGTTCGAGCAGGCTGCCCGGCCGAACCACCGCGAGTACGTCGCCGTCGCCGTAGCGATAGCCCTTGCGGAAGCGCCGCGTCGCATTCTTGCCGGTCAGCACGTGGCGCGCTCCAACGATACCCTGAAGTTCTGCGACGAGATCGCTCATGCTGTGCAGGGAGACACCTCCCCTCCCTTCTCTATTAACTGGAGCGGCCGCTCGCCCGGAGCCAGAGGAATCGTCAGATACTCGTATAACCGCCATCGACGGAAACGATCGAGCCCGTCATCAGGCTGGACGCATCGGAGGCGAGGAACTGGACTACGGAAGCGATCTCCCCCGGCTCGCCCAGCCGTCCCATAGGGGTCATTCCCAGCCACCGCTCGACCAGTTCGGCGGATCCTTCGGCAACGCTGGCGATGAGCGGGGTGTTGATATAGGTGGGCGCCACGGCGTTGACGCGCACGCCGCGGGGCGCCCATTCCACCGCAAGAGATTTCGTCAGGTGGTGCACGGCAGCCTTGGTGGCGTTGTAATGGCACTGCGGCTGCGGCCAGTTGACGATCTGGCCCGACATCGAGCCGACATTGACGATCGATCCTTTACCGTTTGCAATCATTTTCCGTCCGAAGGCGCGGCAGGTGCGGAAGACGCCGGTCAGATTGACGTCGACGACCTTCTGCCACTCGTCGTCGTCCATCTCGTCGGCGGGGGTATTGGTAACGACGCCGGCGTTGCACACGAGGATATCGAGTGCCGGCAGGTTATCCGCAAGCGCCTGAAGCGCCGTCGTATCGGTCACGTCGAGCCGATGCATGCCGGCGGCCCGACCTGTGGGCAGCGTCGCCGCCGTCGCCTCGGCGCGGGTGACGTCGATGTCGGTGCAATGGACGTCCGCGCCCGTCTGCGCGAGTGCCATGGCGATTGCCGCTCCGATGCCCTGGCCGGCGCCCGTTACGAGCGCCGTCTTGCCGGAAAGATCGAGCTTTCGGCGATAGTCTGTCATGACTGTTCCTTTGGCGGTCTTCGGCGTTCCCGCGTCGAAGCGGGGGCTTCCCGCCGCTATCATGACGTTCGATTCTGCCACGAGCCCGGATGCGCCTTGGAGTAAGGCCAGCAGCCGATATAGCAAAACTATATTATGCGCGCTCGGCCCGTCAACCCTGGGGAGGGACGTTCGCTTACCATCCAGGCAACGGACTCTCCGGCGGCGCTCAACAGCTTGAGTTAAGCGCATGAAGAAATTAATCAAATGGCCCACGCTGAATGCATCTGGTCGATCTTGAGCGATCCCATCGCCGGATGGCGTTGCAAGCTAGTGGCAGATGATTTCCAAAAATTTCGGTCTTCCACTGGGCAAAAATCTAGTTTAGCTATCTCACAACGACGATGACAGGGCGCGCAAGCGTCGCCGCGGCGAGCGGTCGTGATGGAAGAGGCGGGCGGATGTTCGAGAGCGAAATGCTGATCGGCGGCGAGTGGGTTTCTGGCGCGGGCGCCGTCCTTGACGTGCAAAACCCGGCGACCCAAGAGACGATCGGGACGATCAACAACGCCACCACCGAAGAGATCGATCGCGCCACCCATGCCGCCCGCAAGGCGTTTCCGGCGTGGGCCAGGCTTTCGCCGTTCAAGCGGTCGGAATTGCTGCACAGGGCGGGAGACCTCATCGACCAGCGCAAGGATGACATCGCCCGGGCGATGACGACCGAGCAGGGCAAGCCGCTGAACGAGGCGAGGGGCGAGGTGTCCAAGCTCGCCCAGACCCTGCACTTCTATGCGGAAGAAGGGGTCCGCGTTCACGGCGAGATCATTCCGAACGAAAGCAATGCCTATCAGAGCCTCGTCGTTCGCGAGCCGGTCGGCGTCGTCGCGGCGATCTCCCCCTGGAACTATCCGGCCGAACTGATCGGCTGGAAGATCGGCGGGGCGCTTGCCGCAGGCTGCACGATCGTCGTCAAGCCGCCGGAGCTGACTCCCTTCTCGCCCCTGGCGATCGCCCGTGCCCTGCACGATGCCGGAATCCCCGCCGGCGTCGTCAACATGGTGACCGGCAAGGGTTCGAGCGTCGGCCAACAACTCGTTGAAAGTCCACTCGTCGACAAGATCGCCTTCACAGGGTCGGGCGCCGTCGGCCTGCGGATCCAGCAATCCAGCCCGACGGTGAAGAAGCTGTCCCTGGAACTCGGCGGCAACTGCCCGATGATCGTCACCGCCACCGCCGATCTCGACGCGGCGGTGGCGGGCGCTGCCCGCCGCAGCTTCCGCAACATGGGGCAGATCTGCATCGCCATCAATCGCATCTATGTCGCCGAAAGCGTCTACGAGCCGTTCCTGTCGAAACTCGCAGCGGCGGCGGACGCGCTGACCATTGCCAACGGCCTCGACGATCCGGCCGCCGATCTCGGTGCGATGGCCTCGGCCGAGCCCCTTGAGAAGACGAAGGCCCATCTCGCCGACGCCCTGGAGAAGGGTGCGCGGCTGATGGCCGGTGGAAGCCGGCCGGAGGGCGAGAAATTCAGGAAGGGCTTCTTCTTCCGCCCGACCGTCCTCGCGGACTGCACCCACGAGATGCAAGTGATGACCGAGGAGACCTTCGGGCCGCTGGTCGGCGTAGCCCCCTTCCGCAGTCTCTCCGAAGCGGTCGAAAAGGCGAACGACACGCCGTACGGCCTCGCCTCCTATGCCTACACCAAGCACGTGGATGAGATGCGCTACCTGTCGTCCCGGCTAGACTACGGCAACGTGGCGATCAACAACGTCGATGCCGGCATCATCAACGCCCCCTATGGCGGCCGCAAGCAGAGCGGCGTCGGCTACGAACACGGCCGCGAAGGCATGCTGGAATACTTCAACTTCAAGCATGTGCGGGTCTGCTTCGACGAGCCGGAGGATGCCTGATGGCGGCTGATACGGCTATCCTCGGTATCGACATCGGCACGTCCGGCTGCAAGGCGCTGCTGCTCAGCCCCGCCGGCACGGTCCTTGCGACCCACACTGCGACATACGACGCGAGCGCGCCGCGGCCTGGCTGGTCGGAGCAGGACCCGGAGGACTGGATCACGGGAGCGCGCGCTGCCATTTCCGGCGTCCTGGCGAAGCGCCAGTCGACCAAGATCGCGGCGATTGGCCTCTCGGGTCAGATGCACGGGCTAACACCGCTGGATGAGGCGCACCGGGTCCTGCGTCCGGCGATCCTGTGGAACGACCAGCGCAATGCAGTCGAATGCGCCGAGATGACCGAAGTCGTCGGCGGCCGGACCGCGCTGCTTGCCGAAACCAACAACCGAATGCTGCCGGGCTATACCGGCGGCAAGATCGTCTGGATGCGCAAGCATGAGCCGGAGCTGTATCGCCGGCTGCGCCATGTGCTCAATCCCAAGGACTATCTGCGGCTCCGCCTGACGGGTGAACTGGCGACCGAGGTCTCCGACGCGTCCGGCACCGGGCTGTTCGACGTCAGGCGACGGACCTGGTCGACGAAGGTGATGGAGGTAAACCAGATCGATCCGGCGATGCTGCCGGCCTGTCACGAATCCCAGGAGATCTCGGGGCGTGTCTCCGCCTCGGCTGCCGTTTTCTTTGGCTTGCCTGAGGGGCTTCCGGTCGTGGGAGGCGGAGGCGATTCCGTCATTCAGACCATTGGCTCCGGCGTCATCGATCCCGGTGATCTGCAGGCGACAGTCGGCACGGCGGGCATTTTAGCCTGTGCGCTCGCCGCGCCGCGCGATAATCCCGATGGCCGGCTGCAGGTCTTCTGCAATGTGGCGCCGGACCGTTGGCACTGCATGGGCGTCTCGCTGAATGCCGGCGGCGCTCTCGCGTGGCTGCGGCGGCTGGCGCAAGGCTTCGGCGACCTCACTGAGAACGGCTGGCACGACATCCCCTTCGACCGCCTGATGGACCGCGCCGCGGCCAGCACGGCCGGGTCCCGTGGGCTGATCTTCCTGCCCTATCTCAACGGCGAGCGCTGCCCCTATCCCGATCCCAATGCGCGAGGCGCGTTTCTCGGCCTCACCTCGCGCCACAGCGAGAGCGACCTGATCCGCAGCGTCCTGGAAGGCGTCGTCTTCGCCCTTCGCGACATCTACGCCCTGATGGCCGACGCCGGAATTGCTGCCGATTGCATCCGCGCTTCCGGCGGTGGTGCGGCCTCCCCGTTCTGGCGGCAGATCCAGGCGGACGTCTTCGGCTGCGACGTCGTCACGACCGAAGGCGCGGCAGAGGGCGGGGCGTTCGGCGCGGCCATCGTCGCCGGCGTTGGGGTCGGGATCTGGCCGGATGCGAGCGTCGCAGCAAGCCATTGTCGGACGGTGTCGCGACAGTCCCCGTCGAAGCAGCAGGGTGTCTATGCCGAGATGTTCGACATCTACCGGACGCTCTATCCGGCGCTGCAGAACACCTTCGGGAGGCTAGCCGATCCGATCTTCGATACTGAGGAGCAAGTATGACGACCCCAGACCAGATCAAAGCGGTCGTCTTCGACCTCGATGGAACGCTGATCGACAGTGCGCCAGACATCGCCGCGGCCGTCAATTGCGTCCTGGCCGACCATGGCTGGGCGCCGCTTGCGACCGATTATGTCGAGCGCTTTATCGGCGACGGTCCGAAGACGCTGATCCTTAAGATCCTGCAGGAGCAGGGCCTGCCAACAGACGATGCCTTCGTGGAGGCGTCCAAGTTGGCCTATCTTCGGAATTATGCCAAGGCGCCGGCGACGTACACGACGTTCTTCGCCCATGTCGTCGAAGACCTGAAAGCGTTGAAAGCGTCGGGACTGCGGCTCGGCATTTGCACCAACAAGCCGCACGGCCTGACGCAGACGGTGCTATCCATCCTTGGAATTGCGGAGCTTTTTGACAGCGCCATCGGCGCCGACGCGGTGCCGCGGCGCAAGCCGGCCGCGGCGCATCTTCTGGCCGTCGTCGACGCGATGGGGCTGGCCAAGGACGAAGTCGCTTATGTCGGCGACACCGACGTCGACAGCGCCTGCGCCCGTAGTGCGCGGGTTCCGTTCTTCATTGTCCCGTGGGGCGGCGGCCCCCAGGTCGTCGACGCCGACGCGACCCGGATCTCGCGGCTGCGCGATCTGCTTTTCCACCTCGGTCGCGTGCAAGCCGCAGACGTGCCGGCGTGATGGAGAGTCTTCTCCATCAGATTCGGGAGGAAATTCCCAAGATGGCGGCGGCGGAACGCCGGGTGGCTGAGTTCGTCAACGCCAACCCGAACGACGTCATTCATATGAGCATGGCGGTCCTGGCCAATGGTTGCAAGGTCAGCGATCCCACGATCATCCGCTTCTGCCGGCGCTTCGGTTTCGACGGCTATCAGGACTTCAAGGTCAATCTCGCCCAAAATATCGTTCCCCGGGCGCCGTTCCACTACGACAAGATTACGGCGGACGATACGATTGAGAACATCGTCCGCAAGACCTGCGAAAATTCACTCAGCGCCATTCAACGGCTGCTGGAGGACCTTGTCCCGGCGCAGGTCGAGGCCGGCGCGCGCGCCATTCAGGCCGCCTCATGGCTGGCGATCTACGCCACCGGCATCTCGGAGGTGACGGCAATAGATGCCGAGCACAAGTTCCAGCGCCTTGGCTTTCGATGCTCGGCCATCCTCGGCGAGAAACGCCAGCGCACCCAGGCTGACTTCGCTCGCTCCGGCGAACTGGCATTGATCTTCTCCCAGTCCGGCGCGACGCGGCAGATGGTCGAACTCGCGAAGGCGACCCGGGGACAGGGCGCGACGGTGCTGTCGATCACCGCCGGCGACACGCCGTTGGCGGCGGTGAGCGATCATGTCATCGCAGTGACGCCGTACGACCATACCGAACTTCTGACGCCGCTGGCTTCGAGGCTGAACCATCACCTGGTGGTCAACATGCTGGTCACGGCCATCGCCGTGATGACCGGCAACGAATTTCCGGACCAGCTGCCTGCCATCGATTCCTGGCTCACGGAAAAGCTTTGACGCGGCCGATGCGCCGCTCATCATCGAAGGATTTCAAATGACGACACAAGACGACGCCAAGCGGTTGGCGGGCATCAAAGTGATCGACACCTATGTGCGCGACGGAATGAAGCTCGGCCTCGGATCAGGAACGACCTCGCACCTCTTCGTGCGGGAACTCGGCGCCCGCGTCGCCGACGGCCTGAAGCTCACCTGCACCACCACCTCGAACAGCACCAGTCAGGTGGCGCGGGAAGTCGGGATCGAGCTGACTGACGTCAACGACATCGACATGCTCGACCTGACGATTGACGGACCGGACGAGATCGATCGGCAGTTCCGAATGATCAAGGGCGGCGGCGCCTGTCTGTTGTGGGAGAAGATCGTCGCGCATGCCTCCCGCCGCATGGTCACGATCTGCGACGAGACCAAGATCGTCGGCACGCTCGGCCGGTTTCCTCTGCCGGTCGAGGTCGTTCAATATGCCTGGAAGCAGACCGAAAGCGCCATCCGCCGCACCTTGCCGCGTCATGGCGTTGCCGGGTCGGAACTCGTTCGCCGCATGAAGGACGGCTCGCCGGTCGTCACCGACAGCGGCAACTTCATCGTCGACTGCCACTGCGGGTCGATCGGCGATGCTGAAGGCCTGGAAGTGGCACTGAACATGATCCCGGGGGTCGTGGAGAACGGACTCTTCACCCGCGAATCCAGCGCCATGGTCGTCGGCTGCTTCGACGGGACCGCCTATGTGAGAGAGCGGTCAGCGGCGTAATTCGACGAAAATCTAGTTTTACGAGATATATCGCGGGTGGGCGACTGAAGCTCGGTAACCCGCGTCGGTGTCGTGCGACCGCGTCAGGAATATTACATACTGAAATACCTGAAGAAATTGAAAATTTCTCGTTTGGTCAGTGATTGGTCTTGACGGCGCGCGGACTGCATGATTTGAACGCCATAGTAAAACTACATTCATATCGCATCAATCTGGGAGGATCAAATGCTCAAGAAATTCGACGTGTCTCGCCGTTCCGTACTTCAAGGCGGGCTGGCGCTCGGCGCCGCCAGTCTTGGCATGCCGGGCTTTGCAAGGGCGGCCGACCGCGTCTTCGTGCCGTTCAGCAACAAAAGCCTCGACTACTATTTTTTCGTCATTCAGGAAGAGGCGGTGCGGCGCGCTGTCGAAGGGCGCGAGTGGGAATTCCAGGCCACCAACGCCAATTTCGACAACACCCGCCAACTCCAGCAGTGGCAGAGCCTCCTCCTGAGCCAGCCCTCGGCCATCGTCTGTGATCCGATCGACAGCCAGGCGATCGCCTCCTCGATCGCCCGCTACAACCAGCGCAAGGTGCCGGTCGCCATCATCGACACCCCCGCCGACGGCGGCGACGTCGCGATTACCGTCTCCTTCGACAATTATCAGGGCGGCGTCCTGGCCGCGCAGGAGATCATCAAGCGGCTGGAAAAGAAGTACGGCGCTAAGAAGGGCACGGTACTCAACTGTTTTGGCGCACTGCAGAGCGTCGCCTGGCGCCTTCGCAAGGAAGGCTTTGAAGCCGAAATGGGCAAGCATCCCGATATCAAGCTGCTCAGCCGCCCGACCGAAGGCCAGCTTGACCTGATGCTGTCGGTGACGCTGTCCACACTTTCGGAATACCCGGACCTCGATGCCGTCCACGCGCCGAGCGACAGCCCGGCCCGCGGCATTGCTACTGCACTGCAGCAGCGCGACCGCTGGAAGAAGGTCGGCGAGGAGGGGCACGTCATCTTCATCAACATCGATGGCGAGCCGATCGCGCTGCAGCTGATCAAGGAAGGCTACATGGACGCCTGCGTCTCGCAGGATCCGATCGCCTACGGCCAGATCGCCGTCGACATGCTCGAACAGCACGCGATGAAGGGCGAGGCCGTCCCGCTTGGTGCCTACCAGAACGAAAAGTACTTCTGGGAAGAAGGCGAGATCGTCGATTCCAAGACCGGCCCGGCCCTCATCATTCCGCCTTTCGTCATCGACGCCTCGAACGCCGAGGACAAGCGCCACTGGGGCAACATCGCCGAGAAGGAATGGGGTATCGCGTACGAATAGACTTACGCCTTACAGGCATGCGGGCGCGGGCCCGCATGCCGCGACATGCGGGGATGAGCCAAGGAGAGCCGGGTGGAGCATATGACAGTCGGCAATGCCGGAGCGGCTGACGCGAGTATTTTACGCATTGCCGATCTCACCAAGACCTACGGACGGTTTTCGGCCCTCAAATCCGTCAGCCTCTCGGTTCGTCGTGGCTCGATCCACGGTCTGCTCGGCGAGAACGGCGCCGGCAAGAGCACGCTCGTGGGTATGATCTCCGGCCAGCGGCAGCCGACGAGCGGCACCATCACACTGAACGGCGTTGAGGTGCAGGACCACGACGTCAAGGAGATGGAGAAGGCCGGAGTCTTCCTGGTGACCCAGGAGCCGATGATCGTCGATCACATGAGCGTCGCTGAGAATCTCCTGCTCGGCATCTGGCCGCGCAGCGGCTGGCTGATCGACTGGAAGCGGCTTCGCCAGGACGCGGCGCGGATGCTTGAAGACACAGGCATCGATCCGAGACAAAGGGCCGGCACGTTGGACGCCGTGGCGTGCCGCAAGCTGAACATCCTCAGGGCGATGTTCAGCGGCGGCAAGGTCGTCATCCTCGACGAGCCGACCGCCTCCCTTGACGTCGAGGCGCGTCAGCAGCTCTTCGCCTTCATGCGCCGCCTTAAGGCAGACGGCGTCACTTTCATCTTCATCTCGCACTACAACGACGAGATTCTCGAAATCTGCGACGCCGTGAGCGTATTGCGCGACGGCGAGCTTGCGGGCGGTTCGGATGACGTCGGCGAGATGACCTCCGACATGTTGTCCGAACTCGTACTCGGTCGCGGCCTTTCGCTCTTCCAGCGCCAACGCCGCGACTTTCGGCCCGGCGAGCCGGCGATCGTTGTCGAAGGCGTTCGCGCTCGCAATGCAGTCGTCGACGCCTTTCGCATCCATCCCGGCGAAATCGTCGGCTTCGCCGGCCTGCCCGGGGCCGGCGCGAAGGAGTTCGCGCGCTGCCTCTTCGGGCTGGTCCACGCCAAGGCGGGCACGATGCGGCTGCAGCCTTCCTCGCCGGCAAGCGGGCTCCCCAGTCATCCCTTCGATGCCTATCGGCGGGGTATCGCGTTCCTCTCCGACGACCGCCGCAAGGATGGCCTGGTCGGGCATCTGTCGATTGGTGCGAACATGTCCCTGTCATCGCTGCCGGCCCTGGCTCGGCTCGGCTTCGTCGACGAGGAGGCGGAGCAGTCGATCATTTCCCGATACTTCTCCAGCATGGGCGTCAAGGCGCCGAACCCGGACGTCGCCATCGATACCCTCAGCGGCGGCAACCAGCAGAAGGTCTGCCTCGGACGCGTGATGGCGACCCAGCCAAAGCTGTTGATCCTCGATGAGCCGACGCGCGGCATCGACGTCGGCGTCAAGCAGGACGTCCACAGGATCATCGACGAGCTGAGCAGCGAGGGTGTCGCCGTGATTGTCGTCACCACCGACTCCGACGAAATGATCCGTCTGGTCGACCGCGTCTGCGTGTTCTCGGCCGGAAGCATCGTCGGGGAGCTGACGGGGGATGCGATCAGCAAGGACCGCCTCCGGCAAATCAGCGGCTGAGGCCGCGTCGAATTCGGCTCAAGGCCCTCAACGCCACGCCGGCTACATCCAGGAGTTCGATCATGAGCAACGTTTCGATCAAGGCGGAGGCCGCGCCCAGACCGCGCGAGGGCGTCTCCAGCCGGGCCATCGTCGGGTGGATTCTGCACAATGTCGTGTGGATCTGGCTGGCCATCCTCGTCGTGTTTTTCGGCCTGTTCAACTCGTTCTTCTTCACCGTCTTCAATTTCCAGAACATCATGGTCCAGGCGACCGTGCTCGGCATGCTGGCCACCGCGGTCGCCCTGCCACTGCTGGTCGCCGAGATCGATCTGTCGATCCCGGCCAATCTCGGCTTCTCCTCCGCCGTCGGGGCACTGGCTGTTACCGACTACGGCGCGCCCTGGTGGTTGGGCGCCTTGCTCGGCATCGCCGTCGCGACGATGATCGGCTTCTTCAACGGGCTGTGCATCACCCGGCTGCGCATGGTCTCGCTGATCCAGACCCTGTCGATGATGATCATCCTGCAGGGGGCTCTCCTGGCGCTCACACAGGGCAAGACGATCACCAGCCTGCCGGAAGGCTACACCTGGATCGGCCAGGCGACGATCGACGGCTGGCCGATCATGCCTCTGGTCTTCGTCGTGGCGCTCATTTTCATGGCCGTGCTCCTGCGGCGTACCGTCCTTGGTCGCAGCATCTACGCGGTTGGTGGAAATGCCGCCGCGGCCAACTCCGCCGGCATCCGCGTCGATCGGACCAAGATTGTCGCCTTCACTATTGCCGGCTTCCTCGCCGGGATCGGCGGCTACCTGCTTGCGTCGTGGCAGATGGCGATTACGTCCAACCAAGGCGGCAGCTTCCTGCTTTACGCCATCGCGGCGCCCATCATCGGCGGCGTCAGCGTCTTCGGCGGGCGCGGCAACGTCATCGGCGTGTTCGGCGGTGTCATGCTGCTGACCGTCATTCAGGTCGGCCTTGCGATCATCGCTGTCCCGTCCTTCTATGTCGGCATGATTGGCGGCGTGATGATCTTTATAGCCGTGGCCATCGACGCCATCCGGGTTCGGTACTTCCAGTGACAAGCCTGCCGGCAGGGCAAGCTTGGATCGAGGGTGGCCGTATTTTCAAGCTGTGGTGTAGCTGACCGAGCATCTTGACTGGTGCACATCGCAGGACCACTTTCATGAGGCACAGACTGCTGCGCTGGCTGCGAAAATGACATCAGAAGTCAGGTTGGCCGAGCTGCGTTGATCCAGCTGGGGATCCAGGTTCCCCAGCCAGTCAATCTCAAGTCATTGTAATCGTCTCGCAAGGTAGTCAGCCACGTCCTGTGGCGGTGCGCACGGGCTCATCCTGCCGTGGCGTGCCCGAACGATACGGGGCGCGAATCGCGCGTTGCAACCGCGGCCCACGCTGGCGCGCTGTCGGCGTCTGCGATCCCCATCCAGCTGCCGTTTCACGAGGGTCCGTCGGCTATCGTGATGATCGATCGCTCCTATGTTCGCGTCCACCACCATGGCGCCGGACGAGAAGGGGGCTCTGCCGATCCTTCATGGGACATTCCCGTGGCGTCCCGAGCACCAATATCCATTCGCTGGTCGACGCCGAAGGCCGGCCGGTACGCCTCGAACTGACGACCGGACAGGCCGGCGGAATGCACTATCGCGGGCGAGGGCCGTGGCCGGCATCTTATGCCACGATGCCGACCGGTTCGAGCGGGTCCTTTCAGGGCGAAAGAACGCCTGCGCGATAGCGGACCGCGACGCGCGTTTGTCGGCGTTTGTCGCAGTGCGCACCGGCGGGTAGGGTCTGTCGAGACCGTGGAAGCCCTTCGCGTGGCGCAAGGCGGAGCGCAACCGGACCACAACGGGAGATCGCGGATGCGCAACAGCGAAGGGGCCCTGCGCCAGCGGATCATCGATCTGTGCCTTCAGATGAATCGTAACGGCCTCAACCAGGGCACCTCGGGCAACATCTCGGCGCGCCACGGTGACGTGATGCTGGTGACACCGAGTGCGACGCCATACGAGGATCTGACACCGGAGAAGATCGTCTCCATGCCTTTGGACGGCGACGGTACCGAGTGGTCGGGGCCGCTGAAACCCTCGACCGAGTGGCGCTTCCATCGCGATATCCTGCGCGAGCGACCGGATGCCGGCGCGGTCGTCCACGCCCATCCGATCTTTGCCACGACGCTGGCGATGACGCGGCGCGGGATTCCTGCCTGCCACTATATGGTCGCCGCCTTCGGCGGCACCGACGTCCGGTGCTCGGGCTATGCGCGCTATGGTACCGCAGCGCTGTCGCGGGAGGCGCTGGCGGCATTGGAAGGCCGTACCGGCTGCCTCCTGGCCAATCATGGCGCCATCACCCTGGGCGACGATCTCGACAAGGCGATGTGGCGGATGGTCGAACTGGAGACGCTGGCCCGGCAGTATCATCACAGCCTGCAGATCACAGGTGGGCCGGTGATCCTCAGTGACGCCGAGATTGCCGAGGTACTGGAAGGGTTCGGGAGTTACGGCCTGCAGTCGCGCGACGAAGGCGCCAATAGATGATGGCGCCGATCATGCTCCGTGGGGGGCAAAAGCCACCGGGCGGCCAGCCAGACGGTGCGTCTCAGCAAGCGTGCGAACATTCCGCTGGAGACCGGCGACGGGCGCGATCTGCGGCAAGTGATCCGGTCGGAATCCGCCGGGTCCGACGTCCCGCTGCCGGTGGCTGTCAAGGGTCAGGCACGGTCGTCGTGGTGACCGGTCCGAACGCGCGCTTCCGCCACGCATGGCCTGACGGTCGCGAAGCCGCCAGCCATCTGTTCGCCAAGGCAACACAACGGCGGATTGTCTGATCTTCAACAGGTAAGGGCTCGTTTGAACCTGTGTCAGGCGGCCGGCCGGATGCCGCACCGCGTTATCAGGGCCCGGTCATTGGTATCACCACTGCAGGCTGGCGAACTGGTGGGGCACGGCGAAGTCGCTTTCAGCGATCTGCGCTGCGACGGCATCATCGTCGACGCCCCCGAGGATACCGGTCCGTACCAGCGCACCGGCCGCGCCGAAGGCTGCGGCGCCGGCCATGTCGTGGGCGATGCTGTCGCCGACGCAGAGGATCCGCGAGGGCAAAATGTTCGGGACCAGCGCGTGGGCGGCGGCGTAGATCTCGCCATACGGCTTGCCGACGAAGGTCACATCGCCGCCGAGTGCGGCGTAGCGGTCGGCAATGGCGCCGGCCGCAGGAACCAGACCCTGCGGTGTCAGCATCTGGCGGTCGGGATTGGTGCAGATGCAGGGGACGTTCCGGCTGGCAGCGGGGCGCATCCGGTCCTCATAGTCGCGCATGGTGATGCGATCGGCCTGGCTGCCGGCGATGACCACGAGATCGGCCTCCTCCGCTGCCTCGACGGCACGGCAGCCGAGCCGATCCGCAAGATTGGTGTCGCCGGGGCTCGACAGGGTCAGGCAACGGATATCGCGGTCTTGGGGCAACGGGATGGTGCCGTCTTCGCACAGGCCGACGGCGACATCTCCGGAAGTGACACAGGCGAGATACAGGTCGCGCGGAATCCCCAGTCGCGCGAGCCGTGCCGCGTTGAAGGCCGCTGGCCGGCCGGAATTGGTGACGAAGACCACAGGCTTGCCGAGGCCGGCCAGCGCCGCAACGGCTTCCGGCGCGCCGGGATACGGTTCGGTTCCGTCATGGACGACACCGAACTGGTCGAGGAAGACGGCATCATAGCGCCCGACGATGTCGCGAAGTCTGTCGAATTGCATGGCGTGACCGGTCTTTGGAGAAAGCCTTGATACGAATGCGCGACAGGTCGCGTCCGTTGCGGCGACGGTGGGGTTCATTTGGCACGGGACGTGTGAAGAGCGTGCAATGTCCTGATCCGATGTGGCAGACGCGATTTCGATCGCAAGGCGACGTTCACCTTTCGGTACCGGAAGCGGTGTCGCCGATATCGCTTGCGATTTCGTGATCTCACGAAACTGTATTAGTCTTCCGTAATATCGTTTCGGTGAAAGCCATAAGGGTTGTTTATGGTGATTGTTGAAGTTCCATAAGCTTGCCATGCTGTGTCTGCCGAAGATGATGTGGCAGGCCTTCTTGTGCTGTATCGTTCCAGAATGATCCTGTTTTTCTGATATCTAGGGTCGATACCCATTCATCCTATTGAAGCTTCGGAGCAAATCAGATTCCCTCGTGCGCAAAGGAGCCAAGGGAGGATCGGATGGCACGACTGTTCTGGCTGAACGACGAGGCGTGGGCC
>Ga0189290_100119_pt1 | contig 62100 bp, 63 predicted proteins | sample UW140minimetaG_FD_130318 | JGI IMG/M metagenome (GOLD analysis project Ga0189290, IMG submission 130318) | Marine microbial communities from the Costa Rica Dome - UW140 mini metaG | ecosystem: Environmental > Aquatic > Marine > Oceanic > Photic zone | place: Costa Rica: the Eastern Pacific...
CGACCGCGTCGCAGCCCGGAGGGGCAGGGACCAGGAGACGCGCTGGCAGATTGACCTTCTCCTGCGCGAAGCCGTCGAGATGGAAGCCGTGCACGCCCGAGACGTGTTCGCAGAGATTGTCGCGACCTTCGCGGCAGGGCCGGCAGAGCCCACAGGTCTGCGCACCGTAGATCGCCACCAGCTGGCCGGGCAGCACCGAGCCGACGCCCGGTCCGATGGCCGAGACGACGCCCGACGCCTCGGCGCCGATGACCAGCGGCATCTTGCGCTTGGCAAACGCCATGCCGCGCCAGCCCCAGACATCGATGTGGTTCAGCGCCACGGCAGCAATGTCGACGGTGACCTCGCCGGGGCCGGGCGGCGGCGGCGGCGGCAGGTCCACCTGCTTGAGTTCGCGGTCGCCGACGAGTTGCAATGCCCGCATGGGATGATCCTCAGACTGGATAGTGACGGCGTTGTCGCGCGGCCTTGAAGGCTGCGCGACGCCGATGGCCGGCCGGGCGGAACGATCCCGCCGCGGCCCGGGCGTTCAGTGGCGCGGTTCGCGCCCGATGACGAGGCAGGCGTTCTGTCCGCCGAAGCCGAAGGAGTTCGACAGCACCGTGGCGATATCGGCCGACCGGGCGGCGTTCGGCACGGTGTCGAGCTCGATCGCCGGGTCCGGCACCTCGTAGTTGATCGTTGGCGGCAGCACGCCCTTCTGGATCGACAGGACCGAGAATACCGCCTCGATCGCGCCGGCGGCCGTCAGCGTGTGGCCGATCATCGACTTGTTCGAGGAGATCGGCGTCGTCTTCAGCGCCTCGCTGAAGACGACGCTGAGGCCTGTGGCCTCCATCCGGTCGTTCTCGGGCGTCGAGGTGCCGTGGGCATTGATGTAGTCGATGTCCGACGGCTCCATGCCGGCGTCCGCAATGCCGGCCGCGATGGTCGCGATGATCGGCGAGCCGTCCGGCTTGGAGCGGGTGCGGTGGAAATCGTCGGCGCGCTCACCGCAGCCATGGATGACGCCGAGGATCTTCGCGCCGCGTGCCTTGGCCGCGCTCAGCGATTCCAGCACCAGCGCGCCGGCACCTTCCGCCATGACGAAACCGTCGCGATCCTTGGAGAAGGGCTTGGAGGCCTTTTCCGGATTTTCATTGTTGGTCGACAGGGCCGACAGCAGCGAGAAGCGGATCAGCGATTCCTGGGTGATCGAGCCGTCGGTGCCGATGGCGATGGCGCGGTCGGTCTCGCCCCGGCGGATCGCCTCGACACCGAGCTGGATCGCGGACGCGCCGGACGCGCAGGCGGTCGACAGGGTAATCGGCAGGCCGCGCGTGCCCAGCCGGTCGGCCAGAAGCTCGGAGATGCGGCTGCACTGGGTCAGGTTGTAGATCGCGGCGTTCGGGCGGCTGCGGGCGATCTGCAGCAGCCGGTCATAGCCGGCCTCCTCGATGGTCGCGCCGTCCATCGCGTCGAGGGCGAGGCGATGCTGCCACTCCATCTCCACCGGCGGGGCGGCAAGGAACAGGGGGCCGCCGAAATCGTCGTCGGCAAGGCCGGCCATGCGCACGGCTTCCGAGCCGGCGGCTTCCGCCATCATGTAGGAGAGACCCGTCGAGGTCTCCGAGCCGGGGCCCATGAAGTCGACCGAGCCGGAGATCGTGGTGCGCAGGCTGTCGGTCGAGAAGCGCTCGATCCGGTGGATGCCCGAGCGGCCCGAGGACAGGGCGTCCCAATTGTCCTCGACGCCGCGGCCCAGCGACGAGACGAGGCCGAGCCCGGTGATCGCGATCACCGGGCGCCCGAGAAAGTCCAGCTCTGCGGTGTTGCCGTTCGCGCTCATCATCCGATCCTTACAGTCTGCGTCCGTCCACGGCTTCCAGTTCGCAGGCACCCTCGGCATGAAGGTGACCGATCGTGGTCACGATCGCGCGACGCGGGGCGGCTGCGGCCGGACGTTCCTCGCCGACATCGAAGGGCGGGATCACCGCACCGCGCGACAGCGCGCCGGCGGCCAGCGCCACGCCGGCCGGGACCTGCGCCTCGAAGGCATGGCCGAGCATCGTCCCATACGCCCTGACCGGGGCATCGGGAAACCGTTTGTTCAGGACGCTGCGTTCCATATCCAGCAACGGCTTGATGCCGGTGGCGCCGCTGAGGATCAGCGTCTCGTCGCCCGCCGATCCGCCCTGGGGCAGGAGCGACTCGAAGCGCGCCGCGGTGCGCTCGGCGTCGCGCTTGCCGCGGTCGCCCGCAGCGCTGACCAGCCTGGCATAGGCGAGGGCCGAACGGGCTGCGGCGTGTTCGGCCGATTCCAGGATGAGGAACGCCCCGACGCTGCCCACCGTGATGCCGTCATGGTCCTCGGTGCGCGAGGAGACCGGCCGCCAGTCGTCGCGCAGCATCAGGCCGGCGAGGTCGAAATTCAGGATCAGGTCCTTGCGCTCCGCCGAGAACGAGCCGCCGACGAGGCAGATATCGCTCTGGCCGGCGGCGATCCGCGCCCGCGCCGAAGCGATGGCCGAGATGCCGGCCGCTTCCTCGCCCATGAAGGTGCGCGAGGAGCCCGTCACTTTGTGGACGATGGAGATGTTGCCGGCGAGAAGATTGGACAGCTGCGCCAGGAACAGCGTCGGGCGCAATTCGCTGCCCAGTGTCTCGTTGAGGACCCGGTCGCGGTCGTTGGCGCCGCGCGTCTTGTCCATGACCAGTGCGTCGACGGTCGTGTCGCGCTCACCGCCGCCAGCGGCCACCACCATGTCGATCTTGGCGCGCACGGCCTCGTCGGCCGGGATGCCGGCATCGGCCAGGGCGAGGCCAGCCGCATAGGTGCCGAGCTTCTGCCAGGTCTCCATCTGGCGCTGATCGCCGCGCTTGGGGATCTGGCTGGACCAGTCGATCGGCGGTAGCGGATGCACGAAATACGGGGCGTAGGTCTCGGCATCGATCCGCGGCTGGGGTGTCGGCGCACGGACCATGGCGTCGAGATGAGTGGCGATGCCCTCACCCAGAGAGGACACCAGCCCGATCCCGGTGATCACGACGTCCCTGGCTTTCTGTGTCATGCAATCGTTCCACTATCCCAATCGGCCGTCCCGCCCGGCGATCGGTTCCCGAGGGCCTCCCGCTGACGAACGGCGCCGAGCGCCGTTCCGCCGCTTCAACCGGCCTTGGCGGCGCGCAATTCGTCGATCTTGGCGCAAAGGTTCTTCAGGACGAAGTATTCCTCGGTCGGCGCCTCGCCGTCATTGACCGCCTGGGTCCACTTCTCGAGCGGGATCTTGATGCCGAATTCCTTGTCGATCGCAAAGACGATGTCGAGGAAGTCGAGCGAATCGATGCCCAGATCGTCGATGGTGTGGCTCTCGGGCGTGATCTCGGCGCGGTCGATCTCGCTGGTCTCGGCGATGATATCCGCGACCCGGTCGAAGGTGGAAGACAATGAATTATCCTTGTCATGTCTGGAAGAGTGATTTGGGCGCGAAGCTATAGGGAATTCGCCCGGAAAAGCAAAGCGACGACTGCATTGACGGACATCCGTCGCGGCGCTGGCGTCGTTGCTTCCGCGTGACGACCCCCGTTCGGCGACGGCGGCCAGACGAAATGCGGCGGCCGGTCGGGAACGCACTGCACTTATGTGACGTTCGTAAGGCGAGACCGGATCAATTCCCAACGATTGGCGGTGCAAGTGTCGGTGCAGCCGTCGGCAGGCCGGTCTCTTCCGCGATCCCACTCCGGCGACTGGGAGCCAAAGCAATGACCGTGCACCAGCAAACGGCAACAAAGTCCCGGTCCTCCGAGCGGCGGTCGGATCTGTTCCTGACCAGCCGGCTGATCCGCGCGGCGACCGTACTCGGCCGCGTCGCAGCCCAGGTGCACAAGCGTGAGCATCGCCTGTCAGCCCCCGAATTCAGCGTGCTGGTCATTCTCGGCAGCGCCGAGGGCGAGACGGTGACGTCCTCGCATATTGTTGACGCTACCGAGATGGACAAGACCAAGGTGAGCCGCGCCGTGTCCGCTCTAGACGAGCGCGGCTGGCTGCATCGGACCCGGGCGACCGCCGACCGGCGCTTCGAATATCTGGCGCTCACGCCGGAGGGGACGAAGGTCTATGCCGAGCTGATGCCCAAGGTGGAGAACGCCGAGAGCAGCGTTCTGGCGCTGCTGTCGGCGGAGGAACGCGCCGGCCTGGAACGCGGCCTCGACGGCCTCGATCGCGCCTTCGGTCAGTAGCGCGCGGCGGGTTCTCGGGCCTTCTCGAAGCCCCGGTGCTTGGCAGCGGGGCGGCAAATGGCTACCTCTCCGCGATGCAGACGTCTTCATCCCCCTCCGCCGCCCTGTCGCGCCGCTTCGCCGTGGCGCCGATGATCGACTGGACCGACCGGCATTGCCGGTTCTTCCATCGACAGCTCACCCGGCATGCGCTGCTCTATACCGAGATGGTCGTCGCCGACGCGATCCTGCATGGCGACCGTGACCGGTTGCTCGGCCATGATGCGGTCGAGACCCCGGTGGCGCTGCAGATCGGTGGCTCGGAGCCGCGGAAGCTGGCGGAAGCCTGCCGGATCGCGGCAGATTTCGGCTATGACGAGATCAATCTGAATGTCGGTTGCCCGTCCGACCGGGTGCAGTCCGGCGCCTTCGGCGCCTGCCTGATGCGCGAGCCCGATCTCGTCGGCCGCTGCCTCGCGGCCATGGCCGAGGCGAGCGACGTGCCGGTGACGGTGAAGTGCCGGATCGGCGTCGACGAACAGGACCCGGAGCCGGCGCTCGACGGTCTGGCCGATGCGGCGATCGCCGCCGGCGTCACCACGATCTGGGTCCATGCGCGGAAAGCCTGGCTGCAGGGGCTGAGCCCGAAGGAAAACCGGGACATCCCGCCGCTCGACTACGACCGTGTCCACCGCCTGAAGCAGCGGCTGCCGGAGGCGTTCATCGGCCTCAATGGCGGACTGACGACGCTGGATGCGGCTGTCGACGAACTCGATCGCGTCGACGGGGTAATGATGGGCCGCGCGGCCTATCAGACGCCGGACCGGCTGGCCGAGGTCGACGCCCGCATCTTCGGCGCGGCGCCGCAGCCTGTGGACTATGCCGCGCTGATCGACACCATGGCGGATTACGCCGCGCGGCATCTGGAACGTGGCGGCCGGCTGGGGCAGGTGACCCGGCACATGCTCGGTCTGTTCAACGGGATGCCCGGCGCGCGGCGCTGGCGCCAGATCCTGTCGGACGGCGCGGTGCGCCCGGATGCCGGGCCGCAGCTGCTGCGCGAGGCCTTCGCCGCCGTGCGGCTGGATGGCGACAAGCGCCACGCCGCCTGACGCCGGCGACGGCGCCAGTGACCATTACCGACAGCACGAACGGATCGCGCCATGAACGATGACAATCTGCAGGCGCGGTTCGACCGCCAGCATGCGGCCTCGCGCACCCAGCCGGCGCCGGACGCCGCCGCGCGCCGCGACGCACTCGCTCGTTTGCGCCGGCTGATCGTCGGCAATGTCGATGCCATCGCCGCGGCGATCTCCGCCGATTTCGGCCAGCGGTCGAAGACCGAGACGGAACTCCTCGAGATCGGGCCGACGCTCAACGCCATCCGCCACGCCTCCAAGTCGCTTGCCGGATGGATGAAGCCGCAGCGCCGCGGCATCGACATCACCTTCCAGCCGGGCCGGGCCTGGGTGCGCCACGAGCCGCTCGGCGTCGTCGGCATCATGGCGCCATGGAACTATCCGCTGATCCTGACGCTGGCGCCGCTGGCCGACGCGCTGGCGGCCGGCAACCGCGCCATGCTGAAGCCGTCGGAACTGACGCCGCGCTTCTCCGAGCTGCTGCAGCGCCTGGTCGCGGAGCACTTCCCCGCCGATCAGGTCACGGTCGTCGTCGGTGACGTGCCGGTCGCCAAGGCGTTCTCGGCGCTGCCCTTCGACCATCTCCTGTTCACCGGCTCGACCCATATCGGCCGCGAGGTGATGCGCGCGGCGGCCGAGAACCTGACTCCGGTGACGCTGGAACTCGGCGGCAAGTCGCCGGCGATCATCTGCCCGGACTATTCCATCGACGCGGCGGCGCGGTCGATCGCCTTCGGCAAATGGCTGAATGCCGGCCAGACCTGTATCGCGCCGGACTACGTGCTGGTGCCTGCTGCATCCCTCGATGCCTTCGTTGCCGCGGCCATGGCGCAAGCGCGATCCGCCTATCCGGAACCGGTTGCGAATACCGACTACACCAGCATCATCAGCGAGCGGCATCATGCGCGGCTGACGGCAGCGCTGGCGGAGGCCGAGGCCGCCGGCGCCACGGTGCATCGCCATTCCGAAGCGGCGGCAACGAGCGAGACGGGGGAGGGCGCCGGACGGATGGCGCCGGCTATCGTCGTCGGCGCCCCCGAAGACGGTGTCCTGATGCGCGAGGAGATCTTCGGCCCGATCCTGCCGGTCGTGCCCTATCGCGATCTCGACGAGGCGCTGGCCATCGTCAATTCCCGCGAGAGGCCGCTGGCGCTCTATTGCTTCACCGGTGACAAGCGGACGGAGACGCAAATCCTCGACGGGGCGATTTCCGGCGGCGTGACGGTGAACGGCACGCTCCTGCACATCGCCCAGGACAATCTGCCCTTCGGCGGGATCGGCCCCAGCGGCATGGGCGCCTATCACGGCCGCGACGGCTTCCTGCGCTTCAGCCATGCCCGGGCGGTCTACGAGGTCGGGGCGATCAACGTCTTCGAGCGGCTGGGCCCGCCCTGGGGCCGGCTGGCCCGCATGGTGTCGCAGCTGATGCTGCGGCGCTGATCCCCGCCGGGATCGCAGCGCCGGCGTGCCGGTTTTTGCGCGGTGCAACATAACGGATGCATTCGCGACTGTTCCCCCCTATGAGGAACCATGCAGCCGATCGAAGCGTCCGCGCTGATTCCCTACCTCCTGCCGCTCTTCGGAGCAGCTGCCGCCGCGGGCTTCCTCGCCGGCCTGTTCGGCATCGGCGGTGGGGCGATCTTCGTACCGGTGCTCTACCAGACCTTCGAGGAACTCGGCGTCAGCCACGAAGTCTCGATGCACCTGGCCATCGGCTCGTCCCTGGCGATCATCGTACCGACCTCGATCCGCTCGCTGATCTCGCACTGGCGGCGCGGCGTCGTCGACTGGCGGCTCCTGAAGGAATGGGTGGTGGCGATCCCGCTTGGGGCGATCGCCGGGGCCATGGTCGCCGCCGCGGCCTCATCGGGCGAGTTGCGCGGCATCTTCGCGGCGCTGGCCCTGGTGCTCGGGCTCAAGCTGGTCTTCGGCAAGGTGCCGATGTCCTTCGGCAAGCAGTTGCCGGGCCTGGCCGGCCGCTCGGTCGCCGGCTTCCTGATCGGCCTGCTGTCCTCGCTGATGGGAATCGGTGGCGGTGTCCTGAACAACACCTTCATGACGCTCTACAACCGGCCGATGATCGAGGCGGTGGCGACCAGCGCCGGCGTCGGTGTGCTGATCTCGGTTCCCGGCCTGCTCTCCTACGCCATCGGCGGCTGGGGCGACCCGCTGCTGCCGGCCTACAGCATCGGCTTCGTCAGCCTCGCCGCGGTGCTGTTGATCGCGCCGGCCTCGATCCTGGCGGTGCCGCTGGGGGCCGCGCTGGCGCATCGCCTGACCCGCCGCCAGCTCGAGCTCGGCTTCGGCGCCTTCCTGCTGATCGTCGCCGCGCGCTTCGCCTATTCGCTGCTCTGAGACGGTCGCTCAGTCGGTCAGGATCAGCCGGTCGCCGCGAAAGTCGAACGAGGTGAGGGTGTTGAGGAAGCTCATGCCGAGCAGCGCGACACCGAGGCCGTCGCTCTCGGTCACCGCTGCCGCCACGCCGTGCCGCACGATGTCGCCGACGCGCACCTCGTCGAGCCGCACCGGCGCTGCGCCGACGACGCCGTTGGCCGTCATCACCTGCTGCGAATAGCGCAGCTGCGTGGTGTCGATGCCGACGGATTCAGCCGTCGAGCGGTCGAGCGCGATCATCGAGGCGCCGGTATCGACCATGAAGGAAATGGGCTTGCCGTCGATCTCGCCGTCGAGATGGAAATGGTCGTCGGCGCCGCGTAGCGACATGAAACGGCTGCCCTCGGCGCCGTCGCCGAGCGAAACCAGCGTGCCGGGCATGAGGACGGCGACCACGCGGTCCTTCACGGCCGAGAGTTCCGGCGCAAAACCATAGGCGGCGATGAGGACGAGAAAGGCCAGCCCCCAGATCGCCGCGCCTTTCAGCGCGCCGGCCAGATCGGTCCGCAGCAACAGGGTTGCACCGGCCGCCAGTGCGACTCCCCACACGCCGTAATAGGCCAGGCTTGCGAACTGGCCATCCGGCAGCCCGGCGATGGTGCCGTCCTGATTGAGGACAAGCGCCAGACAGGCCGCGCCGAGAAGGCCGAGGATGACCCAGAGAAGGGTGCCTCTACGCATCATCCGCTCCTTGCGCTTCGGCCCGCTCGCGTTCCAGCCGCCGCCGCTTCGTCTCGCGTCGCGCCGGACGCTCGATCGTCGCCATGCGCGCCGGCAGGCAGTCCACCACGGCACGGCGCTGTTCCGGCGAGAAGGCGATCCACGCGCCGATTTCCTCACCCGTGCGGCCACAGCCAAAGCAATAGCCGGACCGTGGATCGATCGCGCACAAGGAGATGCAGGGGCTTTCGATGCTCATGGGTCCGCGGCGCGTCGGTGTCACAATCGGGGCGTCGGCGGGCGTTGTCGCACCGCATGTCATGACCCGGATATGGCCCTTGGGGCCGTGGCCTACAAGCGCGCCGCGTCGTTGCGTCCGAGCCTATGGTGGCGGTCGAGCGGGGTTCAGGCGTATTCGTCGAGCGCCGGCATCACTTCCAGAACGCGGGAATTGGGGAAGATCGCGATCGCCTCGGTCCCCTCGCGCAACCGCGAGCGCAACTCGAACGAACCGTCATGCATCTTCATCAGCGCCTGGACGATGGGCAGGCCGAGACCGGTGCCCTGTTCGGCGCTCTTGATGGCGATCGAGCCCTGGCCGAAGGAGGACAGGACGATCGGGATTTCTTCCTCAGGGATGCCGGGGCCGTTGTCCTTGACCGACAGATACTGCCCGCCACCCGCCGTCCAGCCGACGCGCAGGGTGATCTCGCCGCCGCGCGGCGTGAACTTCACGGCGTTCGACAGGAGGTTGAGGATGATCTGGCGTAGCGAGCGCTCGTCGGCCCACATGGCCGGCAGGTCTGCCTCGAATTCGGCGCCGATCACCAGATCCTTGGTCTCCGCCTTGACCCGGACATAGCCGAGGCAGTCGCGGGCGATGGACACGATGTCGACGGCTTCCTCGCTCAGCGCGTAGCGCCCGGCCTCGACCCGCGACAGGTCGAGGATTTCGTTGATCAGTCCGAGCAGATGCTGCCCCGATGCGTGAATGTCGGCAATGTAGTCCTTGTAGGATTCATTGCCGATCGGCCCGAGGATCTCGTTGCTCATCACTTCGGAGAAGCCGAGGATCGCGTTCAGCGGCGTGCGCAGCTCGTGGCTCATCGTGGCCAAGAAGCGCGACTTGGCAAGATTGGCCTCTTCGGCCCGGCTGCGGGCCTCGTCGGACATGATCTTCGCCATCTCCAGCTCGGCGATCAGCTCATCCTTTTCGCTCTGATGCTTCAGCCGGGCGATGCTAGCCCGTCGCAGCATCTCGGCGACGAAGGCGAAGAACGGCACGGCGCCGATCAGCACACCGTACATCGCCACGGCCATGGGCTGCGCCGTCGTGACGATGCCGTAGCCGAGCACGGCGATCGTCGGCAGGAAGGTAAGGGGCACCACGGCCTTGAGGGTCGAGGACACCATGGCGATCATCGCGATGGCGAGGAAGATCACCGTGAACTGGAAGAGTTCGAAGCGCAGGGGCTGGCATTCGGCGCAGACGAGCGTCGCCAGATATGCCCAGGAGAGCCCTGCCGCTATGTGGCCGGCCAGGAAGATCCGGGACCAGCGGATGATGCCGTCACGCGTCAGATTGTCGGTCGGAAACCGCCGCGAGACGACGACCAGGGCAAAATGGCCCAGCAGCGCGAAGCCGGTCCACAGAATGGCCGGCAGAGGACCGGTGAAGATCGACAGGCCGAAACCGGTGAGAATGACCGGCAACGGAAGGACGACCGCCGCCGCCTGGATTGCCGCGGCATGCTGGACGAGAAGCTCGCGTTCGAAGTTCGGCTGCAGTCCCCCGCGTGCCGACAGCCGTTCCCGCGCCGCCTTCAGCGTCCGGGTCAGGTCGCCGTTGCGGGCGGCGCGCCGCCGGGCGATGACCGTGTGGTCGTAGGAGTGGGGAGCTGCGATTGTCATGAACGCGATCGATCGCCTGCATACGCTTGCCGGAGCGTCCATGATGTTTCGAGGAGATTAAGAAACTCTCTTAAGGATTCCCGAAATGTCGAGTTTCCATGGGGAAAAGTGGCGGCTGCGATACGGTGCCGGTTGCGCGGGGAACGGTCCCGCATCGCCGCTGCCGGGCTTGTGGGCCGGCGGCAGCGTGCCTAAACCTGCCGGCAGAAAAATGTGGGAGGAGCTGACGATGAAGCTGTTCGATGGTGGCCGCGCGCCCAATCCGCGCCGGGTGCGGATCTTCCTGGCCGAGAAGGGCCTGTCGGTGCCGACCGAGCCCGTGGACATGGCCAAGCTTGGTCACCGCTCGGAGGAGATCAGCCGGCGCAATCCGCTGCAGCGGCTTCCCGTCCTCGAACTCGACGACGGCACCATCCTCACCGAATCCGTCGCCATCTGCCGCTATTTCGAGGAACTGCATCCCGAGCCGGCGCTGTTCGGCACCGGCGCTCTCGGCCGGGCCCTGGTCGAGATGTGGAACCGGCGCATCGAGCTCGGCTTCTACGCCTGCGTCGCCGCTGCCTTCCGCCACACCCATCCGGCGATGGCCGAATGGGAAGTGCCGCAGGTCGCCGAATGGGGCGAGGCGAACCGTCCGAAGGCGCTCGACTTCCTGACCCTTCTCGACGAGCATCTGGCCAACAACCGGTTCGCCGCGGGCGCCGACTACAGCATCGCCGACATCACCGGCCTCGTCGCCATGGACTTCATGAAGCCGGCGAAGATCGAGCTGCCGGACAACCTCGCCAATGTCGCGCGCTGGTACGCCGAGATCTCGGCGCGGCCCAGCGCGACGGCCTGACGCGGTCCTGGTGCCGGCAGCGACCGAGGACCCAGCGGCGCTCTACGACACGATCCGCGCCTGCCGGATCTGCCGGGACGCGCCGGTCGGGCCACCGCTGCCGGTCGTGCCCAATCCTGTGCTGGCCCTGTCCGGCACGGCCCGGCTGCTGATCGCCGGCCAGGCGCCCGGCAACCTCGCCGACCGCTCGACGACGCCGTTCAACGATCCGTCGGGCGTCCGCCTGCGCGACTGGCTGGGGCTGTCGCCGGAGATCTTCTACGATCCGGCACGGGTGGCGATCCTGCCCATGGGCTTCTGCTTTCCCGGTACCGATCCGAAGGGCGGCGACCGCCCGCCGCGCGTCGAATGCCGCGCCACATGGCACGACCGGGCGATGGCGGCCATGCCGCAGATCGAGCTGATCCTGGCCATCGGCCAGCATGCCCAGCGCTACCACATCGCGTCCGGCGCCGGGCGGACCCTGACCGAGACTGTGGGCAACTGGCGGACGATCCTCGCCGGGGGCGGGCGCTTCGCTCCGGTCCTGCCGCTGCCGCATCCCTCCTGGCGCAACAGCGGCTGGCTGAAGCGTCATCCCTGGTTCGGCGAGGAATTGCTGCCGGAACTGCGCCGGCGCGTCGGCGAGCTTGTCTGAGCGGGCGATCGTTCGGCCACCCTACCGATTTGCCGCCGGCTCCTGTAATCCTCTGGCGCAAGGACAGGAGTGACACGTCGATGGACCGGCTGGACAAGAAGATACTGAGACTGCTGCAGGAGGACGCGACGCTGGCGGTGGCCGACGTCGCCAAGCGCGTCGGCCTGTCGACCACGCCGTGCTGGCGCCGCATCCAGAAGCTGGAGGAGGAGGGGGTTATCCGCCGCCGCGTGGCGATCCTCGACCCGGTCAAGGTGAATGCCCGGGTCACCGTCTTCGTCTCGATCCGCACCAATTCCCATTCCAACGAATGGCTGAAGCGCTTCTCCGAGGTGATCGGCGAGTTTCCCGAGGTGATGGAATTCTACCGCATGAGCGGCGACGTGGATTACCTGCTGCGCGTCGTCGTGCCGGACATCGCCGCCTATGACGCCTTCTACCAGCGCATGATCTCGAAGATCGAGATCCGCGACGTGTCCTCCTCCTTCGCAATGGAGCAGATCAAGTACACGACCCAGATGCCGCTGGACTACATGGTCCTCGACAAGGAACCGCGCGAGACCTGAGCCGGCGATCCGCGATTGGTATCAGAGGTTTGGCGGCCAGACCGGAATCGATCTGGCCGCGACTTCATGCGGTGTGTGAAGCGGTTTTAGCGCTCCAGCCGGGCGAGCAGCGCCGAGGTGTCCCAGCGCTTGCCGCCCATTGCCTCGACCTCGGCGTAGAACTGGTCGACCAGCGCGGTGACCGGCAGGGTGGCGCCATTGCGCTTGGCCTCGGCCAGGCAGATGCCGAGATCCTTGCGCATCCACTCGATGGCGAAGCCGTGCTCGTACTGGCCGGCATCCATGGTCTTGTGGCGGTTCTCCATCTGCCAGGAACCGGCGGCGCCCTTGGAGATGACGCTGACGACGTTCTCGATGTCGAGGCCGGATTTCTTGCCGAAGGCGATCGCCTCGGACAGGCCCTGGACGAGACCGGCGATGCAGATCTGGTTCATCATCTTGGTGAGCTGCCCGGCGCCGGCCGGGCCCATCAGTCCGACCATCTTGGCATAGGCGTCGATGACCGGCTTGGCCGCATCGAAATCGCCCTGGTCGCCGCCGCACATCACCGTCAGGGCGCCGTTCTCGGCGCCGGCCTGGCCGCCCGAGACGGGCGCGTCGATGAACTTGACGCCCTTGGCGCTGGCCGCTTCCGCCAGCTCGCGGGCGAGTTCGGCCGAGGCGGTGGTGTTGTCGATCAGCATGGCGCCGGGCTTCATGCCAGCAAAGGCGCCGTCGTCGCCGTAGATCACCGAGCGCACGTCGTCGTCATTGCCGACGCAGCAGAACACGAAATCGGCGTCCTTCGCCGCTTCGCGCGGGGTCGCGGCATGGGCGCCGCCATGCTCGTCGGCCCATTTCTGCGCCTTGGCGGCGGACCGGTTGAAGACGGTCACGTCGTGGCCGCCCTTTGCCTTGAGATGTCCGGCCATCGGATATCCCATGACGCCGAGACCGATGAATGCAACTTTCGCCATGTTCTCACTCCCCCAATATGTCGTTCTGCGATGCGAGTGACCTTGCGCGGTCGCCTCGCGTTTCAATCCGGTGGCCGATCCGGCTCCCAAGCTAGCGCTTCAGATGCCGGGTCAGCCGCCGCTCGATGAAGTTGGTCGCGTGTCTCAGCCCCTCGACGATGGCGAGATACAGCACCGCCGCCCAGACATAGGTCTGGAAGTCGAAGGTGCGCGAATAGGCCTGCCGCGTCTCGCCGAAGAGATCGTAGACGGTGATGATCGCCACGATGGCCGAGGCCTTGATCATCAGGATGATCTCGTTGGCATAGGGCCTCAGCGCCACGATCATCGCCTGGGGCAGGATCACCTTGAAGAAGATCACCACCCGCGGCATGCCCAGCGACCGGGCGCCCTCCCACTGGCCGATCGGCACGCTCTGGATGGCGCCGCGCAGGATCTCGGCCTGATAGGCCGCCGTGTTGAGGGTCAGCGAGAACAGCGCGCAGTACCAGGCCTCGCGGAAGAACCACCACAGGCCGACCGTCTCGAAGGCACCGCGGAACTGGCCGAAGCCGTAATAGACGAGGAAGATCTGGGCGATCAGCGGCGTGCCGCGAAAGAAATAGACGAAGACGAAGGCGAGGGTGCGCGCCACCGGGTTGGCCGACATGCGGCCGAGCGCCACCGGCAGGGACACGACGGCGCCGCAGATGAAGGAGCCGACGACCAGCGTGATGGTGATCCACAGGCCCGACAGGTAGGACGGGCCGAAGCGCGTGAACAAGGTCGGGTCGAAGCCGCGGATGATGTAGACCGCCAGCCCCATGGAGATGGCGATCCAGATGCCGATCGCGATCAGCCCGCCGATCTTGGGCTTCGGCTTGACCACCGGCGGCGCGGCCATTGCGGCATCGCTCATTTCGCCACGTCCCCGCGCCTGGTCCAGCGGTCGATGCCGCCGATGGCGATCGAGGACAGCATGGTGAGCACCAGATAGAGCACGATCGCCACGCCGAAGAAGTAGAACGGCTCGCGCGTCACGCGCGCCGCGATGCCGGTCTGGCGCATGATGTCGGCGAGCCCGATGACCGAGACCAGCGCCGTGTCCTTCAGCAGGTTCATCCACAGATTGGCGAGGCCCGGCAGGGCGATGCGGATGATCTGCGGCAGGATGACGAGAATCATGATCCGCGCCGGGCCGAGGCCGAGCGCCGCGGCGCCCTCGCGCTGACCGGGGGGAATCGCCCGGAAGGCCGACAGGAAGACCTCGCTGGCGAAGGCCGAGAAGACGAAGCCCAGCGCGATCATGCCGGACACGAAGCTCGACAGGGCGATGTCCGGCAGGCCGGTCGACTGGGTGATGGAGCGCAGGAGGCCGTTGGCGCCGAAATACACGACGAACAGCGTCAAAAGCTCCGGCAGACCCCGGAAGATCGTCGTGTAGATGTTGGCCGACAGGTTCAGATAGCGGTCGTCGGACTGTTTCGCGAGCGACAGCAGAAAGCCGAAGACGAGGCCGATCGGCAGGGTCGCGAGGGCGAGCGTAACGGTGACGAGGACGCCCCAGGCGATGTCGTCTCCCCATCCCGTGGGGCCAAAGCCGATGAGCGTCCAGTAATGATCCATCAAAATCCATGGTTAGCCGCCACCGGCGGGATCATCAAGCCGGGCGGACACACCGTTTCATTGCATTGGCCGGACGCGGCGATATTTCCACGCTCCCCAACCTCAAGGAGCCCGCGCCATGCCCGTTTCCCGCCGCCATTTCGTTGCCGGGGCGCTGAGCGCCCCCGTCCTCTTGCGCTTCGGCGCGCTGCCGGCTGCCGCCAAGGCGCCCGCGCCGACGAGCCAGGTGCTGCCGGTCCAGCAGATTCGCGTCGGCGAGGCGATCGTCACCGCGGTCTCCGACGGCTATCTCGACCTCGATATCGCGCTTCTGTCCAACATCGAGGCGTCCGAGGCCGAACGCCTGCTCGACGAAGCCTTCAAGGGCGCCCCGCCGGTGACCACCGGCGTCAACGCCTATGTCGTGCATCTGCCCGAGCAGACGGTGCTGATCGACACCGGCGGCGCCGGCGCCTTCCCGCAGATGGGCAAGCTGCAGGATCGCCTGACGGCGGCCGGCATCCCGCCGGAGGACATCGACGCGGTGCTTCTGACCCACCTGCATCCCGATCATGTCGGCGGACTGGTGCTCGACGGGAAGCTCGCCTTCCCGAACGCCACCGTCCATGTCCACAAGGCCGAATACGATTTCTGGACCAGCATCGAGAACCGCGACGCGGCGCCGGATTCGGTCAAGGGCTTCTTCGACGCGGCCCGCACTGCCATGGAGGTCGCCGGCAACAAGGTGAAGACCTTCGCAGCGGCCGGCGACGTCGTGCCCGGCATTGCCGCCCGCGAGCTCTTCGGCCACACCCCCGGCCATTGCGGCTACATGATCGGCGAGGGCGCCGACGGCCTCCTGGTCTGGGGCGACATCGTCCACGCCGGCGCGATCCAGTTCGCCCGGCCGGATGTCGGCATCGCCTTCGACGGCGATCCGCAGGCGGCGATCGCCACGCGCGAGGCGCTGCTGGCGGATGTCGCGGCCAACCGCACGCGCATTGCCGGCATGCACATCGCGTTTCCCAGCATCGGCCATGTGGTCAAGGGTTCGGGCGACGCCGCCTACGCCTTCCGGCCGTCCGAATGGCAGTACGATCTGGGCTGACCGCCGGGATCGATCGCGCATGAAAAAGCCGCGGCGGGTCGCCCCGCCGCGGCTTCGCATCATTCGGGTCCGGGCTTACTCGCCGTAGACGTCGAACTCGAAATACTTCTTCTGCACCTCGTCATAGGTGCCGTTCTCGCGGATCGCGGCGATCGCGTCGTTGAACATGCCGGCCAGCTTGTCGCTGCCCTGGCGCAGACCGATGCCGATGCCCTTGCCGTAGATCGCCGGGTCGGCCTTCAGCGTGTCGAGCAGCTTGCAGCAGGCGCCGGCGTCGCTCTTCAGCCATTCGTCCAGCACCACGACGTCGTCGACCACCGCGTCGACGCGGCCGCTCTCGATGTCGAGCTTGTACTCCTCGGCAGTCGGGTACTGGCGGACGTCGGCGTCGGGGAAGTAGCTTTCCGCGGCGCGCGCATGGGTGGTCGAGGTCTGCGCGCCGATCGCCTTGCCGGCCAGTGCCTCGGCGGTGGCTTCGGTGATGTCGGAATCCTTCGGCACGGCGATGGCCGGCGGGGTCTGGTAGTATTTGTTGGTGAAGGCGATCTGCTCCTCACGCTCCGGCGTGATCGACATCGAGGCGACGAGCGCGTCGAAATTGCCGTTCTGCAGCGCCGGGATGATGCCGTCCCAATCCTGGGTGACGAAGCTGCACTCGACCTTCATCTCGGCGCACAGCGCCTTGGCGATGTCGACGTCGAAGCCCTGCAGTTCGCCGGAGGCGTCGAGGAAGTTGAACGGCGGATATGCGCCTTCGGTGCCGATGACGACCTTCGACCAGTCCTTTTCGGCGTCGCTCTCCTGCGCCTGCGCATGACCCATAGCGAGGGCGGCGACGGTGGCGGCGAGGGCGAGAGTTCGGGTGAGACGCATGGAAACCTCTTGTCGGTGAAGGGCACGCCCGGACCGGTGCGGCCTGTCAGGAAGGCATGCCTGTTATGGTGGCAATGCTGGCAAGTTTTGCCAGACAAGGCAACCGCCGTAGCGTCTGCCCGGGTGCTACGGCGCTGTCTCAGCCCTTGGCGTTCACACGTTTGGCCGACAGGGCAACGCCGAGTCCCGCAACGGCGATGCCGGTCATCAGCAGAAGCAGGCCAACGGCGCCGCCATTACCGGTGGCCAGAAGCGCTGCGAGAATCGAGCTGAGTGCCCCGACTCCGATCTGGCAGGCGCCGAGCATGCCTGCGGCGGCCCCGGCGGCCTGCGGCATGACGCTGACGCCGCCGGCGGTGGCTGTCGGCAGCACCAGCCCGTTGCCGAAGCCGACGAAGAGCATCGGCGCGAACAGCGTCAATGGCGACAGGAGCCCGCCGGCGATCAGCCCCAGCGACAGGCTGGTCGCGGCCAGCGAGATCACCGCGCCGGTGACCATCATGGTCTTGATGCGGAACCGCTCCGACAATCGCGCGGTGGCGAAATTGCCGAGCATGTAGCCGATGGCGCAGAGCGCGAACCAGACGCTGTAGCCGGCCGGCGTCATGCCCAGCATCGTCATGGCGATGAAGGGCGCGCCGCCGAGGAAGCCGAAGAACACCGCCGAGGTCAGCGACGACGTGCCGACATAGATCCAGAAGGCCGACGAGCCGGCGAGTTCGCCATAGGCGCGCAGCTGCGGCAGGATCGGCCGGCCGGTCTCGCTGTTGGTCTCCGACAGGTCGAAGGCGAGAAGCACGATCGTGACGATGCCGATGCCGGTGAGCAGCCAGAAGACGCTGCGCCAGCCGAAGGCGGTATCGAGGACGCCGCCGATCAGCGGCCCGATCATCGGCGCGACGGCAAGCCCCATGGTGACGTAGCCGATCATCGCCGCCGCCCGCTCGCGGCTGTAGACGTCGCGCACGATGGCCCGCGACAGTGCGATGCCGGTGGCGCTCGCCGCCTGCACGACGCGGCCGACAAGGAACAGCGCCACGTCGTCGGCCATCAGGCAGAGCAGCGTGCCGACGAGGAACAGCACCATGCCGCCGAGAATGATCGGCCGGCGTCCGTAGCGGTCGGAGAGCGGTCCGGCGATGAGCTGGATCAGCGCCGTCGCCACCAGATAGAGCGACAGGCCAAGCCCGACCGTCGCGCCGTCGGCCGACAGATCGGCGGCGATCGAGGCCATCGACGGAATGAAGATGTTGATGGCCAGCGGCGAGAGCGCCGAGGCGATCATCAGCGTGACCAGCATCGGGCGGCGCGCTGTCGCTTCGCTTTGCGAAGCGCCGAGTATCTCGGCCGTCGGCAGGGCTGCCGGTGCTGCGTCGTGACCGGGAGTGTCCCTGAGCATCAATGCACCTGTGTCTTGACTGGCGCGGCGACGCCCCGCACCTGCTCGCGATATAGGGTGTAAAGCCCGCTCGACACCACGATGGCGGCCCCGACGAGCGTCACGGGCGAGGGCAGGTCGCCGAAGACGAGCAGTCCGAGGATCAGAGCAAAGACCAAAACTGCATAGCGAAAGGGCGCCACGAAGCCCATGTCGCCGATCCGCATCGCCTGGACGATGAAGATGTAGCCCACCGCGATGGATGCCGCCGCGCAGGTCAGATGCACGATGGTCAGCGCCGGCATCGGCCGCCAGCCACCCGAAAGCGGAATCAGGAGCCAGCCGAGCAGCGAGACGGCGATGGCCGTGATCATCGCGATGAACAGCGACGGTACTTTCGCATCCATCCGCCGTGTCGTCAGGTCGCGCACCGCCGATGCGACAACCGACGCCAGGACTGCAAGGGAATAGACCGTGAAACCCTCGGTGCCCGGTCGCACGATGACGAGAACGCCGATGAAGCCGACGGCGATCGCTGCCCAGCGCCGCCAGCCGACCGGCTCGCCGAGGAACAGCGCCGCGCCGAGTGTCACGGTCAGAGGCAGCGCCTGGAAGATTGCCGAGGCGTTGGCGATGGGCATGTGGGCAAGGGCGGTAATGTAGGACAGGGTGGCGGTGATGTCGGCGACCGTGCGCAGCATCAACCGCGGCTTCATCGCCATGGCGAGCGGGCGCAGCGCGCCCATCCGCCAGGCCAGGAGATACAGCAGCAGCGACGCGACGACGCCGCGCACGGCCATGATCTGGGGCGGCGAGATGTGGTCGGCCGCCAGCTTCACGAAGGTGTCGTTGACGACGAAACCCGCCATGGAAACGAGCATGAAGAGCGCGGCGCGGGCGTTGTCGCTGAGCAAGGGGAGCCGCCGGATCGGTTGCTGGAGAAGTGTCAGGCAGCCTTAGCGCTTTGGCGGCGACGGCGCGATACGAAAAGCGTCATTGCCGCCGGCGAAAAGGCGTCACGTCGTTGTGATTGCAACTTTAACGATTTCTGCAAAACCCCGGAAAGTCCTGCAGGCGTAAGGCTTCGGCTCTTTGTATCCAGGAGCGTAACTATGGCATTGATCGACCTCGTCTCACCCGGCAGTCGGCAGACGCCGCCGCCCAGCAGCCAGCCACAGCCCAGTGAGCAGACCCCGCCGCCGGCTGAATCGAACAGCGGTTCGGGCGCCTCGGCACCGCCGGCCAACGGCACCTCGTCGAACGAGACCCAGTCGGCGTCGGCGAGTGCCGGGACCGCCGGCACGTCGTCCTCGTCATCCGGCGCGGGCGCATCGTCCAGCAATGCAGCGGCTTCGGGCACGGCGAACCGCGACAGCGCGCCGGTGACCGGTGCGTCCGCGACCCGGGCGCTGGCCGTCGCGCCGCGGACCGCCGCCGCGATCGACCAGTTGCGCGAAGCGGCGATGGCCAATCTCGAGGCCATGCGTACGCAGAGCATGATCGACGATCTGGGGACGTCCGCGACGCAGAAGACGCTGCTGACCGAAGACGAGCCGGTCGGCGAGGCCGCGCAGCAGGCGCCGCAGGCCGTGGTCGAGACCGTCAAGGAAGCCTATCGCGAGAGCGAACGGGCCTGATCGCGAGGCGCCCGGCGACGGGCGCCTCCCTTTGCGGCTCAGTCGCGCGCGGGACCGTCCAGCGTCATGGTGATCGGGCCGACCAGCTTGTCATAGGTCGCGCGCTCCGATTCCGGGTAGCGGATCGACACCGAATGCACGAGATCGCCGCGGAAGATGTAGCGCTCGTAGAAGATCCGGCCGTCGCGATAGCCCGAGACGACCGCCCAGCGCTTGCCGGACCGGTCATAGGTGACCTCGTCCGTATCGGCGCGCTGCCCCACCACCGCCTGCGGCGTTTCGCCGGGTTCGCGCGGCCGGGCATAGATGAAGATCTCCGCCCCCTCCGGTGAGCTCCAGCCGAGGCCGTCGCCATTGGTGGGCGCCGGCAGCTGGTTCGGGAAGGCTTCCGCGGGAAAGCTCGCCGTCGTGCCGAAGCGTTCGTTGCGATAGGTGACGTCGTCGGCGTTCGCGGGCGCCCCGCAAGTCAGCGCCGCCGCCAGCGCCAGCGCGGCGACGGACAATCTTTCAAAACGCATCATTATCCTCCGGTCATGCTCATGTGCCGCGACACCGAGGGCTTGCTCGTGTCGCGGTCAATGATGAAGTCATGTCCCTTCGGCTTGCGGCCGATCGCCTCGTCGATGGCGTTCGACAGCAATTCGTCGCCCTCCGAGGCGCGTAGCGGCGCCCGGAGATCCGCGGCGTCTTCCTGACCGAGGCACATGAAGAGGGTGCCGGTGCAGGTCACGCGGACGCGGTTGCAGCTTTCGCAGAAATTGTGGGTCATCGGCGTGATGAAGCCCAGCCGTCCACCGGTCTCGGCCACTTCCACGTAACGCGCCGGACCGCCGGTCTTGTAGGGGATGTCGTTCAGCGTCCAGCGCTGCGACAGATCGCGGCGCACCTGGCTGAGCGGCAGATACTGGTCGGTCCGGTCCTCGTCGATCTCGCCCAGCGGCATCGTCTCGATCAGCGTGAAGTCGATGCCCTGGCCATGGGCCCACTCGATCATGCCGGGGATCTCGTCCTCGTTGAAGCCCTTCAGGGCCACCGCATTGAGCTTGATCTGGATGCCGGCCGCCTGCGCGGCGCGAATGCCGCCCATCACCCGGTCGAGTTCGCCCCAGCGGGTGATCTGCTTGAACTTGTCGGGATCGAGCGTGTCGAGCGAGACGTTGAGGCGCTTGACCCCGCAATCGGCCAGTTCGTCGGCAAAGCGGGCGAGCTGCGAGCCGTTGGTGGTCAGGGTCAGCTCTTCGAGCGCACCCGATTCCAGATGCCGCGACAGCGAGCGCACCAGATGCATGATGTTCTTGCGCACCAGCGGCTCGCCGCCGGTCAGGCGGAGCTTGCGCACGCCCTTGGCGATGAAGGCGCTGGACAGCCGGTCGAGCTCTTCCAGCGTCAGCAGGTCGCGCTTGGGCAGGAACGTCATGTCCTCGGCCATGCAGTAGACGCAGCGAAAATCGCAGCGGTCCGTGACCGACACGCGCAGATAGGTTACTGCCCGGCCGAACGGGTCGATCATCTCCGGAAACGCGTCGGAGCGCGACCGGCCTTCGGAGACCGCGGTCTTGATGTCGGGGACGAGACTCATGAGATTGCGGCCTCGCAGGCGAGGGTGATGTGGTTGTCCATGCCCGCGAATGTGGAAGCGTGGTGCGTGCGGGTCAAGCGCGACGCATCGAACAAACCATTGCCAGACAAATTGAAACACGCCCGGGAGGCGAAACTGCCATGACCGACACCGTCGCGCCGCCACAGGAAATCCGCGTCACGCCCGACCGGCGCACGCTGGTGCTCGTCCAGGCCGGCGGCGCCCGCCAGGATCTGTCGGCCGAAATGCTGCGGGTGATGTCGCCCTCTGCGGAGGTTCAGGGCCATTCGCCGGACCAGCGCAAGACCGTCGGCGGCAAGATCGACGTGACCATCGCCTCGGTCGCGCCGGTCGGCAATTATGCCGTGCGCATCGGCTTCGACGACGGTCACGATACCGGCATCTTCAGCTGGAGCTACCTTGCGGAGCTGTTCCGTGAGAAGGACGCACGCTGGCAGGCCTATCTGGCCGAGCTCGATGCCAAGGGTCTGCGCCGCGAACGCTGAGACAGGCGGGCGCCGGCTTCAGGCGCCGACCCGAGCCGGCTCGGCAGCAGCGGGAGCCGTGTCGCGCACGACCACGCGGTTCCGCCCGCGGGCCTTGGCCTCGTAGAGCCGGTTGTCTGCCTCCTGGTAGAGATAGCTGTAGCCGACCGGCCGATCGAAGATGACGCCGCCGACACTGACCGATACCGGCACTGGCTTGCCCTCCGGCGACGAGACGTCCATCGTTGCCACGGCCTCGCGCATCCGTTCGGCGATCTGCTTCGCCGCGAGACGGTCCACATCGGCCAGCAGCACGCCGAATTCCTCACCGCCCAGACGGCCGATGATATCGCCTTCGCGGACCGAATCCTGCAGCCGCAGGGCAATCGCCTTGAGCGCCCGGTCGCCGGTGGCGTGGCCGTATCGGTCATTGATCGACTTGAAGAAATCGGCGTCGATGAGGAACAGCGCGCCGGCCAGGCCATCCGTGGCCATGGTTTCCAGCCGCGCCTCGACCCGTTCGGTGAAGGCCCGCCGGTTGAGCAGCGTCGTCAGTCCGTCATGGGCGGCGACGATCTCGAGGCGGCGATTCAGAACGCGCAGCTCGCGCAGCTTCAGCGACAGAAAGACGAAGAGTGGCCCGCCGAGGATGGTCGGGACGACCACCGCGCAGATCATCGCCAGCCGGAAAGCCTCGGGATCGGCGTTGCGGAACAGAGCCGCGTTGTAGATCACCGCGACCGCCATGCATGACAGCACACCGCAAAGCGTGATGCCCGCCAGCTTGCACAAGCCGCGTCTCGTCAGGGGTTGCTGGGTGAGTGTCCGCGTCATGCCGAAACAGTTTCCTGTGTTCAGTCAGTATTGCGAACAATCTTTTCCGCAAGATTAATGCCGATGCACGGCAAGTGTCTTGATGTGTATCGTTCTAACGCTGGAAGGGCGGGAGACGATCGAAGGCATCCTTCAGTGCGTCGGACCAGCCGCCCGAGATCTCCTGGTAATACGGGTCCGACAACTCGAAGCGTCGCTTGTAGCCGGCCGCCATCGTGTCGGTCTCGTAGAACTGCATGTCGATCGGCGCCCCGACCGACAGGTTCGAGCGGATGGTCGAATCGAAGGAGACCAGCAGCAGCTTGGCGCAGTCTTCCAGGCTCATCTGCGGATCATAGGTGCGGATAATGATCGGCCGGCCGTATTTGTGCTCGCCGATCTGGAAGAACGGATTGTCGGGTCCCGCCTCGATGAAATTGCCTTCCGGATAGATCAGGAAGAGGCGCGGACGCCCGCCCTTGATCTGGCCGCCGAGAATGAAGGTGCCCGAGAACAGCGCATCGGCCGACTGGCCGGCCGGCGTCGTGTAGGAGATGACCTCCTTGATCGTCTCGCCGACCAGCTTGGCGGTCTGGAACATCGACGGCTGGGTCAGGATCGCCGGCTGGCGCTCCGAGGGCGCAAGCAGACGTTCTTCCAGAAGCGAGACGGTCGACTGGGTGGTGGCGAGATTGCCGGCGCTGAGCAGGCACAGGAAGCGCTCGCCCGGCACCTCCCACGTCTTCATCTTCGAGACGACGGAAATGTTGTCGATGCCCGCATTGGTGCGGGTATCCGACATGAAAACGAGGCCGCGATCAACGAGGAGCCCCACGCAATAGGTCATTTTGGCTGACATCCCCTGGGGCGCGCAGGGCGAATCAGCTGCCCGCGCGCGGCTGCATCTTTGTGCAGGCCGCGCGCCTTCCGCAATGGTTATCGGTCGTGGGGGTGACGGTTCGCCGGCGAGCGAAGCCGTCTTGCCACTATCAGGCGTAGAAGCGGTAGCTCTCGGCGATCTCTTTGGCCACCCGGTTGTTCTCGATGATGAAGTTCTCGAGGAACTCGTGCATGCCGCCGTCGATGATCTCCTTCACCGAGGCGTCCGACAGCTTGCGGGTGATATCGCTGGCGGTGCGCGAGCAGGGGTGCTGGGTCTCGTAGTTCCGGTTCAGATATTTCAGGCTTTCCTCGATGCAGAGGTAGCAATAGGCCAGCGAGCGCGGCAGCCTGCGGTTCAGCATCAGGAAGTCGATGATGTTCGTCGCCCGGTACTCGCCGTCATATTCCCAGGCATAGGCGCGATGCGCCGAGACCGAGCGCAGGATCGACGCCCACTGGAAATTGTCGAGCGACGAGCCGACGGAGGAGTGCTCGGGCAGAAGCACCCAGTATTTCACGTCGAGGATGCGGGCGGTGTTGTCGGCCCGCTCGATGAAGGCGCCGAGAGAGCAGAAGTCGAAGATCTCGTTGCGCAGCATCGTGCCGTGAAAGACGCCCCGGATCAGTGCCGTCTGGCGCTTCACCAGCTCCAGGATGGCCGTCAGTTCGAGCGGGTTCATCGGCTTGTCGAGCCGGCTCTTGATGATCAGCCAGCTCTCGTTGATCGTCTCCCACAGGTCGCGGGTGAGGGCGGTCCGCACCATCCGCCCGTTCATCCGTGCCGTGTCGATGGACGAGCGCACGCTCGACGGATTGTCCCGGTCGCGCAGCAGGAAGTCGATGATCGAGGCGGTGTCGTATTCGGTGTATTTGGACAGATAGGCGGCCTCGACGCCGGCCGAGACCAGCACCGACTGCCATTCGTCGGGTTCGTCCGAGGACAGATTGGTCATCGACAGCCGCTGTCCGGCGTCGACGAGGCGGGCCATGTTCTCGGCCCGCTCGATATAGCGGGACATCCAGAACAGGCCGTTGGCGGTGCGTCCGAGTAGTGCCATGTGTTTCGCTTCAGTCCCTCAGTACCCAGGTGTCCTTGGTGCCGCCGCCCTGGCTGGAATTGACCACGAGCGAGCCCTCCTTGAGAGCCACGCGCGTCAGTCCGCCGGGTATGATCCGGACCTTGTCGGAGACGAGAACGAAGGGGCGAAGATCGACATGCCGCGGGGCGAGACCCTGTTCCGCCAGGATCGGCACGGTCGACAGCGCCAGCGTCGGCTGGGCGATGTAGTTGCGCGGCCTGGCCCGCAGCTTCGCCGCGAAGGCCTCGCGTTCGGCTGCCGAGGCCGCCGGTCCGACCAGCATGCCGTAGCCGCCCGAGCCGTGCACTTCCTTGACGACGAGGTCCTTCAGATTGTCGAGGACGTAGGCGAGGCTGTCCTCCTCGGCGCAGCGCCAGGTCGGCACGTTTTGCAGGAGGGCCGGCTTGCCGGTATAGAACTCGACGATTTCCGGCATGTAGGAATAGATCGCCTTGTCGTCGGCGATGCCCGTGCCGGGGGCGTTGGCGATGGTGATCCCGCCGTTCTTGTAGACCTCCATGATGCCGGGAATGCCGAGCATGGAATCGGGGCGGAACGCCTCGGGATCGAGATATTCGTCGTCGACCCGGCGATAGAGGACATCGATCGGCCGGTAGCCCTCGGTGGTCCGCATCTGGATGCGGCCGTCGATCACCTTGGCGTCGGCGCCCTCGATCAGCTCGACACCCATCTGGTCGGCCAGGAAGGCGTGCTCGTAGAAGGCGGAATTGTGGATGCCGGGCGTCAGCACGGCGATGGTCGGCGGACCGTCGCAGGCGGGCGGCGCGACCGCGGCGAGCGAACGTCGCAGGTGGTGCGGGTAGGTCTCGACCGGGCGCACACGGTTCTGCGCGAACAGCTCGGGAAACATCTGCATCATCGTTTCCCGGTTCTCGATCATGTACGAGACGCCGGATGGCGTGCGGGCGTTGTCTTCAAGAACGTAGAATTCGTTCTCGCCGCACCGCACGATGTCGGTGCCGATGATGTGGGTGTAGACCCCGCCGGGCGGCCGGAAGCCTTCCATCTGCGGCAGATATGCGTCGTTGCCGACGATCAGGCGCTCGGGAACCTTGCCCGCCTTCACGATCTCCTGGTCGTGGTAGATGTCGTAGAGAAACGCGTTGAGGGCCTGGACCCGCTGCTCGATGCCCTCGGCGAGAAGATCCCATTCGGCCTTGGCCATGATCCGCGGCACGAGATCGAAGGGGATCAGCCGCTCGGCCGCCTCGGCCTCGCCATAGACATTGAAGGTGATGCCCGTGCGCCGGAAGAAATCCTCGGCCTCGTTGGTCTTGGCGGCGAGTTCCTCGATGTTCTGCTGCCGGAACCACTCGTTGAAGCGCGCATAGGGTTCCCGGACATTGTCGTCATCGAGAAGCATTTCGTCGAACGCCGTCACCTGCACCCTCCAGACCTGTCTTCTGAATAAGAGAAAGCGACAGGCCGGAAAATCAAGTGTGGCGGGCCGAAAGTCGTCGCAATGGCGCGACATTGCGCAGTCTGGCGCAAGGATTGCCGCCGAACGCGGCAAGGGCGATCTATTTTGCGCCCGTCCACTGGGCGACGGCCGGCATGGCGGCCGGGCGCGCGCCGAATCCCGACAGGATCCGCAGTGCGGTATCGAGATCTGACGCCGTTGTCGCGGCGGTCAGTGACGCCCGCACGCGGGAATGGACGCTGCGGCCGGAGGCGAAGATTTCCGCCGGGACGACGGCGACGCCGCGCTGGCGCAACTCGGCTGCCGCCTCGTCGGCATCACCTTCGACGCTCAGCCAGACATGGGGCGCAGCCGCTGCGTCGGTCGGTCCCAGATGGTCGAGCATGGTGCGCCAGCGTCCGCGCATGACGGTGGTTTGCCAAGCGGTACGATCGGCCGCCGTGCCGTCTTCGATCCAGATCGAACCGGCCAGCATGGACAGCGGCGTCATCAGCCAGGACGTGAGATGCAGATTGCGTCCCAAGGGCGCCAGCATGGGATGGTCGCCGGCGACGAAGCCGAAGCGCAGCCCGGGCATCACGGTCATCGACAGGCTCGACACGATGATTCCGCGGTCGCCGAGATCCCGCGCCAGGGGCGGTTGTCCAGACAGCGGCCCATAAGCGTCATCCTCAATGATCGTCAGATCGCGGCGCTCAGCGATGTCGGCGATGGCACGGCGCCGGTCACGGCCCATCACTGCGCCGGTCGGGTTCTGCAGGTTCGGGACGAGCACGGCAATGCGCGCGGAGGAACTGCACGCCGCCGCGTCGAGGCCTTCCGGCGTGATGCCCTCGGCGTCCTGTTCGATCGGGATCAGCCTGAGCCGCAATTGCCGCGCCAGGGCCTTCAGGCCGGGAAAGGTGAGGGATTCGACCAGCAGGGTGTCGCCTTCGCTTGTCGCCTGGACCAGCAGCGCCTGCAGGGCGGCATGGGCACCGGCGCAGGGCACGACCATGGCCGGTCGCCGTGTCATCCCCCGCCAGACGAGCCAGTCGCCGATCGCCTCGCTGGTACGCTGGAGCAGTGCCAAACCCTGGTATCGGGTGATTTCCGCCCGTTCGGCCGGGCTGAGCCGCTCCATCAGCGTTGTCAGCGCCGTGTCGTCCGGCATGGCCACGGGAACATTGGTCGACAGGTCGACGAGGCGGTCGGCGGATCGGTCGAGAACGAACAGCCGGGCTTCGGAACTCGACGCCAGGACGTAGGTGCCCCGGCCGATCTCGCCGCCGATCAGCCGCCGCTGTGCCGCTTCGCGATAGGCGCGGCTGATCGTCGAAAGCTTGACGCCGAGCCCGTTCGCCAGTTCGCGCTGTGGCGGCAGCCGGTCGCCGGGACGCAGCCGCCCCATCTCGATGTCCTGCGCGATCCGTTCGACAATACTGGAAACATCGTCGAGCCCGCGATCGTTCTGGGCATTCCACATGAATTGAAACCTCTGCATCAGCAATTCCGACCGACGAAATCACCTCAGTAGGTCGTGTGATGAGTGCGGGGATATCCTAAGTCAGACTTGCAGTTATGCAATAGGTCTAAAGTCGAGTGAGCACTGCAGCATAGGCAATCGGCTACAGATTTTCCGCCATCGAACCGATGCAGTCTAGGCCGCAATTGTTGGTGTACCGACGGCTATCGCCAAAACGGACTTGTTGCCATCCGCCTGCGGCAAGGCTTCTCGCAGCCGCCGCAGGCAGGGGCGCCCGGAAGCACCCGGGCTCGCCCGGCACCGGCCGGCGTGCTACCAGCCGCCGCCAAGGCAGGTGACTGTCGATCATCAGTGACAATGTGAAGGGACGATTCATGCGCTTTGCCAGCTATCCGAGTCTGGAAGATGCCAGCGTCATCGTGACGGGCGGCGCCTCCGGTATCGGTGCCGAGATGGTCCGTGCTTTTGCCGATCAGGGCGCCAAAGTCGGTTTCGTGGATATCGACCGTGACGCGGGCACGACGCTGGCCGCGGAACTGACCGATGCCGGGCAGACAGTGCGCTTCGAAGCGTGTGACCTGCGTGACATCGCGGATCTGAAGCGGGCCTTCGCAGCGCTTGCCGACGCGAACGGGCCGGCGACGGTTCTGGTCAACAACGCCGCGCGCGACGACCGGCACGGCTGGGAGGACGTGACGCCCGAGTATTACGACGAGCGGATCGCCACCAATGTGCGCCACATGTTCTTTGCCATCCAGGCGGCCGCGCCGGGCATGATCGCCGCCGGCAAGGGAGCGATCATCAACATGGGGTCGAATTCCTGGTGGGAAGCGGCGGGCAACATGCCGGCCTACACCACTGCCAAGGCCGCCGTGCATGGCATGACCCGCTCGTTTGCCCGCGATCTCGGGCCGCACCGCATCCGCGTCAACACCGTTGTGCCCGGCTGGATCATGACCGAGCGCCAGAAGCAGCTCTGGGCCAACCCCGAGGCACTCGACAAGCACAAGGCCCGCCAGTGCCTGCCCGACCTGATCGAGCCGGTCTATGTGGCGCGGATGGTGCTGTTCCTGGCTTCCGACGACGCCGCCATGTGCAGCGCCAACAACTACATGGTCGAAGCCGGATCGATCTGATCGCGGACGGCGCCCTGTCCCGGGCGGGCTCGCATCCGCCGTCCGGGGCGGCGGCTGCCAGACGGCGGGGCGGCCGGCGCGCAATAATGCGCCGCGCGACCGTCGCAGGGCTCGCTTTCGAGCTCTGGTCAAGGCAGAAGTGATCGTATGCAAGACTTAATGTACGGCGTTCGATGACCAGGCCCAGCGGCGTTCTCGCCGGCATACTCCTGACGATCCTTTCGGGCCTCCTGCTGGCGACGATGGACACCTTCGGCAAGTATCTCACCAGCGAGGTGCCGGTCATCGAGATCGTCTGGGCGCGCTATTTCTTTCATACCGTACTGATGACGGCGTGGCTCGCCAGGACGCGCGGAACCAGTTTTCTGCGCAGCAAGCGGCCGGGCCTGCAGCTTGCCCGCGGCGCGGCGCTGCTGTGCGCGACGACCCTGATGTATGTGTCCTTTGCCCATGTCCCGCTGGCCGACGCGACGGCGGTTCAGTTCTTTGCCCCGGTCCTCGTCACCGTGCTGTCGGTGATCTTTCTCGGCGAGCGGATCGGTGTACCGCGGATCGCTGCGGTCCTCGCCGGCTTCGTCGGCGTCCTCCTGATCGTGCGGCCGGGATTTGCCGACACCAACCCGTATCTGCTGCTGCCGCTGCTCTCGGCCGTCATCCTGTCGGGCTACTTCCTCATGACCCGAGCCTTGTCGGGCCCGGACGAGAACGCGGCGACGCTGTTCAATACGACGGCGGTCGGTGCCGTCCTCCTGACGCTGATCGTGCCCTTCGTCTGGGAGACTCCGAGCTGGCCCGTCTTCGCGATGATGGTGACGATCGGGACTCTCGGCGCGCTTGGCCATTTCTGCATCGTGCAGGGCTTCTCCTACGCATCGGCCTCGGCGCTGTCGCCATTCCTCTACGCGCAGGTCTTCTTTGCCAGCATCTACAGCGTGACGCTGCTTGGCGATCCGCTCAGCTGGAACTTCCTCGCCGGCGCGGCAATCCTGATCGCCAGCGGACTGACGATCTGGTGGCGCGAAAACCGCGTCCGCCGCTGACCGGCAGGAACCGCGAATACGGGTCAGTTTTCCCAGACGATGCTTCGGCTGATCCGCGGCCGGAACGTGTACTCTTTGGCCATGGTGGTGCCGGAGAAGAAGCCCCCATAATCCATCACGGGCTTGTACGGGTAGCTGACGCCGACCACCACGAGATAGGTCTCGGCATCGAAGACGAGCTCGGGCGGCACGTCGTAGCGATCGCCCTTGTTCAATGCTGCGCCGGTATTGGCCTGCGACCAGTCGACCACGCCCTTGCCTGTTTCGTCGACGCTGACCGTCGTGACGGTGATGTTCAGCCCGTCGGTGGAGAAGGGGACCATGACCGCCGCGGAGATCGCGAAGATATTCTCGAGCCCGATCTTCGTCATCGTCCGGTTGCGGGCGACGAGGTTGCCGACCGTCTCCGCCGTCGAGTCGACCTTGCGACTGGCCTCCAAGGCCTTGGAAGCTTCGAACCCGCCGAGATAGATCAGCAGCAGCCCGGGCAGGATGATGGCAAATTCCAGCGCGGCGACGCCGCGGCGATTGGCGACAAAGGCGGCGAGTCGGGTGCGAGCGCGGCGCAGCGAAACGAGAAGCGGTCCGGTCATCGGTCCCTCAGCTGCAATTGGCGTTGCTGTTCAGCCGATCCCCGAAGGGCTCGTTCATGAAGGCGGCGATCGAGAACATCACGCTGTTGCCGTCGGTCTCCGCGGCCAGCTTGTGCAGGAAGGATGCCGTCCAGGGCCATTCGTAATAGGCACGCAGCACGGTGATGGCGTTGGCGGCGCCGGGGTCGAAGCAGAAATTGCTGTCGTCCACCCGCTTCAGCTTCAACGGAACATCGGTCGGGATGTCCTCGAAGGCGGGAATGGTGCGCAGGTCGAGCTTGACCTTGTCGCAGCTCAGCAGGAAATCCACCTTGTCGCAGATCTTCTCCCGGAACACCGAGGGCTTGATGTCCGACTGCTGGATCTGACCGGTAAAGACCTGGCGGGCGACATCATCCACGGCGGTGTCGAGCAGGATGCCCGCAGCCGAGATCACGAATGTCTCCACAATGGCGAAGATCAGCATGAGCAGCGGCCCGGCGACCATCGCAAACTCGACCGCCGTCGCACCGGACCGATCGCGCGCGAAACTCCTGCGGCGGCAGCTCTTCGTCGAAATGGCGGATCGAAGCGGCACGGTGATCTGGTATCCCCGAATTGGTTCCCGAGACACGATCATCGACGACGGGGGTTACTTTTCCCTCAGGAAAGCTGCACCAATCAGCAGCAATGCGATTCAGGGTTAGCCCGACGTAAGTCCGACCGGTCGCAAGGCGCGGCGGTCGAGCACGACCGGGATCGAGAGCAGCGGCGAGAAGGCGAAGTGATGAGCGAGGATGCGATCGACACGGCCCTGATGGTCGCGGCGGTGAGAGCAGGCATGGCGGCCATCCTGGCCCAGACCGGACGCGGCGCGGATTTGAAATCCGACCGGTCTCCGGTAACCGAGGCCGACAAGGCGGCCGAACGGGCGATCGTCGCAATGATCGCGAAAGACTGCGCGCTGCCGATCGTTGCGGAAGAGGCGTTTTCGGCGGGCGAGGTCCCGGCGGTCGGTCGCCGCTTCCTGCTGGTCGATCCACTCGACGGGACCAAGAGTTACATCGCGGGCAAGCCAGACTACACGGTCAATGTCGCCGTGATCGAAGACGGCGTGCCGGTGTTCGGCTGCGTCGGCATTCCCGAGACGGGCACGATCTATCATGGCGGGGCAGGCTCGGTCGCGGTCGTGGAACGTGACGGGCAGGCGACACCCCTGTGCTGCCGTCGGGCCGGCCTTACGCTCGACGTGGTCGCCAGCCGCAATCATCTCGACGATGCGACTCGCGACTATATCGGCCGGCTTGACGTCGGCGAGCGCAAGTCGATCGGATCGTCGCTGAAATTCTGCCTGCTGGCCGAAGCCGAGGCGGATCTTTATCCGCGCTTCGGTCGGACGATGCAGTGGGATACGGCGGCCGGTGACGCGGTTCTGCGCGCGGCGGGCGGCATGACGGTGACCGTCGACGGCGCGCCACTGGCCTATGGCCGGACCGGCGCCGCCGACGAGGACATCTTCGCCAATCCCCATTTCATCGCCGTCGGCGATCGCGACCTCCTGGAACGTTCCGGGATCGTCGTGCGGCCGGCATCCTAATAGGCGGATTGCGTTCGCAGAAGGCTGATGGGCGTCATCGCCAGGATGTAAATGTCGAGCAGCAGCGACCAGTTCTCGATGTAGTAGAGGTCGTGCTCGAACCGCCGCTGCAGCTTGTCCGGCTGGTCGATCTCGCCGCGCCAGCCCTTGATCTGCGCCCAGCCGGTGATCCCCGGCTTGACCTTGTGACGGCCGAAATAGCCGTCGACGATGGCCACGAACGTCTCGTTGCCGCTGGAAATGGCGTGGACGGCATGGGGCCGCGGGCCGACCAGCGACAGGTCGCCGCGCAGCACGTTGAAGAGCTGCGGCAGCTCGTCGAGCGAGGTCTTGCGGATGAAGCGGCCGACGCGGGTGACGCGCTTGTCGCCCTTGGTGACGATCTGCCGGGCCAGCGGATCCGACATCTCGGCATAGAGCGAGCGGAACTTGAACACGTCGACGATGTGATTGTTGAAGCCGTGCCGCTTCTGGCGGAAGATCACCGGACCCTTGGAGTCCAGCTTCACGGCAAGGGCGGTCAGAAGGAAGACCGGCGACAGAAGGATGATGGCGAGGCTGGCGAAGACCACGTCGAAGACGCGCTTGGCGATCCAGTCCCAATCCGCCAGCGGCCGGTCGAAGACGTCGATCAGCGGCACGTCGCCGACGAAGGAATAGGTGCGCGGGCGAAACCGCAACTCGGCCGAATGCGCCGACAGCCGAATGTCCAGCGGCAGCACCCACAGGCGCTTCAAGAGGGACAGGACGCGCTGCTCGGCCGACAGCGGCAGGGAGACGATGAGCATGTCGATGCGGGTGCGGCGGGCGAACTCCACCAGTTCGCTGATATTGCCGAGCTTGGGATAGCCGGCGACGATGGGGGGCGAGCGCCGGTCGTCGCGGTCGTCGAAGATTCCGCAGATACGGATGTCGCTGTCGGCCTGTCCCTCGAGGCTGCGGATCAGGCTTTCCGCGCCGCGGCCACCGCCGACGATGATGGCGCGGCGCTCCATGCGGCCGTTGCGCAGCCAGCGGCGGATCTTGGCGCGCAGCGCCAGGCGCCCGATCGACAGGAACACGACGCCGCCGACGAACCAGCTGCCCATCCAGAACCGGGAATAGGCCGCGTCGTTGAACAGGAAGAACAGGCCGACTGTGAGGAGGCAAAGCGTCAGGCCCCAGGCGATGGCGATCCGCCAGAGCTGGGTGGCCCGTCCCTTCAGGACCGAAATCTCGTAGCCGTCCGCCAGATTGATCGCGAGAACGCCGAGCGCCGCGCCGACCAGCGACAGGACGACGTAGGATTCCCACAGATGCGTCGAAACGCCGACATAGCCGACGAAGAGAGCCAGCCCGATCAGCGTCAGCAGCACGAACTCGACACCGCGCCAGATGCCCGACAGCATCCGCGGGGTGATGAAATCGTCCTGGTACTGGGCGGCCGCCCTTGCGGCGAAGGCGTTCAGCTCCACCGGTTCCTCGGGTTCGGGAAAGCTGACCACCGTATCGTCGTCTAAGGGCAGACCGTAGTCGATCTTGGACATGCGGGGTCGGCTCCCATTCCGCCTGCGATTCGGGCCGCGACCGGCGATGGCGGCGGCTGGCGCGCCCGGCTCGCCGGATCGCGCAACGTTTCTTCGGCCGTGCAGAATGGTGGCAAAGGGCTAAGATATGCTTGAGCCCGATCGGACAATTGGCGGCGAGGGGCGGGGACGCAATACCTGATCCCGCTTCTCGCAACGAAACCGGGAACCCGGCTTCGCATGTGTTACCGGCAGCCGCCGGCAAGCGGCCGCACGTCGTCCGGCTTACGCGGCGGCGACGCGAACGGGCCGTATCAGAACCAGCGCTCCCGGACATAGACCGTGTCGCCGGGCAGGATCGGATCGGAGACCAGCACCCGACCGGTCAGGATTCGCTTGCCGACCTGGCGGGTGATGTCCACCGTCCCCTGCTCGGCACGCGGGCTGAAGCCGCCGGCGACCGCGATCGCCTTCTGGACGGTCATGCCTGGGAAGTAGGCGTACTGGCCGCCGGTCGCGACTTCACCCATGATGAAGAACGGCCGGTAGGTCTCGACCTGCACGGTGACGTCCGGGTCGTTCAGATATCCATTGCGCAGACGGTCCGCGATATCGCCCTCGATCTGCGTGGTCGTGCGGCCCCGGGCCGGCACCGCGCCGACCAGCGGGAAGGCGACATAACCGGCCTTGTCCACCGGATAGGCGCCAGTCAGGCCGGCCTGTTCGAACACGGTGACACGTAGGATGTCGCCGCTGTCCAGCCGGTAGGACTGGTTGAGCATGGCGTGGAACGCGGGCGACACGGGCTTGTACGAAGCGCAACCCGCAAGGAGGCTCATCGTGATCGCAAGAATCAAGGCCAGTCTCGGCTTCATGGTTCGGCTTCCCGTGGCATCCGGTCGAAAAGGCATCGCACCGTCATGAGGTGTTGATAGACGATTAGGGTTAATCGACCGTAAAACGCCGGTGCCGCTGATCGACATGTGCCCGCGCGACGGGGCGGCGCTTAACGGCGCGGTTACCCGCCGATGGCAGGCTGGGTTTCGAACTCACCGATCCGGAGTGCGCATGCCGTCCTGCTTCGAACACGCCCCGCCCCAGCTGCATGCGGGCGCCACCGCGCTGTCAGTTCGCCGGCCCCTGCCGCGAACGGGGGGCCGGCGCTGATGGCTGCCGGCATGCAGGCGCTGGGCACGTCACTCGGCGGTTTCATCGCACGCCAGCGCGGAACGCGTTTCCCCAGATTGGTCGTCTCGCAAGGCGGCGCAAGCGAGGTCGAACAGCCACCGTCCGCGGTTGCGGGCGTTTTCCTTCACACGGACGGACCACGCAACGAGATGGTGACTTCGCGCGACCTCGTGCTCGCCCTGCATCAGAGTGCGATCGGCCGGGTGGTGATGCTGGCCGCGGATGCAGGGGCGGGTGCGCTCGGCAGCGTCGAGCTCGGCCGCGCCCTCACGCGCGCCGGTTTGTCCTGCATCGTCGTCGACCTGTCGGGCGACGAGCGGATCGCGGCAGCGATGGGTGTGGGGCCAAATGGGCCGGGTCTGTCAGCCTTCGCGGACGGCCGCGCGACCCTTGCCGACGTCATCCACCGCGACGGCCGCAGTCACTGCCATGTCGTGCCGTCGACTGGTGGCCGGACGACGCCGGATTCGCCGGATGCGGCGCTGGTTCTGGCCGCCTGCACCGAAGCCTACGACTGCACGCTCGTCGCGCTCGATCGCAACGAACTGGCCTGCCTGCCGGCGCTGCTCGACGCCGAGACGGCCATCGTCGTGAGCGGGGAAGCGACACGAACTGGAAGCCTGGGGCAGATCGGTGACGCACTGCAGGCACTGGGCGTCGACGACCTTCTGTACATGCAATGTGCCGAAGTCCGGACCGCCGCGCCCATCCCGGCGCAGTGACGGGGCGGACGTCTCAGCTACGCGGCGCGCGTTCCATCCAGGCGATGATGAACATCGCCGGAACGACCCAGAGAATGCCGGTGAAGAAGAAATATGCCAGATGCACCCAGCCGCTGGCCGTCGGAAGATAGACGGTCGCCACCGCGGTCGCGATGACGGCGTAGACGATGACGAGGACGATCAGCACGACCGCGCCGATGAGCTTTCTTGTTCTGACCGGCATGATCCGCCTCTCTTGTTCGCGCGTTTGCGGCGACGGGCAGGGCGTCTGCCCGACTTGCCATCGGTCGACCGTCGCCGTGGCTCGACCTCTAGGCCGGCCGGGCCGCCAATGCCAGCCTCGACTCTGCGACTTTCGCGCGCTTGATCGCCTGCCGCTTTCGGTGCACATGGCACGCGACATGACGACGATCTCCCATTCCGCCGCCGGCCCCGTGGCCCGATCTCCCCGTCTGCGCGACCGCGCCGCGATCCGCTGGTGGCTCTATGTCACCGCGCTCCTGATCTTCGCGCTGGTGCTCGTCGGCGGTGCCACCCGGCTGACCGAGTCCGGCCTGTCGATTACCGAATGGAAGCCGATCCACGGCATCGTCCCGCCGCTTTCGGCGGCCGAGTGGGACGAGGAATTCGAGCTCTACAAGCGCATTCCGCAATATCAGCAGCTCAACCTCGGCATGAGCCTCGACGAGTTCAAGACGATCTTCTGGTGGGAGTGGGCGCATCGCTTCCTGGCCCGCGCGATCGGCTTCGTCTTCGCGATCCCGCTGGCCTTCTTCTGGCTGACCGGTCGCATCGAGCCGTTCCTGAAACCCCGTCTCGTCGGCATTCTCGCCCTCGGCGGCCTGCAAGGCGCGGTTGGCTGGTGGATGGTCGCCTCCGGCCTGACCGAGCGCACCGATGTCAGCCAGTACCGGCTGGCGACGCATCTGACGATCGCCTGCGTGATCTTCGCGGCGATCATCTGGGTGGCGCGTGGGCTGGCGCCGAAACGCTTCGACATGCCGCCGTCGCGCGGCTCGGCCGGTGTTGCAGCGTTCATTGCGCTGCTGGCGCTCGCGCAGATCTACATGGGCGGGCTGGTCGCCGGCCTGAATGCCGGCCTGACCTTCAACACCTGGCCGCTGATGGACGGCGCCCTGATCCCCGGCGGCCTGTTCGTCATGGACCCGGCCTGGCGGAACTTCTTCGAGAACGTCATGACGGTGCAGTTCATGCACCGGATCGGCGCCTATGTGCTGTTCGTGGTGGTCGCGATCCACGCGATCGCGTCGTTGCTGCAGGCGGCAGGCAGCGTCCATACAAAGCGCGCCATCGGGCTCTTCGCCGCCGTCCTCGTGCAGGCGCTGATCGGCATCATGACCCTGCTTCTGGCCGTGCCCATCGACTGGGCGCTGGCCCATCAGGCCGGCGGCGTCCTCGTTCTGGCGCTCGCGGTCGTCCATGCCCGCGCGCTGAAGGGCGAATATCCCGAGCCGGCGCTGGTCTCCTGAGCCGGTTCGCCGCCCGGCGCCGTCGTCGTTCCGTTAACCCGGGGCTGCGATGATCCCCGCTCTCGGGGCAAGGGTAAGGGCCAGGAAGCGGGATGAGTGTGATCACGGGTGAGGGAGGGCGGCAGGTGGTCTCCAAGGCCGAACTCGTCAGTGCCCTGAGCTACGCGCTGGACCTTACCGAAGGCCAGCCCGACGGCCACGGCCTGCGCTGTTGCTGGATCGGCATGAATGTCGGCCGGGCCATCGGCCTGTCCGAGCCGGAGATGGCCGACCTCTATTACACGCTGCTCCTCAAGGACATCGGCTGCAGCTCCAACGCTGCGCGCATCTGCCAGCTCTTCCTGACCGACGACATCGCCTTCAAGCGCGACATCAAGATCGTCAGCGACAGCCTTCCGCACGTGTTGCATTTCGTCCTCAAGCATACTGGCCTGAAGGCCAGCCTCGCCGAGCGATTCCGCGCCATGGTGGTTGCGCTGGCCAAGGGCGACACGATCTCACGCGAGCTCATCGAGACGCGCTGCCACCGCGGCGCCGACATCGTCCGCCAGATGCGCTTTCCCGAGACCGTGGCCGCCGGCATCCTCGATCTCGACGAACACTGGAACGGCAAGGGCCAACCCCAGGGGCTGAAGGGCAAGGCGATCACCCTGTTCGGTCGCATCGCCCTGCTCGCCCAGGTGGTCGACGTCTTCCACACCAGCGCCGACGCGGACTTCGCCCTCCGCGAAGTGACGGCGCGCAGCGGCAGCTGGTTCGACCCGACCCTGATCAACGCCTTCACGACGGTGGCCGCCGACCCGGCCTTCTGGACGACGCTCAGGGCTCCCGACCTCGCCGCGACGGTGATCGGCCTTGCCCCCGACAACAATGCCGAGCTCGCCGACGAGGAGTTCCTCGACAGCCTCGCCGAGGCCTTCGCGCAGGTCGTCGATTCCAAGAGCCCCTATACGGCGGGCCACAGCGAGCGGGTGGCGCTGTTCACCGATCTGATCGCCGAGAATCTGGGCCTGAGCGACCAGCGCCGGCGTTTCCTGAAACGCGTCGCGCTGCTCCACGACATCGGCAAGCTCAGCGTCTCCAACCAGATCCTCGACAAGCCGGGCAAGCTGGATTCCGACGAATGGGCGGTGATCAAGGGCCATCCCGGCTTCAGCGAGGCGATCCTGTCGCGCATCAGCATCTTTGCCGATTTGGCACGGATCGCCGGTGCCCATCACGAGCGGCTGGATGGCCGCGGCTATCCGAACGGACTGGCGGGTGACCAGATCTGCCTCGACACCCGCATCATCACCACGGCCGACATCTTCGACGCGCTGACCGCCGAGCGGCCCTATCGCGCGGCGATGCCGGTTTCGAAAGCGCTGGCGATCATGCGGGCCGATGTGGGAACGGCGATCGACGGGCACTGCTTTGCAGCCCTGGAAGCGGCGCTCGAGAGCATCGACCGCGCCGCCGCCTGACGCCGCGCGGTCGCTTGCCTCAGCTCAGGGGAACAGCGGCAGCTGGGCGATGCCGGTGGTTTCCTCGAGGCCATAGGCGACGTTGAAGTTCTGGATAGCCTGGCCGGCCGAACCCTTCACCAGATTGTCGAGCGTCGAGATGACGATGGCCCGGCCGGGGATGCGGTCGGGCACGACATTGATCACCACATAGTTCGAGCCGCGGACCATCTGCGTCTGGGGCAGGACGTCTTCGTCCGGAATGGTGATGAACGGGTCGTCCCGATAGGTCTCGATCAGGTGCTGGCGCAGATCCGCGGCGGTCTTGCCGGCGGCCAGCCGCACATAGCTGGTGCAGAGCTCGCCGCGGCTCATCGGAATGAGATGCGGGGTGAAGTTGACCCTCAGATCGTCGATACCGGCGGCCTTGCCGATCTCCTGCTCGATCTCGGCCGAATGCCGGTGCTTGCCGACCGCATAGGGCGACAGGCCTTCGCCGGCTTCGCAGAACAAGGTGTTCTCCTTCAGCCCGCGCCCAGCGCCCGAGACGCCGGACTTGGCGTCGATGACGATGTCGGTGGCGTCGATCAGCGATGCGCTGGTCAGCGGCACCAGCGACAGGAGCGCCGCAGTCGGATAGCAGCCGGGGCAGGCGATCAACCGCGCGTCGCGGATGGCCTCGCGGTTGAGCTCGGTCAGGCCGTAGACGGCCTCGCCCTGCAACTCGGTCGCGACGTGGTCGAGCCCGTACCATTCCTTGTAGGCGGCGGGGTCCCGCAGGCGAAAATCAGCCGACATGTCGATGATCTTCGTCTGCGGATAGGTCTCGAAGATCTCCTTGGTGATCGCCTGCGTCGTGCCGTGGGGCAGCCCGCAGAACACCGCGTCGACCTCGCTCCAGGGCGCTTCCTCGATGGTCACCAGATCCGGCAGCTCGATATGGGACAGGTGGCGGAAGACCTGCCGCATCGGCTTGCCGGCGTGGCTGTTCGCCGTGAGGACGGCGATTTCCATGTTCGGGTGGCGGGCGGCGAGACGGACGAGATCCGCGCCGGTATAGCCACTGGCTCCGAGCACACCAATCCTGATCTTGTCGGCCATCGCCATCTCCTCGCATGGGTTTCGGGCCCGCAGCGACCTCGCGCGGTGCCCCTGTCATTGCCGGGGTTTATCGAAATCTGGCGCGACGTCCAGACCGGGGCGTCGCGCCGGGGCCGATGTCAGGCCTGCAGGGCGGCCTTCACGGCCGCCACGATGCGGTCCTGCGTCGCCTCGTCCAGATAGGCGTGCATCGGCAGGCTGATCACGTCGCGGGACAGGGCGTCGGAGACCGGCAGTTCGCCGCCCGTCACCGGGAAGTGGCGATAGGCGGTCTGCCGGTGCAGGGGCTTGGGATAATAGATCGCCGTCGGCACGCCGGCCTCGCGCAGGCTGGTGGCAAAGGCGTTGCGGTCGGTGCCCTCGGGCAGGCGGATCGTATATTGCGCCCAGGTCGAGACGGCGTCGCGCAGGAGCGTCTGCGGCGTCACGATCCCGGAGAGCATCTCCGAATAGCGGGCGGCGACGCGGCCGCGCGCGGCGATCTCGTCCGGGAAGATCGCCAGCTTCTCCATCAGGATGGCGGCCTGCAGCGTGTCCATGCGGCCATTCATGCCGATGCGGACATTGTCGTACTTGTCCTCGACATTCTGGCCGTGCACGCGCAGCGACGCCATGATCTCGTTGAGTTCGGCATCGTCGGTCTGGACCGCGCCGCCATCGCCGTAGCAGCCCAGCGGCTTGGCCGGGAAGAAGCTGGTCGACACGACATGCGACCACTTGCTGGACAATTCGCCGTCGATGGTGCCGCCATAGCCTTGGGCTGCGTCGGAGATGAGCTTCAGCCCGTGCGCGTCGGCGATGCGGCGCAGCGCCGGATAGTCCGCCGGCTGGCCGAACAGGTCGACGGCGATGATCGCCCGCGGCGTCAGCCCGTCCTTGCCGGCGACCTCGGCGATCGCGGCTTCCAGATGCGCCGGGTCCATGTTGAAGGTGTCGGCATCGACATCGACGAAATACGGCGTCGCGCCGAGCCAGGCCACGACTTCCGCGGTCGAGGCGAAGGTGAAGCTCGGGCAGAACACCACGTCGCCCGGCTTGATGCCCCAGGCCATCAGCGGCAGCGCCAGCGCATCGGTGCCCGAGGCGCAGGACAGGGTGTAGGGCATCTGGCCGAACGCGCCGAGCGCCGCCTCGAGCTCGCGGATTTCCGGGCCCATGACGAAGGCGCCATGGTCCAGCACGGTCGCGATGCGGTGATCCACCTTGTGGCGGATCCGGTCACGCTGGGTGGCGAGGTCGATGAAGGGGATGTTCTGGGTCATGGGGCTCGTCTGGGTCGGGTGGATCGCCGCCGCAAAGGCGCGATGCCGTGGTGATCGAAAAGCCGGCGTCCGGCTACTCAAGATTCGTATCAGTCGCTTACGGAGCGTCGTTTCAACAGGTTGGACGCGTGTCCTGAATCAGGATGGCAGCGCGTTGAATCACTTTGTCAGCGCGCCGGGCGCGGCGCAGCCGCCTGCTTCTGCGCCAGCAGGCCGAGCACATACATCGCGACCGTTGCGCCGGCGATCGCCGTCATGTCGCTATGGTCATAAGGCGGCGAGACTTCGACAACGTCCGCGCCGACCAGCCGGAGCTCGCCGAGCCGGCGCAGCACTGCCAGCATCTTGGCGCTCGACGGGCCGCCTGCGACCGGCGTGCCGGTGCCCGGCGCAAACGCGACGTCGAGGCAGTCGATGTCGAAGCTGAGATAGGTCGGCGTGCCGCCGGCGCGCGACAGGATCGCCTCGGCGATGGCCGCGCTGGTCATCTCCTCCACCGCCTCGCCGTCGAGGATCGCCAGGCCGCAATCCTCCGGCGCGTGGGTGCGGATGCCGATCTGGATCGAGGTCGCCGGATCGATCAGGCCCGCATCCACGGCCGCCTTGACGAAGGAGCCGTGGTCGACCCGGGGCTGGCCGTCACCGCCGGTGGCGACGGGCCAGGTGTCCTGATGGGCGTCGAACTGCACCAGCGACAGCTTGCCGTGCTGCGCCACATGCGCCTGCAGCAGCGGGAAGGTGATCGAATGGTCGCCGCCCAGCGTCATCAGGAAGCCGGTCCGGGCGATCAGGGCCGTCGCTTCGGCGCGGATGGTCTCGTGCGCGGTCTCGGGCAGCCGGTAGTCGAGCAGGCAGTCGCCGTAATCGACGACGCTCAGGGTCTCGAAGAGATCCGTGTTGAAGGGAAACTGCGGATCATTGTCGAAGATCGCCGAGGCGCGGCGCAGCGCCTGCGGGCCGAAGCGCGTACCCGGACGGTTGGAGACCGAAGCGTCGAAGGGGATGCCCCAGACCGTCACGTCGGTGCCGTCGACCGTCTTGGTGTGGCGCCGCCGCATGAAGGAGAGGGCGCCGGCATAGGTCGGGTCGCCCGCCGCGCCGAGGGCGCTGTCGGCGGTGAAGGCATGGTCGATGGACGTGCTGGGCATGGTCACTTCCGCCAGGGAGCGTCGGGGAGGCGGCGGGCCGGAGGTGGCCGGGGCCGGGCGCAGCTCCAATGCGCCAGACCAGCCTGTCGGGCCCACATAAGCAAAAAGCCGCCGGGCGACCACCCGGCGGCTTCGAACTTCGCGGTAGAAAGGGCGGCGGCAGACGCCGCCGCGCCGATCAGCGCTTGGAGAACTGGAAAGACCGGCGGGCCTTCGCCTTGCCGTACTTCTTGCGCTCGACCGTACGCGAGTCGCGCGTCAGGAAGCCGCCCTTCTTGAGAACCGCGCGCAAGCCCGGCTCGTAATAGGTCAGCGCCTTGGAGATGCCGTGGCGAACCGCACCGGCCTGGCCGGACAGACCACCGCCGGCCACCGTGGCGACGACATCGAACTGGCCGTCACGGGCCGCGGCGACGATCGGCTGACGCAGCACCATCTGCAGCACCGGACGGGCGAAATAGGCCGTGAAGTCGCGGTCGTTGACGGTGATCTTGCCGGTGCCCGGCTTCACCCAGACGCGGGCAACCGCATCCTTGCGCTTGCCGGTGGCATAGGCGCGACCGTACTGGTCGAGCTTCTGCACATGCACCGGTGCTTCCGGCTGTGCGGTGACTTCGGCCGTGCCGAGTTCTTCGAGCGAAGAGAGCTGGGACATTATGCGGCCCTCGAGTTCTTGGAGTTCATGGCCCGGACGTCGAGCGTCTCGGGGGACTGCGCCTCATGCGGGTGCTCGGCACCGGCGTAGACGCGGAGGTTCTTGAGCTGGCGACGGCCGAGCGGGCCGCGCGGCAGCATGCGCTCGATGGCCTTCTCGACGACGCGCTCCGGGAAGCGGCCCTCGAGGATGTGGCGCGCCTTGCGCTCCTTGATGCCGCCGGCATAACCGGTGTGCCAGTAGTACGTCTTGTTCTCGTACTTCTTGCCGGTCAGGACGATCTTGTCCGCATTGATGATGATGATGTTGTCGCCATCATCGACATGCGGCGTGAAGGTCGGCTTGTGCTTGCCGCGGAGGCGAAGCGCGACGATGGAAGCGAGGCGGCCGACGACGAGCCCTTCGGCGTCGATCAGGATCCACTTCTTCTCCACCGTCTCGGTCTTCTGCGAGAAGGTTTTCATGTTCTGCCCTTGGGTGTTCGTGAGCATCGTTGCCGGCCGCTGTGGCCGTCGATCTTGGGAAGGCGGCGCGAGCCGGCTCTTCGTGGAGCGGGACATACGGGCCCGCACCGCGTCTGTCAACGTCAAAAGGCATGTCGGCACCCTCCGCGAGCCCTTGTCATGCAGGGGATCGCGGCCTCAAGGTATCATGATACCGCAATGCCGGGCGCGTCTCATCGGGGCGGGATCGAATAGGTCGCGACCGCATGGGCGACCAACGCCTCGTCCGCGGCATTGGTCAGGGAGATGTCGACGACCGCCAGCCGCTTGCCGAGCTTCAGAAGCCGGGCTTGTCCCAGGATGCCGCCGGGCTCGGGCCTGCGCAGGAAGTTGATCGACAGATTCGTGGTGACGGCGAGCGCCACCGGCCCGATATGGGCGAGGATCGCGACATAGGCGGCAAGATCGGCCAGCGCGAAGAGGCTGGGGCCGGAGACGGTGCCGCCGGGCCGCAGATGCCGGTCGCTGGCGTCGAGCCGCATGGTGGCCGCGCCCGGGCTGACATCGGTAATCGAATAGCCGCCCTCGCGCCCGCCGATCTGCGGAAAATCGCTGTCGAGAAAGGCTTCGAGTTCGGCTTTCGTCATGATCGGTTGCACGCGCGCGTTCCTCCCGCTCCTGTCCGGGCCGGGCAGATGCCGCCTCCCGGCACACACCGTCGTAGCTTCGGGGCCCTGCAATGGCCAGTCGGACTGACGATATCGGCAGGACCGTCCGCCGGAGCGCACCGACGATCTTGCGGAGGGCGGGGCGATTCTGTTGAAGGTGGCGGTAACGCCTTCCTTCAGTCGATGGGAACCGATCCATGGCAGACATCTTCGAAATCGCCGATGCGGGCCAGCATCCCGTCGAAATCCAGCGCGCGACGGGCCTGACCCGGATCGTCCTGTCCAGCCCGCCGGCAAACGCCCTGTCGATGGCGATGATGGATGCGATCCTAGCGGCGTTGACTGACGCGGCAGCCGACACCGATAACCGCGTGGTGGTCATTGCGGGGGCGGGCAAGATCTTCTCGGCCGGCCACGACCTGAAGGAGCTGACTGCCCATCGCACCGACGCCGATCGCGGCCGCGCCTTCTTCGAGGCGACGATGCGCAAATGCTCCGAGGTGATGCAGGCGATCGTGCGCCATCCCGTGCCGGTGATCGCCGAGGTGAACGGGCTGGCAACGGCCGCCGGCTGCCAGCTCGTCGCCTCCTGCGATCTCGCCATCGCCTCCGAGGAAGCCCAGTTCTGCACGCCGGGCGTCAATATTGGCCTGTTCTGCTCGACGCCGATGGTGGCGCTGTCGCGCAATCTCAGCCGCAAGCACGCCATGGAGATGCTGCTGACGGGCGAGACCATCGACGCCCGTTCGGCCCGCGAGTTCGGTCTGGTCAACCGGGTCGTGCCGCCGGAATATCTCGGCACCATCGTCGGCAAATACGCCACCACCATCGCCTCCAAGTCGGCGATGACGGTGAAGACCGGCAAGGAGGCGTTCTACCGGCAGGCCGAGATGGGGCTTTCCGACGCCTATGAATATGCCGCCTCGGTGATGACCGAGAACATGCTGGCGAAGGACGCGGAAGAGGGCATCGGCGCCTTCCTGGAGAAGCGCAAGCCGGAATGGACACACGAATGAGCCCGGCGGAGAGCGCCTCGGGGGCCGCTGCACCGGTGCCGCTGGTCTATGACGACGCTGCCATGCGCGGCCTTCTCGGCAGGGTGAAGACCATCGCCCTCGTCGGTGCCAGCGCCAAGCCGGTTCGCCCCTCCTACTTCGTCCTGAAATACCTCCTGGCCAAGGGCTACCGCGTCATCCCGGTCAATCCGGGCCTCGCCGGTCAGGAGCTTCTCGGCCAGCGCTGCCATGCCGATCTCGCCGGCATTCCCGAGCCGGTCGACATGGTCGACGTCTTCCGCTCGGCGGACGCCGTGCCGGGGATCGTCGAAGAGGCGCTGGCGATGTCGCCGCGGCCCTCGGTCATCTGGATGCAGCTCGGCATCCGCAACGACGCGGCGGCGCGGACGGCCGAGGCCGAAGGCCTGACGGTCATCATGGATCGCTGCCCGAAGATCGAATATGCGCGCCTGTCGGGCGAGATCGGCTGGAACGGCGTCAATTCCCGCGTCCTGTCGTCGAAGAAGCCGGCCATGGGCAAGGGCTTCCAGAGCTACGGGCTGAACCGGGCGAAATAGGCCAAGGCTTGGACTCGCGATCGGGGCGCCGACCTGATCATCGCGCGGCAAAGCCCGGATGGTAGGCGACGCGGCCCGCCGGGATCTCGGGACCGAAGGCAAGGCGCATGAAATACGGCGCGGGCGCATCCGGGTAGCGAAGCTGCGGATCGGCCGCAAAACCGAAGCGGCCATAATAGTTGGGATCGCCGAGGACGACGCAACCCATGGCGCCCTGGTTCCGCAGGCGGTCGAGGCCGGCCCGCACGAGCGCGCCGCCGATCCCCTGCTTCTGGCGATCGGGCAAAACGGCCACCGGGCCGAGGCCGAACCAGCCGACATCGCTGGCGTCGATCGTCACCGCCGAGAACGCGACATGGCCGACGATCCGGCCATCCGCGACTGCGACGAGCGACACCGTCAGCGCGTCATCGGCGCGCAGCGCATCGACGATGGCGCCCTCGGTGCCATCGCTGTGCGGCGCGTCTGCGAAGGCTGCGGTGACAACCTGCCGGATCTCGGCGGCGTCGCCCGAGCGTTCTGAGCGGATGTCGTGTGTCATGGACAAAGTGTTGCCGGTTCGCCGGCTTGTCGTCCACTGTCGCCTTCACTGTGTCCATAGGACGAGGGCTGACTCGCCATGGTTCGGTGCTGAGCGTCCCGCTGGACTTCCCCTGCGGCCAGGAACATTCTCATCTTCTTGGAAGCGCCGCTGCGCGCGGCAGGACGAGCGTGATGCAGAGACGGGGCGATGACGTCGGACCTCGGGAGGAACCGGGCACGGATGCCACTACGGCCCACGCGGCCGAGCTGCGCGATGCCCTGATGCAGCAGCAGGCAACGGCCGACATTCTCAGATTGATCAGCCGGTCCAGCTTCGACCTCGACACCGTCCTGGCGACCCTGATCCGTTCGGCCATCGTGCTGTGCGAAGCGACACGTGGCGTCGTGTGGCTCAGACGCGGGGAGAATTTCCATCTCGCGGCCCAGCTGAACTATCCGGCAGAATGGGTGACGTTCGCACAAGAGCTGGCCGTGAGGCCCTCGGCCGATGCGGCGACGACCACGGGGCTGGCGGCGTTTACGGGCGAGGTCGTCAACATCGCCGATATCCCTGCAGACCCGCGGTTCCGGTCGCTCTCGGCACACCAGCTGGGGGACTATCGAGGCGGTCTGGCCGTACCGCTGAGACGCGACAGCATCGTTGTCGGAGTGATCGGGTTGTCGCGCTACTTTTCGCCCGGGCTGGCCGAGCGGCTGGCCAGCGGCAACGGCATGGCCGAGCTCTCCGGGCAGCGGCGCGAAATCGCAGTCCTATTCACGGACATCACGGATTTCACCGGCTTGATCGAAAGGATGGAGCCGGAAGTCCTCGGCGCGCTCCTGAACGACTATCTCGCAGGCATGACGGCCATCGTGTTCGAGCACGCCGGGACACTTGCCAAGGTGATCGGCGATGCGCTGCACATTCTCTTCGGCGCCCCGGACCGACAAGAGGATCATGCCGAACGGGCCGTTTCTTGCGCCGTGGCACTCGACCAGTTCGCCGAACGCTTCCGAACCGCCTGGCAGGAGAGGGGCATTGCAGTCGGCGCGACGCGGATCGGCGTGCATTCCGGTCCGGCGATCGTCGGGAATTTCGGCGGCGAGCGCTTTTTCGACTACACGGCCTATGGCGATACGATCAACGTCGCGGCGCGTCTGGAAACGGCCAACAAGGCGCTCGGGACGCGAATCTGCGTCAGCGCGCGGGTCGCCGATGCTGCGCCGGGGTTTCGCTGGCGACCCGTGGGCGACCTTGTGTTGAAGGGACGGAACGAACCGCTCCGCGTGCTCGAACCGCTCCCGGCCGGCGACGGGGCGAGGGCGTCGCAGGCCGGCTATGTCGCCGCTTTCGACAAGCTCGAGGCGCGCGATCCGGGCGCGATCGCGGCATTCGCGGCCGAGGTCGGGCAGCGGCCGGATGACCAGCTTTGCAGCTTTCACCTCAGGCGCCTCCTGAACGGCGAGGCCGGCTCGACGATCGCTCTGGACGCGTGACCGGAGGGCCGACCGGTTCCTTGTGTCCTTACGGTCACCGCCCGTATCCCACGCTGAAAAAGGGGCATCACCGTCGTGATGCCCCCGCTGGCCTTATCCTGTGGGCGTCGCGGCGTTGACGAAGTCCGGCACGTCGGCGAGCGGGAAGTCGCGCACCTGGTCCTTGCCCATCCGGCGCTGGCGATTGCGCGGCTCGAGCGCCTGCGGCTGGCCGGTCTCCAGCGCCCGCTCGATCGCCTCGATGACGATCATGTCGAGGACGCCTTCCTCGCCATTCGGCTCGGGCTCGCGGTCTTCCAGGATGCAGTCGGAGAAATACGCCGTCTCGCCGGCGAACTGGTCGACCACCGGATGGGTTCGCTCCTCGGTCTTGCCGCCGCGCGTCAGGCGGAAGTCGATGGAGACGCCCTCGCCGAAGCCGAAGGCGGGATTGGCCTCGATGATCCCCTCGCTGCCGACCACATGCAGCCGGTCGACGCTGTCGCCCGAATAGCTGACGGTGAAGCTGGCCGCGCGGCCCTCGGTGAAGGAGAGGATGACGCTGACCGTGTCGGCGCAGCCGAGCCCGCGCTCGGGCACCTTCAATGCCACGGCCGTGACCGAAATCGGCTCAGCCTCGAAGAAATTGCGCACCGCATTGATCGGATAGGCGCCCATGTCGGGGATCGGCCCGGCCCAGAAGCCGTTCTGCGCCCGGTGGTTTGCGGCATCGACATTCTGAGCGAAGGTCGCGGTGAAGAAGCGCGGCGTGCCGATCTCGCCGGCGCGGATCGCCGCCAGGATGGCCTGGGTGCCGGGCTCGCAATGCAGGCGATAGGCCAGCATCAGCCGGGCGCCGGAGGCGCGGGCCGCGGCCTCGATCGCCTCGGCGTCGGCCAGGCTGCCAGCCATCGGTTTCTCCAGAAGCACGTGAATGCCGGCCTTCAGCGCCGGTTCGGCGAATTCCCGGTGTCGGAAATTCGGGGTCGCCACATAGACCGCGTCGATGTCGCCGCTGGCCAGCAGCGCATTGTATTCGTCATAGCCATAGGACTTGATGTCGTAGCGTTCACCGAGCGCGCGAGCCTTCTCGGGATCGCCGGTGACGACCGCCGTCATGACCGAGTTCGACGTCTGGCCGACGCCCGGCATGAAGGCGCCCTGGGAGATCCAGCCGCCGCCGACGACGGCGTAGCGGATCTGTCCGTTGGAATTCGGCATGCGTGATGTCCCCTGGTGGTTCGTTCGATCCTCGCAGAATGGCTGGCATGCACGGCGGTTGCATCCCCGGTCCTGCGACATTTGGAAAATCCGTGCCGGCAACTCGCCGCCCCGGGCGCGGCATGCTAGAGCGTGCCGAGCACCGGAGGGCCCGGAAGGGCTGTCCGGAACGGCTTCATGGAAGGGGAGAGAGACAGATGAGCGGACCGAATTTCGAGACCCTGGCGATCCACGCCGGCGCGCAGCCGGACCCGGCGACGGGCGCCCGGGCGACGCCGATCTACCAGACCACGTCCTTCGTCTTCGAGGATGTCGACCACGCCGCCTCGCTGTTCGGGCTCCAACAGTTCGGCAACATCTACACCCGCATCATGAACCCGACCCAGGCGGTGCTGGAAGAGCGCGTCGCCGCGCTCGAAGGCGGCACCGCCGCGCTGGCCGTGGCCTCGGGCCATGCCGCGCAGCTCATCATCTTCCAGGCGATGATGCAGCCGGGCGACGAGTTCGTCGCCTCGCGCAAGCTCTATGGCGGTTCGATCAACCAGTTCGGCCACGCCTTCAAGTCGTTCGGCTGGACCGTCAACTGGGCCGATCCGGACGATCTCGCCAGCTTCGAGGCGGCGGTTACCCCGAAGACCAAGGCGATCTTCATCGAGTCGATCGCCAATCCCGGCGGTATCGTCGTCGACATCGCCGGCATCGCGGCGATCGCCCAGAAGCACGGCATTCCGCTGATCGTCGACAACACCATGGCGACGCCGTATCTGTGCCGGCCGATCGAGCACGGTGCCGACATCGTCGTGCATTCGCTGACCAAGTTCATGGGCGGCCACGGCAATTCCATGGGCGGCGCCATCGTCGATGCCGGCACCTTCGACTGGTCGGCGAACGACCGCTACCCGATGCTGTCGCAGCCGCGGCCGGAATATAACGGCGTCGTGCTGCACGAGACCTTCGGCAATTTCGCCTTCGCCATCGCCTGCCGCGTCCTCGGCCTGCGCGATCTCGGACCGGCGATCTCGCCCTTCAACGCCTTCATGCTTTTGACCGGCATCGAGACGCTGCCGCTGCGCATGCAGCGCCACTGCGACAACGCCAAGGCAGTCGCGGCGCATCTGCAGGGCCACGAGAAGGTGAGCTGGGTGTCCTATTCGGGCCTGCCGGACCATCCGAACCACGCGATGATGCAGAAATATTCGCCCAAGGGCGCCGGCGCCGTCTTCACCTTCGGCCTGAAGGGCGGCTTCGAGGCCGGCGTCACCTTCGTGGAAGCGCTGGAGCTGTTCTCGCATCTCGCCAATATCGGCGATACGCGCTCGCTGGTGATCCACCCGGCATCGACCACTCACAAGCAGCTCGCCGACGAGCAGCGGATCGCGGCAGGGGCCGGGCCGGACGTGGTGCGCCTGTCGATCGGCATCGAGAATGTCGACGACATCATCGCCGATCTCGATCAGGCGCTCGCCAAGGTCTGATCGTCGCCATATGAACCATCCGGAAAGGGCCGGTCGCTTCGTGCGGCCGGCCCTTTTCTCTGCGGGGCGGGAACGCCTCGCGCGCGCCACGCTTTCTGGCCGTCGCTGATCGACGAAGGAGACCGACATGACCGAACATTTCGTCCGGTTCGACAAGGCGCTGGTGCCCGTCGAGACCGGCGCGCCCGACAAGGACAAGATCCGCAGCGGCCGCCCGAGCAACAAGACCTGGAACATGGAGGAGACCGGCGACGGTCTCTACGCCGGCATCTGGGAATCCTCCGCCGGCGAATGGGACATCGACTATGACGAGTGGGAGTTCTTCCACATCCTGGAGGGCGTCTCCGTCCTGACCGAGGATGGGTGCGAGCCGGTCAAACTCGTCGCCGGCGACAGCTTCGTCATCCGCCCCGGCTTCAAGGGGCGCTGGAAGGTCGTGGAGCCGACGAAGAAGCACTACGTCATCAAGGTCTGAGCGGGTTCCGGCGGTCCGGTCAGCCGGCGGAGAAGGGCGCCCGATCCGTCGCCCGCGTTGAATCGATCTGCGAGGACCGCCGGCCAGGCCCTTGGCCCGACTCGCGAATGCCCGTTGATCGCCGCCCCCGGATGGCGCCTGCCACAAACGCAAACTGGCCGGACGATGCGCCCGGCCAGTCTCGTATTGATGGTATGCGAGCGGCCGGCTTGCTTCAGCAGGAGTTGCGCAGATGCACCTGCTGCCAGCCGGAGCGGCCTTCGCGCACCTTCACCCGGCGGTGGCGGGTATCGTATTCGGCCGGAATGGTGCGCGCGACCGAGCGTGCCGGTTCCAGCACCACCGTTTCGCGGACCGTCTCGTAACGCGCGGGGATGACATGCTCGCGGGTGCGGGCCGGCTCGACCTCCACCCGTACATGCTCGACGCCGTATTCGGCCGGGATCGTCTCGGTCCAGCTGTTGCCGGGATCGACGACGACCTTGCGATACCTTGTGGCATAGCGCGCCGGCACTGCGACACGGCAATAGACCCGGTGTCCATTGATCACCCGCCATTCCCAGCGCTCGGTCGCGGGATGCACCATTACCGTTTCGGCGACCTTGCGGTAGACGGGTGGCGAGGAGCGGTGGACGGTCCGGGCCGGGTGGATGAGCACCTTGCGCGCGACGGTCGCGTAGCGGGCGGGCACAACGCTGCGCACGACGCGCTCCGGCTCGACGAGGACGTGGCGCTTCTCGGTGCCATAGACCGGCGGCACCGCCTCGTAGACGGTCTCGGCGGGCCGCACCATCACGGTTTCCGCGACGGATGCGTATTCCGCCGGCTCATGCACCGGCTGGTAGCAGGAGATGGCCCGGCTTCCGCCCGCCATGGATGGCGAGATGGCGAATAGCAGGCTGCTCCCCGCGGTGAGCAAAGCAACAAGTCGCTTCATACTCATACACTCCAGCGATTGTTCAGATGAGAACAGTCAAGACGAGCGCAGAAGAGAATGCAACATGTTCAGTGGCGGCCTGGGCGGAAAGCCGATCTCTAGTTAATGTGTCGACTTGTATGTATTTCCGGCCGGACAGCAGAAAGCCCGCGCATGGCGGGCTCTCCGGTCTTGCTCAAGATCAGGGTGGCGACCGGGTTTCCGTAGGGTTCCGGTCGCCGCCGCGATGGCTTTTAGCGCATGATCTCGATGAGAATCTCGTTGCGCTTCATGAAGCCCGGCGTCCAGGGCGGGTTGTAGAAGGCGTATTCCGGATCGCCCTTCTGGGTCAGGTTGTTGTCGGCCAGATAATTGTAGAGCTTCATCAGCTGCTTGCTGGCCAGCGTGGCGTTGAAGTTGCCGGAGAAGGAGATCGACACCATGCGGCGCGCCGGCACTTCCTTCAGCGTGACGCCGGTATTGGTCGGCTCGGGCAGGCTGGCGCGGGTGTACTTCTTCGGCATGATGAAGCGAACGGCCCAACCCTTGGTGTGACCGTCGCCCTCGGCGAGCTGCTGCAGCACCGGGCTGGTCATGGCGATCTTCTTGCCCGACCGGCTCTTCGCGGCGATGTAGTCGTACAGGGTCTCGAAGCCGCTGCGGCGCGCCTTCTCGTGGTAGCCGCTCTTGACCGTCTCGGCGACGACCATGCCGTCATAGTCGCGGATCTGGATCTCACCATCGTCGCGCACGACGTCGTAATCGGGCTCCTCGGTGTGCTCCTGCACCTTCTTGGTGACGAAATACGCCGCACCGACGACGGCAATCGCGCCGCCGACGACGAGCAGGCCAGTCAGTTCCGGCCGGGCGCGCAGGCTGTCGAGAACCCGCTCGGGCTCGCTGCGCCGGATGGAGCGCGGCAGGCGGACGCTGGAGAAATAATGGCGCGCGTCGTCGAAATAGCCGCGGGCGTCATGGGCGCCGTGCTCGGCACTGTCGCGCAGTGAGCGCGCATGGCGACGGGCTTCGTCGGTGCTCGGCAGGCTCCAGCCCGTGGCGAAATCCGGCAGGTAGCGGGCGAGGCCCGTCGGCTCCGAATGGAACGGGTTGGCGCGATCGAACGAACGGCGGAGGCGTTCGGTGCGCGTCGGGCGCGGGCGGACCGTCTCGACCGCACGCTCCTCGATCTCCGCGAGACGCTCGCCGATGTCGCTGAGCGCGTCGGACAGGCGATCGTAGGCGGTAGGCTTGTCGCGAAACATGAATGTGACTCCTGAGGTCGAAATTTGACTGCGCCGTCTTGCCACTGGGCGGGCGACTGCTCGCCTGCGGTCGTAAGATCGCGCCCCGCTCCCCTAACGCCACCGTGCTGCATTGGTTGCGGGTGCGAACCGTTCCGCCTCCGCTTTGGCCGGAAACCGCGTGATTCACGGAATCGACGGCCGGGATGCAACCATCCGGTATCGGCCACGTTTGAACGACATCAGGTTTTCATGGCCTGATACTCCAGCCAAATTTCGGGCGGCCTCGGTGCCGCCCATTTTTTTGCCTGCTCGCCGGATCCCGCCCGCGAGGGTGGCCTGCACTTCGTCCGCCGCGCCGAGCACCGGTTTCGCCCTTCCAGTTCCAGTGGTTCGAACTAGCTTGGGACACGGGCACTGCAATGACGCGCGGCCGTGCCGTGCGTGCGGAGGAGACGACATATGCGCAAACTGACCTGGGGAGTGGCTGCGGCGACGATGATGCTGGCGGCGCCGGCCTACGCGCTCGATATCGGCCGGACGGTCGAGGTCGACGCCAAGCCGGCCGCGGTCTGGGCTGCGATCGGTGATTTCTGCGGGATCGGCGCGTGGCATCCGGCGGTGGCCAAATGCGAGGAAGCCGAGGCCGACGGCAAGACCCGCCGCACGCTGACGCTCGGCGACGGCGCCATGATCGTCGAGGAACTCGTGGCCTGGGACGACGATGCCATGAGCTACACCTACACCGCCGTGGAGGGCCCGCTGCCGGTCGACAATTACGAATCGACCATCACGGTGACGGAAGCGGGCGAGGGATCGCAGATCAGCTGGACCGGCAGCTTCGATGCCAAGGGCGCGACCGATGCCGAGGCCGAAAAGGTCATGCTCGGCATCTACGATGCCGGGCTGCAAGGCATCACCGAGAAGGCCGGAATGTAGCAACTGGCTGGACCGACCCGGTCGGTTGCCCTTCGCGGCGGTGATCGCCGCACGGCACGGGGTGCTCGCTCGCTCCGTGCCGATGGCAGGGTCTCAGGCAGCGTGCGTCGCGCGTCCCGATCATGGGACAAGGCAGCGCAATCGGTCCCTCAGAAGGCCCAGGTGCGCGCCTTGGAAATCAGGAAGTCGCGAAACACCTTGAGCTTGGCGGCGTTCCGCATCTGCTCGGGGTAGCAAAGATAGGTGTCGAAGGTCGGCATCTCCATCTCCGGCAGCACCTGCACCAGCTTCACCCGCTTGTCGATCATGTAGTCCGGCAGAAGCGCCAGGCCGATGCCGCTTTCGATCGCCGACCGGATCGCCATCAGATTGTTGATCTGCAGGATCGGGCTGCGGCTCTTGCCGTCGGGCAGGCCCACCGTCTCCAACGTGTTGAGGTTGCGCAGATAGTTCGGAGCGGGTTCGCCGAAGGTGATGATGCGGTGGTTGTCGAGATCCTCGACCGTCTCGGGCGTACCGAAGCGGTTCAGATAGGCCGGCGACGCATAGACATGCAGATGCACCGTGAACAGCCGGCGCTGGATCAGGTCCGGCTGCTGCGGCTGGCGCAGGCGGATCGCCGCGTCGGCCTTGCGCATGGTGAGGTCGATTTCCTCGTTGTCGAAGACCAGCTGCAGTTCGAGATCGGGATAGAGCTCGAGGAACTCCTTGGCGCGCTCGGTGAGCCAGCCGGAGCCGAGACCCACCGTGGTCGTCACCCGCAGCTTGCCGGTCGGCTTCTCGCGCGTCTCGGTGAGCTGCATGCGCACCTGCTCGAGCCGCTTCAGCACGTCGCTGGCGGTGTGGAACAGCAGTTCGCCCTGTTCCGACAGGACCAGACCACGGGCATGCCGGTGGAAGAGGGGGGTCCCGACTTCCTGCTCCAGCGCCGCGACCTGCCGGCTGATCGCCGACTGGCTGAGATTCAGGACGTCCGCCGCATGGGTGAACGATCCCGCTTCGGCGGCTGCGTGAAAGATCCGCAGTTTATCCCAGTCGAGAGCCATAGGTCGTTATCCCCGGACGGCCTGAGGCCCGACAGGCACGATGCCTGCCCGCATCAGCTACTCGGCAGCCTGCCGCTTGTCTTCCACGGCCTGAACGGCCAGCCATTTCTCTGCTTCGAGCGCCGCCATGCAGCCGAGGCCCGCAGCCGTCACCGCCTGACGGTACACGTCGTCGGCGACGTCGCCCGCCGCAAAGACCCCCGGAACCGAGGTCTGCGTGGTGCCCGGCTCGACCCATAGATAGCCGGAGGGCTTCTGCTTGAGCTTGCCGGTGAACAATTCGACGGCGGGAGCATGACCGATCGCGACGAAAACGCCGTGGGTGGGACGTTCGCTGGTCTCGCCGGTGACGCGATCGCGCAGCCGCACGCCAGTGACCGACTTCATCGGCTTGGTCTCGCCGAGGATCTCGTCGATCTCGCTGTTCCAGACGATCTCGATGTTGTCGGCCTTGAAGACGCGCTCCTGCAGGATCCGCTCGGCGCGGAACTCGTCGCGGCGATGCACCAGCGTCACCGACTTGGCGATGTGCGACAGATACAACGCTTCCTCGATGGCGGTGTTGCCGCCACCGACCACGACCACGTCCTTGCCGCGATAGAAGAAGCCGTCGCAGGTGGCGCAGGCCGAGACGCCGAAGCCCTGGAACAGGTCCTCGCTGGGCAGGCCGAGCCATTTGGCCTGGGCGCCGGTGGCGATGATCAGGGCGTCGCAGGTGTAGACCGTGCCGGAATCGCCGGTCAGCCGGAACGGGCGCTGGTCGAGATCGGCCTCGACGATCAGATCGCTGGCCATCTCAGCGCCGACATTGAGCGCCTGCGCCTTCATCTGCTCCATCATCCAGGGACCCTGGACGGGATCGGCATAGCCCGGATAGTTCTCGACGTCGGTCGTGATGGTCAGCTGGCCGCCTTCCTGGAGGCCGGCGACGAGCAGCGGCTTCATCATCGCGCGCGCAGCGTAGATGGCGGCGGTGTAGCCTGCCGGGCCGGAGCCGACGATCAGGATTTCCGCATGGCGTTCGGTCATGTTGGCCTCGCTGGATTGGCGTCCGGCAGATGGCGACGGCCGCCCGCCCGTTCAATAGACGAGGGGATGCTGGGCTGCAACATGATCGCCTGCCGTAGCGTCGGTCATCCCCACTCGATTGCCGAGCGCGCGCCGAGGGGGTATGAGACCGCTTTACGCGAGGCCTTCGCCTCCCGAAGATGCCACGTCCCGGAGCCCTTCCATTTTCAGGACCATCGCGTACGTCACTTCCAATTTCGGGCTGGGACTCGCGGCCGCGATGCTGATTCCCGCGCTGGTCGATCTCGCTGACGAGAACGACGACTGGCGGGTCTTCATCGGCTGCAGTCTGCTCGTCGGGATGCTGTGCATCCTCCTCGCCGTTGCCACCCGCGGCGAGCGGCCAAAATTCACCCAGCGCCTCGGCTTCCAGCTGGTCACCAGCGTCTGGCTGTTCGCCACGCTGATCGGCGCGTTGCCGATCTATGTCGCTTCGGTCAACGTCACATTCGCCGGGGCGATATTCGAGTCGATGTCGGGCCTGACCACCACCGGTTCGACGGTGATCTCCGGTCTCGATGCGCTGCCACGCGGGCTGCTCCTGTGGCGATCGCTGCTGCAATGGCTCGGCGGCATCGGCATCATCGGCATGGTGCTTCTGGTCCTGCCGTCGCTGCGCGCTGGCGGGCTGGCGCTGTTCCACATGGAAAGCTCCGACAAGTCGGACAAGGTGCTGCCACGGGTGAACCAGCTGACCGGGGGCCTGATCGCGGCCTATACGGTGCTGACCATCTTGTGCACCGCCGCCTATACCTCGCTCGGCATGAGCTTCTTCGATGCGGTCAACCACGCCATGACCACCATGGCGACCGGTGGGTATTCCACCCATGATGCGTCGATGGGCTATTTCGACAACAACGGCATCCTGGTAGCTGCGACGGTGTTCATGATCCTGGCGGCGTTGCCGTTCGTCATTTACATCCGCGCCTTCCTGCCGCGCCGATTCCAGCTCTGGCGCGATCCGCAGATCGCCGTGTTCCTGATGACCGCGCTGGTCCTCAGCCTCGCGATCGCGGTGACACGCCGGGTCGTCAATGACACGCCCTTCGGCGAGGCACTGATCTCGTCGACGTTCAATCTGGTGTCGGTGGTGACGACCACCGGTTTTGCCTCGGAGGACTACACGCTCTGGTCGAATGCCGCGATCGGGCTGTTTTTCCTCGCCACCTTCCTCGGCGGCTGCGCCGGCTCGACCTCCGGCGGCATCAAGGCCAATCGCCTCGTCATCCTCTATCGCCTGGTCCGATCAAGCTTCCGCCGGCTGGTGCGGCCGCATGCGATCATCCGCCTGAAATACGGCAATGACGACATCTCGGCCGAAACCATCCAGACGGTGACGATCTTCTTCTTCCTGTTCTTCGGCACGCTGCTCCTGGGCACGGTGCTCCTGACCATGTTCGGGTTGGATCTCATCACCGCGTTCACGGGCACGCTGACCGCCATCGCGAATGTTGGCCCTGGGTTCGGCCAGATCATCGGCCCGGCCGGCAATTTCGCGTCGCTGCCCGACCCGGCACTGTGGACGCTGTCCGTCGTGATGCTGCTCGGGCGTCTGGAACTGGTGACCGTCCTGATTCTGCTCTTCCCGTCGGTGTGGACCGACTGAGGCCGGGAGGAACACGGTGACCCACAGCATGCCGGACGTCGTCTACATCAATCTCGATCGTGCCGCCGATCGGCGCGCTTTCATGGCGCGGCAGGGCGAATTGCGCGGCGTTGCCCTGGAACGGTTTCCCGCCGTGGACGCAGCGTGTCTTGATCAGGCGACGTACGACAGTCTCTCGCGCGGTTGGGAACGGCCGATCACGCGCCCCGAACTTGCGTTGTTCCTGTCGCATCGCGCGCTGTGGGAGCGGGCAGCGGCCTCGGCAGATGGCCTCGTCATCCTCGAGGACGACGCCGTGCTGTCACCGCGGTTTCCGGCTGTCATCGCCGATCTGCCGCCAGGGTTCGATGTCGTCAATCTGGAATGCTACGGCCGACGCAAGTTCATGGCCCGGCAGACAAGCCACGCCACAACGGCGGGCCGCTTCACATCGGTGCGGCGCGACAAGTCCGGCAGTGCTGCCTATTACTGCAGCCCGGCCGGCGGGCGGAAGCTCCTGCAACTGGCTGAGACCCGTGCGGCGCCGTCGGACGCCTTCCTCTTTGCTGTAGCGGATCTGTGCATTGCCCAGGTCGAGCCGGCGGTCGCCATTCAGGTGCATCTCCTCGCCGAACGCGGCATCGACGCGGGCCTGCAGACCACCACCTCGATTCACCAGCCGCGCCAGCGCCTGAACCATGCTGTGCGCCATTGGCCGTTTCATGCCCGGCGGCTGCGCACCCAGCTCTTGCTGGCGCCATGGCATCTCCGGCGACTGACGGACGTTTCGTTCCGCGCACCGGATCTAGACGAAGCCGAGTTTCGCGCGATCCTGCCGATACGACCCGACTGAGATCCGGCAAGTTCGCTCAGGACGGCGGTCCGCCGACGCGGCTGGCCGGGTCGATCAGTCCCGCCACAGGTCGCGATAGACGGCGTCGATCTCGCTGGCCTCGCGCGCGAGCGCGAAATTGGCTCGCACATGGGCGGGAGCGGCTTCGGCCGCGGCCGCGCGACGCCGGGCATCTGCCAGATAGGGTGCAATCGCGGCCGCCAGCGCCGCCGGGTCGCCGGCCGGCACGACCTGCCCGGTTACCCCCTCAACCACCAGTTCGGGAAATGCCCCGGCATCGCTCGTCACCACCGGTGTTCCGCTCGCCATCGCTTCCAGCGGAGTCAGGCCAAAGCCCTCGTTCCGCGGCGGCGCGACATACAGGTCGAAGCGGCGGAACCAGGGTGCGATGTTGTCGACTTCGCCCGCGAAGACAATCCGGTCCGTCTGTCCCGCCTCCGCAATCTTCTCGCGAAGCGCACGTTCGAAACCCGCATGTTCCGGGGTCGTGCGACCGGTGATCACCGCTGTCCACTCATCATGCAGAGGCAGGAGACGCAGGACAGCATCGACGAAGAGATCCGTCCCCTTCTGATGCCGAATGCGACCGGAGCAACCGACCACAAGCCGCCCGGCGAGCCGTGTTGCCAGGTCACTCTTGGGCAACTCGCCATCGGGCCGGAACCGGTCGACATCTACGCCATGCATGATGACGCGGGTCGGTACATGCAAAAACGCCGCGCTCCTCGCGCTGGTGGCGATCACCGCGTCCATGCGGCGGATGAGGAAGCGGGTCAGGCCCTTGTGATGGCGCTGGGCGGCCGAGGTGAAGACGAGCTTCAGCGGCATGCGGAGAATGTCGCGCAGGACGATGCCGGCGATCATCTCGATATTGCGGCGGGCATGCCAGATGCGGTGGCGGCGATGGCGCGGGCGCGTCCACAGCTTCGGCAGCGTCGACCAGGGCAGGCGGGGAACCCCGGACGGCAGGACGTCGGGACCCATGGTGGCGATGCCGAGGGTGCGGGCCTGCAGCGGCAGGAGCTGGACGATGGTGGAGGTGACGCCCGACAGCCGGCGCTTGAAGTTCGGGGCGATGACCTCGACGTCCCGGATGTCCATGGCGGCCGTTCTTCTGCGATTGCCGGGCAGGGCAGGCGGGCGCGAAACGCGCCCGCCTGCCGGTCTTGGAAAGGCCCGTCCGTGTCAGCGTGCGCCGGGACGCGGCGCCGACAGGCGGGCGGGGACGGCCGCGATCAGGCCCAGCGGACCTCGAGGATCTCGTAGGACCGCGCGCCGCCGGGGGCGGCGACCTCTATCGTGTCGCCGTCGGTCTTGCCGATCAACGCGCGGGCAATGGGCGAGGAGATCGAGATGCGGCCCTTCTTCACGTCGGCTTCCTGATCGCCGACGATCTGGTAGGTCTTCTCTTCCTCGGTATCCTCGTCGATCAGCTTGACCGTGGCGCCGAACTTGATGGTCGCGCCGGACATCTTGGTCACGTCGATGACCTCGGCGCGGGCCGTCAGGTCTTCCAGTTCTGAGATCCGGCCCTCGTTCAGGCTCTGGGATTCCTTGGCGGCATGGTACTCGGCGTTCTCCGACAGGTCGCCATGGGCGCGCGCCTCGGAAATCGCCGCGATGATCCGCGGACGCTCCTCCTGCTGGCGACGACGGAGCTCCTCGCGCAGAGCGTCGTAACCGTGGTTCGTCATCGGGACCTTTTCCATGGCCTCCACCTTTCCGATGCGCGGCCCTGCCGCAGCATCTGCATTATTCTTTGATTGCCGGACGGCGAACGCGCCAGGCCGGAGCACAATAACAAACCGGTCCCATACGACCGGGGTCGCTGGAACCAGCTTGGTTATCCGGATTGTAGAACGCCCGGGCGCCAGGGCGTCGGGCGCCGTTTCAATCAGGCAGCATTAAAGTACGATTGCAACGGCCGAACTTCAAGATTGCCCTTTCGAAGGGCGGCGATGGCCTCCGCGGCTGCCACCATGCCGGCCAGCGTGGTGTAGTAGGGCACCTTGTGGATCAGCGCTGCGCGGCGCAGCGAGCGCGAATCCGACAGCGCCTTGGCGCCCTCCGTCGTGTTGAGGACGAGCTGCACCTGCCGGTTGCGGATGGCGTCCTCGATATGCGGACGGCCTTCCAGCACCTTGTTGATCTTCTCGGCCGCGATGCCGCGATCGGCAAGGAAGCGATGGGTGCCGCCGGTGGCGATGATCTTGAAGCCCATCTCGTAGAGCCGGCGGACCGGCGCGAGGCTGCGCTCCTTGTCGGCTTCCTTCACCGAGATGAACACCGTGCCCTCCTGGGGCAGGTCGACGCCGGCGCCGAGCTGCGACTTGGCGAAGGCCACGGCGTAATCGTAGTCGAGACCCATGACCTCGCCGGTCGACCGCATCTCGGGCCCGAGCAGCGTGTCGACGCCCGGGAAGCGCGCGAAGGGGAAGACCGCTTCCTTGACGGCGATGTGCTTCAGGGCGCGCGGGTCCGGTGCGCCGCCATAGGCCGCGAAGGCCGCGTCCAGCGTCTCGCCGGCCATGATCCGGGCGGCGACCTTGGCGATCGGCGCGCCGATGGTCTTGGCGACGAAGGGCACGGTGCGCGAGGCGCGCGGGTTTACTTCGAGGACGTAGACCACATCGTCCTTGATGGCGAACTGGACGTTCATCAGGCCGCCGACCTTGAGCGCCAGGGCCATTTCGCGGGTCTGGCGGACCAGTTCGTCGGTCATCGCCGTCGACAGGGAGTGGACCGGCAGCGAGCAGGCCGAGTCGCCCGAATGGATGCCGGCCTCCTCGATATGCTCCATGATGCCGGCGACATAGGTCGAGGTACCGTCGCTGAGGCAATCGACATCGACCTCGATGGCATCCGACAGATAGGAGTCGATCAGTACAGGCGACTTGCCGGACACGACGACGGCCGTGTGCATGTAGCGCTCGAACTGCGCCTCGTTGCGCACGATCTCCATGGCCCGGCCACCCAGGACGTAGGACGGACGCACCACAACCGGATAGCCGATGCGGGCGACGATATCGCGGGCCTCGTCCACCGAGCGCGCGATGCCGTTGCGCGGCTGGCGCAGGCCGAGCTCGTTCAGGAGCCGCTGGAAGCGGTCGCGGTCCTCGGCGAGATCGATGGCGTCCGGCGAGGTGCCGAGGATCGGGATACCGGCCTTCTCCAGCGCTTCGGCGAGCTTCAGCGGGGTCTGGCCGCCGAACTGCACGATCACGCCATGCAGCGTGCCGGCGGTCTGCTCGGCCTTCAGGACCTCGAGCACGTCCTCGGCGGTCAGCGGCTCGAAATACAGCCGGTCCGACGTGTCGTAGTCGGTCGACACGGTTTCCGGGTTGCAGTTGATCATGATGGCTTCGTAGCCGGCGTCCTGCAGCGCGAAGGCGGCGTGGCAGCAGCAATAGTCGAACTCGATGCCCTGGCCGATCCGGTTCGGACCGCCGCCGAGGATGACCACCTTCTTGGCGTCGGTGACCGCGGCCTCGGAGCGCATCTCGCCGGCAAAGGCGCGCTCATAGGTCGAGTACATGTAGGGCGTCGGCGAGGCGAACTCGGCGGCGCAGGTGTCGATCCGCTTGTAGACCGGGCGCACGTCGAGCCGGTCGCGCAGGGCAGCGACGTCGGCGGCGTCGCCGCCGATCAGCTTGGCCAGCCGCGCGTCTGAGAAGCCGACCGACTTCAGGAAGCGCAGATTGTCGGCGTCGTCGGGCAGGCCGTGGGTGCGGATCTTCTCTTCCAGATCGATGATCGCCTTGATCCGGGCGATGAACCACGGATCGATCTTGCACGACTGGTGAACCTGCTCCGGCGAGGTACCCATGCGCAGCGCCTGGGCGACCATCAGCAGCCGGTCCGGCGTCGGCGTGCCGAGCGCGGCGCGGATGGCGTTCTTGTCGTCGCCTTCACCGATCCCCGGAATCTCGATCTCGTCGAGGCCGTCGAGGCCCGTCTCAAGGCCGCGCAGCGCCTTCTGGAGAGACTCCTCGAAGGTCCGGCCGATCGCCATAACCTCGCCGACGGACTTCATCGCCGTGGTCAGGATCGGCTCGGACCTTCGAGGAGTCTCTCCAGAAGGCGCTGCGCGGCCTTGAGACGGGCCTCGACGGCCTC
>Ga0189290_100120_pt1 | contig 62088 bp, 59 predicted proteins | sample UW140minimetaG_FD_130318 | JGI IMG/M metagenome (GOLD analysis project Ga0189290, IMG submission 130318) | Marine microbial communities from the Costa Rica Dome - UW140 mini metaG | ecosystem: Environmental > Aquatic > Marine > Oceanic > Photic zone | place: Costa Rica: the Eastern Pacific...
GCGGCCGACATAGCCGACCTCGGTGAACTTGGTGGCCTCGACCTTGATGAAGGGTGCCCCGGCGAGCCGCGCCAGGCGGCGCGAGATCTCGGTCTTGCCGACGCCGGTGGGTCCGATCATCAGGATGTTCTTGGGCATCACCTCTTCGCGCAGGCTCCCCTCCAGCTGCTGGCGCCGCCAGCGATTGCGCAGCGCGACGGCGACGGCGCGCTTGGCGTCCTTCTGGCCGATGATGTGGCGGTCGAGCTCGGAGACGATCTCGCGGGGGGAAAAATCTGTCATGGATATCTCTTTCCAGGCCGGCGGGCCGCGCCGACACACGCTGGCATCGATGGGGGTCGGCCGGGCCGGCCACCATGGCAACTCGCCGCTAGATGGGGGTGGCGTCGTCATCCTGCCACCCTTGGCCCTGGGTCGCCCGGGGCAGCAGGAAACGCAAACCATCCGATCGTGATGTCAAGACTTCAATCCTCGGCCCGGAGGGGCCAGTATGAGCCTTGTCCGATTCGCGGCGGAGGCCCGCGAGGCGGATCTCAGAGATCGCGAGAGGCTGTGCCATCATGCCATCTTCGAACGGTTCGACGAGCGCCCCCGCGGGCGCCCCGGCCCTGAGCGACAGACTGCCCGGCGCGAGCGGCCAGGCGGATGCCGGCGCGGCCGTGGCGGGCGCCCCCATGAGCGGCGCGCTCGACCGTCTCAACCGTCTCGCCCCGCCATGGGACGAAATCGCGCTGACCCAGCTTCTCGGCGACGTGGCGACGGATTTCGGCTTCTCCCATGCCGCGGTCCTGTCGGTCCCCTCGACGGACGATGGCGGGACGGCGACGCGGCTCCTCCTGTCCAACTGGTCTGAGAGCTTCGGCCAGGCCTATGAACAGCTCGGCCTGCACCGTTCCAAGCTGGTCGTGGGCGCCCTGAAGACCGATCCCATGCCCTTCGTCTGGGACATCGACACGCTCTACGGCGCCGACGAGCCCGATCCGTCGCCGGCGGCCCTGATGCTGCTGGAGGCGGAATACCTGGCTGGCGCCTTCTTCCCGGTGCACGGGCTCACCGCCTTCAACGGCGCCCTGTCCTTCGCAGGTCGCAGCTGCTCCCTCCCGGCAGAGGCGATCCGCGAGTTGCATCTCTTCGCCTTCGCCCTGTTCGGCATGCTGGCGGCAGCGCGCTTCGAGGAGAACCGGCGCAACAATCCCCTCTCGGTGCGCGAGCGTGACTGCCTGAAGCTCGCCATGCTCGGCAAGACGTCATCCGAGATCGGCATCATCCTGAGCCTGTCCGAGTACACGATCTCGCAATATCTCACGGCCGCCCAGCGCAAGCTCGACGCGTCCAACCGCACCCATGCCGTCGCCCTCGCAGCCCAGCTCGGCTATCTGTCCTGAAGCGGCCTGCGGCGCGTCAGCTGCGCTCGTCCAGGGTCCGTTCGAGCGTGGTTGTCACGAGATTGTTGAGGCTGACGCCGGCGCGTCGGGCCGCCGCGACCAGTTCCCGATGCAAACGCGGCTCGGCACGTACAAGGAACTGACCCGAATACGGCTTCTCCGGCTCCTCGCCCCGCTCGCGGCAGAAGGCCAGATAGTCTTCGACCGATTCCGCCAGCGCCTTCTTCAGTTCCGATACCGAACCGCCCTGGAAAGTGATGACGTCTTGAAGATTGACGACCTCGCCGTGAAAGATTTCGGCGTCCTCGTCATAGGCGACGATCCCCTCGTAGCCCTTGTAATGCATCGTGTTCACGTCTGGACTCCCGCCTGCAGCAGAAAGCGTCTGAGTGAGCGCAACGCGCCCTTGTCGGTTTCCTTGCGTGGATCCGGGCGATGAAACACCGCGCGCGTGCCGCCGAGGCTGATCCGTATCCGCGAGCCTTGGCCTTCGGAGACCTCTGCGCCCATCGCTTTCAGCATCGCCTCGATATCGCGCCAGGCGATGCTGCCAGATATGGGCTCGGCGAAGACTGCGGCCAAGGTCTCGCGGTGCTTCCTGTTCATGGCAGATTGATATCACGAGATGGTATCGGTGCTGAAGCACGGTATAGGAGCTGGGAATCTTCGACACTGCTCTAGATGACCGCCCATGAACGTCCTGCCCAAAGGCGTCCGGCATATTCCGGGCCATCTCTCCCGTGACGAACAGGTCGCGCTGGTCGATGCGGTGCGCGAGCTGGTGGCCGCGGCGCCGCTGTACCGGCCGGAAATGCCGCGGACCGGAAAACCCCTGTCGGTGCGCATGACCAATTGCGGCGAGCTGGGCTGGGTGACGGACCGGTCCGGCTATCGCTACCAGCCCACGCATCCGGTCACCGGCACGCCCTGGCCGGCAATTCCCCCGAAGCTCATGGAGATCTGGCAGGACCTCGCCGCCTTCGATCATCCGCCGCAGGCCTGCCTCGTCAATTTCTACGAGGACACCGCCAAGATGGGCCTGCACCAGGACAAGGACGAGACGGATCTGTCGGCGCCGGTCGTCTCCGTCTCGCTCGGCGACGACTGCCTGTTCCGTGTCGGCGAGACCACCCGTGGCGGCCGCACGACCTCGATCCGGCTGCATTCGGGCGACGTGGTCGTTCTCGGCGGCGAAGGGCGTCTGGCCTATCACGGCGTCGACCGGATCTACCCCGCGACCTCGACGCTCCTGAAGAAAGGCGGCCGGATCAATCTGACCCTGCGCCGCGTGACGGCACCTATGGGTACCTGATCATTTCGCCGGCTCGGTCTTCCCGGCTTCGGGCGGCTGCAGCTTGGCCAGCAGTTCCGGCGGGAATGTCTGGTTGTAGATCGCCCTGCGGCTGACGGCTTCCCAGAACTCCCCTTGGACCGCCGGGTTGTCCGGCAACTTGTAGCCGAGCTGCTTTGCCAGCGCCGGCAGATAGCAGTCGAAGCCGGCCCGCACCACGCGGCCCCAGCCCACGGCCCGATCGATGGCGAGTTCGTAGCTTCCCCAGGCGACGCCGAGGCTCACGACCGCCGCCAGAAGCAGCCCGTACTCGCCGGAGTCCAGAAACGGGCGGACCTGCGAGATCCGCAGCGCATAGTCGAAGCTCATGGCGAAGACGACGATCAGGCCGATCGCCAGAAGGCCCGCCAGGAAGACGAAATTCATCGCGCAGTTCACGGCCGTGCGGACATCCTCCACGGCCTCGCGAAAATCGTCCGAGAAAACCGTCGAGAGGTGAATCCAGAGCGGGATCGAATCGGCGCGGTAGACGGTGCTGGAATAGGTCTCGAAGGCCCGGATGGCGTTGCCGAGACGCGTCGGCAGGATGGATTCGGGCTTCTCCGGGTACCGGTCCACCCGCTGCCTGATGAGTTCGGTGTAGCGCGCGATATCACTTGCGGGAAAAGCATCGCCCTCGGCGATCCACCGGGCCCGCATGGCCGCGATCTCGCTGTCGATGGCGTCGAGTTTTCGTCGTTCGCGCGCCTTCAGCGGGCTGATCCGCGCCAGCGGCGGCCAATAACCCTCGAGCAGCTTGTAGAGAGGATCGTTGCCGAGCATCAGGAAGATCGCCAGCGTCCAGACGAGCAGGGCGTTGTAGAGAACGTCGCCCAGCGTCACGGACTTGGTCAGTGTCGTGTAGAGCGCCGGATTGACCGGTTCGACGATCAGCAGTAGCGCGCAACTGTAGAAAACGAGCGCCGGAAACAGGAAGCCGACGATGAACGATCGATCGGCCAGCTTGGCAAGATTGGCGACCATGCTGCGGCTCCCGGCGGACTAGAAGGTATCGTCGGGGTCGTCGGAACCGGGCCGCGGCCGGCCCGGCCCGATCGTCGGCTCACCAGGCAGCCCCATCCCCTCCATCTGATCGTGCCCGGGCGGGCCGACCTGTCGCCGCACCTCGGCCGCAACGCCGCGCACGCGATTCCCTGGCCGCTGGCCCGGCCCAACTTTACGGGTCGGCGGGCCGGACCCGTGGTCGGCTCGCCGGGAAGGGCGGAACGGGTGATCACGCCGAGAAGCTCCGACATGCGGATGACCAGGAGATCCTGGCCCGAAACCTTGCGCTGCCTGCCGGCCGTTGGCGCGAAGAGCACGTGGTCCCCCACCGCCATGTTCGTCGAAGCGATTAGCCCCTTGCGCCGCCGTCCTGGGCCCATGGCGACGATCTCGCCTTCGGTCAGCTTGTTCGTTGCACTATCGAGCCGGACGCCGCCGGACGATTGCTCGAGTGGCGCCACGGGGCGGACGAGGATGCGATCCGGCAGCCGTGGGAACTTTATCGGCCGGAACTTCATCGGTCCCACCTCGATCGGCGTCCTGCTGAGGACCGGCGAACGGGCCGGCGCAGCGGCAGGCGAAAAGGCGCAGGATAACGCAACGGAAGATATGCGCAAGGTTCCGGCCTTCGCGCCCGTTCGACGCGCTACGCGGCCTGGCCGTCCGGCCCGCCGAATGCCGCGAGCCTGCGCCCGGCTCAGAGCTTGCGCAGCGCGACCTGCTCGATGAGGTGATCCGGCCCCTTGCGCAGGATCAGGTCGGCGCGCGGCCGCGTCGGCAGGATGTTGGCGTGGAGATTGATCTCGTTGATGTTCGACCACAGGCCGTGGGCGATGGTCAGCGCATCCTCGGGCGAGATCTGCGAATAGCGGTGGAAGAACGAGCCCGTCTCGCGGAACGCCGTCTCGCGCAGCCGCATGAAGCGCTCGATGTACCAGCGCTTGATGTCGGCCTCGTCGGCGTCGATGTAGATCGAATGGTCGAAGAAGTCCGACACGAAGGGCACCGCCGTGCCGTCGGCTGGCATGTCGCGCACCTGCAGGACGTTGAGGCCCTCGAAGATCAGGATATCCGGCCGGTCGATGGTGACCTTCTTGCCCGGCACCACGTCGTAGTAGAAATGCGAATAGACCGGCGCCTCGACCCGCGGCACACCGGCCTTGATCTCAGACAGGAAGCGCAGGATCGCGCCGATGTCGTAGCTCTCGGGAAACCCCTTGCGCTGCATCAGCCCCTCGGCCTGCAGCACCGCGTTCGGGTAGAGAAACCCGTCGGTGGTGATCAGGTCCACCTTGGGCGAGGACGGCCAGCGGGCGAGCAACTCTTTGAGAACACGCGCCGTCGTCGACTTGCCGACCGCGACCGAGCCCGCGATGCCGATGATGAACGGCGTCTTCTGCCCGGAATCTTCGGCAAGAAAGCTCTGGCGCTGCCCGAACAGGAGCTGCGAGGCCTCGACATGGGCGTAGAGCAGGCGCGAGACGGCGAGATAGATCCGCGCGACTTCGTCGAGATCGACAGGATCGCCGATCGAGCGGAGCCGGCGAACCTCGTCGGCGGTCAGCGTCAGCGGCGCGTCGGCGCGAAACTTCGCCCATTCGGCCGCCGGAAAGATGCGGTAGGGCGAGAAACGCGACGGGGCGAGCTGGTCCATCATCCGGCCGAACTGTCGGGCCGCCCCGCCTTTTCCTGCAGGCCCGTCTGTGCCGTGCGCCTGCCGAGCTCGGCCATCACCGCCGACACCGGCACGTGGCGCAGATGCAGCGTCACGAGAAGGTGGTAGAGAAGGTCGGCGGCCTCGCTGGTCACCCGCGCATCGTCCTGGGAGACGGCAGCGATAACCGTCTCCGTCGCTTCCTCGCCGAGCTTCTTGGCGACATGGGCGATGCCCTTGGCCGCGAGCGACGCGGTGTAGGAGCTAGCGTCGTCGGAGGTCGCGCGGGCGGCGACGATGGTCTCCAGATCGGCAAGCGTGAAATCGGTCATGATGCCCTTTCGTAGGCCGGCGCTCGCTGCGCGGATCCGCCGAGGCTTCGGTCAGTCCGGCGGGTCGAGCCGCATCGGGATGCCGGCGGCGGCCATATGGGCCTTGGCTTCCGCGATCGTATAAGTGCCGAAGTGAAAAATCGAGGCGGCCAGAACCGCCGCCGCATGGCCGTCGCGCACGCCGGCAACGAGATGATCCAGCGTGCCGACGCCGCCCGACGCGATCACCGGCACGTGGACGGCATCGGCGACCGCCCGGGTCAGCTCGATGTCGAAGCCCGACTTGGTGCCGTCCTTGTCCATGGAGGTCAGCAGGATCTCGCCGGCGCCCAGCGCCACGACCTGGCGGGCGAAGTCGACGGCGTCGATGCCGGTCGCCGTGCGGCCGCCATGGGTGAAGATCTCCCAGCGCGGCGCGGCGCCCTCCTCGGCCACGCGGCGCGCGTCGATGGCGACGACGATGCACTGGTCGCCGAACTTGTCGGCGGCTTCCGCGACGAATTCCGGCCGCTTCACCGCCGCGGTGTTGATCGACACCTTGTCGGCACCGGCCAGGAGCAGCTTGCGAACGTCGGCGACCGTGCGCACGCCGCCGCCGACGGTCACCGGCATGAAGCACTGCTCGGCGGTGCGCGCGACGACGTCGAAGATCGTGTCGCGGTCGTCCGACGAGGCGGTGATGTCGAGGAAGCAGAGCTCGTCCGCCCCGGCGCTGTCATAGGCACGCGCGGCTTCCACCGGATCGCCGGCGTCGACCAGACCCTCGAAATTGACGCCCTTGACCACCCGGCCGTCCTTGACGTCGAGGCAGGGAATGATGCGTGCCTTGAGGCTCATGGACGGATGGCCTTCTCGTCGGCGGGGCAGGGGATCGGTCGGGAGGGCACGGGCAATGTCCGGATGGGCGGAAACGGTGAATTTTCCGCCTTATGCGATGCCGCGATAGAGGTGGGCAAGAGCCAGCGTGATTCCAAGCCCGTCGAGGGCAACCTCCGCCGCGCTGCCCACCGTCATTTCGGGCCGCTGGAAGGCGCCGTCGTCACCGCGACGCCAGAGCCAGACCCGCGCCTCGTCCTGCGACAGGACGAGATAATGGACGAGCGACGGGATGGCCGTGTATTCCTCCGCCTTCTCGCCGAAATCGATGGCAAGCGACGATGGCGATAGAATCTCCGCCAGCAAGGCGGGTTCGCGCGCGGCGAGATCCTGGCCGCTGCCGCCGGCCCGGTCGACGAAGACATCGGGATAGCGGATGCCGCCCGGCGTGCGAATGGCGAAATCTGCCGTGCCGATATCGTAGGCAGTCTCGTCCAGTGCGCCGATGAGGAATGCAGTCAGCCTCGCGGCCAGCTTCGCATGGTTGCGGGAGACGTTGACCATCATTTCGACGATCCTTCCCCGCACGAATTCGCGCTTTCCCTCGCGCCCTTCGTTCCAGCGCAGGAAATCATCGGCCGTCCTGATGGCACCGGCATGGATGTTCATGCGCGCATCATAACCCGGACGGGCACGGCGATGAAGCCCGCCACGATGGTTGCCGCCTCACGGCCTTTTGGCTCAGCCCCTGCCGGACAGGACGTCCAGCGCTTCCTTCGGGTCGATACGGCCGTCATAGAGCGCCCGGCCCGAGATTGCGCCTTCGAGGCGCTTGGCGTCGGGCATGGTTAGCCGCACGACATCGGCCAGCGAGGCGAGGCCACCCGAGGCGATTACCGGGATCGAGACCTGTTCGGCCAGATCGATGGTGGCGTCCCAGTTGATTCCCGTCAGGATGCCGTCGCGATCGACATCGGTATAGATGACCGCCGCCACGCCGGCATCCTCGAACTGGCGGGCGAGATCAACCACGGTCAGCTCGGAGGTCTCGGCCCAGCCCTCGACGGCGACCTTGCCGCCCTTGGCGTCGATGCCGACGGCAATCTGGCCGGGGAACCGTCGGGCCGCCGCGCGGACGAGGTCAGGATCGCGCACGGCGACCGTGCCGAGGATGACCCGGGCCAGGCCCTTGTCCAGCCAGCGCTCGATATCCTCCATCGAGCGGATGCCACCGCCGAGCTGCACCTTCATTTGCGAGCCGACTGCTGCGAGAATGGCATCGACGGCGGCGTCGTTGACCGCATGGCCGGCAAAGGCCCCGTTCAAATCCACCACATGCAGATGGTCGAAGCCGGCGTCGCGGAACTCGCGGGCCTGGGCCGCCGGATCGGCATTGTAGACCGTCGCCTGGTCCATCAGGCCGAGCTTCAGGCGCACGCAGGCGCCGTCCTTGAGGTCGATGGCGGGGAAGAGAATGGGCATGGCGTCCAGGGCTTTCAGGCGGCCGCGCGGGGCCGGATCAGGGGTTCCACGACAGGAAGTTGGCGATCAGGCCGAGCCCCAGCGTCTGGCTCTTTTCCGGATGGAACTGGGTGCCGGCCTTGTTGCCATTGGCGACGATCGCCGTGACCGGCCCGCCGTAATCGGCAGTGGCGACGACGTCGTCCGGGTTGCGCGCCACCAGATGGTAGGAATGCACGAAATAGGCGTGCAGCCCGCCCTCCTCGGTGGGGATGCCGGCCAGCAGCGCGTGGTCGTGATTCACGTGAATGGTGTTCCAGCCGATCTGCGGCACCTTCAACGTCGGATCCGACGGCTCGATCCGCACGACGTCGCCGGGGATCCAGCCGAGGCCTTCGGTGACGGCCTTCTCGCGGCCGTAGGACGACATCAGCTGCATGCCGACGCAGATGCCGAGGAAGGGCCGGGCCCTGGTCTCGACGGCTTCGCGCAGCGCCTCGGTCATGCCGGGGACGGCATCGAGTCCTGCGCGGCAATCGGCATAGGCGCCGACGCCCGGCAGGACGATGCGGTCGGCGGCGAGCACCACCTGGGGATCGTCGGTGAGGACGATCTCGGCATTGGCGTTGCTCTCGCGGGCGGCGCGCTCGAAAGCCTTGGTGGCCGAGCGCAGATTGCCCGAACCGTAATCGACGATGGCGACGGTCTGCATGTGTCTATCGTTGCTCCATGGCACCGAAGAACCCGGCGCTGCGGGTCGAGGTTCCGCGTCGGCGCGACATCGGCCCCGGCGCCGGCCACGACGGCGCAGTGGCGCTCGCGGGATCGGCGGGCCGTCCGGCCGTGGAAAAATAGGTCAGCTCGGCTTCGGCCCGGTCGCTGGCCAGGAAGGCGGCGCTCTCGCGCCATCCCTTGCGGCGATAGCGCCAAGCCCGCAGGCTCGGGCCTTCCAGGGCGACGAGAAGGCCGACGAGCAGCTGAAGAAGCGACGCCGCGAAGGGATGGCCGCTGGCCTCGCCCCACAGGCTGATGGCAACGAGCACGAGCAGCGTCGCGAGACCTTCCAGCCAGAGCCGGTACCGCCACAGCCACAGGACGGTAAACAGGAAAGCCCAGAAGGAGAAGCCGTCGCGCACGAAGACCACGCCGTCGGAGCGCGCCCCGGCGGCGGTCTCGCCGGGCTCGAAGGCGATGAAGCGCTTCAGGCCCATGGCCGTTCCGCCGGCCGCCCGGTCATGCCAGCGTGCCCTTGGTGGAGGGCACGAGGTCGGCCTGGCGCGGATCGATCGCCACGGCGTCGCCCAGCACCCGCGCCACCGCCTTGAAGCAGGTCTCGGCGACATGATGGGCGTTGCTGCCGTAGAGATTGGTCAGGTGCAGCGTCACGCCGGCATTCTGTGCCAGCGCCTGGAAGAACTCCTGCACCAGCTCGGTGTCGAAGCTGCCGATCTTGTGGCGCGAGAACTCTGCGTTGAAGACGAGGAACGGCCGGCCCGACACGTCGATCGCGGCGCGGGTCAGGCACTCGTCCATGGCAAGGTCGAGAGAGGCGTAGCGACGGATGCCGCGGCGCTCGCCCAACGCCTGGCGGATCGCCTGGCCGAGCGCGATGCCGGTGTCCTCGACCGTGTGGTGGTCGTCGATGTGGTGATCGCCCTTGGCCGAGATGTCCATGTCGATCAGCGAATGCCGCGACAGCTGTTCGAGCATGTGGTCGAAGAAGCCGACGCCGGTGTCGATGGTCGAACGGCCGCTGCCGTCGAGATCGACGCGCACGCGGATCGCGGTCTCGTTGGTCTGTCTCTCGACGACGGCATCACGCCGCCCGGCAGTCTGGCCCATTGCTGTCACCTTCGCGGGGAATGTCCCGGCGCTCTTACCACCGCCCCATGGCAGATGTCACTTCGCAGGCCGCTTCCTTGGCAAGGCCGGCCCGAAGGCCCACATGGGGCCGGGATCGGCGGTTCCTGCGGCCTCGAACGGCGCAGCGGCTCGCTGGATGGAAAAGGACAGTGCGATGAGCATGGAAAACCACGACCCCGCCACGATCTACGGCACCACCATCGTCACCGTGCGCAAGGGCGGCAAGGTGGTCATCGCCGGCGACGGGCAGGTGTCGCTCGGCAATACGGTGATGAAGGGCAATGCCCGCAAGGTGCGCCGGATCGGCAAGAAGGGCGATGTCATCGCCGGCTTCGCGGGCGCGACCGCCGACGCCTTCACCCTGCTGGAGCGGCTGGAAGCCAAGCTCGAGCAATATCCCGACCAGCTCATGCGCGCCTGCGTCGAGCTCGCCAAGGACTGGCGCACAGACCGTTATCTGCGCCGCCTGGAAGCGATGATGATCGTCGCCGACCGGCAGGTGACGCTGACCCTGACCGGCAATGGCGACGTGCTGGAGCCCGAACATGGCGTCATCGCCATCGGCTCCGGCGGCAATTACGCCCTGGCAGCGGCACGGGCGCTTGCGGATACGGATTACGACGCCGAGGAGATCGCCCGGCGCGCCATGAAGATCGCCGGCGAGATCTGCATCTACACCAACGACAATGTCGTCGTGGAAAGCCTCGACGAGACTGCCTGACAATTCGGGGGCGCCGCGGGGCGCCGCCGTTTTACCTTCAAGAGTGTGAGAGACCGGCGATCGGCGCCGACAAAGCAATCGTGGATCAGCCCGCCGCGCGCTCACCGATCATCGGGAAATGCGGCGCGGCCTGCCGGTCGAACAGGCCGATGAGGCGCGGATCGTCGGCGACCTCCACCATCTGCCGGACCGGTGTGAAACCCGAGCGCCGGTAGAAGGCCATCGCCTTGGGATGGTCCATCGTGTTGGTGTGCAGCCAGAGCTTTGCGATCGGCCGGACGAAGGCGGCCGCGATGGCGCGGCCCATCATGAAGCGCGCCGCGCGGGTGCCGATCAGCGCCTCGGTCACGCCGAAGAACACCAGTTCGCAGGCGCCGCCTTCGCGGAAATCCAGCTCCACCAGCCCCTGCGGCACGCCGTCCACGTTCAGCGTGTGGATCGCCACATCCGGATGCCGGATCGTCGCGGCCAGCTCGTCGGGCGGCAGCGCCAGCCGCGAATACCACAGATGATTGCCGCCGATCCGGCGATACAGCGCCTCGTACCAGGCCGGATCGGGCTCGGTGACGCGCTGGAACTGCCAGTTCGCCTCGCCCGGCAGCTGTTCGAGCCCGGCCGGCGGCGCGGTCATCTCCAGCACCGTGGCAATGGCGGCGATCTTGCCGGGCGGGATGGCGGTGAAGCCGTCGGGAAGCTGCATGGGGCGCGCGCTCTGTGTCTGGAGAAGCTGACGAGAAAAGGCCCGCGGAGAGCTCTCGCCGCGGGCCTTTTTGATTCACGTGAAACATTCCGCGCCACCTGAAGCGGCGCGGAATGCGAAGGCCCTAAGGCCTATTCTTCGTCGCCACGACCCTTCAGGGCCGCGCCGAGGATGTCGCCCAGCGACGCGCCGGAGTCGGACGAACCGAACTGTGCGACGGCTTCCTTCTCTTCGGCGATCTGCAGCGCCTTGATCGACACGCCGACGCGGCGCGCCTTCTTGTCGAACTGCGTGACGCGGGCGTCGATCTTCTGGCCAACCGAGTAACGCTCGGGGCGCTGCTCGTCGCGATCGCGGGCGATGTCGGAGCGACGGATGAAGGAGGTCAGATCGGTATCGACGATCTTCACTTCCAGGCCGCCATCCTTCACTTCCGTGACCTCGCAGGTGACCACGGCGCCGCGGCGCACGTCACCGGCCTCAGCCGCCTCGACGAACGGATCGCCACCGACCTGCTTCATGCCGAGCGAGATGCGCTCCTTGTCGATGTCGACGTCGAGCACCTGGGCCTTGACGAGGTCACCCTTGTTGAACTCCTCGATGACCTGCTCGCCCGGACGGTTCCAGTCGAGATCCGACAGATGGACCATGCCGTCCACGTCGCCGTCCAGACCGATGAACAGACCGAACTCGGTCTTGTTCTTGACCTCGCCCTCGACGATCGTGCCGATCGGGAACTGGTCGCGGAAGCTCTCCCACGGATTGGCGAGCGTCTGCTTGAGACCCAGCGAGATGCGGCGCTTGTTCGGGTCGACCTCGAGAACGACGACCTCGACCTCCTGGGAGGTGGAGAGGATCTTGCCCGGATGGACGTTCTTCTTCGTCCAGGACATCTCGGAAACGTGGATGAGGCCTTCGATGCCCGGCTCCAGCTCGACGAAGGCACCGTAGTCGGTGATGTTCGTGACGCGGCCGGTGACCTTGACGCCCATCGGGTACTTGACGCCGATGCCATCCCAGGGATCGGCCTCGAGCTGCTTCATGCCCAGCGAGATACGATGCGTCTCCTGGTTGATGCGGATGATCTGGACCTTCACCGTCTGACCGATCTGCAGGATCTCGGTCGGATGGTTGACGCGGCGCCATGCCATGTCGGTCACATGCAGCAGACCGTCGATGCCACCGAGGTCGACGAAGGCGCCGTAATCGGTGATGTTCTTGACGATACCGTCGACGACCTGACCCTCTTCGAGGTTCTGGACGATCTCCGAACGCTGCTCCGCACGGCTCTCTTCGAGCACGGTCCGGCGCGAGACGACGATGTTGCCGCGACGCTTGTCCATCTTCAGGATCTGGAACGGCTGCGGCGTGTTCATCAGCGGGCCGACGTCGCGGATCGGACGGATGTCGACCTGCGAGCGCGGCAGGAAGGCCACGGCCCCGTCGAGGTCGACCGTGAAGCCGCCCTTGACCTGGTTGAAGATCTGGCCTTCGACCTTCTCGTTGGCGTTGAACTTCTCCTCGAGGCGAACCCAGCTCTCCTCGCGGCGCGCCTTGTCGCGCGACAGAACGGCTTCGCCGAGGGCGTTTTCGATGCGCTCGACATAGATCTCGACGACGTCGCCGACCTGGAGACCACCGTCTGCGCCCTTGGCGCCGAATTCCTTGAGGGCGACGCGGCCCTCGACCTTCAGGCCGGCGTCGATGACGGCCATGTCTTTCTCGATCGCGACGACGGTGCCCTTGACGACCATGCCTTCGGCGACGTCCTGCTCATGGAACGAGGCTTCGAGCAGTGAGGCGAAATCTTCGCGCGGGGATACGTTGGACATTCCTACTCCTTGGGGACTCTCTCGGTCTGGTCGAGAGAGCAGCGCGCCGTGGGGCGAGGCCCCGGGTCAGACGTTGCAAACGTCCGGGATCGCGGTCCGGCCCATCCCGGCGTTGACGGCGGGGAAGGGCCCGAAGGACGACCGCCCTCTAGGCGGGTCGGCATTCGTGCGGCGCGCGGGACCGCGGCCGGACAGGTGATATCGAAGCTCTGGGCAGGGCCGGCAGATACGCGCAGGCCGATAGCCGAAAAGGACGTGGTCCAGTTCTGAACCCGCCCCGCAAACTCCGTTCCGTCAGGCCAGGGCGCGATCGATGACCGCGCAGGCCGCCTGGAACGCCGCTTCTATACCCAATTCGCTGGTGTCCAGCAAGTGTGCATCGGGCGCCGGCCGCAGCGGCGCGATGGCACGGCCGGCATCGCGGGCGTCGCGCTCGCGCACTTCGGCGAGAATCCGCTCGTAATCCACGTCGCGGCCCTTGGCGGCGAGTTCGTCGGTGCGCCGGCGCGCCCGCACCTCTGCGGAAGCCGTGACGAAGATCTTCACCCGCGCCTGCGGACAGATCACCGTGCCGATGTCGCGGCCATCGAGCACCGCACCCTCAGCGCGCGCGGCGAAGCTGCGCTGGAAGTCGGTGAGCGCGGCGCGGACCGCGCCGTGCACGGCGACGCGTGAGGCGAGTTCACCGGCCTCGCGGCCGCGCAGCGATCCGTCGTCGAGATGGCTGGTGTCGAGCTCGGTGGCGATTGCGCCGGTGGCTTGCGCATCGTCGAGATCGACGCCGCGATCGTCGGCGAGCTTGCCAACGGCGCGGTAGAGCAGGCCGGTGTCGAGATAGGGCAGGCCGTAATGCGCCGCGACGCGCTTGGCCAGCGTGCCCTTGCCGGCCGCCGCGGGCCCGTCGATCGCGATGGTGAGCGCCGTGGTCATGGGGTCAATCCGTATTGGCCGACGCATCCGGTCCGGGCGTCGGTGTGGCAAGGGTGGCGACACCGCGGGCGTCGAGAACCAGCAGCACGGCGGCGATCACCGCGCCGAGGAGATAGGGGATCGCCACCATGAACAGGATCAGCGCCAGCTCGCCGATCTTGCGGGCCGCGCCGATGACGAAGTCGATGACGCCGTTGCCGGTGGCCAGCATCGCATCGCCCGCGCCGAGCGGCGCATTGGCGTGGAGGACGGCAAGGACGACGCAGCCGGCGACGAAGAGCGGCATGGGGAGCAGTGCGGCGAGGCGGCCCTTCAGGGTTCCCGGCGCGACCCGCAGCTGGCGGGCGCGATAACGCCCGTAGATGAAGGCCAGCGGCGAGAAGAACAGGAGCGCCAGAAACGCCGTCAAATCATGCTCCGTCGGACAGGTCGGCGCCGAGGCCGGCCATCATCGCCTGGAACGCCGGGAAGCTGGTCGCGATCATCCGGCCGTCATCCACGGTGACGGCACGCTCGCAGGCCATGCCCAGCACCAGGAAGCTCATGGCGATGCGGTGGTCGAGATGGGTGGCCACCGTGCCGCCGCCATAGGCGCCGTCCGGGCCGCGGCCGTCCGGATTGCCGGTCACGGTCAGCCAGTCGGCGCCCTCCTCGTGGACGATGCCGTTGGCGGCGAGCCCGGCGGCAACGGCGGCGAGGCGGTCGCTCTCCTTGACCCGCAGCTCGTCGAGGCCGCGCATCACCGTGGTGCCCCTGGCGAAGGCGGCGGCCATGGCCAGCACGGGATATTCGTCGATCATCGACGGCGCGCGCCCGGCCGGCACCTCGACCGCCGTCAGTTCCGAATGGCGCACGCGCAGATCGGCAACATCCTCGCCGCCGGCCACGCGGCGGTTCAGGATCTCGATCGAGCCGCCCATCTCGATCAGCGTCTCGACGAGGCCGCTGCGGGTCGGGTTCATGAGGACGTTCTCCACCGTCACGTCGGAACCGGGCACGATCAGCGCGGCGACGACCGGGAAGCCCGCCGAGGAGGGATCGCCCGGCACGGTGAAGTCGGCGACGCCCCTGAGGTCGCCCTGGCCCTCGAGCCGGATATGGCGCACGCCCTCGGCGTCGGTCTCCACTTCCAGCGCCGCGCCGAAACCCTGCAGCATCTTCTCGGTGTGGTCGCGGGTCATCACCGGTTCGATGACGGTGGTGATGCCGGGGGCGTTGAGACCGGCGAGCAGCACCGCCGATTTGACCTGCGCCGACGCCATCGGCACCCGGTATTCGATCGGTGCGGCGACGCGCGGTCCATGCAGCGACAGCGGCAGCCGGTCGCCCGAACGCGCCACGACCTGGGTGCCCATCAGCCGCAGCGGATCGAGGACCCGGCCCATCGGGCGCTTGGAGAGCGACGCGTCGCCGACGAAGGTGGCGCCGAAATCATAGGAGCCGACCAGCCCCATGGTCAGGCGCACGCCGGTGCCGGCATTGCCGAAATCGATGATGCCCTCGGGCTCCAGGAGGCAGCCATTGCCGACGCCCTCGACCACCCAGGTCTCTCCGTCCTTGCGGATCTGCGCGCCCATGGCGCGCATGGCATCGCCGGTGGCGATCACGTCCTCGCCTTCCAGAAGCCCGGTGACGCGGGTCGTTCCGGCGGCGATGCCGCCGAACAGGAAGGCGCGATGCGAGATCGACTTGTCGCCGGGGACCGTGACCGTGCCGGTCAGCGCGGCCGAATGACGAGCGGCGATCGGCCGGGGGTTGGCTGCGCTTCCATGCATGTGACGTTCTTCCCGGTTCTCTCTGGCACCGCACGGGTGGCCTGGCGTCGTGGCGCGGCGGGCGAACGGCCCGGCCGACGGCATCGGGGCCGCGCGGCGGCCACCCTGTCGTCCCGCCTGCCGGGGTGGAAATCGGCGGCCGGGACGGCGGCCCTTTCTGTCGCCCGAATCGGGCTTTGACAAGGGCCGGTCTAGGCCGTATGGGACCAACCGATTTTCAACGGACCGGCACAGCGTCGCGAAAGCGCCAGATACCGGCCGCGTCACGGGCTTGCCGCGGCGGGGCCGGCGGCTTCGTCGCAGCGCTCGGCGGCCCGGTCTGCCTGTTCCGGCCTGGGCCGCGGATTGGCGGACATCGACCGCCGCATGCAACCCGGACCCCGATCAACCAGTTGGACGCGTCAGGCGACCATCCCGATCATCACGAGGCGATAATGGCGAAACCCGAACTTGGTACCAAGCGGACCGATCCCGAGACCGGGAAGAAGTTCTACGACCTGAACCGCGATCCGATCGTCTCGCCCTTCACCGGCAAGACCTATCCGCTGTCGTTCTTCGAGACCGTCGAGGTTTCGCGCTCCTCCGCCGCAGCCGCCAAGGCGAAGGCCAAGGCAGCCGCCGCCAAGCAGGCGGCCGACGAGGAAGAGGAGGACGAGGACGATACGGTGGAGGTCGAGCAGACCGACAACACCGTGTCGCTCAACGACGTCGAGGAAGAAGAGGGCGCCGGCACCGCCAAGGCCAAGCCGGATGTCGACGAGACCGACGACGAAGACGCCACCGACGACGACGATGATGACGCCGCCTACCTGCCGGACGACGAGGATGACGACGACGACGTCTCCGACATCATCGGTGGCGGCCGCGACGACGACGAGGACTGATCCGGTCTTCCGGGCACGGAACCGTCGGCCGACCGGCCGGCGGGACCTTGCGAAAACAGGCGGTTCCGGAAAATTTGCCGGCATCGCATCCTGACGAGGGAAAACCACTTGACCCTCGCGGCGGGCTTGATTAAACCCCGCCCACACAACGCGAGCCCGACCACCAGACGGGCTCCGACATTCGCCGGTCAACCGGCGGCGTGGGGCCATAGCTCAGCTGGGAGAGCGCTACAATGGCATTGTAGAGGTCAGCGGTTCGATCCCGCTTGGCTCCACCAAATTTCTTCCTCACCATTCTGAATAAGCAGCGCTCCATCGGGCGGTCTGTCCCTGTGTCCTGCTGGCCGATCGCCTGTTCTGGCCTTTGCCACAGCAAGCGCCGGTCGCGCGATGGTTTCGCGGCCCTCTGCGGGGCCCTGCGACCGTACTCTCTGCCTTCACTCCACCGGGCATGGCCAGTCGGCCGGGCGCTGCAGGCCGTCGGGCAGGCGCGTCGCGTCGTCGCCGCAGGCGAGGTCGAGCTGGGGCTGTTCCAGGCCTGTCGCCGTCGAGAGATCCAGCCCCTCCAGCCGCGTCAGGTACAGATAGGCGCCGGTGAAATCCGGCTCTCCGGTCAGGGTCGCGCCGGCGAACTGGGCGCGGGCGAGATTGGCGTAGCTGAAGCGGGCCCCGGTGAGGTCGGCGCCGTGAAACGACGCGCGGCCGAGTTCGGCCTTGTCGAAGCGGCTGCCGGGCAATTGGGCGGCGTCGAAGCTCGCCCGCTGGAATTCGCCGCCCTCGAAGGCCGCGTCCCTGGCCGCCAGATAGGACAGGTTGGCGCGGTAGCCCTCGACCTTGCGGAAGCTGGTTCCGTCGGCCTGTGCCCCGGCCAGCGATGCGCGCACCAGCGTCGCCTTCTCCAGATTGGCCGCCGCGAGATTCACGTTGCGCAGATCGGTGAGGGTGAAATCGGTGTCGGTCAGGTCGGCGCCCGCCAGATCGACGCCCGACAGCATGAGATTGCTGCGGTCGCAATGGCTCCAGTCGATCTCCGGCTCGGCCGAGGCCTTGCAGTCGGCGGCCAGCGCGGATGGCGAGGCGAGCACGAGAGCCAGCCCGAGGACGCCGCCGAACAGTGCTGTTCCCCTTGCCCGCGAACTGCCCGAGCCGTTCGCTGCCGTGTCGCTTGTGGTGCGCCGTCGCCTGATGGATGTCACCTGCGTTCCTCCCGCGCCTCCGGGCGCTTCCTCGCGACTATCGCCGTTGCAGCGCTGCCAGACAATCGGGCCATGTGCCTCATGGTGATGAAACGGCGAGCCTCACTGCCGGGTTGCAGCGGACCGGCGAGCCATCACGCATCGTGCAGGATGGCCGTCCCGTCCCGTGCCACGGCGATGGCGGCGCGATCGTGATCGGCGTCCGCCTTTGCCATGGCCTGATCGGCCAGCGCGCGTGCCTGATCCGCCAGGAATCGCCGGATCCCGTCATCGCCGATCATGCCGGTCGCCCGGCGCAGCATGACGATCAGCCGGATCGCCACCTGCGGATTGGGCGCCGCCGCGTTCCGCAGGGCGTCCAGCGGCGTCCGGAACAGCCGGATGAAGGGTTCATCGACCGCCAGGACGCGGGCGGTGCCGGTCGTGTCGGCCACCCATTGCGGATGCTGGGGGAGCTGGCCCTGCGCGACCAGGATCGGGCCGAGCCCGTCGATGCAGGCAAAGGCCGTGTAGAAGTCGTTCACCGCCGGCGACAGGGCCCGGCCGGCGATCTCGACCAGAAGATTCACGTGGAACGGCGCGCCCTGCGCACCGCTGCGGAAGCGGCCGATGCCGAAGGCGCGCGTCAGAGCTGTCGCCTGCCCGTCGTCCAGCGGGTCGCCTGCGAGAACCGCGAGCGGCTCGCCCCGCATCACATAGTCGCCGACGCTCACGACGAGCTTCAGATGCCCGCCCGCCTCGCCCATCCGGTCGGCCAGCGCCTGGCGGTCGATCGTCTCCACATAGCCGTCGCGGGGTGCGGCGAGCCCGCGGCCGGCGGTCCAGTCGATCGTCGGGGCGGTGGCCGCCAACCTGCGGAGCGGCGTCGCGTCGGTCACCGCGTCCATGCGGAGCGCCGTGATGTCGGTGTCGACATGGATGATGCGGCCGAGATCGTGCAGGGCGAAGGCCAGCCAGGAAATGACGAAGAGCGTGACGGCGAGCAGCGTGAACAGGGTCAGGCGCGCATAACCGTCCTCGCCGTCGCCGGCATTGACGGCGGCCAGCGCGATCAGCGCCCAGGCGAGGGACCCCAGCAGGAGGCCGATGGTGAAGCGGACCCGGCCATGCCCGATCCAGCGGTCGATCAGCCGGACCCCGAGATTGCCGGCGGCGAGCGTCAGCACCAGCAGCGTGATCGAGAAATACAGGGAGACGAAGGTGGCGTGGACCGCGGCGAAGGTGTTCGCCAGCTCGCGCGCCGTGCCGCCCGACAGGGCGAACGGGTAGCCGAAGCTGCCGATCCAGGCCGATGCGCCGCCGGCATCGAGCAGCAGGAGGGTGAAGGCGATGCCGATCGCCGCTGCGATCATCAGGACCGGCAGGCCCCAGAAACTGTGCCACAGGAGGCTCGCGAACCAGCGCAGGGGCGAGTTCGGGCCGGCCATCAGCGGCGCGGCTGCCGGTTCAACCGAGCGATCCCGTCAGCCGGAAAACGACGCCGGACGGCGGAAAGTCGAGCTGGCCGCCGCCGTCGAAATACGACCCGACGATCCGCTCGATCAGCCGCGAGCCGAAGCCCCGCCGGCTCGGCTCGTTCACATGGGGGCCATCGCGCTCGATCCAGTCGAAGCGGAATTCCTTGTCGGGCCCGACGCCCCAGCTGATCTCCACCTTGCCGGACGGCATCGACAGCGAGCCGTATTTGGCGGCGTTGGTCGCCAGTTCGTGCAGCGCCAGCGACAGGCCGAGCACCTGCTGCGGGCTGAGGACGACGTCGGGACCCGAAATGACGATCCGGCCCTGGCCGGCGCGGTGGGCGGCCAGCGCCTCGTCCACGACCTGGCGGATTCCGGCGCCGGACCAGCTCGTCTGGGTCAGGATATCCTGCGCCCGTGCCAGCGCCTGCACCCGGCTGGAGATCGCGTCGCGCCCCGCATCGAGGGATTCGGCGGTGCGCAGGCTCTGGGTGACGATCGACTGCACGGTCGCCAGGACGTTCTTCATCCGGTGCGACAATTCGTGGGTCAGTTCCTTGCGCTGTTCCTCGGCCTGATATTCGACCGTGCGATCGCGCAGGATCTTCAGATAGCCGATCTGGATCTCGTCCTCGCCCATCAGCGGCATGATCTCGCCCGACGCCCAGAACCGGCTGCCATCCTTGCGCTGGTACCAGCCTTCGCCGATGCCGCGGCCGGTCTCGCGCGCGGTCGCCATCTCGCGGACGGCGAGGTCGGCCTCGCGATCCACGGCTGTGAACACCAGGGCGGCGGGCCGGCCCAGCGTCTCGGTCTCGCTCCAGCCGAAGATCTGCTGGGCGCCCGGGCTCCAGGAGGTGATCTTGCCGTCGAGATCGGTGGTGATGATCGCGAAGTCCACGGCGCTGTCGACGATCTGCCGGTATTGCGATTCCAGCCGGCGCACGTTGCCGAGGGCGGCCTTGGTGCGCCGCAGGGAGCGATGCAGCTCGAGCTGGACGGAGACCTGCCGGGCGAGAAGGCGCAACGTGCGGATCTGGTGGGCGTCGAGCTCGCGCGGCGTGTGGTCGAGGACGCACATGGTGCCCAGTGGCAGGCCTTCTGCCGAGCGCACGAGAACGCCCGCATAGAAGCGCAGCGGCGGGTCGCCATAGACCAGCGGATTGTTGTCGAAGCGGGAATCCTGCGTGGCGTCGGGCACGATCATCATGTCTTCGGCCAGCAGCGCATGCTTGCAGAAGGAGATGTCGACCGGCGTCTCGCGCACCCCGAGCCCGACCTCGGCCTTGAAGAACTGGCGGGTATCGGAGACGAAATTGACCACCGCGATCGGCGTGCCGCAGACCTCCGACGCGATCCGGGCGAGATCGTCGAACTCCTCCTCGCGGGGGGTGTCGAGGATCTCGTACGCCTCAAGGGCCTCGATCCGTTCGGCTTCGGTGTAGGTGGGGGTGAGGGAGGTCAATGCTGATACGGGCCGCTGGCGCATTCTTCAAAGGTCATGGCAGGGAACTAGACGTCTACCCCCGGTCATCGCAAGAGTAAGGGGGTTTTCCCGCCGAACAATGGCTGCGGCACAAATGCCGCCGGAAACCCTCTGGCCTCGCAGCGTCAGTCCGTCAGCTCGATCCAGACCACATCGTTCGGGTCGTCGGGCGAGGTTCGGGCCGCGATGACTTCGCCGTCGAAACCGCCTGTCACCGTCTGCGGCGTGTCGCCGGGGATCGCGACGGCAGTCCGCCAGACCGAGGGAACCGGCTCGCTTTCCGGGCGGCCGGCGATCGGCAGGGCATCCAGCGTGGCGTTGTCGTCGATGCCGAAATAGCCGCGTGGCCGCATCATGCCGACGATCTCGCCGGGCGCCGAGAGGTCCGGCGCCGGATACAGCCGCAGATGGGCAAGTGTCGTGGAGCGGGGGAAGGGCGCGCGGTAGATCCGCGTCAGCGGATAGCCCTCTGCGGCGATCACGAATTCGTAGGCCGCGTCCGGCGTGGCGCGGAACGGCCCGTAGCGCCCGTCCTCGCCGACCGTCTGGCTGAACACCGCGTCGCCAAGGCGTTCGGCGGTCCGGCTGTCCACCGCGAAGATGTCGAGCCTGGCGCCGGCGAGGGGGCGGTTGGTAGGAGCCCCGTTGGCAAAGCCGGAGATCTCACCGGCGATCTGCGGCCGCTCTTCCGGCGTGATCTCCAGCCGGGCCGGCGGCTTGCCGGCGATCGCCGTGTACATGGCGATGAAGGCTTCGGGCGAGGAGGCCGTCTCGCGATGGTCGGCACCGTCCAGCACCACCGTCGGCGCGCCGTCCAGTTCCGGCGCGTCGTAGGAGACCCCGGTCTCTTGTTCGGGCAGGCCGAGAAACCGGCCGTTCGGCTGGGCGTAGAGATCGAAGCGGTCGGACCGCAAGATTGTCGTTGGAATGCCGTCGGGAATGGCGGGCGGCGTGTTGAGGGCGGTCAGGAACGCGCCGGCGCCGTTATATTCCGATCCGGTCCGCTCGTCCGGGTTCACATAGACGCCGTGATGGACGCAGCCGGCCAGCACCATCGTCGCCGACCTGGCCGCCCCGCCGAAATTCTTCACGTAGTTGCGGGCGCTCTGGCAGCCGCGGGAGTGACCGACGATGGCGACCTTGTCGGCGCCGGTCTCGGCGAGCGCCCTGTCCACCGTTGCCGCAACGGCACGGGCGGCGTCCTCGGTCGAGGAGCGGTTCTCCTGCGCCACCTCATCGTCGAGCCGCGCCGCCGGGTGGTCGATATCGACGGCGAACAGCCGCTCGGCCGGCACGCCGTTGCTTTCGAAGCGCCACAGGACCGGCATCCAGAAGGCCGCGGAATCGCTGTCGCCATGCACAAAGACGATGGGCGGCACGACAACTTGAGGGGCCGCGGCGACGGTCGGGCCGCCGGCGACGATCCCGCAAAGGGCCGTCGTCAGCGCGGCCAGGCCCATGCCGCGTCCTGTGCGTGTCCAGCGTGTCATCGGGTCCTCTTCCACCATCTGCGTGGTCGAAGAAAGGGCGCCGCCGGACCTTGGCAACCACCGGGTCGCCTGAACGGCGTTCGGCACCGGCTGCGGCCCGCCATCTTGCACATGAGGGGGAAAGTTGTCTTACTGCCGGCACTTGGCCCGACCGAACTCTCCGCTAGGATTGAGGGTCTGACCGAACCAAGAGAGGAAGCTCCCAATGAAGAAAACCGGATGGGTCGCAGCCGGGCTTGCCGCCCTTGCCATGTCGACCGGTGCGGCCACCGCGCAGGAAAAGTTCATCACCATCGGCACCGGTGGTCAGACCGGCGTGTACTACGTCGTCGGACAGTCGATCTGCCGTCTGGTCAATCGTGAGAGCGAGAAGAACGGGCTGCGCTGCACGGCGCCCTCGACCGGCGCATCGGTCGCCAACATCAATGCCATCAAGGCCGGCGACCAGACCATGGGCGTCGCCCAGTCGGACATGCAGTACAACGCGCTCGAGGGCCAGGACCCCTGGAAGGACGATCCCTTCGCCGGTGAGCGTGCGGTCTTCTCCATCCATCCCGAGCCGATCACCGTTGTCGCCCGTGCCGACGCCGGCATCGAAAGCTTCGACGACCTGAAGGGCAAGCGCGTCAACATCGGCAACCCGGGCTCCGGCTCGCGCGCCACGATGGAAATCATCATGGACCGCAAGGGCTGGTCGATGGACGATTTCTCGCTGGCTTCCGAGTTGAAGGCCGCCGAGCAGTCGCAGGCACTGTGCGACAACAAGGTCGACGCCATCATCTACACGGTCGGCCATCCGAACGGCTCGATCCAGGAGGCCACCACCTCCTGCGCCTCCAAGCTGGTCCCGGTGACCGGCGCGGAGATCGACAAGCTGGTCGGCGAGAACCCGTACTACTCCAAGGCGACCATCCCGGGCGGCCTCTATGAGGGCAATGCCGAGGACACCGAGACCTTCGGCGTGCGCGCCACCATGGTGTCGTCGGACCAGGTCGACGAGGAGACCGTCTACCAGGTGGTCAAGGCCGTGTTCGAGAACTTCGACCGGTTCAAGAAGCTGCATCCGGCCTTCGAGAACCTGACCAAGGAAGAGATGATCTCGGCCGGCAATTCCGCGCCGCTGCATCCGGGCGCCGAGCGCTACTACAAGGAAGCCGGCCTCCTGTAAGGCCCGCCATTCGGTCGGCCGGCGGCAGATGTCCGCCGGCCGGCTCCCCTGCGCTCCGCCCTTGCGGGGCGTCGGCGACGAGGAAAGGCCGGTCATGCGACCCGCCGCCGTGCGTCCCGAAACGTTCCTGTAGTCGCGTATCAGACAGGCGGAGTGACCAGCTGCGATGGCCCGAGACCCACGTCATTCCGACAGCCTCGACGACGAGCGCAACCGCACCATCGATTCCGTCGACGTCGAATCCGCCACTTCCCGGCAGGAGAAGCTCGACGAGCTCGTCGCCTCCTCCGACACCGGCGGACGCAGCCCTGCCAGGCCGGTCGCCTATCTGATCTCCGGCGTCGCGCTGGCCTGGTCGCTGTTCCAGCTCTGGATCGCCTCGCCGGTCCCCTTCATGGTCGGCTTCGGCGTCTTCAACGACACCGAGACGCGCTCGATCCATCTCGCCTTCGCGCTGTTCCTGGCGTTTCTCGCCTTCCCGGCCTCGCGCTCGGTCCCCCAGCTCGTGCTGGGCGCCGGCGTCCCGCTGCTGCTCGGCTATCTCTTCCTAGAGGGCGCGACCGGCGTCCTGCCGGGCTGGTACATTCCCGTCATCACGGTGACGATGGTCGTCTTCGCGCTGCTGCCGTCGCCGTCGCGCCGCGTCCTGCCCCACGAATGGGCGCTGGCGATCGCCGGCGCGGTGACCGCCTCCTACCTGTTCTTCGCCTATACCTCGATATCGGGCCGCGTCGGCGCGCCCAACATGACCGACTTCATGGTCGGCACGGTCGGCCTGATGGTGCTCCTGGAAGGCACGCGACGAGCGCTTGGACCGGCGCTGATGGTCGTGGCGACGGTGTTCCTCGTCTACACCTTCCTCGGCCCCTACATGCCGTCGATCATCGCCCACAAGGGCAACTCGCTGTCGGAAGTGGTCAACCACCAGTGGATCACCACCGAGGGCGTCTTCGGCATCGCGCTCGGCGTGTCGACCTCCTTCGTCTTCCTCTTCGTGCTGTTCGGCTCGCTGCTCGACAAGGCCGGGGCCGGCAGCTACTTCATCAACGTCGCCTTCTCGCTGATGGGCCACATGCGCGGCGGCCCGGCCAAGGCTGCGGTCGTCTCCTCGGCCATGACCGGCCTGATCTCCGGCTCGTCCATCGCCAATGTGGTGACCACCGGCACCTTCACCATTCCGCTGATGAAACGGGTCGGCTTCTCGGCCGAAAAGGCCGGCGCCGTCGAGACCGCATCCTCCGTCAACGGCCAGATCATGCCGCCAGTGATGGGCGCCGCGGCCTTCCTGATGGTCGAATATGTCGGCATCCCGTATTTCGACGTGGTCAAGCACGCCTTCCTGCCGGCGGTCATCTCCTACATCGCGCTGGTCTACATCGTGCATCTGGAAGCGATGAAGGCCGGCATGCAGGGCCTGCCGCGCGCCTACGAGCCCAAGCCGTGGCTGCAATGGATCGTCGGCGTCGTCTTCGGCATCCTCGTCCTGTGCGCCCTGTCCTTCGCCGTCTATTACGGCATGGGCTGGATCCGCCCGGCCTTCGGCGACAATGCCGGCTGGGTGGTCTTTGCCCTGCTCGTCGCAGTCTATGTCGGCCTCCTGCGGTACGGCGCGAAATATCCGGCGCCCAGGATGGACGATCCGGACAAGCCGATCACCGAACTGCCGCGTCCCGGCCCGACAGTGAAATCCGGCCTGCACTTCATCCTGCCGGTCGTCGTCCTGGTCTGGGCGTTGATGGTGGATCGCCTGTCGCCGGGCCTGTCGGCCTTCTGGGCGGCGGCCTTCATGATCTTCATCCTGATCACCCAGCACCCGATCACCGCCTTCTTCCGCGGCACCGGCGACTACGGGTTCCAGACCACCCGCGGCTTCCTCGACCTGATCGACGGCCTGATCACCGGCGCCCGCAACATGATCGGCATCGGCATCGCCACCGCCACGGCCGGCGTCATCGTCGGCGCGGTGTCGCAGACCGGCGTCGGCTCGGCGCTGGCGGAAGTGGTGGAGGTCCTGTCCGGCGGCAATCTGATGGCGATCCTGCTCCTGACCGCCGTCCTGTCGCTGATCCTCGGCATGGGCCTGCCGACGACCGCCAACTACATCGTCGTCTCGGCGCTGCTCGCCCCGGTCATCGTCACGCTCGGCGAAGCCAACGGCCTGATCGTGCCGCTCATCGCGGTGCATCTCTTCGTCTTCTATTTCGGCATCATGGCCGACGTGACGCCGCCGGTGGGCCTTGCTTCCTTCGCGGCGGCGGCCGTCTCGGGCGGCGATCCGATCAAGACCGGCGCCATCGCCTTCTTCTACTCGCTGCGCACCGCCGCGCTGCCCTTCCTGTTCATCTTCAACACCGACCTCCTGCTGATCAATGTCGACATCCCGCACGGCATCTTCATCGCCATCGTCGCGACGATCGCCATGCTCCTGTTCGCGGCGGCGACGCAGGGCTGGTTCCTGACCCGCAACCGCATCTATGAATCCGTCGCGCTGCTGCTGATCGCTTTCACCCTGTTCCGGCCGGGCTTCTGGATGGACATGGTGGTTGCGCCCTATTCCGAGCGGCCGGGCAGCGAGGTCGCCGAGGCGGCGGCCGAGACGCCGCAGGACGAGCCGCTGCGCCTGCGCATCAACTATCTCGATGCCTTCGGCGAGCCGTCCCAGCGTTCGGTCGAGCTGCCGCTTCCGGCCGGCGCAACCGGCGAGGAACGGCTGCAGAATGCCGGGCTGGAACTGATCGACCGCGACGGCAAGACGATCATCGACAATGTCGCCTTCGGATCGACCGCCGAGAAGGCCGGGCTCGACTGGGACCAGGAGATCACTCTGGTGCGCACGCCCACCGATCAGCCGTCGAAATACTGGATGTTCATTCCGGCGCTCGTGGTACTCGGCCTGATCGTCTGGGCCCAGCGCCGCCGACGTCCGGCAGACGAGACGCATCAGGGCCAGACGGTCGTCGCGGCCTGAGGCGCATCCGCGATTTCGCGCGAGGTTGGCTGATCCTTTTCGGGTGGGCCGTCATCGAAGCCGACCCCTCACACGAAAGAAGCGCGGCGAACCGGGTTCGCCGCGCTTCTTTGTGTCTGCGCCGACCGAAAATGTCGGTCGCCTGTCGCCCATCCGGTCGGCTGTTCTCAGCGCGACGCCGGCGGGCGGGAATTAGCCGACGAGCTTCAGCAACGCGACAGTCGCAAGCAGCGCGACGGTAAGCATGCCGGAGACGGCGAGGGACTGCATGAGAGGGCTGCGGGTCATGGTGTGCGCCTTTCGTCGAGCGCGTTGCTGATGCCGCGCATATGCGTTGGACGAAGGGGCCGATCCAGTCTGTTTTGCGACACCGGATGCCGCGCCAAAGACATTCTTCTTGACGACGTCAGTTTCGCGCAAGCAACACGGTCAATCGCCTGTCCGGCAGGGGCTGGGGGCCACCGATCCCGTAGTCCCCAGCAAGCCTGTTTGCGCCTCAGGCTGAGTGGGAGAAGATGTCTTCTTCGCTCCAGCCGGCGAGGTCGAGCTTCGCCCGGGTCGGCAGGAAGGTGAAGCAGGCCTTGGCCAGCTCCATGCGGTCCTCGCGCTCCAGCCGCTTGTAGAGGCCGCCCATGATGTCGTGAAGATAGAGGACGTCGGACGCAGCATATTCGATCTGCGCCTGGGACAGGGTCTCGGCGGCCCAGTCGGACGATTGCTGCTGCTTGGAAATGTCGACGCCGGCCATTTCACGGGCGAGATCCTTCAGCCCGTGCCGGTCAGTATAGGTGCGGGTCAGGCGCGAGGCGATCTTGGTACAGAAGATCCCGTCGGTCATCACGCCGAAGGCATGGTAGAGCGCTGCGATGTCGAAGCGCGCATAGTGGAAGATCTTGGTCTTGGCCGGATCCTTGAGGAGCGCCGTGATGTTCGGCGCCTCGGTCTGCCCCTTGGCGATCTGCACCACGTCGGCGGTGCCGTCACCTGGCGAGAGCTGCACCACGCAGAGGCGGTCGCGGCGGGTGTCGAGACCGAGGGTCTCGGTGTCGATCGCCACGGGACCGGTATAGCGGGAAATGTCGGGAAGATCGCCTTTGTGGACGCGGATGGTCATGGATCGCCTTCGCTCGAGGAAAATGTCAGTCCCGCTCTACCGCGTTTCCTCCCCGAGGCAAAAGTCCTTCCGTGGCCAGGCGGCCACGCGTTGTATCCGGGCGAGCAGGTCCGCTCAGTTGCTGTCCCGAATAACGCCGCGCGATGGCGGCAGGCTCCAACCGCTGCGCGGATTGAAGAAGCCGCCGTCGAGATGCGCATGGCCCCATGCCATGACGTTGAGGAGCATGTCCTCCAGTGAGCGGCCGCGGGTGGTGAGGTGGTACTCGTGCCGGGGTGGCCGGTCCGTGTAACGGCGGCGTTCCACCATGCCCCACGCCTCAAGCCGGCGCAGGCGATCGCTGAGGATGTTGGTGGGAATGCGCTCGGCGCTCTCGTGCAGGGCGCTGAAGGTATGCTTGCCGTGCCAGAGCAGATCCCGAACGATCAGCAACGTCCACTTGTCGCCGAAGATGTCGAGCGTGCGGGTGATCGAACACCGCGAACGGAAATGCGCCTGTTCCGGTCCGTCCCGATCTGCCTCGTCCATTCGCCGCCTATCCTCCCGTTGCAGAGAAGAAGGCTACTTGACCATCTGGTGACTTGCAAAATGAAAGAGTCGCCAGAACAATGATTCCTGACCGGGCAAAGGAGGCGAGAGTCCGCGTGTCATCGCGACATGTGTACGGCCGCGTTCCCGGTCTTCGCGGCGCTTCACATCTGCCGTCAACTCGGTCAGTCTCGCGTCCGGATCTCCCTTCCCGAAAGTCCCGTCATGAACGTCACACCTCCCTATCTCATGTTTCTCGGCGACGTGCCGGACGCGCTGGCCGCCAAGACCGCGCAAGGGGTCGTCGACTGGCGCCGGGACTGGTGCCTGGCGCAGTTGCGGCTGCCGGGCTGCGGCGCGGATCTCGGCCTCGACGAGATGACGGTGCCGCAGGCCGTCGCAGCCGGCGCAAAGACCATGGTGGTCGGCGTCGTCAATGCCGGCGGGGTTCTGCCCGAGCACTGGATCGACACCATCGTGATGGCGCTTGAAGCCGGTCTGGACGTTGCCAGCGGCCTGCATGTGCGGCTCGGCTCTATTGAGCGTATCGCGGCGGCGGCCGAAGCGAACGGCCGCAAGCTGACTGACCTGCGCCAGCCCGATCGCAGCTACGCCACCGGCAAGGGCCACAAGCGCTCCGGCAAGCGCCTGCTGGCGGTCGGCACCGACTGTTCGGTGGGCAAGAAATACGCCGCCCTCTGCCTGGAGCGCGACATGCAGGCGGCCGGCTTCGACGCCGAGTTCCGTGCCACCGGCCAGACCGGTGTCCTGATCGCCGGGCGCGGCGTGCCGCTGGATGCCGTCGTTGCCGATTTCATCGCCGGCGCGGCCGAATGGCTGACGCCCGACGCTGCGGACGACCACTGGGACGTGGTCGAGGGGCAGGGCTCGCTGTTCCATCCTTCCTTTGCCGGCGTGACCCTCGGTCTGCTGCACGGCTCGCAGCCCGATGCCTTCGTCGTCTGCCACGAGCCCACCCGCACGACGATGCGCGGCGTGGCGACGCCGCTGCCGACCATCGCGGCGGTCATCGAGGCGACCATCGCCATGGGCCGGCTGACCAATCCGGACATTCGTTGCGTCGGCCTCTGCGTCAACACGGCCAAGCTCGAGGAGGATGCGGCGCAGGCGTTGCTGGCCGAACTGGCCGAGGAACATGGCCTGCCGGCCACCGATCCGGTGCGCTTCGGCTCGGCGCCGGTGGTGGACGAGATCGCCCGGATCTACGGCAGGCCTTGACGGGGGAGGCCATCGTGCCGGAAAGGGCGGTCGCCTTTCGGGGGCGATGATGTAAGGTCCGGCCGTGACAGGCCTCTGGGAGGAGCCGTAGATGAGTCAGGGTACGCCGGGAGAACTGGAGAAGCATCACGAGCTGGCGCCGGACGGCGAGCCCGTAAGCCACCACGATCCCCTGTCCTCGGGCTTCCCGCTCGGCACGGAAGGGCGGATCCTGTTCTGGATCGCCTTCACCTTCTCGATCTTCCAACTCGCCACGGCGGCGCATCTGTGGGACCTTCCGAGCCAGATCGTGCGGGCCGTCCATGTCGGCTTCCTCTGCCTGCTCGGCCTGCCGCTGGTCGCCGCCATCAAGGGCGAGAATGCCGGGCTGAGGGCGCTGTTCTGGCTGCTCGGCCTCGCCGGCATGGGCGTCGCGGTCTATCAATGGTGGGAATACGAGGCGCTGATCTTCCGCGCCGGCATGCCGTCGCTGGCCGACACGATCGTCGGCGTCGCGGCGCTGGCCGTGCTCTTTGTCGCCACCTGGCGGATCATGGGGCCGGCCCTGCCGATCATCGCCGGCCTGTTCCTCGCCTATTGCCTGTTCGGCCGCTACCTGCCGTCGCCCTTCGTCATCCGCTACTACCCGTTCAGCCAGATCGTCGATCACATGGCCTTCGGCACCGAGGGCATCTACGGCATCCCGACCTACGTCTCGTCCTCCTACATCTTCCTGTTCATCCTGTTCGGCTCGTTCCTCGAGCGGGCCGGCATGATCAAGCTGTTTACCGACATCTCGCTCGGGCTCGTCGGCGGGGCCAAGGGCGGCGCCGCCAAGGTCGCGGTGATCTCCTCCGGACTGATGGGCACGATCTCCGGCTCGGGCGTTGCCAATGTCGTGACCACCGGCCAGTTCACCATTCCCCTGATGAAACGCTTCGGCTATCGCGCCGCCTTTGCCGGCGGCGTCGAATCCACCGCCTCCATGGGCGGGCAGATCATGCCGCCGGTGATGGGCGCCGTCGCCTTCATCATGGCCGAGACGCTGAACGTGCCCTATGCCGCCGTCGTCCAGGCCGCGGTCATCCCGGCGGTGCTGTATTTCGGCTCGGTGTTCTGGATGGTGCATCTGGAGGCCGGCAAGCGCGGGCTGATCGGTCTGGAGAAGGGCGAGCTGCCCTCGGCGCTGAACGCGCTGAAGAAGGGCTGGTACCTGCTCCTGCCGCTGGGCGTGCTCGTCTATCTGCTGTTCACCGGTTACACGCCGCTCTACGCCGGCACGATCGGCCTCGCACTGACGGCGCTGCTCATTCTCGGTGCGCCGCTGGCCGGTCGGATCTCGGTGCAGGCGCTGCGCTACGTCTTCTGGATCGGCCTCGGCATCTCGGCCGCCGCCTTCTTCGAATACGGCATCCTGCCGGTGGTCATCGCGCTGGCCGTGCTGATCGCCCTCTGCGCCCTGTTCAGGGGCGGCCGCGAGACGCTGCTCCTGACCCGCGACGCGCTGGCCGAGGGCGCCAAGACGGCCCTGCCGGTGGGTATTGCCTGCGCCATCGTCGGCATCATCGTCGGCACGATGACGCTGACCGGCGTCGCCAACACCTTCGGCCAGTTCATCGTGGCGGTCGGCGACACCTCGCTGTTCCTGTCGCTGGTGCTGACCATGATCACCTGCCTGATCCTCGGCATGGGCATCCCGACCATCCCCAACTACATCATCACCTCGTCGATCGCCGGTCCGGCGCTGCTCGCCCTCGGCGTGCCGCTGATCGTCAGCCACATGTTCGTCTTCTATTTCGGCATTCTCGCCGACCTGACGCCGCCGGTGGCGCTGGCCTGCTTTGCGGCCGCGCCCATCGCCAAGGCGCCGGGGCTGAAGATCTCCTTCGAGGCCGTGAAGGTCGCGCTGGCCGGCTTCGTCATCCCCTTCATGGCGGTCTACACGCCTGCCCTGATGCTGCAGGATGGCGGTCCCCTGGCCGAATCCATCGGCTACTGGCCGGCCGTCGCCTACATCGTCTTCAAGGCGTGCCTGGCCATCGGCCTGTGGGGCGCCGCGGCGATCGGCTATCTGGTCGCGCCGCTGAAATGGTGGGAGCGGGCGGTGGCGACCGTCGCGGCCTTCACGCTGATCGCCGCGATGCCGATTACCGACGAGATCGGCTTTGCCCTCGCGGCGCTGATCCTCGGCTGGCATGCGCTGCAGATCCGCCGGCACGGCCGGCCGGAGGCGGTCAATCGCACCGGCGGCGGCAGCGGACCGGCCAAAGCCGGTGCCGCCCCCCGCGACGAGACGGTGTCGCCGGCCGAATGATCTGCATCGCCGCCGGCGCCAAGATGCTGACCCTGGCCGCCACCGCCTTCTCGCTGTCCTGGACCCATTCGGTCGAGAAGACCCGCTGGGAGGAGCGTTGGGTGGCGGGGCCGCAGGGGCTGACGGTCGTCGAAGGCCGCGTCGAGGGCTCCGGCGCCGGCATGGAGCCACCGCCGGACGCCGTCCTGCGCGAGGGCGCCTATGTCTACACGCCGCATCTGGCGCCGGTTCCCGAACTCGTCCTCGCCGCCTCCGGCGCCACCGGCTCCGGCTGGACGCTCTGCCCCTTGGGCGATGTCGCAGACGCCCCGGACGTCGGCGCCTGCCTCACCCTCGGCGAAACCGCCGCCTCCCCGGTGCGGATCTCGGCGTGTCCAGCTGCTGGTGGCGCGGATACGCCGCGCCGCTGACGCAGCAGATGGAAGACGCGAACCGCCGTTCGCGGCGACAGCTCTGCGGCAAGCCGGCAGATGCTCCACCCGCCATCCCGCAAGACGTCTCACACGTGCGCGCCACCCCTAACGCGCGTCATCCTCGGGCCGGGCCCGAGGACCTATTCCTCGTCGGTTCGGTGTCCACTCCGTCGGAGAATAGCGACGCGTCACCGGGAATGGCATGGGTCCTCGGGTCCGGCCCGAGGATGACGACCTTGTTTGATGGAGCGGTTCTTCCGGCGAGGTTGGCGGTTACCCGACGCTACCACCCGCACAACGCCCGACCCAAGGCGCACCCCACCCTGACGCGCGTCATCCTCGGGCTCGACCCGAGGACCCATGCCTCGGCGCCTCCGTGACCACTCCGCCGAAGACCAGCGCAGCGGCCCAGGTGGCGTCCCGCGTCGGGATCGGGCAGGCTAGCGGTGCCGGCAACCGGCCGGCAGACGCAAGGGGGCACGCCATGTCGTTCACCGAAGCCATCCGCTCGGTCTTTGCGAATTACGCGACCTTCCGGGGCCGCGCACCGCGCTCGGAATTCTGGTGGTTCGCGCTGTTCACGCTTCTCGGCAATTTCGTCCTGGGCATCCTCGATGCGATTCTTGTCGGCCCGGCCATGGGCCTCGCGCCCTTCTCGGGCGAGGGGTACCAACCGCTCGGTTCGATCTTCTCGCTGGCGATCTTCATCCCGTCGCTGGCCGTCTCGGTGCGTCGCCTGCACGACACCGGGCGCAGCGGCTGGTGGTTTCTCGTCAATCTGGTGCCGCTGATCGGCTGGCTGGTGTTTCTCTACTTCGTGGTGCAGCCCAGCGACGCCGCCAACCGCCATGGCCCGCCGCCGTCAACCGGCAAGGTCGTGCGCTGACGGCGTGGTGATGCTCTGCCGCGGTGTGCTTCGCGGATCGGAGGTTCTTCCGTCGCAGGATGAGAGGCATCAACGGTGGCGGCATGGGTCCTCGGGTTAAGCCCGAGGATGACGACCTCGTTCGGTGAAATAGCTCTTCCGCTGAGCCGGGCGGTCGCGCGGCGCCCGCCACCCGCATGACGCCCGACCCAAGGCGCACCCCGCCCCGACGCGCGTCATCCTCGGGCTTGACCCGAGGACCCACACCTCTGCGCTTCGGCGCCCACACCGTCGGCGAATAGCGCGGCATCAACGGTGCCGGCATGGGTCCTCGGGTCGAGCCCGAGGATGACGATCTTGTTGGAGGGCAGGGCCTCCTCCGGCACTCTCGCACGAACATCGCGCGCCGCCCGGCCGCCCTACCGCTGGCGTTCGCGCCAGTGGGGATCGATCCAGGGCTGCTGGTCGGGCTCTGGGGCCAGCATGCCGTCGCCGAGGATGTGGTCGGCGGCCTTCTCGCCGACCATGATGGAGGGACCGTTGAGATTGCCGTAGGGGATGCGCGGGAAGATCGAGGAATCGGCCAGGCGCAGATTGTCGGTGCCGATTACCCGGCACGCCGGATCGACCACCGCGTCCGGATCGTCGGCCGCGCCGAGGCGGCAGGTGCCGCAGGGATGATAGGCGCTCTCGGCGTGCTCGGCGATGAAGGCGTCGAGTTCGGCATCGCTCTGCACCGCCGCGCCGGGCTGGATTTCCGGACCGCGATAATCGTCGAAGGCGGGCTGGGCGAAGAGCTCGCGGGTCAGCCGGATCGCCCGGCGGAACTCGGGAAAGTCGTCCGGATGCGTCATGTAGTTGAAGCGGATCGAGGGCGCTGCGCCCGGATCGTCGCTCTTCAGCCGGATCCGGCCGCGCGACTTCGAGCGCATCGGCCCGACATGGGCCTGGAAACCGTGGCCGGGGGCGGCGGCCTGGCCGTCGTAGCGGATCGCGCCGGGCAGGAAATGATACTGGATGTCGGGATATTCGATCCCCGCCGCCGAGCGGATGAAGCCCGCCGCCTCGAAATGGTTGGTGGCCCCGTAGCCGGTGTGCATCAGCATCCATTCCAGACCGACGCGGCCCTTGGCGAAGAGATGCAGATAGCCGTTTAGGGTGATCGGTTGGGTGCAGGATTGCTGGATATAGACCTCCAGATGGTCCTGCAGGTTCTGGCCGACGCCCGGCCGCGCCACCCGGGTGCGGATGCCGACGCGCGACAATTCCGCCGGATCGCCGATGCCCGAATGCATGAGGATGGTCGGGGAATTGATGGCGCCGGCGGCCAGCACCACCTCGCGCCGGGCCCGCACGATGCCGGTGCGCCGGCCCCGCCGGCCGATCTCGACGCCCACGGCGCGGGTGCCCTCGAAGGCGATGCGCGCGACATTGCCATGCACCAGCCGGCAATTGCCGCGGGCCATGGCCGGGCGCAGATAGGCGTTGGCGGCCGACCAGCGCCGGCCGCGCCAGATCGTCTGCTGCATCGGACCGAAGCCCTCGGGCTTCTCGCCATTATAGTCGTCGGTCAGCGGATAGCCGGCCTGTCTGCCGGCCTCGATGAAGGCGCCGTAGAGCGGGTTCTCCATGGCGCCGCGCTGGACATTGAGCGGGCCGGACATGCCGCGCCAGGCCGGATCGCCGGCCGGCAGCCCGTCGGCGCGGGGCTCGGTGCCGCCGCCCTCGAAGCATTCCATCCGCTTGAAATAGGGCAGGACGTCGCCGTAGCCCCAGCCGGCCGCGCCGCTCTCGGCCCAATGGTCGAAATCCCTGGCGTGGCCGCGCACATAGACCATGCCGTTGATCGAGGACGAGCCGCCGATGACACGGCCGCGGGGCGTCGCCAGCCGGCGGCCGGCCAGCGTCTCTTCCGGCTCGGCCCGGTAGCCCCAGTCGTAGCGCGCCATGTTCATCGGAAAGGACAACGCGCCCGGCATCTGGATGAAGGGTCCCGCATCCGTGCCGCCGGCCTCGACCACGACGACGTCGTAGCGTCCGGATTCCGACAGGCGGTAAGCCAGCGCCGAGCCGGCCGAGCCCGATCCGACGATGACGTAGTCGGCTTCGTCGAGGGTCTTCATGGGGCGATCTCCGCGTCGATGACCCGCTCGATCATCCGTACGGCGGCGGCGCGATCGGGGGCGGTGAGAGGTGTCAGGGCCTGGCGCAGCCAGACACCGTCGATCATGGCGCCGGCGGCGGCAGCGACGGAGACCGCGGAGACCGGGCCGACCAGCGGCTCCAGGCCGGAGATGAGATTGGTCTCCAGGCGCCGGAAATACACGCGCAACAGGCGCGCGGCTTCCGAGGAGCGCCGGGCATAGACGTAGAAGACCAGCCAGGCGCTGATCGCCTCGCGGCGGAACTGGCTTTCGTCGAAGGCCGCCTCGATCACCGCCGAGACGCGCTCGCGCGGCGTGCGCGATGCGATCAGCCGTCGGGTGACCTCGGCGCGGAACTCGCGCAGCAACTGGCGCATGGCGGCAATCAGCAGATCGTCCTTGGCGCCGAAGTAATGATGGGCGAGGGCGGGCGAGACGCCGGCCCTTGCCGCGATGTCGGCCATGGTCACTTCGATCGAGCCGGCCTGTTCGACGGCGCCGATCACGGCGCCGATCAGCGCCTGGCGACGCTCGGTCTCGACTTCGCCACGGCCGAAGCGGGGCGTTTTCAACTGGGTCATGCCGTAAAGATAATGATGTTGATTGATCAGTCAATCAATCGTGCTCAGGCACATGCGGCGGAGGCTGGGGAGACGGTTGCGAAGGCTGCCCGCGACCCTGTTCAAACCGCCCGTCCTCTGCCTATCATCGCAAATGCGCGGGGCGCCCGGCGACCCGCCCGGCCTTCTTCGGGATCCTGGCATCCCTCAGCGAAAGAGATGTGACATGAGGCTACTGACAGGGGTCGCGGCCATCGCGCTGACGGCGGCAATGGCGGGCCCGGCGTTCGCCGACTACACGCTGACGATCCTCCACACCAACGACATGCACAGCCGGATCGAGCCGATCAACAAGTACGATTCCACCTGTTCGGCTGACGAACTGGCGGAAGCCAAGTGCTTCGGTGGGTCGGCGCGGCTCCTGTCGGGCATTCGCGCGGCGCGCGAGACCCGTCCCAACACGCTGCTCGTCGACGGCGGCGACCAGTTCCAGGGCACGCTGTTCTACACCCGCTACAAGGGCAAGGCCGCGGCCGAGATGATGAACGCGCTCGGCTACGACGCGATGACCGTCGGCAACCACGAATTCGACGACGGTCCGAAGGTGCTGCGGGCCTTCATGGAAGAGGTCGCCTTCCCGATCCTCCTCGCCAATGCCGACATCTCGGCCGAGCCGGAACTCGCCGACACGCTGAAGCCCTCGGCGGTGATCGAGAAGGACGGCGAGACGATCGGCCTGATCGGGGTGACGCCGGCCGACACTGGTGAACTGTCGAGCGCCGGCCCCAATGTGCGCTTTTCCGATCCCATCGAGGCGGTCCGCGCCGAGGTCGACCGGCTGACCGGTGAGGGCGTCACCAAGATCGTGCTCCTCAGCCATTCAGGCTACGCCGTCGACCAGCGCATCGCCGCGGCCGTCAGCGGCATCGACGTCATTGTCGGCGGCCACTCCAACACGCTCTTGTCCAACACCGACGAGAAGGCCGCCGGTCCCTATCCGACCATGGTGCCGAACCCGGATGGCGTCGACGTGCCGATCGTCCAGGCCTACGCCTATGGCAAGTATCTCGGCGAGCTGACCGTGACCTTCGACGATTCCGGCGTGGTCACCGCCGCCGTCGGTAATCCGGTGATCATGGATGGCGAGATCGCCGAGGACAGCGACCTCAAGACGCGCATCGAGGAACTGGCGAAGCCCCTGCAGGAAATCCGCGAGAAGGTCGTCGGCCGGACCGAGGACCCCATCGACGGGTCGCGCGACACGTGCCGGGCACAGGAATGCGAGATGGGTAATCTCGTCGCCGACGCCATGCTGGCCCGTGTCGTCGACCAGGGCACGGCGGTCGCCATCGTCAATGGCGGCGGCCTGCGCGCCTCGATCGACGCCGGCGAGATCACCATGGGCGACGTGCTGACGGTGCTGCCATTCCAGAACACCCTGTCGACCTTCAAGCTGACCGGCGCCGACATCAAGGCGGCGCTGGAGAACGGCGTCTCCGAGGTCGAGGAGGGCGGCGGCCGCTTCCCGCAGGTGGCCGGTCTCAGATACAGCTGGTCGCGGGCCGGCACGCCGGGCGAGGACCGCATCCGCTCGGTCGAGATCCGCGAGGGCGACGGCTACGTGCCGCTCGATCCGGAGGAGACCTATCTCGTCGTCTCCAACAATTTCATGCGCGGCGGCGGTGACGGCTATGGCGTCTTCGCCGAGAACGGTACCGAGGCCTATGATTTCGGCCCGGCGCTGGAAGAGGTGGTGGTCGAGTATCTCGCCCGCGACAATGCCGCCTACGCGCCCTTCACCGAGGGCCGCATCACCGAGATGCAGTAGGCTCCAATCAATGGCACCCGCTTGCCCCGTTCAATCGACGCCGGGGCAAGCGAGGTCGACGGTCAGATGTTACGGCTTGCGCGTAGAATAGTTATCCAAACCAAATATCGGAAATATGATTGGTCGAGTTGATCTCGATGTTTACTCGATTGGGACGAAAGTCCTGCGTGATTGCATCACCTTCTTTATAAACCCTGAGAGGTCGTCCAATCAGTTCACGAATTTGGGTTGGATGACTTCGAACCGATGTCAAATCGGCAATGCTGAACGGCCAAGGCAACTCGCCTGAAAAAATAGCGGCATCGGAGTCGGCTGTGCACGTCCATAGTCGAAATCCCAGAGGTCCAACGACGCCGCTACTTATCTTGTCCCAATCCTGCTTTGATATTCTGTACGCGTTTACGTTCCCTGTCGGCGCGCCGCATACAGTAATGAGCGGTCTGCAATCGCACCGCTTCTCCGCTTCTATGATAGTCGCGCCGATACTCTCCAGAGACACTTGCATTTCACTGAGCGGTATTTCTTTCCCTAAATCACACTGCAGCGTGCCGTCGTCTTTATATATCCAAACGGTTTCAGACATGGGATCCTCCGTGCGAAGAAGCTAACATATAAATTAATCGTATAAATTACGCAACGGAACGCTATCGCGAGATCGGGGAAAGAGGTGCTCTCGCAGCGGCTTGGCGTGATACGTTCTCAGGCATAGTAGACCTGATGTAATCTCCGGAAATGCTGGAGCGTCGGCGCACCACCGAAGGCAAGTGTGTGGAAACGTCGGCCCGCGACAACGCCTCCTACGTGCCCTTCACCAAAGGCCGCATCACCGAGATGCAGTAGGCGCGTCCCGCGCGCCGCGCTATGGGGACAGGCCGGCGGCAGCGCCGGCCTTTTTGCGTGAGGGGCGTCGATGACTGACAGGATGAACAGGATCGGCTGGATCGAGGGACTCGCCGCGCTGGCGATCGTCGTCGCCACAGCGGCGATCCTTCTGGCCATGGGCCGCACGCCGATCTGCGAATGCGGCACGATCAAGCTGTGGCACGGCGTCGTCGTCAGTTCGGAAAATTCCCAGCATCTGTCCGACTGGTACTCGCCGTCGCACCTGATCCACGGCTTCCTGTTCTTCTTCGCCGGCTGGCTCGTCCTGCGCCGGGCGAGTTTCGGCGCGCGGCTGATCCTGGCGCTGGTGGTCGAATGCGCCTGGGAGATCGCCGAGAACACCGATGCGGTGATCCAGCGCTACCGTGAGGCGACGATCGCCCTCGACTATTACGGCGACAGCGTCCTGAACTCGGTGGCCGACATCGGCTTCATGGTGCTGGGGTTCTGGCTGGCGAGCCGGATGCCGATCTGGCTGACCGTGACCATCGCGGTGGGGCTGGAGATCTTCGTCGGCTGGATGATCCGCGACAATCTCACCCTCAATGTCCTGATGCTGCTGTGGCCGCTGGACGCGGTGAAGGCCTGGCAGGGCGGCGCCTAGGCGCGGCCGGGCGACAGGCAGCAGCAGAAAGTCGGGCAGCGGCGCGTGCCTCGAACGCGCCGCTGCCATCTATGCGTCTCAGGCCGCGGTGGCGGGGGCCGGTTCGAGCCGTGCGCCGAGCGACTTGGCGGCGTCGCGGAACGACACCAGCCGGCGGGCGCTCTCGTCCCAAAGGACCAGCTTCACGCAGTTGAAGCTCTGGCGAATGGTGATGCGGCCGAGCCCGTGCAGCTCGGGATATTCGCGCAGCACCTCCGGCAGGCGATAGAACGGCACCGTGCTCGACAGATGATGCACGTGGTGGATGCCGATATTGCCGGTGAACCAGCGCAGCACCGGCGGCAGGTCGTAATGCGACGAGCCGTGCAGGGCGGCGTGCTGGAACTTCCACTCATCGCTCTCCGACCAGTGGGTCTCCTCGAACTGGTGCTGCACGTAGAACAGCCAGACGCCCGCCGTGGCGGCCATCAGGGTGATCGGCAGCTGCACCGCCAGGAAGGGCACGAGGCCCATTGCCCAGATCAGCAGCGCCGCCGGGATGGCGATGCCGAGATTGGTGGCGAGCGTCGAGGTCCAGGGCTGCACGCCGGCACGCATCAGGCCGACCGGCAGGCGGTACTGGCAGATGAACAGCCAGGCGGGTCCAAGCCCGAACATTACCGCCGGGTGGCGGTAGAGCCGGTAGCGGATGCGGCCCCATTTGGTCAGGGCATTGTACTCGGCGACCGTCAGCGTATCGACGTCGCCGATGCCGCGCTGGTCCAGATTGCCGGTGGTGGCGTGGTGCACAGCATGGGTGCGGCGCCAGTAGTCATAGGGCGTGAAGGTGACGACGCCGATGACCCGGCCGGTCCAGTCGTTGACCGCCCGGCGGGCGAACAGCGAGCCATGTCCGCAATCGTGCTGCAGCATGAACAGCCGCACCAGGAAGCCGGCGGCCGGCACGGTGAGGATCAGCCCCCACCAGTGGCCGTGGGTGACGGCGACGGCGGTCAGGGCCCACAGGGCGACGAAGGGGATGGCGGTGACGGCGATCTCCCAGACGCTGCGCGCCGTATCCGGCTTGCGGTACCGGGCAAGCGCTTTGGTCCAGGAGATGGTCTTGGCGTCGGCGGCGGTGCCGACCGTATCGGTGGAGGTCAAGGAGTATCCAAGCTGGGGTGCCCTCGCCGACCGAGCGCCATCGACCGATCGCGGATCGGGCGGCTGGCGGGAAAACGAGGAGAGATGCGGGAGCGAACCGGCTCGCGCTCCTCCGAGGGCAGGGGGTATTCCCTGCTGACGTGTCTATCATCATGGCGCATTGAGGCAAGGTTGCGACGCGTCCGACCGATCAAATTCCCCGTGACTCGTGCTGCCCCCTTCACGCTGCCTCGGCAGACAGCCCTCGGTGGTCGAGCAGGAATCGTGCAAAGAACGGCAGGCTCGCCGAGCCGATCTCGCGGGCGCTGGCGCCCATCGTCCCGGCGCGGATGTCGAGCGGCGTCAGGCCCTGGCGCCTGAGCCGCACCATGGCCCTCTGGGTCGCTTCGACCAGCCGTGCCCGCACGTTGTCAGGAAAGCCGCCGTCGATGACCGCGCATTCGAAATCATAGACCGCGCTGGCGGAGACGATGGCATAGGCGAGGCCGCGCGCGGCGATGCCCAGCCAGTGGTCGAGGACGGTGCCGAGTTCGTCCCAGGCGCCGGCATCCTTCCACAGAATCAGCGGATCGCCGCCCTCGGCCGCGATCATCTTCTCCAGGACGTGGATCGAGGCGAAGTTGATCAGCTGCTCGAAGCCGTCCAGCCGGACGCCGGCCACCCCTTCGCGGGCCGCGCGCGGCACCGGCATCGAGCCCAGCGCGCCGGCATTTCCGGTGCGGCCGGTGACGAGGTCGCCGCCCATGACGATCCCGCCGCCGACGAAGGCGCCGACGAAGAAATAGACGTAGTCCAGCGAGGTCGTTGAGCCGAAGACGTTCTCGGCGGCGCAGGCCGCCGTGGCGTCATTGGCCAGGTTGACCGGCAGACCGGTGATGGCGGCGAGCTCGGCGACGATGTCGACCCGGCGCCAGGCGTCCATGCGCTCGGCCGGCGCGCCGATCTCCTCGGCCCAGGACCACATTTCGTAGGGCATGGCGACGCCGAGGCCGACGATCCGCAGGCGCAGCCGGGCGTCGATCGCGCTGGCGACGCGCGGCTGCGCCTCGCGCACGAAATCCAGGACGAGGCCGACGTCGGGATAGGCATAGGTCAGCCGTTCGCGCGCCCGCACCACGCCGAGGAAATCCATCAGCACGAGTTCGACCGAGCGGCGGCCGATCTTCAGGCCGAAAGTGAAAGCCCCCGATGGATTGAGCCGCATCGGGATCGAGGGCTGGCCGACCCTGCCGCGCCGCGGCTTGTCCCGCAGCACCAGTTCCTCCGCCTCGAGCGCCCGCATGATCACCGAGGCTGTCTGGGCCGAGAGGCCGGTCCGCCGGGCGATCTCGGCCTTGGCGAGCTCGCCATGCTGGCGGATGAGGCTGAGGACGGTGCGTTCGTTGTGGGCGCGCAGGCCGGACTGGTTGGACCCGCGCATGCGGCCTGATAATGCCGGTATCTCGGGCGGAACGCCTTCGGCCTGCGGGTCCATGCTTCCTCCTCGCGGGCGTTCAGGCGGTCCGGCACGGTCGATCCCGGCGGACCACGCCCCATATTCCACGACGGCTCGCAATGGCTGGATCGTTGCATCGAACCAAGCCGCCGTCAATAAATAAATCAACGTGATTTATCATCGTTGACAGCGTTTCCGGCTTGGTGTTTCGTAGGGTGGATCGGGTTGGCGAGGAGGCCGGCCCGCCGCGTTTCACGGCGCGTCAATGTCGGCCAAACGTCCGACGGTTCTGGGAGGTTCTCAACGTGACATTCCGCACGCTACTCGCATCCACCGCCATTGTCGGCCTCGCGGCCCTCGCCACGCCGGCCGCCGCGCAGGACGCCAAGACCAGCGCCTGCCTGATCACCAAGACCGACATCAACCCGTTCTTCGTCAAGATGAAGGAAGGCGCCACGGCCAAGGCCGAGGAGCTCGGCATCGAGCTGTCCAGCTATGCCGGCAAGGTCGATGGCGACCATGAAACCCAGGTTCAGGCGGTCGAGAGCTGCATCGCCGCCGGCGCCAAGGGCATTCTGATCGCCGCGTCCGACACCAAGGCAATCACCGACGTGGTCAAGCGAGCCCGCGACAACGGCGTTCTGGTGATCGCCCTCGACACGCCGCTGGAGCCGATCGACGCGGCCGACGCGACTTTCGCCACGGACAATTTCAAGGCCGGCCTGCTGATCGGCCAGTGGGCCAAGGCGACGATGGGCGACAAGGCGGCCGACGCCAAGATCGCGCTGCTCGACCTGTCGCCCTCGGCGCCCTCGGTCGACGTCCTGCGCGACCAGGGCTTCCTCAAGGGCTTCGGCATCGACGTGAAGGACGAGTCGAAGATCGGCGACGAGGATGACCCGCGCATCGTCGGCCACGACGTGACCGCCGGCAACGAGGAAGGCGGCCGCACCGCGATGGAAAGCCTGCTCCAGAAGGATTCGGGCATCAACCTCGTCTATACGATCAACGAGCCGGCCGCGGCCGGCGCCTATGAGGCACTGAAGTCCTTCGGCATGGAGGGCAATGTCCTGATCGTCTCCGTCGACGGCGGCTGCCCGGGCGTCAAGAACGTCGAGGACGGCGTCATCGGCGCCACCTCCCAGCAATATCCGCTGGACATGGCCTCCAAGGGTATCGAGGCGATCGCCCAGTATGCCAAGGACGGCACCGTGCCGCAGCCGACCGAAGGGCTCGACTTCTTCGACACCGGCGTCAACCTCGTGACCGACGCCCCGGTGGATGGCGTGGAGTCGATCAGCGTCGCGGAAGGCCTCGATCGCTGCTGGGGATGATGGACGAGCGGGCGGCCTTCAGGGCCGCCCCTTCGCCCTGCGTGCGCCTGCATCCACCTTCGCCGAGCCGGCCCGCTGCAGGGGCATGGCGGGGCCGACCGGAGTGAGACGACATGAGTGAACCGACCAGCCGGGGAGCGGATTTCGAATCCTCCCTGAAGGACAGCGACGTGACGGTCGCCGCCTTCGAGCGCCGCTCGCGCGGCCCGCTCGACGCGGCCCAGCATTTCCTTCACGGCGCACCGACCATGGTCCCGGTGATCGTGCTGCTTCTCTCGGTCGCCGTCTTCGGCGTGGTCTCCAACAATTTCTTCTCCGCCTTCAACCTGTCGCTGATCATGCAGCAGGTGGCGATCGTCGGCATTCTGGCCGCGGCCCAGAGCCTCGTCATCCTGACCGCCGGCATCGACCTGTCGGTCGCCGCGGTGATGGTGATGATCTCGGTGATCATGGGACGGCTCAGCGTCGAGGCCGGACTGCCGGTGCCGCTCGCCATCCTCTCCGGCTTCGTCGTCGGCACGCTCACCGGCCTTCTCAACGGCATCCTGGTGACCAAGGTGCGGCTGCCGCCCTTCATCACCACGCTCGGCACCTGGAATGTCTTCCTGGCGCTGAACTATTATTTCTCCAATCGCGAGACGATCCGCAGCCAGACGCTGGACGCCGAGGCACCGCTGCTGAAGCTGTTCGGCGAGCGCTTCAACATCGGCGGCGCGGTCCTGACCTGGGGCGTTGTCCTGATGGTCGTGATCTTCGTGGTGCTCTGGTTCGTCCTGAACCGCACCGCCTGGGGCCGGCATGTCTACGCCATCGGCGACGACAAGGAAGCGGCGGAACTGTCGGGCATCCGCACCGACCGGACGCTGATCTCGGTCTACATGGTCTCGGGCTTCATCTGCGCCCTGGCGGCCTGGGCCTCGATCGGCCGCGTCGGCTCGGTCAGCCCCACCTCCTTCTTCGAGGCCAATCTGGAATCCATCACCGCCGTGGTGATCGGCGGCATCTCGCTCTTCGGCGGGCGCGGCTCGATCATCGGACCGATGATCGGCGCCCTGATCGTCGGCGTCTTCAACTCCGGCCTGCGCCTCGCCGGCGTCGACGTCCTGTGGCAGCTCTTCGCCACGGGCTGGCTGATCATTCTCGCGGTCGCGATCGACCAGTGGATCAGGAAGGTCTCCGCATGAGCACGTCCCAGACCCCCGTCCTCTCGGCCCGCGGCATCGTCAAGAACTACGGCCGCGTCACCGCCCTCGATCACGCCGATTTCGATCTCTATCCCGGCGAGATCCTCGCGGTGATCGGCGACAACGGGGCCGGCAAGTCCTCGCTGATCAAGGCGATCTCCGGCGCCGTGAGCATCGACGAGGGCGAAATCCGCCTGAACGGCGAGCCGGTGCGCTTCACCTCGCCCATGCAGGCCCGCGATGCCGGCATCGAGACGGTGTACCAGAACCTCGCACTGTCGCCGGCACTGTCGATCGCCGACAACATGTTCCTCGGCCGCGAGATCCGCAAACCCGGCTTCATGGGCAAATATCTGCGGATGCTCGACCGCACGGCCATGGAGCGGATCGCCCGCGACAAGCTCTCCGAACTCGGCCTGATGACCATCCAGAACATCGGCCAGGCGGTCGAGACCCTGTCGGGCGGCCAACGCCAGGGCGTCGCGGTGGCGCGTGCCGCGGCCTTCGGCTCCAAGGTGCTGATCCTCGACGAGCCGACGGCGGCCCTCGGCGTCAAGGAATCGCGCAAGGTGCTGGAGCTGATCCAGGACGTGCGCTCACGCGGCATGCCGATCGTGCTGATCTCGCACAACATGCCGCATGTCTTCGAGGTCGCCGACCGGATCCATGTCCATCGTCTCGGCAAGCGGCTCTGCGTCATCGACCCGAAGACCGCCTCGATGAACGACGCTGTGGCGCTGATGACAGGTGCCAAGACCCCGGAATCGGACATGATCGCGGCCTGACAGCCGCAATCCTGCCGCGGGAATGCAGCCCTACAGCGCGCCGGCGATGGCCCGCGCCAGGCCGAAGGCCCGCTGTTCGATCAGGATCGGCACCTCGCAGACATAGGTCAGCGACTGCCGGCGTTCGTTGAAGATGCGCGTGTCCCACAACAGCGCCTGCCGGGCGTTCTCGATGTCGTTGTTGCTGGATGCGGGATCGCGCTGCACCCTGGCGAAGTCGGCCGACTGCGCCCGCAGCTTGGCGGCCAGCGCCTTCTGCTTGGCGCCGTAACGCTCGATCCCACCCATGACCTCGCTGCGCTCGTTGTTCAGCCGCGCCAGCATGTCGACGAACAGCGCCGTGGCGTTGGCCTCGCGCTCGGCCTCCGGCAGGTCGGCGACATGCGCCCGGACCAGCGCTTCGGCCTCCTCCAGCGGCAGGCGCCGTGCCACCACCAGGTCGATCAGCGCCCGCATCTCGGCTGTCCGCTCGACCGTGTCGGCCAAGGCGAGATCCGGTCCCGCCCAGATCTGCGCCGGGGTGATCGATTCCACCCGTCGCTGGACGCAAGGCCAGTCGGTGGTGCCCTTTTCGCCGCCGCGCGCAAAGCTCATCGGATCGGCCGGTGCGCCATCGCCGGCCGCCGGCTCGGCGTCGGTCTCCGCAGCGCTCTGATCCGGCGCTGCTACATCGGCCGGCGGGGCATTGGTGGGGGCGGGGCCCGGCACGACGAAGCCCTCCGGCACGGCGCGCGGCGATGCGCCGTCCTGCGCCTCTGCGGTGCCGACGCCGATGGCGAGGGCCAAGAGCGATACGACGGCAAAAGCAACCTGGGGGGCGGTGAGACGGACGAACATGAGAATCCTCCCTTTATCGCGGCGCGCGATGGCGGCCCGGCATCGGTGGCCGCCGGGCGCCCTATTGCTGGCGCTTGCGGCTGATCAGCCCGCGCTGTGGATCGTAGGAGATGATCGCGCCGCCGAGGAAGACGATCGTGCAGCCGACGACGATCGCCAGCGCCGGGGCGTTGAGCTGACCGTACAGCGCGAACCGCACCAGCTCGACGGCGTGGGTGAACGGGTTGAACAGGCAGATTTGGTAGAGCAGCGGGCTTGATTCCTGCACCCGCCACAGCGGGTAGAGCGCCGAGGAGGCGAAATACATCGGGAAAATCACGAAGTTCATCACCCCGGCGAAATTCTCCAGCTGCTGCACCAGCGACGACAGCAGCATGCCCAGCGAGCCAAGCATCAGGCCGCTGATGATCAGCGCCGGCAGCACGGTGAGATAGCCCGACCAGTGCGGCTGCACCTCCCAGAACCAGGCGATGGCGAAGAAGACGTAGACCTGCAGGATGCCCACGGCGACGCCGGCGCCGAGCTTGGCGACCAGCAGAAACCAGCGCGGCAGCGGCGACACCAGCAGGGTCTTCATCGTCCCGGTCTCCCGGTCGTAGACCATCGAGAGCGACGATTGCATGCCGTTGAACAGGAGGATCATGCCGACCAGCCCCGGCGTGATGTAGACCTCGTAGAGAATATAGGTCTGGTAGGGCGCGGTGATCGACACGCCGAGCACCTGCCGGAAGCCGGCGGCGAAGATGAACAGCCACAGGAGCGGGCGCACCAGGGCCGAGACGAAGCGTTCGCGCTGATGCAGGAAGCGCAGCGCCTCGCGCCCGACAATGCCGCGCAGGCAGATCGCATAGGCCACGAGCGGAAAGCCGCGGGCCGGCTCGCGGCCGGCGACGTCGGGCGTGGCGCTCATGGCATCGTCTCCGGTTCCACCTTCGGCGTCGCCAGCCCGGTGAGCCGCGAGAAGGCGTCGCGGATCGAGCCGGCGCTTTCCGCCGCCACGACGTCCGGCACCCGGCCTTCGGCCAGCACCTTGCCGTGATGCAAAACGACGACCCGGTCGCTTTCGTCGATCTCGTCGATCAGATGCGTCGCCCACAGGACGCTGACGCCCTCGTCGGCGACAAGCCGGCGGACCTCGGCGACGATTTCGGCGCGCGAGCGGATGTCGAGCCCGACCGTCGGCTCGTCGAGCAGGATCAGGCGGGGCCGGTGCATGAAGGCGCGCACGATCTCGACGCGGCGCAGCTGTCCGCCGGACAGGCTGCGGGCCTTGTCGCCGAGCCGGTCGATCAGCTCCGAGCCCTGCAGGATCTCGGCGATGCGCTGCCGGGCGGCGGCGCGGGACATGCCGTGCAGCGCGGCGTGATAGGTCAGGTTCTGGCCGATCGACAGTTCCAGATCGAGGGTGCGGGCCTGGAACACCACACCGAGCCGCCGCAGCGCCTCGCCCGGATGGCGGTCGAGCGGCCAGCCGAGAATGTCGATCCGGCCCTCGCGCACGTTGAACAGGCGCGTCACCAGCGAGAACAGCGTCGACTTGCCGGCGCCATTGGGGCCAAGCAAGGCGGTGAAGGAGCCCTGCGGCACGGTGAAGGACACGTGGTCGAGCGCCTTGCGGGCGCCATAGGCATGGCTGACATGGGCGACGGAAAGGGCAGCGACCCCTGGCTCATGCGGCTCTTTGGCTGAAACCATCGTCATCCGTTGCAATCTGTGCGCCCGCCCGACCTTACCGTGACGGCCTGGAGAAAACACCCGCCAAAACACCGGCAACCCGCCCGCCGGTCCGGCGGGGCGGGCTGCCCGTGGTCGTTTGGAAAGGTGCGGATCAGGGAACGACCGTGATCGTGCCCTTCATGCCTTCCTTCTCGTCCAGCCCCTCGACATACCAGTCGTAGCGGCCCGGACGGATGGTCTGGAACTGCACGGTGATCGGGCCCTTGGCGTCGAATTCCAGCCAGGCCGGCGCGCCGTTCATGTGAATCTCGCGATCTTCGATGACGATCTGGTTGTTCCAGACGCTCCGGAAGAAGGCCGGGGCATGGAACTTGTACTCGACGCCGCCATCCGAGACGATGTCCCAGCGATAGGGTTGACCGGCGCGCAGGACGAAATCCTTGGCGCTGACCGCATAGGGATCGTCACTGGAACCGATCGTCAGGGGCGTGATGATCTGCGAGGAGAGCGACAGCGGCGGCAGGCCGATCTGGTCGCCGTTGAGGGCGCTGGCCGGCATCATTTCCGAGCCCGGCATCATCTCCAGTTCACTGGCCGGCGGCACCATGGCGCCGCCATGGGCGTCGTCATCGTCATCGTCATCATCATCATCATCGGCGGTGACGGACGCGTTGCCACTGTCCTGCGCGGCGGCGACGGTCGCCGGCGCAAAGGCCAGGAAGGCCGCCATCAGCGATAGCCAGACTGGTTTCATTCTCTCTCTCCCAGAACACGGCTGCCGGACGCAGCCCTTCAGATCCTCCCCGCGACGTGCGGCCGGCTATTCGTCCCCCGCCACGGCCACGCCCCAGGGCTCGCGTCCCACCTGCACCGACTTGATGACCTTGTCGGCCGCCACGTCGATGATCGAGATGTCGTTGGAAATGCCATTGGTGGTGAACAGATGCGTCTGGTCCGGCGAGAAGGCGAGCTGCCACACCCGCTGTCCGACCAGCAGATAGTCCAGCACCTCGTAGGTGTTGCCGTCGATCACCGCGACCCGGTTGGCGGGGCCGAGCGCCACATAGGCCTTGGACCCATCATTGGTGATCCGCACGCCCACCGGCTGGATTGCCTCGGGACGGATCCCGGGAATCTCGAAGGTGATCTTCTTCTTGATCTCCTTGGTGTCGGCGTCGATCACGCTGACCGTGCCGCCGATCTCGGAGCTCACCCAGACCTCCGAGCCGTCGGCCTTGTACTGGGCGAAGCGCGGCCGCGAATCCACCAGGACATTGGCGACGATCCGGTGGCTCTCGCGATCGATGAAATGCGCCATGTTGGTGGTTTCGGAGGTGTTCACGATGATCGCGCCGTCGGGCGAGATCCCCATGCCTTCCGGCTCGACGCCGACCGGAATCTCGGCCAGCCTTGCGCCGGTTTCGAGATCGATGACGGTGACGAGATTGTCGTCCTCATTGGCCGCATAGAGCCGGTCGCCGGTCGCCGAAACGACCAGGAGCTCCGGGTCGGGGCCCGACGGCAGGGTGCGGATGAATTCGTAGGTCTCGGTGTCGTAGACCTGGATCGTGTCGCTGTCGCTGGCGCAGACATAGAGATGCTTGCCGTCGGGGCTGACGGCGATGCCGCGCGGCCGCTGGCCGACCTCGAAGGTGTCGACGACGGCGAAATCGGCCGAGTCGAGCACCGTGATGTCGTTGCCCTTCTCGTTCGACACGAAGATCTTGTAGGCAAAGGCGGGGCTCGCCGACAGAGCGAGCGTGGCGGCGAGCGCCGTCAGGGTCAGTCGTCTCATCTTTCCTCCCGGCGGGGCAGGCCCCGTCTGCGTCTGTCTCGGCGGCCCTCAGGGGCGGCCGACCATACGCCATGCCGACCCGTCCCCGCGAGCCGTGTTTTTCCCGTCGCCCGCCGGTCCGTGGCGCGCCTGCCGTGCCCGTCTGACCGGGCCGTCGCAACCGGCGATGGACGGATGACCCGCGGATCGGCCTCCGTTCCGGGACCGCGGGAAAACTGGACCCGGTCGCCCCGGCCCCGCTGCCTTTGGGAGGGGCAGGAAGCCGGGAGACGACCGTTGCAGTGACGCTAGCCCGGCATCCTTACGGTCGGCAACGGGACAAGTTCCCGTCTTGGCCGACAGGGCGGGAGCAGCGTTTGGAAATTCCTCAAAGGGGCAACCAGGCCGCCACGGTCGATGCCGTATCAGCGAGCGCGAAGGCCGGCGATGCCGCTGGACCGTCGCGCCGCAACGAGCTGCCGATACCCGGATCAAGGCACCGGCCCTCCCTTTTCATGGAGGGGACGCTGGCCGTCACGTCTCGGGCGGCGCGCATTTCTCGATCACGAAGAGGCTGCGTTCGCCATTGCGTTCGCTTTGCGCCAGTCTGTGGCCCATCTCGCTGACCAGATTGGGAATGTCGATGACCGCCAGCGGATCGGTGCAGTGGACCTCCAGCCGTTCCCCGGGGGCGATGCCGCCGAGCGCCTTCCGGGTCTTCAGGGCTGGGAGCGGGCATTTCAACCCGGATAGATCGAGGATGGTGGTCATGGCGGCGACGATGTCCGAGCGCCGGTTCGCCGTCAATCCGGGCGACGCCTCCACCCATCGGGTTGCCGGTCCTTGAGACTTGGGGAAACCCGGCTTCACGCCGAGCCAAAATCGTCTTATACTTTGCTTCTGTCGGTCGGCCCTAGCAGAGAATGCGATTATTGGCCCGCCGCTCCGCATATTCCGCATGGGAATGCGTCAGACTGATTGGAGATCGTTCGAGCGCAGACAGTGGTGCCATCCCGCGTCACCGCATGTTTGCTTGCAGGAGGATGGTCGCGTGACGATGAGCTTCACCAATGCGACGCCTCTTCTGGGCGATCCCGCGGCCCTGCGGCGACAGGCTCGCGAGACCGGTTATCTGTTCCTGCGCAATGTGGTTGATGCCGATCTCGTTCGTGACCTTCGCCGCGGCATTTTTGGCATTCTCGCCGACTTTGGCTGCCTCGACGCGCGCGCTCAGCCCGACGACGGAATCATCGCCGCCGAATGGCTGTCGAACCGCGAGGATTTCTATGGATCAGGCGTGCCCGAACGCGTTTATACGCGCATCCAGCAGCTGGAGGCGCTGCACCGTTTCCCACACCAGCCGAGACTGGTCGCATTGCAGGACGCATTGCTTGGCGAACCGGCAATCGTCCACCCTGGTCTGATCGGCCGGATCATCCTGCCAGACGGCTTTGCGACCCCGCCCCATCAGGATTTCGTTCATACCGGTGGCTCGCCGCGCACCTGGACATGCTGGGTGCCGCTCGGCGATGTCGATCGGCAGCTCGGGTCCCTCTCCATTTTTGCCGGGTCGCACCGGAACGGGCTCTATCCGACCAAGCCGAAGAGCCATGGCGGCATGGAGGCGATCGTCCCGGAAACCGCGGAAGATTGGGCTGAGGGCGATTTTGCGATCGGCGACCTTCTGGTGTTCAGCGGTCTGACCGTACACCGGGCGCTGCCCAATCACAGCGGGAACCGGGTGCGCCTGTCTGTCGACTTCCGGTTCCAGCCGCAGAGCGAACCGATCGCGGAGAACTGTCTCAGGCCGCACGGCAACAATCAGCAATGGGACGGGGTCTATGCCGGGTGGCAGCAGACCGACCTGCAATATTACTGGCAGAAGCACGACGCAGGTGCCCTTGGCAGGGAGGCGGTGCCAGCCGGCTAGCCGCCGAACGGGATGCCGCAACCGGCTTCTGCGGCGCGGACCAGCGTGTTCGGGGCCGGGACGGTGTCCGGCAGGATCAGGGAAGGCAGCCACGGACATGACCGCACGGCCGCTGCTTCATGGATGGACTGCGCAGGCGGCATATGAGCGCCGCGACGTGGGCTGGCCCGCTTTCGCAACGGCCGATGGCGTCGAGATTTACGACGAGGACGGCATCGCCTATCTCGATGCGCGCAGCCTGATGTGCAACGTCTCCTTCGGCCACGGCGCCCGGGAGGTCCTCCAAGCCGCGATCGAACAGATGCAACAGCTTGCCTGCGGTCCCACCCTGGACGGGCAGAGCAATGCGGCCGCGGACCGGTTTGCGGCAGACCTGCTCGACGCCGTGCCGATGCCGTTCAGCCATGTCTACCTGTCGTTGTCGGGCACGGCGGCCTGCGAGGCGGCGATCGTCCTCGCGCGCCTCCATCATCGTTTGCAGGGCCGGCCGGACAAGCGCCACATCCTGAGCCTGACCAGCGGGTTTCACGGTCAGTCGATCGGCATGTCCGGGATTTCCGGCTATTCGCCCCTCTGGGAGGTGATGGACAGACCTGACATTGGCGGCGTGCGGGTTCCGGGGCCCCATTGCTATCGCTGCCCATGGGACCGGCGTCCAGAGACCTGCTGCCTCGAATGCGCGGAAGCGGTCGTGGCCCGGATCCGTGAGCTTGGGGGCGAGACTATTGCCGCAATGATGATCGAGCCGGTTCAGGGCGCGGTGGTGCAAGCGCCGCCACCCGGTTATTTCGCCCGGCTCCGGCAGGTCTTGCGGGACAATGACATCCTGCTGATCGCCGACGAGGCGATCACCGGTTTCGGCCGGGTGGGCGCACCTTTCGCCAGCCAGCTCTACGACCTCCAGCCCGATATTCTGTGTCTCGCCAAGGCGATGACCAACGGCGTCCTGCCCATAGCCGCGACCCTTGCGAGCGAGACGGTCATGGCGCCGATTCTGTCCGCAGATCAGGTCCTGCCGTTCGGCTCGACCCAGGATGGCAATCCGGTCTGTGCGGCAGCCGGCTCTGCGACGCTCGCCCTGTTCCGGAAGCAGGACTGGGCAGAACGGGCCCGGCGCATGGGAAGCTATCTCGCGGAGCGCCTGCGGTCAGAGCTGGCGCCCTGCATGATCTTCGGCGAATTGCGTCAGGTTGGGCTCATGCTGGCCATCGAACTGGTGGAAGACCGCACGACGCGCCGACCGCTCGGACAGGCGACAAGGCTGCACCGTGCCTTGAAAGCGCAGAAGCTGCTGGTCAACGTCGTCGGCGGCACGCTGATCGTGGCCCCGCCGCTGATCCTCGAGGAGATCGAGGCGGATGAGATCGTCCGCCGCCTGGTCGCGGTGGTGCGTGCCCTCGACTTGCCCGTCGCCGAGATGGCGGGCGGTGGCCAGACGGTCGAGGCGTAAGGGGCCGCGATCCCAGCGAATGGAAAGGGCTGTGCAATGACATGCGCATTCTTTGTCGTCACCGACAAATGCCATTTGAGTTGTGATTTCTGTTTCTACAAGGTGGGGTTGAATTTTGACAAGTCGCACCGGATCCGTCCTGCCGAAATGGCATCGGTCATTCCGCATCTGAAGGCTGCCGGCATTGAGGAGGTCATCCTGACCGGCGGCGATCCGATGCTGCGCAAGGACCTGTCTGATATCATTGCGCTGTTCGCCGAGGCGCATTTCGAGGTTGGCATTCTCACAGCTGGCGACCTCCTCGACCGCAGCCGGCTCGTCGAACTGCGGCTTGCTGGGTTGGCGCTTCTGTGTCTGCCCGTCGACGGTCCCTTCAGCCGACCGGATCTGCAACGGCCAGGCCAGCTTGGCCATGCTCGCAGCTGTGAGATCGCCCGCCTTGTCGGCCTGCATACCAGCGTTTCGATCGTCATCACGACGAACAATCACCGGTTCGTGGGCGAGATCTACGATGATGTCCGGACCGTCATCAGGCCGGACAACATCGTCTTCTCGCCGGTCAGTATCGGTCCCGAAGCATGGGAGAACCAGGACCTCAGCCTGCAAACCTTGTCGCCAAGGCAGAAGCAGGCCCTGGTCAACGATCTGCGGCACTGGGCCGAAGCCTACGATTATCGTGCCTATCTCGACATCATTCGCGCCAGCCTATTCGATCCCGACCTCGACTATTGGCCTCACTGCACGATGAAGAACAATCTCGTCATCGAGAGCGACGGGCGGGTGCATACATGCTTTTCCAAGCGGACTCCCGTCGTCGGTTCGCTCGACGATCCCGACCTGGCCGGAACCGTTCGTGCCTTCCGACGGACGTTCCGGTGCGAGTGCTCGACGGATCAATGCGTGACGCAGTTCCAGAAGAAGGATGCGGCGTACAGGCAGGTGGCGGAGCCCCGGATTGCCTCGATACCCGGCGCTGTCGTCACGCCTGTCGGTGCCGGTTGATCTGGTTCACCAGAGTAGCTTCCAGCACGTCCTCATAGGCAAAGCGCAGGGACAGCGGATCCTTGAACTCGATAAAGTTCGGCCGGACCAGCCCGTGCGGGGTCACCACGTAGATCTTGTGGTGCATGCGGTAGAAGCCGCCGAGAACCGCATAGTCCCAGCCCTTGAGCCCGTTCATGATGCCGAACAGCGCTGAACCGGTGATATAGGAGAAGAAATTGGCGAGGGGGCAATCGCCCCGCCGCACATTGGGCGGGTTCTCCGTGAAGTCGACCGTCCAGACATGGTTGTGGTCGGCAAACGCGACCTCAAGCCGATAGATCATCCGCCAGTGACGGCAGGCGGCGAAGGCGGCGCTGTGCTCGCGCAGGAAGACAGGCAGATCGCGCTCGATTTCAGCCGTGACCGCCGCCTCGACCGCGTCGGCGTCGTAGCCGTCCGGATTGGTATCGACGAAATGCGCGTCGAGACGCACCGGTTCGAACCGCAATGGCGAATCGTCTGTGCCAGTCCGGCGGATGTAGGTCGCCTGTTCAGGGAGCGGCGTGGTGTGCCCGTTGTCCAGAAGCAGGCCGTCGCCGGGATCGAGTACGAAGACGTGGTCTTCGAGCGCCGTGCAGGCCTCCACCACGTCGTGGCAGAACCGTTCGCGGGTGACCGGGAACACCACCCGGTTCAGCCAGGAGGCTTCACCGCAATAGCGGAAGCCGTTGGCCCCGGGAGCCAGTGCGCCTGGTGCCAGCATGCCGATGCCCGTGAGAAGATCGCCATAGGCCGCGAACGGGAATTCCAAGCTTTGATGGACCTGATAGTTGAACTCCAGCATTGGCTGCCACATCGCCAGCATCAGGTCGATCCGGCCATAACGGGCCAGCAGGCTCTCGATGGTCTTGGCATTGATGACGCTGTCGACCTGGTTCCAGAGCACACCAGAACTGTCCGAGAACACGAGGCCGAACTCCTGTACGAAGGCGTCCGAGCCGGTGGTGAGCAATCGCGTTCCACCGAGCGTGACTTCCCGGAAATCCGCCAGAGGCTGGATATGCGTGTAGCCAAGCTGCTCCAGGCAGCCCTGCATCAGGGCGTCTTCGGGGATGAAGACAGGCACGTCCTTCGGCAGCTTGGCCAGTGTCTCGATGTCGAAATGATCGAAATGCCGGTGCGAGATGATCATCGCATCGTATTCGGGGATCCGGTCGATCAGGACCTCTCGTCGCGGATAGATTTCCTCGATGCCCTCGCCATGCGGATCCACGAAGACCGGATCGACCAGGAACCGGCAGTCTTGGGTCTCGATGAGCAGCGATGCATGTCCGATCAGTTGTATTTTCATCATGGCCTCCCGGGACAGGCGGTGCCAGGGGCGTGCTGGCTGTCGAGGCAATGTATTCGTTGTTGCAGTCTTGGAATTACACTTATTTTCACGTGTCCGGCCAAGTTGACATCCAGGTGCATCTACGTCAAGTTGAAGTGCTTTCGGAATATCCGCGTGTTTTCCGGGGAGGCTTCCCGATGCAGCAGGCACCGATCGTCGACGACGTGCATGGGCCGGTTCCAGCGGGCTCGGCAGGTGACCTCCATGTCACTCAATATCTCTATGCCTATCCGCTTCGGGCCGATCAAACGCTGCTCTTCAACACGCTCACGGGCGCCGTCGATGCGGTCGAAAGCGGGCTGGCGGATCGTCTGCGACCACGGGCCGCCTGTCCGCCGTCGCTGTTTTCAGCCGAGGAGCGAGGGTTCCTTCTGGAGCGTGGCTATCTCGTCAGCGGCGATCGGCAGCAGCAGGACGTCGCCGCATGGTTCGACGCCTTCAAGCAACGCCTGCGCAGCTTCCATTTCATCGTCTGCCCGACCCTGACCTGCAATTTGCGCTGCCACTACTGCTACGAGCCGCTGGATAACCGGCAATCCCGCACGACGATGACGCCGGCACATATCGTATCGCTGCTCCGCGCCATGGACCGGTTGATCGAGGAGCGCGGCGCCGAGACGGTCCATCTCGAATTCTTCGGTGGGGAGCCGTTCCTGCGCTCCCATCGGCCGGTCGTCGAAGCCATGATGCAGGCAGCGGACGAACGCGGCTGGTCCCTGTCGGGTATCTCCAACGGCACCCAGCTCGACGCCTATGTGCCCGCCTTCGCGCGCCATGCCGGTGCGATCAGCCAGCTGCAGATCACGCTTGACGGCCCGCGGGCCATCCATGACACGATCCGGGTCAATGCGCGGGGGGCCGGCAGCTACGATGCGATCTGCCGCAACGTATCGGCCATGCTGGATCTCGACATTCCTATGGTCCTGCGCGTGAATGTCGGCGCCGATACCACCGTCGAGCTGCCGCAGCTCTTTGCCGCGTTCGACGCGATGGGCTGGACGAGCTACGGGCATTTCCATTGTCAGTTAGCGCCGATCAACGATCATGGGTGCACCGGCTGCGTCAGCGGCTATCAGCCGGAATTCACGCTGCTGCATCAGCTGCACGCGGTCTTCGACGATTGGGAAGACACGCGCGAACGCTACCACGTGACCCTGGGCTACGACATGGAGCGCCGCACCAGTCTGCTGCGGACGGCGCTCTACGGCCGGCAGTCGTCGTTGCTGCGTCGCCACGACCTGTCCGGCTGCAGCGCATCGAACCAGCATTACGTTGTGTTCGGCGCCGATGGGCTGCTTTATGCCTGCCCGGAGACCGTCGGGTTGAGCGAGACGGCGATCGGCCGCTTCCATCCCGATTACGCTCTCGACCGGCAGACCTGGTCGCGCTGGGACGTCAACATCGCCAACACCGGCAAATGCATCGATTGCAACATCGCACCGGTGTGCGGCGGTGCCTGCCCATGGCATGGCTTCAACGCCAGCAGTTTCGACGCCTATGAACCGCACTGCAATTACGCGTCCCAGACGATCGCGACCTATCTCGACGTCAATCGGGCGCGAATTCTGGAGCTGGTCGATTGATGATGGTGATCCCTTGCTCGGAAGCGTGATGATCTGACGTCGCATCGTCCGAGCAGATGCGGCGCATGGAGGCAAAGATGAAGTCCCTGAACAGCACCGCCAAGCTTTGGACGTCCCTGTCGGCGGAAGATGTCGACACCAGTGACTATCAGGCAGCCTGTTGCCTGAATGCGCGGATCAACGCACCGGCCGACCGGGTGCGCAATCCGGAGATCGTGATCGATACCCAGACCGTCTCGGTCGACTTCCTGAAGAAAGTGCTGGAGCGCGCCGAGCGCGGACAACTGCAGCCGGGCAAGTTCGAGGATATCCAGGAAAAGAAATAGTCCGCTTGGTGGAGGTCACCCCTGCGGCCTCCACCGCACGGGCGAGGCCCGCCGCGGCCGGTCGATCTGTGCAACAGGCCACGGCAATGGAGTATAGCTGGCGATGATCGTAACGCGCTACGTGTTTCCCTACCGGATCACCGACGGACGATATCTCCTGATCAACTCGCTGACCGGTGCCGTTGATCTCGTCGACCGCACGGTCATCAAGGCGTTCTCCGACATCCGCCATGGCGCGGAACCTGGCCTACCCGAGGACGCGATCGCCTCGCTTCATAGTCGCGGCTATCTCTATCAATCGCGCGCCGAAGAGGACGCGCTGGTCGACCGGGCTGCCCGGCTGAACGAGCAGTTCCGCGCCGATAGTCAGGCGCTGTGTTTCGTCCTCTGCCCCACGGTTTCCTGCAACCTTCGCTGCCCCTATTGCTTCGAGCCTCACGCGATGCACGCGACGCGCAACCTGATGAGCTTCGAACAGATCGACCTGGCCTTCGCCGCCCTGGATGCGATCCGCGCGAGGCGGCCGGATATCCCGAAGGCGACGATCAATCTGTTCGGCGGCGAACCGCTCCAGCCCTTCACCAGACCGGCCGTCGCCCGGATCGTAGAGCGGGCTGCGGCACGCGATCTGCCGATCTCGATCACCTCGAACGGTTCCTATACCGACCTGTTCCTGTCGATCCTCGCCCCATATCGCGATCGCATCATGTTCGACATCAGCATCGATGGCTTGAAGGACATTCACGATGCGCGCCGGTTTGATGCTCAAGGGCAGGGGAGCTTCGAGCGCATCACCGACAATGTTTCGCAGCTGCTTGCCGCCGGTTTTCTCGTCGCCATTCGCATGAACCTGGACGCGGCGAATATCGACACTGTCCCGCAGTTCCTCGAGTTCGTCCGCGAGCAGGGATGGAACCGACACGACAATTTCCAGCTCAATGTCTCACCGGTCACCAATTATACCGGAAATGGCGGCGACGGCATTCTGGCGCCGGCGGACGTCGAATTGCGGCTGCGGGAGAGCCTTCCGCGGGATCTGGTTGCGCAGGTGCCGGTTGCTCTCAACGGCGACATATCCCGCCTCACCCTGCCTCTCGGCGACATCGTCGGAAATACGATGACGCCCGGAGAGTTCATGCCGAGCATCTATTACTGCGAAGCCTCAGGAGCCCTGTTCTACTGCATGGGACCGGACGGCCTCGTCTATCCGTGCAACCAGATCATTGGCAGTGCGGAATGGGCGATCGGCCACTACGATCCCGAACTGGTCATCGACGCCGGCAAGGCCGCGCTGTGGCAAGGACGCAAAGTCACCGAGATGCCGAAATGCAGGGAATGCAGCATCGCCTTCATGTGCGCAGGGGGATGCCCGGTGATGGCCAAGCGGGAGACCGGATCGCCAACCGATTCCTACTGCGGCACCTCGAAGGCCGAACTGGCCGCCTATATCGACGCGGTCACACCGCAGATCCTGCAGCAATCCTCGACCATACGGGGATGAGGCCATGGCGGAACTGCCGGTTCAACTGATCCGTCCGCCCTACAAGACGGATTCCATCTGTCCCCCGATCAATCTGATGGCGCTGGCCGGCCATGTCGAGCAATGGCACCCGGTGACCATTACCGATTTCGTCCCGCCGTATATCCGCGATGAGATGACCCTCGACGGCAGCGGCATTCGCCAGGCGGCCGAAAGGGTCCTCTCGCTCGCCACCCCCGTTCTGGGCTTCACGTCCATGTGCAGCTCCTATGCGGCGACGCTGCGCATCGCACAGGAATGCAAGCGTCTCGATCCGTCCCGCAGCATCGTGCTCGGCGGTCCCCACGCCAGCTTCGTCGCGGGCGAGACGCTGGCAGCGTTCGATTTTGTCGATGCGGTCATCGTCGGGGAGGGCGAAATGCCGCTCGTCGCATGTCTCGATGCCCTGGCTGGGGGACGGTCCCTCGCCGGCATTCCAGGTCTGGTATGCCGGCATGCTGACGAGATCGTTGCTGCGCCGCCGGAGGCGGTCCTCGACGATCTCGACCTTCTGCCCATGCCAGCCTTCCATCTGATCCCGGACCCCGATCGCTACTTCGGAACCGACGTGGAACGCTTCATCGAGATCGAGGTAGGGCGCGGTTGCCCCTTCGCCTGCACCTTCTGCAGCACTTCTCTGTTCTTCTCGCGCAAGTACCGGATGAAGTCGCCCCAACGGGTCGCAGCCGAAATGCGTTGGCTGCGTGAGAACTGGAATGTGGCGTCCTTCGGACTGATCCACGACAATCTGACCTCCAACAAGAAGAAGGTACGCAGGTTCTGCGACCATCTGCAGGAGACTGGCGAGAGATTTCGCTGGCACTGCTCCTCGCGCACAGACACGATCGACCGGCCGCTGATGGAAGCCATGCGCGACGCCGGCTGCCGCTCCATCTTTTTTGGAGTCGAGACCGGCAGCGCCGAGATGCAGCAGCAGATGGGCAAGCGGCTGAAGCTGGATCGCACCCGGCAGACGCTGGCCGATCTGACGAATGTCGGGATCGACGCCACAGTATCCTTCATCATCGGCTTCCCGGAAGAGACGATCGCGATGCTGGAGGAAACGCTGCAAATGGCGTTGGATCTTCGGCTGCAGGGCATTCGGGATGTCCAGTTGCATCCGCTGTCGGCCCTACCGGGCACCCAGGTCCTGGAAGCGCACGAGGACCGGCTCGTCTTCTACCGGCATCTCCTGTCGTTTCAGGACATCACGTCGGTGATCGACATCACCGATACCGAGGCCGCATGGATTGCCGCGCACCGGCGGATCTTCAGCAATTTCTACGCCGTTCCACCGCTGCACTACCCGCTCGATCTCGTGCATCGGGTTCGCGGTACGTACTTCTATCTCGTGCATTTCCGGCCGTTGACGCTTGAGTGCCTGCGCCGCACGATGGGCTGGACGCATGTCGGCATTGTCGAGCGTCTGTGCGAGATCCTGCCGGCCGAGTTCGCTGCATGGCAACCGGACGTGCTTCTCGACGCGCTCGACCGCGTTATCGCGGGGCTTGGCTACGCGCGGCGATTGGTCGAGGACGTGCGGGCCTATGAAGCGATGATCGACAGCCTCTCCCATTACAGCGACGGCGCGAATGGATGGCTGCACTACAAGGGCACCGGACCCGTGCCATGCGAACCGGGCCCCCGTCTGCGGCCCGCGCGGGTGGCTATGCTGCGCTACGACGTTTCCGCGGCGATCGCCGCCTTGCGCGATGACGGCTTCAACTTGCCGCCCGAACGATGCAACAGCCTCGCTGCGGTTTTCGAAGAGGATGATTGGCGCATCCGCACCATGGAGGTGGACGACATCACCAGGCGCATCATCGACGGTGTGGCCCAGGGGAGCAGTTTGACCGCAGCTCTTTGCGAGGTGTCCACATCCTTGGGCGAAATCATGCCCGAGAAAGGAGACTGGACCCAAGATCTCCTGTCTCACCTCGATGCTGCCGGACTGCTTCTCGACGACGTCCGGCCGGCCTAGCAGTGTGGCTGGTCCTGGCTGATAATGGGAACCGAGAGATGGCTTCAGGCGCTTGATGTCGCCGTCCTGGCATTGCTTCTTCTGCCGCTGCTGCAACTGTGCCGGGCAGGTTACGACGGCCGGCTGTGGTGGAGGGTGTCAACCACCGATCTGCTGCCAGTTGCTTCGCCGCTCACCGTCAGCGTTCCGATATCGGCTTGGTATGCTGCTTTCTTCGCCGTGTCCGGCTATGCGGCCGTCGCTGCTTTGGCGAATGGACATATCGTCCATCTGGCGCTGATCATTGTTGCGGTGGAAGCAGGCTATGGCATCTGGCGACGCGGCCGCAAGCCGGCACCGTTGGGAGCGTCGGCGCCGACAGCGGTGATTGCCTTCGCTTTGGGGCAGAACGCCCTGAGCGAGGAATTGCTGTTTCGCGGCGTCCCCCTGCTCTTTGCCTGGATCGGCGGATTCGAGGACGAGCCGATCTGGCAGTATATCTTCGTCGTCGCCAGTGCTTCAGCCTTCGGAGTTTATCATTGCCGCACAAGCGGCCGGGCGCGGCTCTACGACACCACCCTGTACGGGGCCGTGCTCGCCTGGGTGGCCGTGTGGAGCGGCGTCGCGAGCGCGATCCTGCTGCATCTCACCCACAATGCCCTGGCCGTTCCCCTGAACCAGACTGCCGCCACGATGCCGGCATGGCTGCGACAGCGAAGGATCTGGCTCGTCGCCGTGTTTCTTCTGGCTGGGGCACGGCTCGGCTGGAGCCTGGGTCTGTCGGCACGCTGAGGCGACGAGAAAGTGTCGCGATCAGCGAATGGCAGAACTGCCGAACTCGCCGGTGCCACGCAAAGACGATAGGATGACGCTTGGGAATGGCCGCGGCAGCGCGTGTCGGGAGGCACAGATGGCGGACGCAGAACGGACCGACGGTACTCGCGAGGACTACAGTCCCGGCTATGGCGTGGAACTGGTGGCATCCTATGGAACGCGCAGCATCGGGATCCAGGCGGCGTTCTTCGTCCGTCATCTTCGACCGGACATGCGGATCCTCGACTGCGGCTGCGGGCCGGGTTCGATCACCCGCGGTCTGGCGAAATTTGCCTGCCAAGGCCACGTCACCGGGGTCGATGTCAGCCCTGAACAGCTGCAATTGGCTCACGAAGCCGCTTCAAAGCGAGGCTTGGTCAACATCGGTTTCGAAGCCGCCAGCATCTACGAGCTGCCGTTTGCCGACGACGCCTTCGATGCGGTCCTTGCGCATGCTGTGTTCCAGCATCTCGGCGACCCGGAGGCAGCGCTGAAGGAGATGCACCGTGTCGTGAAACCGGGCGGTGTCGTGGGGTTGCGGGACGACGATGTGGGATCGCTGATCCTGGCGCCGGACCTGCCCGGAATGGATCGGGTCCTCGCCGTCATCCACGGCATCGTCTGTCTCAGCGGGGGCAATCCGATGGTCGGGCGGCATTTCCGCAAACTTCTGCGTCGCACCGGGTTCCGCGATATCGTCGTATCGACGACCACCGAATGCGACGAGACCGCGGAGGCGACCCGTGAACGCGGCGATCTGGCCGCTGCACTCCTGGAACATATGCGCGCAAAGGCCATCGAGAACGGCCTCTCCTCGGCCGAGGAAATGCCGAGGCTGATCGAGGCGGTCCGTGCATGGGGGCGCCATCCCGATGCGTTCGATGCGATTATCTGGTGCGAGGCGGTGGCCCGCAAGGCCTAGAGAGCGTCCCCATAAACGGGTTCAGCGAGGTGGCGTAATCTGATTCAATCTCCTGGAAGGGAGATTGCCATGCGTCGCCATGAACTGTCGGATCAGGAATGGGCTGTCATCGAGCC
>Ga0189290_100121_pt1 | contig 61103 bp, 60 predicted proteins | sample UW140minimetaG_FD_130318 | JGI IMG/M metagenome (GOLD analysis project Ga0189290, IMG submission 130318) | Marine microbial communities from the Costa Rica Dome - UW140 mini metaG | ecosystem: Environmental > Aquatic > Marine > Oceanic > Photic zone | place: Costa Rica: the Eastern Pacific...
GCCGGGACGCATCAACGGCGCGCTGATCTCGCTGCTGACCGTGATGAAGGGCCTGCCGCTCAGCTATTCCAAGGACATGCAGGAAGACAAGGAACAGGTCTTCGACGCGATCGATTCGCTGGCTCTGGCGCTGGCGGCGGCCACCGGCATGGTGCGCGACATGACGATCCAGACCGAGGCGATGCGCAAGGCCGCCGGCCACGGCTTCTCCACCGCGACGGACCTGGCGGACTGGCTGGTGCGCGAACTCGGCATGCCGTTCCGCGAGGCCCATCACGTCACCGGCCGGGCCGTGGCGCTCGCCGAGGCGCGGGGCGTCGGGCTGGAGGAACTGCCGCTGGACAGCCTGCGGGAGCTGGACGGGCGGATCGGCGAGGCGGTGTTCTCGGTGCTCGGCGTCGACGCATCGGTCAACAGCCGCATCAGCTTCGGCGGCACTGCGCCGGCCAATGTGCGGGCCCAGGTCGCCTATTGGCGCGAGCGGATGGCGACCGACGCGCAATGACATCGCGGCGGTGGTGATTTTCCGGCGGGGAGTCGCTATGACCGCAGACGGGGAAGCTGACGCCGGGACGCGGCGAGGGGTGACGACATGACCATTCGATCGAGCCGGACCTATCTGCCGCTGCTGCTCGTTGCCGCTGCGGCGACGCTGGCGGGCTGCGGCATCAAGAACGATCCCGTCGCGCCGTCCCGGCAGGCGGCACCGGCGACGGGCGCTGCCGTGGCCGGCGACACCACCCTGGGCCGCGACATCGGCACCGCCGGCTCGGCGTCGACAGCCGTGCGCATCTCGCGCATCCAGGACAACAATTCCATTGCCCCGGCCGAGGTGAGCCGCAATGCCGGCGCCCCGCGCAGCCGCTTCATTCTCGATCCGCTGCTGAACTAGCGGCTCCCGCCCCCCATTTCGAGCGCCGTCAGAACCGACATGAACCATTTCGAAATCCGCGACGGCGTCCTCCATGCCGAGGACGTCTCCGTCGAGACCATCGCCCATGAGCTGGGTACGCCGTTCTACTGCTATTCGACCGCGACGCTGACACGCCACTACACCGTGTTCGCCAACGCCTTCGCGGATATCGACGCGCTGGTCTGCTACGCCATGAAGGCGAATTCCAATCAGGCGGTGCTGAAGACGCTGGCGCAGCTCGGCGCCGGCGCGGACGTGGTCTCGGGCGGCGAACTGGTGCGGGCGCTGCGGGCCGGCATTCCTGCGGATCGGATCATGTTCTCGGGCGTCGGCAAGACGGTGCCGGAGATCGATCTGGCGCTCGCCGCCGGCATCTTCTGCTTCAACATCGAATCGGAGCCGGAACTGGACGTGGTGTCGGCGCGGGCCGCGGCGGCGGGCAAGACGGCCCATGTCTCCTTCCGCATCAACCCCGATGTCGACGCGCGCACCCACGCCAAGATCTCCACCGGAAAGAAGTCCGACAAGTTCGGCATCGCCTATGAGCGGGCCGAGACGGTCTATGACCGGGCGCGGGCGCTGCCGGGTATCGCGGTGTCGGGCATCGACATGCATATCGGCAGTCAGATCGTCGAGCTCGAGCCCTTCGACCAGGCCTTCGGGCGCCTGGCCAGCCTGGTCGGACGCCTGCGCGGGGCCGGTCACGACATCGCCCATGTGGATCTCGGCGGCGGTCTCGGCGTGCCCTACAGCCGCACCAACACGCCGCCGCCCGAGCCGCCGGCCTATGCCGAGATCGTCAAGCGCCATGTCCGCGATCTCGACTGCAAGGTGGTGTTCGAGCCGGGCCGGATGATTGCCGCCAATGCCGGCATCCTCGTCACGCGGGTCCTGTATGTGAAGCAGGCCGAGGGCAAGACCTTCGTCATCGTCGACGCCGGGATGAACGATCTGATCCGCCCGACCCTTTACGAAGCCTGGCACGACATCCATCCCGTGATCGACGACCCCGACGCGCCGCGGCTCGTTGCCGACGTGGTGGGCCCGGTCTGCGAGAGCGGCGATTTCTTCGCTCGCGCCCGCGACATTCCGGCGGTGAAGGCCGGCGATCTCGTCTATCTGTCCTCGGCCGGCGCCTACGGCGCGGTCCAGTCGGGCACCTACAATTCCCGGCCGCTGATCGCCGAGGTGCTGGTCAAGGGCCATGCCTACCATGCGATCCGGCCGCGCCAGACCATCGACGAGCTGATCGCGCTGGACCGGCTGCCCCCCTGGCTGGGCGGCGACGGCTGAGGCCAAAGGCCGCTTCACAGCTGCGTCACCCGCCTCGTCTTCGCCGCAAAAACTGTTACGCTCGCTGAAACTTGCGACGAACGAGGCTGGCCCCATGGCGCGACACGAGCGGCAGAGCGACTGGACCGCGTCCGGGCGTGTCGCGGCGACGCGGCGCATGGCCTGGGCGGCCCTGCTGATCGAGCGCGCCTGGCCGTTGGTGCTGGCGCTCGCCTGCCTCGTCGCGGTGTTCCTGATCCTCGCCTGGTTCGGCCTGTTCGCAGGCCTGCCCTTCCTCGCGCGCGTCGCGGTGATCGCGGTTTTGGCTGGGCTCGGCCTTGCGGCGCTGTGGCGCAACCGTGGCCTGCGGCTGCCGAGCGCTGCCGCAGTGGATGCGCGCATCGAAGGGGCGAGCCGGCTGGCCCACCAGCCGCTGCAGGCGCAGGACCAGCGCGCCGTCGGCGCCGACCCGTTTGCTGCGGCGCTCTGGCGCGCCCATCAGCGCCGCATGGCCGAGCGGCTGCGCGATCTCAGCGGCGGCGCGCCCGCCACCCGCACCGAGCGGATCGACCCCTATGGCCTGCGCGCGCTGGTGGCGCTGCTGCTGGTCACCGCCTTTGCCTTTTCCTTCGGTCCGGGCGGCGGCCGCGTCGTCGACGCGCTGGCCCCGAACGCGGCCGTGAGCGTTGCGGCGGCGCGGGTCGATGCCTGGGTCACGCCACCAGCCTATACCGGGCGCGCGCCGATCTTTCTGACCGATGTGGGCGCCTCCGACGCGCCGGTCACCGTGCCCGAGGGCAGCGAACTGGAGGTGCGGATATCGGACGGCTCGAATGCGGAGCTGAGCTTCACCCCGGCCGGTGCCGAACCGATCACGATCGCGCCGATGACCGGGGAGGGCGAGGCCACAGACGGTGCCGAGGCTGCTGCGACCGATGAGGATGCGGACGCGGACGCCGCTGCGCCCGCCGGGCCACGCGAATATGCCTATGCGCTGGAGACGCCGGGCGAGGCGGCTCTGACCACCACCTTCACCACCCTCGGTCGCTGGCGTTTCGACGTGACGCCCGATCTCGACCCCGAGATTGCCTTCGAGGGCGAGCCGGGCGTCGCGCGCAACGGCGCGCTGCAGCTCACCTACAGGGTCACCGACGATTATGGCGTGCGGCAGGCCAATGCCGAGATCGCCGTCACCGACGACATCGTGCCGGACGATGCGCGGCCGCTGATCGCGCCGCCGGACATGCGTCTGGCGCTGCCGCGCCGCACCAAGGGGACGGCCGAGGGCCGCACCAGCGCCGATCTGACCGAGAGCCCCTATGCCGGGGCCGAGGTGGCGATGACCCTCGTCGCAGTGGACGATGCAGGGCAGGAGGGCCGCTCCGAGCCGCTGACCCTGACGCTGCCCGAGCGGCGCTTCTCCAATCCGCTGGCGCGCGCCGTGGTCGAGCAGCGGCGCATCCTTGCGCTGGACGCCGACAGCACGACCCGGGTCGTCCAGATGCTCGATGCCGTGACCCTGCGCGGGGACGAATTCATCGAGAGCCCGGGCACCTATCTGGCGCTGAAGGCGGTGCGCACGCGGATCGCCACCGCCTACGACGACGCGGCGCTGGTCTCTGCGGTGGACTTCATGTGGGAGATCGCGCTGGGCATCGAGGACGGCAATCTGTCGCTCGCCGAGCGCCGCCTGCGCGATGCGCGCGAGCAGCTCTCCGAGGCGCTGGAGAACGGTGCGTCGGACGCCGAGATCGACCAACTGATGCAGGAACTGCGCGAAGCGATGCAGGAATACATGCAGGCGCTGGCCGAGGCGATGCAGAACCAGCCGCCGATGAACCAGGACCAGATGCAGGCCGGCGACATGCAGGAGCTGCGCCCGCAGGACCTGCAGCGCATGATGGATCGCATCGAGGATCTGGCGAAGTCCGGCTCGAAGGAAGCCGCCCAGCAGCTTCTGTCCGAGCTGCAGCAGATGATGGACAATCTCCAGGCCATGCGGCCCGGACAGCCGCAGAATGGCGAACAGAACGCCATGCAGCAGCAGATGAACAAGATGGGCGAATTGCTGCAGCGCCAGCAGCAGCTGATGGACGAGACCTTCGATCTCGGCCGCCGCCAGATCGAGCGCGAGCAGCAGCAGGGCCAACAGGGGCAGGAAGGCCAGCAGGGCGAGCAGGGGCAGCAGGGCGAGCCGATGACCGCCGAGCAGCTGCGCGAGATGATGAAGCAGCTGCAGGAGCAGCAGGGCCAGCTTCAGGAAGAGCTGCAGGCGCTGCAGGAGCAGATGCAGGGCATGGGCATGGAGCCGTCGGAAGGCTTCGGCGAAGCCGGCGAGGCGATGGGCAAGGCCGAGGGCGCGCTGGGCGAAGGCGAGGACGGCGAGGCGGTGGGCCAGCAGGGCCGCGCCATGGAGGCCATGCGCCGCGGCGCCCAGGACATGATGCAGCAGATGCAGGAGGCCATGCAGCAGGGACAGGGCCAGCTCGGCATGCAGGGACAGGGCGGCCAGATGGGGCAGGGCTTCAACGGCGCGCAGCAGCGCTCCGGCCGCGATCCGCTGGGCCGCCAGCGCCAGACCCAGGGCCCCGATTTCGGGCAGGATGTCGGCGTGCCGGACGAGATCGACACCGAGCGGGCCCGCGAGATCCTCGACGCGATCCGCAACCGGCTCGGCGACGCGCTGTCACCGCAGATGGAGCGGGACTATCTGGAGCGGCTGCTCGAGACGCCGTAAGGCGGACCGGCCGTCAGTCGACATCGCCGCTGCGACGCCTCAGCGTCGCGGCCGTAGTTTTCATCGAATGTCAGGGATAGAGCCCGGCTGTATTCGCGGATGCGTCAGGCGCAGCGGCGGATATGCGGTGCGGTGGGGGCGTCGGCGGTGTCGCCCTCCTGGGCGCGCTCGGACAGGATACGGGCGACCTCGCGGCGCAGCTCGGCGATCGAGAACGGCTTTTCCACCACGCCCTCGATGATCGCGGTCAGATCCTCGGCCGCTTCCATCTGCTCGGCATAGCCGGTCATCAGGAGCACCGGCAGATGCGGCCAGGAGGCGGCGATCTCGTGGGCGAGCTCGATGCCGGTGAGGCAGGGCATGCGGATGTCGGACAGGACGAAGTCGAAGGCGCCGTCCCGTTCGACCAGGACGTCCAGCGCCATTTCACCGTCTTCGGCGACGGTTACCTCGTGACCTTCCAGCCCGAGCGCCCGCGAAACCAGGAGGCGAACGCCGGCGTCGTCTTCCGCGATCAGAATCCTCGCCAAGAGGGACCTCCCATCGTCTGCCTACGCAACACCAAATTGCGCTTCTAAGGCACAATCCTTGCGCAAAGCTTGCATGTCGAGGCATTCGATCGTCGCAGCCCGAAGGCGGGGGCGGTCGTCCGGCAGGCGAGGGCGTGTGTCGTCAGTCGACGACGCGGCCGACGAAAGGCAGTTCGCGGAAGGCGTGGCCGACATCCATGCCGTAGCCGACGACGAACTGGTCGGGACAGGAAAAGCCGACATAGTCGGCCTCGATATCCGCCTTGCGGCGCATCGGCTTGTCCAGCAGGACGGCGATGGGCACTTCGGCGGCACCGCGCGACAGCATCAGGTCACGGGCGAATTTCACCGTGCGGCCGGATTCCAGAATGTCGTCGATGAGCAGCACCGTGCGGCCTGCAACCTCGCTCTCGACATCGCGCAGGACGCGGATCTCACCGGGCTCCGTGCCGGCGCCGTAGCTCGACAGGGAGATGAACTCGACCTCGGGCGCGAGCCCGGCATGGTGAAGGGCGCGGATCAGGTCGGCGGCGAAGACGAAGGAGCCCTTCAGCACCGAGATGACGAGAAGATCCTTCGCCGGCACGGCCGCAATCTCGCCGGCGACCCGGTCGACGGTCGCTGCGATCTCTTCCACGCTGTAGAGTGGTTCGATCTGTTTGCCGCGGACGGTGATCAACGGTCAGCCGCTCCTGTGTCTTCAAATTCGACGCTGATGTCGCCCGCTGTATCACCGGCGACCGCCAGTGCCGAGAGAAATCGCACCGAATGTCCGGCCGGCAGGGCGGAAATCTGGGCACGGAGCGGCTTGTGGCGGGTCATGCCGCGCGCATCGGTGAGCGCGATCCGAAGATTCGGCACGGTCAGCGGACCTGCGGTATCGTTGGCGATCGTGCCGGCCACCGTCAGGACAGTGCCGTTGTCACGGGTGGCAATGCCGGCGTCCACATTGCGCAGAACAAGGCCCGAATGGCTCGCCACCGCATAGGGCGCCGCGACCGGGGATTCAGGCATGGAGAGGAGGATGACCGGCGCAGCGAGAAGGCCGATCAGGAATCCCCCGACGACGAGAATGGCGCGACCGGGGCTTAGTCGGCGGGCCGTCGCCGCGACCGAGGTGCGAACCGGCCCGTCCTCGTCTGGACGCGACGCATGGCGTGACAGGAAGACCGCCTGGCGCAGGAGGTCGCGCTCCTCGGTGGTGGCGTTGAGCAGGCTGCCGCGGCCAGCGACCCGGCGACCGAATCGCCGTTCGCCGGATTCCTGCGCCGCATCGCGGACCGGTACCGGCTCCTGCGCGATCTGGCGCAGTGTCGAGGCGTGGCGTGGGAGCGGGTGCCGGCCGACGATTTCGGCCTCGCCGTCGATGATGATGGCACGGCGGGAAGCCCGGCGTGTGTCAGTGGTGGTGCGAAACTCGGTCATCGCATCCTCTGTCCTGGGGCGTTCTCTGTCCTGTAGCGTTCAGCAATCGGTAAGGAATTATGCTTAACAAACCATGAAGCCCGAGCTCGCGACGATCGCGACGCGGACGGCCAACAATCACCACAAGTCCGGTGCATCTGGACCATCGGGGACGACAAGACAGGGGCATTGCGAAGTGATTCGGTTCGAGAATGTCGGGCTGCGATACGACATGGGGCCGGAGGTGCTGCGCGACCTGTCCTTCGAGGTGAAACGCCAGTCGTTCCAGTTCCTGACCGGCCCTTCGGGCGCCGGCAAGACCAGCCTCTTGCGCATGCTGTTTCTGGCGCTGAAGCCGACCCGCGGCCTGATTACGGTCCTGGGCCGTGACGCCTCGACCCTGTCGCGCACCGACCTGCCGTCGATCCGCCGGCGCATCGGCGTCGTCTTCCAGGACTTCCGGCTGCTCGAACATTTGTCGACCTACGAGAATGTCGCCCTGCCTTTGCGGGTGCGGGGCCGGGAGGAATCCACCTACCGCCAGGACGTCGTCGATCTGATCAAGTGGGTCGGGCTCGGCGAGCGGATGAACGCCTCGCCGGTGGTCCTGTCCGGCGGCGAAAAACAGCGTGCGGCCATCGCCCGGGCGCTGATCGACCAGCCGGACATCCTGCTGGCCGACGAGCCCACCGGCAATGTCGATCCACCGTTGGCAAGGCGGCTGCTGCGCCTGTTCATGGAGCTCAACCGCACCGGCACGGCGGTGGTCATCGCCACCCACGATCTCGACCTGATGGAACAGGTAGCGGCGCGCCGCCTGGTCCTCTCGGACGGACGCCTCGACATCTATGATTGATCTCGCCGACCACTGGATCGACCTGCGCGAAACCGTGCTGCGGCTCGTCGGCCGGACCGGCGAGGACAAGCCGGCGCCGATCGTGCCGCGCGCCAATGTCGCCGGCCGCGCGCTGATGACGGTCATCGCCATCATGACCTTCCTCGCGAGCCTGACCGTCGGCGCGGTGACGCTGGTCTCCGACACGGCGGCCCAGTGGCAGAACGACATCTCGCGGGAGATCACCGTGCAGGTGCTGCCCGACGACGGCGTCGACATGGCCGCGGCGCTCGCCGACGTGCGGCGCATCGCGCTGACGACGCCCGGGGTCACCGGCGCGACCATTCTCGACGACGCGGCCACCGGCCGGCTGCTGGAGCCCTGGCTGGGCGACGGGCTCAATCTCGACGACCTGCCGGTGCCGCGGCTGGTGATCATTTCCATCGACCAGGATTCGCCGCCCGACTTCGTCGCCCTCGTGGCGCGTCTGCAGAGCGAGGTGCCGGCCTCCCAGCTCGACGACCACCGCGCCTGGGTGTCGCGGCTGGTGACCATGGCGCGGGCGACCGTGCTGGTCGGCGTTGGCATCCTGACCCTGGTGCTGGTGGCCACGACCCTGACCGTGGTCTTCGCCACCCGCGGGGCGATGTCCGGCAACCGCCACATCATCGAGGTGCTGCATTTCGTCGGCGCCCGCTCGTCCTTCATTGCCCGGGAATTCGAGCGGCACTTCCTGCGGCTCGGCCTTGTCGGCGCGGTGATCGGCGGCGCGACGGCGCTGGTCGTCTTCGCTGCCATGGGGATCTGGACGGCGAGCAATAAGGCGACGCCCGAGGCCGACCAGATCAGCGCGCTGTTCGGCTCCTTCTCGATCGGCTGGATCGGCTACGCCGGCGTGGTGGCGCTGGTTGCAACCGTCGGCGGGCTGACGGCGTTTACCTCTCGCCTTACTGTGGTCCGTCATCTCGCGGAGATCGACATGATCTCGCCGGTCGAGCGGTAAGGTCCGGTTAACCCTGGACTGGAAAGACTGCGTCTCAGGACGAGGACACGGACAAAGCGATGTCGCATTCCGAGAGGAACATGATCCGATGATCCTAGCGTCATCGGCCCACCCCCATTCTTCCGGTTCCGGGCGTGACGCGCCTGGCGAAAAACCGGTGCGCCGGCCGCATCGCCGGATGCCGGCGGGCGTGCGGCGGCTGTGCCTTGCGGCGGTTCTCGTCGGCGTGCTTCTGGGCGGCTATCTGGCCGGCGGCTTCGTGCGCTTTGCCGAGGAGGTGAGCCTTCTCGCCAAGCCCGCGCCGATCGGCGCGGCGGACGGCATCGTCGTCCTGACCGGCGGTGCGCTGCGCATCGACCAGGCGATCGACCTGTTGAAGGAGGGGCGGGGCCGGCGGCTTTTGATCAGCGGCGTCAATCCGGGCACCAGCGCCGCGACGCTGGCCCGCATGACCGATACAGACCGCGATCTCTTCGCCTGCTGCGTCGATCTCGACTATGCCGCGCTGAACACGGTTGGCAACGCCGAGATCGCCCGCAACTGGGCGCGCGACCAGGGCTTCCGCGATCTCATTCTGGTGACCAGCGATTATCACATGCCGCGCTCGCTGCGCGAGTTCGACCGCATCGGCGAGCTGCGCTCCGTCACGCCCTATGCCGTGCGCCGCGACGACCTGTGGTCGGCCGAGCTGATGCCCAACACCGCCGGACTGCGCGTGCTCCTGACCGAATATGCCAAGCTGATCGCCGCCCGGGTGCGGCTGGTCTTCGGCGTCGCCCAGACCGACAGCGTCGCCACCGAACTCGCCGGTCTCGATCCCTGAGGCCGGCCGCCGATCAGCCCCTCGATTCTCGCTGCCCGACGTCGTATGGCGTCGGCACGTCGCCGGCCTGCCATCCTGTCCGTCCCTGCCGCGCCGACCCATGCCGGAGGCGCTTCCAGCCATGATCTTCGTCCGCTCGCTCGCCTTCAACGTCCTGTTCTACGTCAATCTGATCGTCCAGATGATCGTGCTCGGCCCGCTGATGTTCTTCGGCTCGGAGGCGACCGGCTGGTGGGTCGTCAAGAACTGGGCGCGCTCCAGCGTCTGGCTGCTCGAGCATGTCGGCGGCGTGCGCTCGAAGATCACCGGCGTCGAGAAGGTGCCGGCCGGGCCGTCTATCATCGCCGCCAAGCACCAGTCCTTCTGGGACGTCTTCGCCATCATTCCCGATCTCGACCGGCCGACCTTCATCCTGAAGAAGGAGCTGATGCGCATTCCGCTGTTCGGCTGGCTGGCCGCCCATATGGGCATGATCCCGGTCGACCGGGCCAAGCGCGGCGGCGCCGTCGCCTCGATGATCGAGGGCGCCCGCAAGGCCGTCGCCGAAGGCCGGCAGATCGTCATCTTCCCGGAAGGCACGCGCACCGCGCCCGGCGCGATCGCCGATTATCGCCAGGGCGTGTTCCGGCTGTACGAGGATGTCGGCGTGCCGGTCGTGCCGGTGGCGCTGAATTCCGGCCTGTACTGGCCGCGCCACGCCTTCCTGCGCCGTCCCGGCACGATCCGGGCCGACTATCTGCCGGTCATCGGACCGGGGCTGAACCGCGCCGACTTCCTGTCGCATCTGCGCGATTCCATCGAGACGCGGTCCGCCGACCTGATGGCCGAGGCCTATGCCAGCGACGGCCATCTGCCGGCGTCGCAGGGCCCGCGCGACGTCTGAGACGCGCGTGGAGGGACTAGCGGTGAAGGTGCGCGACCACCTGTTCGAGCCAGGAATCCCTCAGCCCCATCTCGTGGATGTGGTCGAGGGCGCTCGTCACATAGTCGACATTGGCGCCGGACTGGCCGTGCGAGCGCTGCACCACTGTGGCGGCATGCTCCACCGTGACCCGGCCGGCATACTGGCTGTGGCCGCGATCGACCACATAGGTCAGGGCCCGCACGCTGCGGCCGTCGGTGAGACGGACCGGCAGGGTCATCTCGCGATAGACATGGGTGACCAGCTCGCGCTCGCGCAGATAGGCAATGGTCGGATCCCGCTCGGCGGCCGGCACCCGGAACGCCATGCCGACGCAGGACCCGCCCCGGTCGAGGCCGAAGACCAGCCCGGGCTTTTCCGGCGTGCCGCGATGGACGTGGGAGCGCACGCACAGGGCCCGGTGGTAGCCGCCGAGCCGCGCCTGCAGGCGTTCGGTGAAGTCGAAGCCCGGTCGCCAGATCAGCGAGCCGTAGCCAAATACCCACAAATCGTCCATTGCCCTCGAAATGCCCCGCCCGTCCGCGATATCGCTCGGGCCCTCAAAGGATAACGCCATGGCGACGTCAAGCGGCGGCCCCGGGAAAGCCGGTCGTGCCTATCTCTGGATCATCGCGATCGTCGTGCTTCTGGCGGCGGGGCTGTCGGGCGCCTGGTACTATCTGGCGAACCAGCTCGACACGCGCGTCGCCCGGGTGATCGAGGATGCGCGGGCGCGCGGCACCGCCATCGACTGCGCCAACCAGACGGTCTTCGGCTATCCGTTCCGCCTCGGCCTGCGCTGCGACGCGGTGACGCTGGACGCGCCGCGCGACGGCGTGCGGGCAACGTCCGGCGCGCTGCGCACCGCCGCCCAGATCTACCAGCCCAACCGGGTGGTCGCCGAACTCGACGCGCCGCTGATCGTCGACACGGCGGACGCGCCGCCGCTGGAGCTGCGCTGGCAATTGGCGCAGGCGAGCGCGTCCTTCTGGACCGAGGGACTGGACCGGGCGGCGCTGACGATCGAGGCGCCGGTGGTGGCGCTGACCCAGCCGGCCGCCGACCGCCTGCCGCTGGCCGAGGCCGCGCGGGTCGAGGCGCATCTGCGGCGCCGCGACGGCGATCTCGACGTTGCCCTGTCGAGCCGCGACACCCGCAGCCTGGCGCCGCAACTCTCAGAGGTGCCGCCGGCGACGGTCGGTCTCGACCTGACGATCCGCGGCGCGGCGGACTGGCTCGGCGGGCGGGCCGCCGGGGCGACGCCGGGCGAGCTGATGGCCGGCCGCGAGGGTGCGCTGCGGATGCTGTCGATCGATTTCGGCGACGCGGAAATGGCGCTGTCTGGCGAATTCTCGGTGGGCGTCGACGGCCTCCTGAGCGGCGATTTCGAGCTTGCCGTGCAGGACCCCGCGCGCATCGCGGCGCTGGTCGCGGCTGCCGCGCCGGAGCTGGCGTCGCCGGCCCAGACCGTTGCCACGGCGTTGTCCTTTGCCGGGCGCAGCGAGAACGGCCGCAGCGTCATCGGGCTCAATGTGCGCAACGGCAATGTCGCCGCTGGCGTCGTGCCGCTCGGCCGGATCCCGCCGCTGCGGTGATCAGTCCTTCGGCGCCTTGGTGGGGGCCGGGGAATGGTCGCGGCCGAAATCGGGCTTGGCGGTGTCCTGGCCGGCCTCGATGACGCCGCGCCGGATCGCCCGGGTGCGGGTGAACAGGTCGAACAGCGTCTCGCCGTCGCCCCAGCGGATCGCCCGCTGCAGGGAGGCGAGATCCTCGGAAAACCGCGCCAGCATCTCCAGCACCGCGTCGCGATTGGTCAGGAAGACGTCGCGCCACATGGTCGGGTCGGAGGCGGCGATGCGGGTGAAGTCGCGAAAGCCCGAGGCCGAGAACTTCACCACTTCCGACTGGGTGACCGTCTCCAGATCGGCGGCGGTGCCGACGATGTTGTAGGCGATCAGATGCGGCACGTGGCTGACGATCGCCAGCACCAGGTCGTGGTGCTCCGGCGTCATGATCTCGACGTCCGAACCGCAGGCCTCCCAGAAGGCGCGCAGCCTGGCGACCGCGTCCTCGGCGGTGCCCTCGACCGGAGTGAGGATGCACCAGCGATTGTCGAACAGTTCGAGGAAGCCGGCATCCGGTCCCGACTGCTCGGTGCCGGCGATGGGGTGGGCCGGGACGAAATGCACATGATCGGGCAGATGCGGCTGCATCTGCTGGACGATGGCGCCCTTCACCGAACCGACATCGCTGACGATCGCACCGGGCTTCAGCGCGCCGGCGATCTCCTTGGTGACCGCGCCGCAGGAGCCGACGGGCACGCACAGAATGACGAGATCGGCGTCCCGGACCGCGTCCGAGGCGTCGAGATGGTAGCTGTCGCCCAGCCCCAGTTCCTCGGCCCGCGTGAGCGTTGCGGCGCGGCGGGTGGTGATGGCGACATGGGCGGCCAGCTTGCGGGCGCGGATATTGTGCGCCAGCGACGAGCCGATCAGGCCGATACCGATCAGCGCGACGCGCTGAAACAGCGGCTCGCTCATGGCTGCCCCCGGCCGAGGAAATCGGCAAGGGCGGCGACGGCGCCGCGATTGGCCTCTTCGGTGCCGATGGTCATGCGCAGCGCATTGGGAAAGCCGTAACCGGCGACGCGGCGCAGGATGAAGCCCTTCGACGTCAGGAAGGCGTCGGCATCGGCGGCGGTGCGGCCGGCCTCGTCGGGGAAATGGACGAGAACGAAATTGCCGACGCTCGGCGTCACGGTGAGGCCGAGACCTTCCAGCGCGCCCGTCGTCCATTCCAACCAGCGGGCATTGTGGTCGACGGCGCTCTCGACGAAGGCGCGCTCGCGGATCGCCGCGGCGCCTGCAGCGATGGCGGCGGCGTTGAGGTTGAACGGTCCGCGCACCCGGTCGAGGGCGTCGACGATCGCCTCCGGCCCGTACATCCAGCCGATCCGCAGCCCCGCAAGGCCGTAGATCTTGGAGAAGGTGCGGGTCATCACGACGTTCTCGGAGGACGAGACCAGCTCGATGCCGGCGCCGTAATCATTGCGCCGGACATATTCGGCATAGGCCGCGTCGAGGACGAGAATGACGTGGCCGGGCAGGCCGGCATGCAGCCGCCGCACCTCGTCGAAAGGCAGATAGGTGCCGGTCGGATTGTTCGGATTGGCGAGGAAGACCAGCTTCGTCTTCTCGGTGACGGCGGCGAGGATCGCGTCGACATCGGCGGTGGCGTTGGTCTCCTTCACCGCGACCGGCGTCGCGCCGCGCGCCAGGATCTGGATGCGGTAGACGAGGAAGCCGTGCTCGGTGTGGATCGCCTCGTCGCCGGGCGCCAGATAGCACTGGCACAGGAGTCCCAGCAGTTCGTCGGAACCGTTGCCGCACAGGATATGGCGGCCGTCGAGGCCGTGCACCTCGGCGATGGCGTCCTTGAGGGCGGAGGACTGGCCGTCGGGATAGACCTCGAGCTGCGTCAGTGCGGCCACGGCCGCCTCGCGCGCCGCCGGCGGCGGTCCGAGCGGCGTCTCGTTCGACGACAGCTTGTGCAGCGTCACGCCGGCCGGCGCCTTGCTCTTGCCGGGGACATAGGCCTCGATGTCGAGGACGCCCTTGGTCGGAACGGGTCTCATCGTCCGCACTCTTTCGCTGCGGCGTCGACCCCTGGCGCCGGATCAGCTCCGGCGGGCCCGACGCGTCAATTCAACGACCCGGAGGACGCCCCGTCAGGAGGCGCCGCGGTCCGGGGATCGGTCCGGCCGTCCCGGGCGGCCCGGGCGCGTGGGCGCGATGGTCGTCAGGATGGCAGCCGGAAAGGAGCCGCATAGCCCCCGACCGGCCGGATGTCGAGACCGTCGCCCATCGCCGCGGCAACCGCGGCCTCGCCCCCGGTGGTGGCGACCAGCGCGCTGAAGCGGTCGGCGCCGTAGGGTGCCTCGGCGATCACCGTCACCCCGTCGCCCGGCGTCGCCATGCCGGTCAGGCCGTCGACGCAGTAACAGGCGATTTCCGGCTGGACCGGATCGGCAAGCGGCGGGGCGACGACAAGGCAGGGCGTCCCTGCGGGGCGGCCCGGCGCGTCGAAGAAGGGCAGCCGTGCGACGATCTGCGCCGAGCGGAAGCCCTGCCACCAGGGCCGGTTGGCCGCGCCGATCGGCACGATGCCGAGACGGTCGCCGCCGTCCTCGATCGCCGCGATGACGTCCTGGCTGGAGCCATCGATGGTCATCGGCACCGAGAAGCCGAAATAGAAGCGCGCCGTCTCGACCGCCGCGACCAGATCGCCCTCGTCGGCGACATGCACGTTGAACGGCGCCTGCAGGGCGGTGAAGGTGGAGATGATCTCGCGCCACAGATGCTCGATGGCGGTCAGCGGCAGGTGCCCCTCATGACGGCCGGCCAGCCGGCGCATCATCTCGGCCTCGCGGCCCGGGCGAAAGGCGGCGCCGTTGCGGGCCGTGCCCTTCACGTCGATCAGTTCGTCGATCACGGTGGCGCGCTGCATCAAAAGCCGGTGGACGGATTCGTCGATCGCGTCGATCTTGGCTCTCAGTTCGGCAAGCCGCGACGGGTCGGCCTTGGCGGGTCCGTTCATCAGTCTGGCACTCCCCTCCGGCGCCCCTCGCGCGCCTTCTCTCACATTCGTGCGGCTTGTATCGGGCCGCCACGCACTTGGCAAAGTCATCGGATAACGGGTGGGCGAACATGGCCGCCGCGTCGCCACGATTGCCGCGACGCCTCCCAGTGCGTATTTGTGGCAGCGAAACGACGCGCCGGCGTACATCTGCGCCGGACAGCCCGCCCTTTCGCGCCAGCGATCAAGCAGCCGGGAAGACCCCATGAGCGCCGACCCTTCACGCGAACAGCTCGAATATTCCATTGGTGGCCGCGAGGCGAACGAACCGTCGAGCCCGGTCGCCCATTTCGGCCCCGACGAGCCGTTGCACCTGGATGCGGGCCGCGACCTGTCGCCCTTCCAGATTGCCTACAACACCTACGGCACGCTGAACGCCGACAAGTCGAACGCCATCCTCGTCTGCCACGCTCTGACCGGCGACCATTATCCGGCGAGCCGCTCGCCGGTGACCGGCAAGCCCGGCTGGTGGTCCTCGATCATCGGCGAGGGCAAGCCGATCGACACCTCGAAATACTTCGTCATCTGCTCCAACGTGATTGGCGGCTGCATGGGCTCGACCGGCCCGGCCTCGATCGACCCGGCGACGGGCAAGCCCTATGGCCTCGGCCTGCCGGTGATCACCATTCGCGACATGGTGCGGGCGCAGGCGATGCTGGTGAAGCGGCTGGGCATCGACACGCTGTTCGCCGTCATCGGCGGCTCGATGGGTGGCATGCAGGTGCTGCAATGGACGGTGAGCTACCCGGAGCGGGTTTTCGCCGCCCTGCCGATCGCCACCGGCGCGCGCCATTCCTCGCAGAACATCGCCTTCCACGAGGTCGGCCGGCAGGCGGTGATGGCCGATCCGGACTGGCATGGCGGACGCTATTTCGAGCGCGGCAAACGGCCCCACAAGGGGTTGGCCGTGGCCCGCATGACCGCCCATGTCACCTATCTGTCGGAGATGGCGTTGCAGCGGAAGTTCGGCCGCAACCTGCAGGATCGCGACCAGCTCGGCTTCGGCTTCGACGCCGACTTCCAGATCGAGAGTTATCTGCGACACCAGGGCATGACCTTCGTCGACCGCTTCGATGCCAATTCCTATCTCTACATGACCCGTGCCATGGACTATTTCGACATCGCCGGGGACTATGAGGGCCGGCTGGCCAATGCCTTCCGCGGGTCGAAGACCCGGTTCTGCATGGTCTCCTTCTCGTCCGACTGGCTGTTTCCGACCGAGGAGAACCGCGCCGTGGTGCATGCCCTGAACGCCGCCGCGGCCTCGGTTTCCTTCGTCGAGATCGACACCGACCGTGGCCACGACGCCTTCCTCCTGGACGAGCCGGAATTCTTCGCGGCGATCGACGGCTTCGTGTCGTCGGCTGCGACGGCGCGGGGGCTTTGACCATGGCGCTTGCCGACGCACCCCTGCCGACCAGCGAAAGCGTGACCAAGGACGCTGCCACGCGCGTCGATCTGGAGATCATTGCCGACCTCGTCACCCCGGGCAGCCGGGTGCTCGACGTCGGCTGCGGCGACGGCGCGCTCCTGGCGCTTCTGGAGCAGCGCCGGCAGGTCGACGGTCGTGGCATGGAGCTGAGCCAGGTCGGCGTCAACGAATGCGTCGCGCGTGGCCTGTCGGTGATCCAGGGCGACGCCGACCGCGATCTCGTCCACTATCCGGACGACGCCTTCGACTATGTCATCCTGTCCCAGACCATCCAGGCGACCCGCCATCCGAAGCTGGTCCTGTCGGAGCTTCTGCGGATCGGCAACCGGGCGATCGTGTCGTTTCCGAATTTCGGCCACTGGACGATCCGCTACTGGCTGGGCCTGCGCGGCCGCATGCCCGTGACGCGCAACCTGCACCAGACCTGGTACGACACCTCGAACATCCATTTCTGCACCATTCGTGACTTCGTCGCCCTGGCCGAAGAGGTCGGGGCGACGGTCGAGACCGCCATGGCGCTGAACTCCACCGGCCAGAGGATGGGCATGAAGCTGCCCTGGGCGTTCTGGAACCTGTTCGGCCAGCAGGCAGTGTTCGTCCTCAGGCGATAGAATGAAGATGGGGGTCGGTCGATCGTGAGGCGGGGACAGGCAGGCGCATGACCCGCTACGATTCGCGCCGCTGGTTCCTGGCCGCCTGCCTTGCGGCGCTCGCCGGCTATGTCGACGCGATCGGCTTTCTGAAGCTCGGCGGGCTGTTCGTCTCCTTCATGAGCGGCAATTCGACCCGGCTGGCGGTGGGGCTTGCGGAACTCTCCGGCATTGCCGGGCTGGCGCTGGCGATCGTTGCGGCCTTTGTCGGCGGCGTGGTCGCCGGCTCGCTGACGGCCCATATGGCGGGGACGGCCCGCAAGGCCGCCGTGCTGATCCACGTTGCGGTGCTGCTGGCGGTGGCCGCCGGCCTCGACGCGACCGTCGGGCGGCCCTTTGCGTCGCTGACGCTGGCGGCGGCGATGGGCACGGTGAACTGCGTCTTCCAGCGCAATGGCGAGGTCAGCATCGGCGTCAGCTACATGACCGGCACCCTGGTCAAGCTGGGCCAGCACATCGCCAATGCCTGCCTCGGCGGCAAACGCTTCGGCTGGGTGCCGTATCTCCTGCTGTGGACCGGCCTCCTGGCCGGCGCGACGCTCGGCGCCCTGGCGCATGGCGCCTTCGAGGCGGTCAGCCTCGTCCCGGCCGTGCTCGTCGCTGCCTTTCTGGCCTGGCTTGCGCATCGCATGGGCCCGGCGGAGCCGCTGCGCAACATGATCCGGCCGGCCGGTTGAGGGGCATCCCAGCGCGGGCAAAGGGGACATCGCGGCGACGTCCGGAACAGGGTGTCCCCCCCCCTTCCGGTGTCGCCATGACGGCCTGGCTCAGTTCGTGGTGGCCGGCTGCTGCGCGTCGGCGTCGAGACCGAGGAACGCCGCGATGATGGTGGCGATCTCGGCATGGGCGCGGGCGCGGTCGGTGCCGGCAGGTTCGTCGCAGATCGGGTCCTCGCCCTCGGCGATCAGCAGGGCCGGCGCCTGCGGCTTGCATTCGGCGAGGAAGGTGAAGTGGTTGCCCGGTGCGACCGCCGCATAGCTGGCGTCGGGCAGGCGGGCGACGAGGTCGCTGCCCGCGGCGCTCACATCGATGGCCGGCCAGCGGGTCTCGTCGCCAAGATTGACCAGAAGCACCGGCAGGGTCATTGCCGCGATGCTGGCTGGTGTGATCGCGTAGCTCATGCCCGGATCGATCGCGACCGCCGCGGCGATCCGGGCGTCGCGCATGTCGCGCTCCCAGTCGTCGGGCAGGGCGTCGAGATCCACCCCGCCCTTGGCGAAGAACACGCAATCGGCTGCGCTGTCGCCGAGCCGGGCGCAATAGTCGCGATAGGCCCCCCGATCGAGCCGCGCGCCGGCAAGGTTCAGCGCCGTCGCGCCGCCGAGGGAGAAGCCCAGCGACGCGATCCGCGCCGCGTCGACATGCGGCGCGAAGGCCGGATCGGCGAGGATGGCGTCGAGCGCGACCGTCAAATCGGCGGCGCGTTCACTCAGAAGGATCGACCGGCGCGGCGAGGAATCGCCGGTGGTGCTGCCGGGATGGTTGACCGCCAGCACCATGGCGCCGCGGGCGGCGAGCTGGGCCGACAGCCAGGACAGATTGTCCATGTTGCCGCCTGACCCGTGCGACAGGAGGACGAGGGGAAAGCGTCCCTTTGCGATGGCGGCGCCGACATAGGCTTCGGTGCCCTTGAACACCGCGTTCTCGCCGACGATGCCGCGATAGGTCGGTGTGCCGAGCGGGTACCAGAGCGAGGCGGCGAGCGGGGCCGGGCGATGCGGCGCCGCGACGGTCAGGCGGTCGTAGCCGGCGAGCGGCTCGGCGGCAGCGGAAGCGGTGAAGCCGGCGAGGAGAACGGCGGCGACGAGCGAACGGGACATGAGGCGATCCTTTCGGGTTGGGACTGACCCGTTCTGCATGCCCGGCGCGCTCCCGATCGGCGTCCGAAAACCGGTTTCAGGTCGAGCCGAACCGGTTTTTGGTCTAGGTCGCGGTGAACCGAGGTCGTTTTACCATGCTCGTTCTGCCGATCCCGCTGGTCGTCTCCCTGATCCTGGGCTTCCTGCTGCTGCACGCCGCCCTGAAGAAGGACCGGCCGTGGCTGTTCCTGCTGCTCCTGGCCGCCTGCGCGCTGCAGGGCGTGGTGATCTCGCTGTCGCAATATTACGGGCTGACGGGTCTGCGTCTCGTCCAGCCTGTAACCGCGACGATCATCCCGCCGCTGGCCTTCGCCACCTTCCAGGCGACGGCGGTGCGGCGCTTCGATTTCAGGCGCGCGCTGCCGCATCTGGCCGGGCCGGTCTTCACTGCCTTCTGCGTCGCCTTCGCGCCCGTCCTGCTCGATCTGGTCGTGCCGGGCCTTTTCCTGGCCTATGGCGCTGCGATCCTCGTCGCAGTGCGAGCGGGGGCCGACAGCCTGCCGCTGACCCGGCTGGAGTCCGCCGACCGGCCGGGCCGCGTGTAGAGCGTCATCGCGCTGGCGCTGATCCTGTCCGCCGTCAGCGACGGGTTGATCGGGGTGCTGCAGCTGTCGGGCGCCGGATGGACGCAGCCGCTGATCATCAGCCTGTTCTCCTCGCTCTCGCTCGGCCTCGTCGGCGCCCTGTGCCTGTCGCAGAGCCTGGCGGGCGGCGAGGCGTCGGAGACGGCGGAGGAGAAGCCGACGGCCGGGCCGACATCGGAGGATGTCCGGCAGGATACCGAGATCATGGCGCGGCTCGACGCGCTGGTCGCTGAGGGGGCGCTCTATCTCGACGCCGATCTCACCCTCGAGCGGCTGTCCCGGCGGCTGCTGGTGCCGGCCAAGCGGCTGTCGACGGCGATCAACCGGACCACCGGCGAGAATGTCTCGCGCTACGTCAACGGCTTCCGCATCCGCCACGCCTGCGCGCGCCTGACGGCCGGGGAGAGCGTGACCGCCGCCATGCTGGACAGCGGCTTCAACACCAAGTCGAACTTCAACCGCGAGTTCCTGCGGGTGACCGGTATGACGCCGGGGGCGTGGCAGGCGGCCAACGCGCCGCAGGGGCCAGGGCGCGTGACGACGCAGGCCTGAGAGCGGGCGGCGTGGCGGCTAGCGGAACAGCCGGGCGCCCGCGCCGGCGCCGGCCGGCACCAGCACCGGCTTGATCGCCCGGCGGCGTTCTCTCGCCATCGAGGTCACCGGCACGCCGCGATAGAGCTGCTTGGTCGCCTCGATGATCACCGCGCCGGCAAAGACCGGCCACAGGTCGCGGCCGACCCGCTCCAGCGGCGTGGCGAAGCTCAGCATGGACCGCCGCTGGAAGGGCGGGAAGAGCAGCGCCTGCGACCAGGCGGTGGGCGTGAACATGGTGGCGCGCAGAAGGCGGGTGAGCTGGCCGCGCGACCACGGCCGGCCCGAGCCGAAGGGCGTGTGCTCGAAGCGCGCCCAGATGCCGCGGCGGTGGGGGGCGACGATGACGATGCGCCCGCCCGGCGCCAGCACCCGCCAGGCCTCGGCCAGCATCGCCTCCGGGCTCTCGGCGAATTCCAGCGCATGGACGATGAGGACGCGGTCGACGGAGGCATCGCCCAGCGGCAAATCCTCGATGCCGATCAGCGCGGTCAGCGACGCGGCGCCGGCCGGCCAGACCTGCGCGCCCTGTGCCCCCGGCATGAAGGCCAGCGCCCGCTCGGCGTCGGCGGCGAAGCGATCGATATAGGGCACCGCATAGCCGAGGCCGACCAGCCGCTCCTGCGAGATCGGCCGCCACAAAGGCGTCAGCGCCAGCGAAACGGCCCGCGCGGCCGCCGCGCCCAGTGGCGAGGCGTAGAAGTCGCGCAGGTCGACGATGTCGGCGTTGGTCGTCAGTGTGTGCTCTCCGGTTCGGCGTCCGTCCCGCCAGCGATCCAGCGATCCTTACATAGAACGATTGCAAGCTGGCTCGAAACTCCCGTCGCGCGATCGGCGCGCGGGAGCGACCGCCGGACGGCTGACATCGCGCCATGCTGCCCTAACTCGCAGGGCAGCATCAATCAGAGGGGGAGGACCGCTTATGGCTTCGATCGATATCCGCCAGTTCGGCTGCCGGAGCGACAATTTCGGCGTGCTGGTGCACGACGAGGACACCGGCACCACGATCGCCATCGACGCGCCGGAGGAGCAGCCGATCCTCGATGCGCTGGAGGCTGCCGGCTGGACGCTGACACACATCCTGACGACCCATCATCACGGCGACCATGTCGAGGCGAATCAGGCGCTGAAGGCGCGCTTCCAGGTCGAGATCATCGGCCCGGCCAAGGAGCGCGACCGCATTCCCGGCATCGATCGCACCGCGTCGGGCGGCGACACGCTCGATGTCGGCGGCATTCGCGTCGAGGCGATCGACACGCCGGGCCACACGCTGGGCGAGGTCTCCTACTACATGCCCGACGCCAAGGCGCTGTTTGCCGCCGACGCGCTGTTCTCGCTCGGCTGCGGCCGCCTGTTCGAGGGCGATGCCGCGATGATGTGGGAATCGCTGCAGCGGCTGCGCGCCCTGCCGGACGACACGATGCTCTATTGCGGCCACGAATACACCGCCACCAACGCCCGCTGCGCCATCGACATCGATCCGCAGAACCTGGCGCTGCAGGAGCGGGTGAAGGAGGTCGAGCATCTGCGGGTTGAGGGCAAGCCGACCCTGCCGGTGTCCCTGGGACGCGAGAAGAAGACCAATCCGTTCCTGCGGGCCGACGACCCGGAGCTGAAGGCGGCCATGGGCATGGAAGAGGCACAACCGGCGGAGGTCTTCGCGGCCATCCGCAAGAAGCGGGATGGTTACTGATGAGCCTGAAAGCGCTGCACCTTGTCCGCACGCTCGACCTGAAGCCGCATCCCGAGGGCGGCTGGTATCGCGAGACCTTCCGCGACGACGCCAAAGGGGAAGGCGGCCGCGCCGCCTCCACGGCGATCTACTATCTGCTGGAAGCCGGCGAGACCTCGGAATGGCACCGGGTGACCGATGCTGCCGAGGTCTGGCACTGGTATGGCGGCGCGCCGCTGGTGATCACCATCTCGCCGAACGGCCACGACGCCTCGGCGCACCGGCTGGGTCCCGATGTCGAGGCCGGAGAGCGGCCGCAATTCGTCGTGCCGGCCGGCTGCTGGCAGACCGCGACCAGCCTTGGCGAATACACCCTCGTCGGCTGCACCGTGGCGCCGGGCTTCGATTTCGCGTCCTTCGAGATGGCGCCGGAGAACTGGCGGCCGACGCCGCGCAAGGGCGCCGGTCGCTAGGACGGTTCGTGCCGTGATCGCCGATCGGCCGGCGGCCACGGCACAGGTGCCCATGACCCGCCAACGCAAGGCGTGCGTCAGTCGACGGAGACCGACAGGGCCGACAGGGTCAGGGGGCCGACCGTGGTGGGAATGTGGGCGTAGACCGGGACATAGACGTCCTCGCGGGCGATCGGCGCGAACCACAGTTCCAGCGTCTGGCCCTTGAGGAACTTCAGCCCCTTGGAGGATTTGTCGTAGCCGCTGACCGGGTCGATCCGCAGCTTGCAGACCGCGGCATTGCCCGAAAATCCCGGCATGTCGAAGCGCCGCGTTCCGGCCGGCGACAGCTTCAGGTCGAGGCGCGACCAGCCGTCATAGAGCGGCAGGGTCCGGCGGCACACCGAGGCGGCATCGCCGGTCTTGATCATCAGTCCGCTCAAGGGATCGACCACCGACCGCAGCTGCGCGCGCTGCACCGGCACGTAGTCGGGCTTGGCCTTGGCGCGTTTCGGGCCGACCCTGGCCGAGGTGACGCGGCCGCTGCTGAAGGCGACGTCGCTCGACCAGCGCTTGGCGTCGCTGGTATAGTCGAGGCCGTAGCTTTCGGCCGCAAAGCCGCGGCTGGTGACCTTGCCGGCGACCCGGCTGGTGCCGCGCGTGTTGGAGACGAGGCTGCCGAGCCCGGCCGAGGACAGGGTGCCCTTCACAGAGAATCGGCTGCCGTCGATAGTCGTGTCGAAGCTCGCCTTGCCGACCGGCAGGCCGATGATCGAGACGCCGTAGCGCGTCGTGACCGTCTGCTCGGCCCGCGCCGGAACGAGGCCGGCGACGAGCGTTGCCGCGAGGGTGACAAGGGCGAGAATCGGTCTGGACATCATGGGGCGAAGGCCTCTCGCGGCGAAGGGGAACGGTCAGCTTTCGGGCAGACGGGACAAACGGCGCGAATTTGTGGCGCTCGGGCGGGCAGGTTGCCGCGTTGCCCGGCTTGACGCATCGTCCGGCCCGGACTATAGACCCGTTCGAATTTCCGGTCATACCCGATGACGATGATCGCGCCTGTTGCGGTGGCGCGTCTCGGTCGGGCGTTACGTTAATCTGAAAGGTGATCCGATGTCACGCGCCTGCGAACTCACTGGCAAAGCTGTCCAGTCCGGCAACAATGTCAGCCACGCGAACAACAAGACGCGTCGCAAGTTTCTGCCGAATCTGTGCCAGGTGACGCTGATCTCCGACGCGATGGGCCAGCGCTATCGTCTGCGCGTGTCGGCGCACGCCCTGCGTTCGGTCGAGCACCGCGGTGGCCTCGACGCGTTCCTGGCGAAGGCCGATGCGGCCGAGCTGTCGCAGCGTGCCCGCCTTCTGAAGCGTCAGATCGCCAAGAAGCTCGCCGAGACGGCAGCCGCCTGATCAGGCGCTGAAGGGGCGCGCGAGCGCCCCTGACATCCGACATATCCGGGCCGGTCGCTTTCGGGCGTCCGGCACAAACTGGTTCCATCACCCAGGTTAAAAAAATGCAGTCCCTGCGCATCTATCTGCTTCCCGTCATCGCCATGACGGCGATCGTGCTCGCGTCGAACGTCGCGGTGCAGTTCCCGGTCTTCGCCCAGATCGGCTCGCTGCAGCTGGCCGACATCCTGACCTACGGCGCCTTCACCTACGCCTTCGCGTTTCTCGTCACCGACCTGACCAATCGTCGCTATGGCCCGGCCATCGCCCGGCGCGTGGTCTATATCGGCTTTGCCGCCGCGGTCGCCTGCTCGATCGTCGTGCCGCCGGTGCTCTACGATCTCGGCTTCCTGGAATATGCGACGGCCGCCGAGCGGCTGCTGCGAATCGCCATCGCCTCGGGCGGGGCGTTCCTGGCCGCGCAGCTCCTCGACATCGCGGTGTTCAACCGCCTGCGCCAGGAAAGCTGGTGGCGGGCGCCGGCGGCGTCGTCGCTGTCGGGCTCGGTGGTCGACACGATCACCTTCTTCACCGTTGCCTTCGCGCCGGTCTTCCTGTTCCTCGGCCCCAATGACGGCTTCGCGCTGGAACCCGCCCCGCTGCTCGGCCTGATGGCCGTGGAAGCCCCGCGCTGGGTGTCCTGGGCAATCGGCGACTTCACGGTGAAGCTGTTCATCGCGGTGTTCGCGCTGGTGCCCTACCGGATCATCATGCAGCATTTCATGCCGACCCGGCCGGCAGCGGCTGTCTCCGGCATCTGACACCCCTCAGTGGGTGCGCGCCTCGCCCTCGGCGAGGCGGAATTCCAGCACCATGTTGCGCTGGAAATACGAGCCGTTGTCGTCCGATATCAGCGTCAGCCGGGTCGCGCCGGTGTCGTCGGTCCAGGCGTCGATCGCTTCCATGTTGTCGATCTCCTGGCCGAGATCGAAGGACGCGATCACCGGGCCGTCGACGAGAGCGCCCGGACGGATGCCGTCCGAGGCGACCCGCCGGATCCGGATGCCCAGCCCGCCGACCCAGCCATTGTAGCGCCGCTCCAGAAGCAGGAGGTCGCCGCCGGCCAGGAACGTCCCGTCCGAGACCTCCCAGTCGGTATCCTTGCGCACCGTGAAGAGGCCCGATCGCGGGCCGTCGAGGACGGCGGCGAAGAGATTGCCGGCGCGGTCGATGGAATGCTCGCTCACCGTCACCAGCGCACCGGCCAGCGGTCCGGAGGACGGTGCGACCGCCAGCATCTCGAGCCCCTTGTTGCCGCGCAATTCGCGCCGCGGGATCGGCAGGGCGAGCGGCGAAGGCCGGCTTGCCGCCATACTGGCGGCGGCAGTGAAGGCGGCAATGCGGTGATCGCTTTCGAACGACACGACGACCCTGTCGCCGTCGATCGCCAGCCCTTCAGCGTCGGCGTCGCCCTTGCGGCGATGAGCCTGGCCGTCCGGGGCGAGGATCGGGTCGAGGGTCGCCTCGGTGATGCCCACCGGCCGGCCGTCGGCGTCGCGCGCAATGCGCCCGCCCATCCAGTAGCCGGTGTCGGAGACCGCGAGGAAGCGGCTGCCCCGGTCGCGAAAGCGGAAGGCAGAGAGGCCCATCAGCCGGCTGTCATCCGACCAGAAGGAAAAGCCGCCAACGAAGTCGAGAGCGCCGAAGCGGATGCGGTCGGAATCCTTGTCGAATTGCGCGACGGGCTTGGCGGCGATGTCGAGGCCGCTTTCTGCGGCGACGGCGGTGGTGGTCGCCAGGAGGAGGGCGCAGAGCGCCGTGGCGCCGAAGCGCCGGCTTCTCCCGCCCATCAGCGTCCGGCGCCGCCTGCGCGGCGTCGCTGCCCGCGCCAGCCGCCAGCCTTCTCGTCCTCGAAGAGATCTGCGAGCTGCTCGGTCATGGCACCGGCCAGTTCCTCGGCATCGACGATGGTCACGGCGCGCCGGTAGTAGCGGGTGACGTCGTGGCCGATGCCGATGGCCAGAAGCTCGACCGGCGAGCGGGTCTCGATCTGCTCGATGACCGCCCGCAGATGCCGTTCGAGATAATTGCCGGGGTTCACCGACAGGGTCGAATCGTCCACCGGCGCGCCGTCGGAGATCATCATCAGGATGCGGCGCTGCTCGGGCCGGGCCAGAAGCCGGTTGTGGGCCCAGATCAGCGCCTCGCCGTCGATGTTTTCCTTCAGCAGGCCCTCGCGCATCATCAGGCCGAGATTGCGCCGCGAGCGGCGCCACGGCGAATCGGCGGATTTGTAGATGATGTGGCGCAGATCGTTGAGGCGGCCCGGCTTCTGCGGCTTCCCGGCCTTCAGCCAGGCCTCGCGCGCCTGCCCGCCCTTCCAGGCGCGGGTGGTGAAGCCCAGCACCTCGACCTTGACGCCGCAACGCTCCAGCGTGCGCGCCAGGATGTCGGCGCAGGTGGCCGCGACGGTGATCGGGCGGCCGCGCATGGAGCCGGAATTGTCGATCACCAGCGTCACGATCGTGTCGCGGAAATCGGTGTCGCGCTCCATCTTGAAGGACAGCGGCTGCATCGGGTCGATGACCATCCGGCTGAGCCGGGCGGGATCGAGATAGCCTTCCTCTAGGTCGAAGTCCCAGGAGCGGTTCTGCTGGGCCATCAGGCGCCGTTGCAGCCGGTTGGCGAGCCGCCCGACGACGCCCTGCAGGGTCGAAAGCTGCTTGTCGAGAAAGGCCCGCAGCCGGTCGAGCTCGGCCTCGTCGCACAGTTCCTCGGCGCCGATGGTCTCGTCGAAGGCCTGGGTGAACACCTTGTAGTCGCTGTCGAGATTGAAGCCGTGCTGCGACTGGTTGGGGCGCCGCGACTCGCCCGGCGTCTCGGTGTCCTGGCTGTCCTCGTCGGAGGGATCGTCGGCGGTCGCCTCGGAGGATTCGGCCTCGGCCGCCTCCTGGTTCTCGCCTTCGCTCTCGTTCTCCTGGGCCTCGGCCTCGTCGGTGCCGCTCTCCTTCTCGGAGCCGCCCTCGTCGGAATCGCGGGTCTGGTTGTCGCCCTGCTCTTCCTCGCTGTCGGTGTCGTCGCTCTCGTCCTCGTCGCCGAGGCTCTCGGCCATCTCCAGCGAGACCAGCATGTCGCGCATCGCCCGCGCAAAAGCCTGCTGGTCGCCGACCGTCTCGCTGAGCCGGTCGAACTTCGCGCCGGCCTTCTCGTCGATGAAGTCGCGCCACACGTCGACCAGCGCCGCGGCGCTGGGCGGGATCGGGCGGCCGGTCAGCTTCTCGCGGACCATCAGCGCCACGGCGTCCTCGATCGGCGCCTCGGCGCGGTCGGTGACGTCGGCGAGGTTGGAGCGGAAATACTTGTCCTCGAGCATCGTCGCGAGGTTGTCGCCGACGCCGCGCATGGCATTGGCGCCGATCGCCTCGCAGCGGGCCTGCTCGACGGCGTCGTAGACGGCGCGGGCGCTGCGGCCGTCGGGCGACAGGCTGGAATGCAGCCGCGAATCGTGGCGCGCCTTGCGCAGCGCCATGGCGTCGGACAGACCGCGGGTGACGCCGAGGTCGGTCTTCGAGACGCGCTTGGGCAGGTCCGGTAGGCGGGCGCGCTGGCCGCTGAGACCCGGCCGCTCGGAGGCGTAGGTGACCTCGAGCTCGGCATCGCCGGCGATCGCCCGCAGGCAGCCGGCGACGGCGCGCCGGAACGGCTCGCTGTCGGCCGGCTTGCGGTCCGCGGGACGCGTGTTGTCGCCGATCTTGGCCATGGCCGCCTAGTCCAGAACGAGGTTGGCGGCGCTCTCCGGCAGTTCCTCGCCAAAGGCGCGCTGATAGAACTCGGCGACGAGCGGGCGTTCCAGATCGTCGCACTTGTTCAGGAAGGTGAGCCGGAAGGCAAAGCCCAAATCGCCGAAGATTTCGGCATTCTCGGCCCAGGTGATCACCGTGCGCGGGCTCATCACCGTCGACAGGTCGCCATTGACGAAGGCCGAGCGGGTGAGGTCGGCGACGCGGACCATCTGGGAGATGATCTCGCGGCCTTCCTTGGTGGCGTAGGTCTTGGCCTTGGAGACGACGATCCCGACCTCGTGGTCGTGGGGCAGGTAGTTCAGCGTCGTGACAATGGACCAGCGGTCCATCTGCGCCTGGTTGATCTGCTGGGTGCCGTGATAGAGGCCGGTCGTGTCGCCGAGGCCGACGGTGTTGGCCGTGGCGAACAGGCGGAAGGCCGGATGCGGGCGGATGACGCGGCTCTGGTCGAGCAGGGTCAGCCGGCCGGAGGATTCCAGTACGCGCTGGATGACGAACATCACGTCCGGGCGGCCGGCGTCGTATTCGTCGAAGACCAGCGCGACGTTGTTCTGGTAGGCCCAGGGCAGGATGCCGTCCTTGAACTCGGTGACCTGCATGCCGTCGCGCACGACGATGGCATCCTTGCCGACGAGATCGATGCGGCTGACATGGCTGTCGAGATTGACGCGCACGCAGGGCCAGTTGAGGCGGGCCGCGACCTGCTCGATATGCGTCGACTTGCCGGTGCCATGATAGCCGGAGACCATGACACGCCGGTTCTTGGCGAAGCCGGCGAGGATCGCCAGCGTCGTCGGCTTGTCGAACAGGTAATCCGGGTCGATCTCGGGGACATGCGGGTCGGACGCGGAAAAGGCCGGGACCGTCAGGTCGCTGTCGAACCCGAAGGTGTCACGCACCGAGACCGTCGTATCCGGCAGGGGGGCCACGTGATGTTCCGCTGCACTCATACTACCTCCAACGGTCCGCTGGCTCTCCGGCGAGCCTCGGGGACCATGTCATCACTGTCGGTTTGCGCGAGAGGGCGGGACCGTCGAAGGCTCCGCGATCATCGTCGCATGGTATCTGCGCACGCTGGTTTTTGAGGGTGGCCGGCGCGTTCCCCTCGCGCTTAGCAAAAACCTGACTGTTTCAAAAGCTTGTAGGCCTGGATCACCTCGCGCAGCTTGTCCTCGGTGCCGCGGTCGCCACCATTGGCGTCGGGATGCAGCTGCTTGACGAGTTGTTTGTAGCGCGTGCGGATCGCCTCGCCACTCGCCTCGTCGCTGAGATCCAGCGTCTCGAACGCCTTGTGCTCCAGCGAACGGACCTTGGGACGCCTGGCTTCCGGGCGTGCCGGCCCGTCCTCGCCCGGGAACAGGTCGAACGGATCGCGCATCCGGCTGTTCCAGCGCTTGGCACGTGCCGCGCTGGCCGCCTTGGCGCCGTTGCCGGCCGCCGTGCCATTATGCCCCATGGTCCAAGTCGGCCGGTGGCCGGTCATGGAATCCTTGAGGTGCTGCTGGATGTCCTTGTCGTTCAGGCCGGAGAAATAATTGTAGGACTTGTTGTACTGGCGCACGTGATCGACGCAGAAATGCAGGTACTGCCCTTCATGGTCACGCCCCATCGGCGCCTTGTAGGTGCCAGGCTCGTTGCAGCCTTCCCACGCGCAGACCTCGGCCCGGCGCGGCTCCGCCTTGCCCTTGGTCTTGCGCTTGCCCTTGACGCGGATCGCATCGAAATATTCGGAGTCGAGTTTCATCGCGTCCAATAATGGTGCCCGGGACCGGTGCGGACAAGAATTGACATCCCGGAAAAAGACCGAAAATGCAAAGGGTCCGCCTGCTTCGCGCAAGCTTCGCTTGGCGCGGTGCGGCGACGGCTCATACAGGAGAGTGACCGCCATGAACACCAGGACCAAGATCGAGACCAAGCTGGCGGAAGCGTTCAGCCCGGAGCTGCTGGAGATCATCGACGAGAGTCACCTGCATGCCGGTCACCACCATGCCGACAGCGATCACCACGCCACCTTCGACGGTTCGGGCGAGACCCATTTCCGCGTACGGCTGGTCAGTGCGGCCTTCTCCGGCCAGAGCCGTGTGGCGCGGCACAGGGCGATCAACCGGATCCTGCAGGACGAGTTGGAGACGGGCGTCCATGCCCTGGCCATCGAGGCCTCGGCGCCCGGCGAAGCGCGCCGGCGCTGAGCCGGTTGCTCGCGGCAGGACGTCCGGGCGCAGCGCCGATCGTCGGGGCCGCGCCCGTCGTTCAGTCGCGGCGCTCGTCGGTGTCCGCCGTTGCGGGCAATTCGTCGCGGGTGGCGAATTCGGTCTCGGCGCGGTCCGGTCCAGGCGACCACTCCTCCTCGTCGGCTGACCCATCTGCCCGGTCTGCGTCAACCACGATGCGATCGGCCTCGACCTCTTCGGAACTGTCGATCCCGTAGTCATAATCGTCGATCTCGGGTTCCGGCGCCGCGATGACCTCGCCGCCGGCCAGCGCATGGTGGCCGCCCTTCTTGGGCGGGACCAGGATGGTGGCCGGCCGGATGCGCAGCTTGGCGATGCGGTTCTTCTCGCGTTTCAGGACAGTGAAGCGCTTGTGGAAGAAGGTGAAGGCCTGCCGCTCTTCCGGAATGGTCTGGGTCTCGTGGATGACCAGGCCGGCGATCGTCACCGCCTCCTCGTCGGGCAGGTTCCAGTCGAGCGCCCGGTTCAGGTCGCGGATCGGCACCTGGCCGTCGACGATGACCGACCCGTCCGCCTCGATCTTCACGCCCTGCATGTCGACATCGTGCTCGTCGGCGATGTTGCCGACGATCTCCTCCAGAATGTCCTCCAGCGTGATCAGGCCTTCGACCTCGCCATATTCGTCGACGACGATGGCGAAGTGGGTCTTGCGCCGCAGGAAGGCGTTGAGCTGGTCCTGCAGCGTCGTCGTCTCCGGGACGAACCACGGCTTGGAGCAGATCGTCAGGATGTCGACGCGGGCCGGGTCGTTGTCGACCTCATGCAGGGCCCGCAGCAGGTCCTTGGCATGCACGACGCCGACGATGTTGTCGTAATGGGTCTGCCAGACCGGCATGCGTGTATAGGGGCTTTCGAGGATTTGACGCACGACCTCGATCGGTCCGTCATCGACATTGACCTGCCGCATGGCGGTGCGGTGGACCATGACGTCGGAGACTTCCAACTCGTGCAGGTCGAGAAGCCCGCCGAGGCGGTTGCGGTCGGCATTGACCAGCGACCCCTCGCGGTGGAGCACCTCGACGGCGCCGCGCAGTTCCTCATGGGCGGTCAGGAGCGAGGCACCGGATTCCAGGCTGACGCCGAACAGGGCGAGGATGCGCCGCACGATCCAGTTGACCACGCGGGTCAGCGGCCCGAGCAGCGCCACCACCAGACTGACCGGCCGCGAGACGACCAGCGAGAAGCCGTCCGGCCTGGCGATCGCCGCCGATTTCGGCAACACCTCGCCGAAGATCACCACGATCACGGTCATGCCGATCGTCGCGTAGACGACGCCGGCCTGTCCGAACAGTCCGAGGAACGCCGTGGTCGCCAGCGACGAGGCGAGGATGTTGACGAGGTTGTTGCCGATCAGCAGCGCGCCAATCAGCCGGTCCTTCTTCTCGATCAGCGTCTGCACCAGCGTGGCGCGGGCATCGCCATTCTTCTCGTAGCTCATCAGCCGGGCTCGCGAGACCGCGGTCAGCGCCGTTTCCGAGCCCGAGAAGAAGGCCGAGATGGAGACGAGGATCAGAACGATGCCGAGAAGGATCCAGAGGGTCACGCTCATCGGGTCAACTCTTCAATCAGGAAGGCCTCGACGCTGGCCGGATCGACGTCATTGGCGATGAAGGCCTGGCCGATGCCACGGGTGAGGATGAAGGTGAGGCTGCCGCGCCGGACCTTCTTGTCCTGTCCGATGCCGGCCATCAGCGTGGCCACGTCGAGCGGCGCGCCGGGGATCTCGGCGATACGGGTCGGCAGGCCGACGGCGGTGAAATGGGCTTCGCAGCGCTCGGCGTCGCCGAGAGGGCAGAGGCCGAGCCGGGCCGAGAAGCGATGCGCCAGCACCGTGCCGATGGCCACGCCCTCGCCATGGACGAGGCGCTTTGCGTCGTAGCCGACCGCCGCTTCCAGCGCATGGCCGAAGGTGTGGCCGAGATTGAGCAGCGCGCGGCTGCCTTCCTCGCGCTCGTCGGCGGCGACGACGGCAGCCTTGGCGATGCAGCTCTGGCGCACCGATTCGACCCGCTCCGGCCCGCCGGTGAAGATCGCCGTGCGGTTGGCGTCGAGCCAGTCGAAGAAGTCCGGCCGGTCGATCAGCGCCATCTTGGCGATTTCGGCATAGCCGGCGGCGAACTCGCGCGGGCTGAGCGTGTCGAGAAGGGCGGTGTCGGAGAGGACGAGGGCCGGCTGGTGGAAGGCGCCGATCAGGTTCTTGCCACGCGGCGAGTTGATGCCGGTCTTGCCGCCGACGGAGGAATCGACCTGCGCCAGCAGCGTCGTCGGCATCTGCACGAAGCCCATGCCCCGGCGCACGATGGCGCTGGCGAAGCCGGCCAGGTCGCCGATCACCCCGCCACCGAGCGCGATGACCACGTCGCCGCGCTCGAGGCGCGCGCCGATGATCTGGTCGACGACATCGGTGAGCTGCGCGAAGGACTTGGTGGTTTCGCCGGGCGGCACGACGATCTGCACATGGTCGATGCCGGCGGCCCTGAGGGCGATCGACAGCCGCTCGTAATGCAAGCCGGCGACCGTCGTGTCGGTGACAATGGCGGCGCGTACGCCGGGCAGGCGCCGGGCGATCTCCTCGCCGGCGGCGTCGATCAGGCCGGGGCCGATGACGATGTCGTAGCCGCGCGTGCCGAGCTCGACCCGGACATGACTGCGGTGCGCCGCCGGCATGTCGGCGGTGGCAGGGGCGGCGGGAACACTGCTCATCGGTCGGTCTCCGTGGCGAGGTGGCGGTCAAGCGCCTCGACGATTTCCTGGGCGATCACGTCCCGCTTCACGTTGCGCGTCGCGATGGTGATGTCGGATTCGGCATAGACGGGATAGCGCTGCTCGATCAGGCCGCGCATCACCTCGCGCGGATCGGCCTGTTTCAGAAGCGGGCGATTCGCCCGGCGGCGCACGCGTTCCATCAGCGTGTCGAGATCGGCCTTCAGCCAGACCGTGATTGCCGACTGCTTGAGAAGGCTGCGGGTCTCCTCATGCATGTAGGCGCCGCCGCCGGTCGCGACGACCTGCGGACCCTCTGCGGTCAGCCGTCCGACCACGCGCGCCTCCAGTGCCCGGAACTCGGGCTCGCCGTAGCTTTCGAACAATTCGGGGATCGACATGCGCGAGACCAGTTCGATCTCGTGGTCGGTGTCGCGGAAGGGCAGGTCGAGAAGCGCCGCGAGCCGGCGTCCGACCGTGGTCTTGCCGGCGCCCATCAGGCCGACGAGGGTGACGGAACGCGTACCCAGGCGGTCCTGGATGGTGTCGGTTCCGCCCGATGACAATTCGCTTCTCATTGCGCCTTTCGCAGCTGCCCCACCCTTGCCGTATGCAGCCATGAGGAAATCTTAAAGTTCGCCGTTTACCCCGTCAGGGGCCGACCGTCTCGCTTGCGTCCCGTCCCGTTCGCGCTAGAAGCGGGCGAATGCAAGGGACGCCCACACCAAGGTGAGTTCGCCAGACCGCGATGCCGACACTCGTCCGCCTCCTGACGACGCTCCTGATCATTGCGGCCATCATCTACGGCATCATGGCGGCGCTCGTCTACTTCGTCGATCCGACCCGCCGGGAAACCACCGTCGAGATTCCGATGCCCGCGTCACAGCCGGCACCGACCGGCGACGGCCTGCGCCGATGAGCGAGGCCATGGAGCTGTCCGCCCGCGAAGGCGCCGACATCGAGACCTTCCTGGAGATGATGGCGGTGGAGCGCGGCGCCGCCGACAACACCGTTGCCGCCTATCGCCGCGACCTCGAGGATGCGGCCGGCTTCATGGCCGGGCACGGCGGCTCGCTGATGACCGCCACCACCGAGGACATCCGCGCCTATGTCGGCCGGCTGGCCGCCCGCGGCTTTGCCGAGACCAGCCGCTCGCGCCGGTTGTCGGCGCTGCGGCAGTATTACCGCTTCCTCTATGTGGAGGGCCGGCGCGGCGACGACCCGACCGGACCGATCGAGGGTGCCCGCCGCAAGCGGCCGCTGCCCAAGATCATGAGCGAGGACGAGGTCGACCGGCTGCTCGACCGGGCCGCGGCCGAAGCGGTCGATCCCGACCAGCCGCCGGCCCGGCGGGCGCGGGCGGCGCGGATGCATGCGCTGGTCGAACTGCTCTACGCCACCGGCATGCGCGTCTCCGAACTGGTCAGCCTGCCGCGCGCCGTGCTGCGCGGCCGCCAGCGCATGATCGTCGTGCGGGGCAAGGGCGACAAGGAGCGCATGGTGCCGATCGGCGAGGCCGCTCGCGACGCGCTGACCGGCTTCGCCGAGGCCATGAAGCTCGCCGGCATCGTCGAGGAGGGGCGCTGGCTGTTCCCGGCCCTGTCGGAGACCGGCCATCTGACCCGCCAGGCCTTTGCCCGCGACCTGAAGGCGCTGGCCGCCCGCGCGGGTATTCCGCCGGAGCGGATCTCGCCGCATGTGCTGCGCCACGCCTTCGCCAGCCATCTCCTGCAGAACGGCGCCGACCTGCGGGCGGTGCAGGAGCTGCTCGGCCATGCCGACATCTCGACCACCCAGATCTACACCCATGTGCTGGAAGAGCGGCTGATCCGGCTGGTCACCGACCACCATCCCCTGTCGGACGAGAGCCGGCACTGATGACCCGCAGGGTTTTCTTGACAAGGGTCCGGTGCATGGCCAGTTTCCGCCGCAACACAGACGTTGCGCCGCAGGCGAGGTGCGTGCGGGCCGCGGCCCCTCGCGTCCCGGGCCTTGCGGTCAGTCGGCCGCCGCGTCCGGTCGCCCCAATCTCGAAGGACGGCTCGACGCCGCGCACCCATGCATAATTATCTCGATTTCGAAAAACCCGTCGCCGATCTCGAAGGCCAGATCCTGGAACTCAAGAAGATCGAGGGCAAGGACGCCGTCGACGTCACCGACGAGATCCAGCGGCTGGAAAAGCGCTCGCGCGAGGCGCTGGCCGATCTCTATCGCAAGCTGACGCCCTGGCAGAAGACCCAGGTGGCACGCCATCCCGACCGGCCGCACTGCCTCGACTACATCGCCGCCCTGATCACCGACTTCGTGCCGCTGGCCGGCGACCGATTCTATGCTGAGGACCACGCCATCATCAGCGGCTTCGGTCGCTTCGACGGGCAGTCCGTCGCGGTCATCGGCCAAGAGAAGGGCTCCGACACCCAGACCCGGCTGAAGCACAATTTCGGCATGGCCCGGCCCGAGGGCTACCGCAAGGCGGTGCGGGTGATGGAGCTTGCCGAGCGCTTCCAGATCCCGGTGCTGACCTTCGTCGACACCGCCGGCGCCTATCCGGGCATCGGCGCCGAGGAGCGCGGTCAGGCCGAGGCGATCGCCCGCTCCACCGAGGCCTGCCTCAATCTGCGCGTGCCGATGGTCTCGCTGGTCATCGGCGAGGGCGGTTCGGGCGGCGCCATCGCCATCGCCACCGCCAACAAGGTGCTGATGCTGGAGCACGCCATCTATTCGGTGATCTCGCCGGAGGCTGGTGCCTCGATCCTGTGGCGGGATGCGACCCGCGCCCGCGACGTGGCGCAGGCGATGAAGATCACGGCGCAGGATCTCGCCGGCTTCGGCATCATCGACGGCATCGTCGAGGAGCCGCTGGGCGGCATCCACCGGGCGCCCGCCGATGGCATTGCGGCCGCCGCCGAGCGTGTGCGCGCCGCCTTCGCGGAACTGGCCGAGCTCGACGGTGACGGCCTGCGCCGCCAGCGTCGCGAAAAGTTCCTCGCCATCGGGCGGAATCTCTGACCCCTGTTGCCGGGCGGCAACGCCCTCCCGTTCCCTTGGGCTTCAGCCTCTGCAAGGATGCTCCCCGGACGACGTAAGGTGAGGGGCGAAATCAACGCAGCCTGTCGTCGTCCGGCCTGTCGCCGGCAATCGATCTAATTTTGAACATTAACGATTGCTTAACGACGGTTGCGGCAGAACGGGGAAAGGCATGCGACGGGATATCCGACTTGGGATATGGCCGCCGCGATGGTCCGGGCGCTTCGCAGGCGCCGGTCCGAGTGGGGACGGCCGATGTGCCGTCAATGCGATGGGGATGAGGGGATGTTGTTTCGACGCCTCGTGACGGCAGCCGCGCTTGCGACAGCCATGTTCGCAGTTTCCGCCTGCCAGTACGAAGATCTGCTGCCCGCCGAAGCGCCGCTGCCGGCCGCTCTCGTGCAGGCGATCAAGTCGAACGGAATGGGCGTCAAGTCGCCGATCCTCGTCCGCCTCTACAAGGAAGAGTCGGACCTCGAGGTCTGGAAACAGAAGACCGACGGCACCTACGCGCTCCTGAAGACCTACGAGATCTGCGCCTGGTCGGGAAAGCTCGGCCCGAAGAAGAAGGAAGGCGACCGTCAGGCGCCCGAGGGCTTCTACACGGTGACGCCGGCCCAGCTGAACCCGAATTCCAATTACCATCTCGCCCTCAACATGGGCTATCCGAACACCTATGACCGGGCCAATGGCCGGACCGGCTCGCATCTGATGATCCACGGCTCGTGCAACTCGTCCGGCTGCTACGCCATGGACGACGAACAGGTGCAGGAGATCTATTCGCTCGCCCGCCATTCCTTCGAGGGCGGCCAGCGCGCCTTCCAGATCCAGGCCTATCCCTTCCGCATGACGCCGAAGAACATGGCGCGGCACCGCAATTCCGAGCATTACGGCTTCTGGAAGATGCTGAAGAAGGGCTCGGACTATTTCGAGATGACCCGCCAGCAGCCCAATGTCGGCGTCTGCGATCGCCGCTACGTCTTCGACCAGAGCGCCGAGACGGTCGCCGGCCTGTCGGCCACGGGCGCCTGCCCGGACTTCTCCCTGCCGGCGCAGGTCGTTGCCAAGGTGGAAGCCGACCATGCCGAGGAGGAGAAGATCGCCTCGAGCTTCTCGCCGAGCGACTTCGCCGAGACCTCGACCTTCAGCTACCGTACCGGCCAGCCGATCACCCCCGAGGCCTATGCCCAGGAGCAGCATCGCCGCGAGGGCTACGACCGCGAAGGCAACCGCGTCGGCGGCAGTAGCGGCGGTTCGATCTTCTCGAGCTTTTTGAAATAGCGCAGCCGGACGAGGGCGGGGCGATCAGAGCCCCTGCCGAACCATCCGGTTAGGAAAAGCCCGCGGCGCCCGTCGCGGGCTTTTTCGTGTCCGGGTCGCAGCCGCGGGGCCGTTCGGGTCCCCGGCCGCGGCCGGTGAGAGCCGGCTTGCCTGATCTGGGTCCGTACCGCCACCCGCGCGTCAGACGGGGCTCCTGCGCATGCCGCACGAAAAAGGCCGCCGGACCTTTTGGGATCCGGCGGCCTCGATGCTGTCGCTGCGGTCTGCCTCAGACGAAGGCGCCGTGGCAGTGCTTGAACTTCTTGCCCGAGCCGCAGGGGCAGGGTTCGTTGCGGCCGACCTGACCCCAGCTGTCCGGGTTTTCCGGATCGCGGCGCAGACCGTCGGCGGCGGTCGGGGTGAAATTGGCGGTCAGCCGCTCGGCGCCGTCGCCCATCTCGTCGACGCCGGTCGTGGCGTCGACATGATGGGCCTCCATCGGCGGGACTTGCGGCGCCGGCTGGCGCTGCTCCGGCTGGACGATCTCGACCCGGGTCAGCTGAGAGGTGGTGCGCTCGCGCAGATTGCCGAGCATCGCCTCGAACAGCTCGAAGGATTCCGACTTGTACTCGTTCAGCGGATCGCGCTGGGCGTAGCCGCGGAAGCCGACGACCGAACGCAGATGGTCGAGATTGACCAGATGCTCGCGCCACAGAGCGTCCAGCGTCTGCAGGACGATGTTGCGCTGGACATAGGTCATCACCTGCGGGCCGAAACGCTCGGCCTTCTCGGCGGCGGCACGGTCGGCATGCTCGCGGATGCGCTCGCGGATGTCGTCCTCGGCGATGCCTTCCTCGTTTGCCCAATCCGTGATCGGCAGGTCGAGATTGAGGTATTCCAGCGTCTCCGCTTTCAAGGCCTCGGTCTCCCATTGCTCGGGATAGGCCTTTTCCGGAATGTGCCGCGAGACGATGCCGTCGATCGTGGCGTGGCGCATGTCCGCCACGGCCTCGTCGAGCTCTTCGGAATCCATCAGCTCGATGCGCTGCTCGAAGATCACGCGACGCTGGTCGTTCATCACGTCGTCGTACTTCAAGAGGTTCTTGCGGATGTCGAAGTTGCGGGCCTCGACCTTCTTCTGAGCCTTCTCCAGCGCCTTGTTGATCCACGGATGGACGATGGCCTCGTCCTCCTTGAGACCCAGCTTGGTCAGCATCGAATCCATGCGGTCGGATCCGAAGATGCGCATCAGGTCGTCCTGCAGGGACAGGTAGAACTTGGAACGGCCCGGATCGCCCTGGCGGCCGGAGCGGCCACGCAGCTGGTTGTCGATGCGCCGGCTTTCATGGCGTTCGGTGGCGAGCACGTAGAGGCCGCCCGCCTCGATGGCGATCTCCTTCAGCCGCTTGATGTCGGCCTTGATGGCCTCTTCCTTGGCGGTGCGCTCCGGTCCCTCGGCCATGTCGGCGAGTTCGCGGTCGATGCGCATCTCGGCATTGCCGCCGAGCTGGATGTCGGTGCCGCGCCCGGCCATGTTGGTGGCGATCGTCACCGCGCCCGGCACGCCGGCCTGCGAGACGATATAGGCCTCCTGCTCGTGGTAGCGGGCGTTGAGGACCTGGAAATCCTTCAGCCCGTCCTTACGCAGGCGCTCGGCCAGAAGCTCGGACTTCTCGATCGAGGTCGTGCCGACGAGGATCGGCTGGCCGCGCTTGGCGCAGTCCTGGATCTCGCGGCTGATCGCCCGGAACTTCTCCTCGACCGTGCGATAGACCTCGTCGTCCTCGTCGAGACGCTGGATCGGCAGGTTGGTCGGGATCTCGATGACGTCCAGGCCGTAGATGTCGCCGAACTCGGCCGCTTCCGTCTGGGCCGTACCGGTCATGCCGGCCAGCTTGTCGTACATGCGGAAATAGTTCTGGAAGGTGATCGAGGCCAGCGTCTGGTTCTCGGGCTGGACGGTGACGCCTTCCTTGGCTTCCAGCGCCTGGTGCAGGCCTTCCGAGAAGCGCCGGCCCGGCATCATGCGGCCGGTGAACTCGTCGATGATGACCACCTCGTCATTGCGCACGATGTAGTCCTTGTCGCGCTGGAACAGCGCGTGGGCCTTCAATGCGTTGTTGACGTGGTGAACGATGGCGACGTTCTCGATGTCGTAGAGCGAGTCGCCGACGAGATGGCCGGCGGCCTCCAGAAGCCGCTCCAGCTTCTCGGTCCCGTCTTCGGTGAAGGTCACCGTGCGCTGCTTCTCGTCAACGTCGTAGTCGCTCTTGTCGAGCTGCGGGATGAACCCGTCGATCGTCATGTAGAGCTCGGAGCGGTCGTCGAGCGGACCGGAGATGATCAGCGGCGTGCGTGCCTCGTCGATGAGGATCGAATCGACCTCGTCGACGATGGCGTAGCGATGGCCGCGCTGGACCATCTGGCTGCGCTCGTACTTCATGTTGTCGCGCAGATAGTCGAAGCCGAGCTCGTTGTTCGTCGCGTAGGTGACGTCGCAGGCATAGGCGGCGCGGCGCTCCTCGTCGGACATGCCGTGGACGATGATGCCGACGGTCAGGCCGAGGAAGCGGTAGAGACGTCCCATCCATTCCGCGTCGCGGCGGGCGAGATAGTCGTTGACGGTGACGACGTGGACGCCCTTGCCCTCGAGCGCGTTCAGATAGACGGCGAGGGTGGCGACGAGGGTCTTGCCTTCGCCGGTCTTCATCTCGGCGATGGCGCCCGAATTGAGCACCATGCCGCCGATCATCTGGACGTCGAAATGGCGCATGCCGAGGGCCCGCTTGGCGCCCTCGCGCACCACGGCAAAGGCCTCGATCAACAGATCGTCGACGGTCTTGCCGGCGGCGATCTCGCTGCGGAACGTCTCGGTACGTGCCCGCAGCTCGTCGTCGGTGAGGGCGGCGATGTCGGCTTCGCGTGCCGCGACCGCCTTGACCCGGGCGTCGTAGCGTCGGACGACCCGGTCGTTCGCCGAACCCAACAACTTACGGGCGAGCCCGCCAATACTGACCATAACCGGTCCTTCCAAAAGATATCGCACCGTCGATGCCGTGGCCGGCTTGCAGGCCGATGCCACCGATCCTACCAACTTGCAGAATTTCGGGAGGCTTCAAACTTTGCGGAAGTCGGCTGGACTTTCGGTTGGCGCGAGAGATAAGAGGGGGCCAAACCGATGTCAACGGCGCGTCCGGGAGGCGAGCGCGCCGTCGGGCCAGGACGAACAGACGTGGCCGGGCCTCTTGCTGCAGCCACCTTCGGCCCACTCTCCCGTTTCTCCGGACTGCCCATCCACAGCAATTGCAAGGACGTTCTTTGCCATGAATAACGCGTTTCGTTCGACACTCCTGGCTGGTGCCATGGCCGTTGCCGCCTTCGGCGCCCCCGCCCATGCGGCCGACGAGGACGTCGTCGCCAAGGTCGGTTCGGAAGAGATCACGGAGCGCGACCTGAAGGCGGCCGCCGCCGATGTCGGCGAGCAATTCGCCCGTATGCCGCCCGAGCAGCGCAAGCTCGCGGTCCTCTCTGCCCTGATCGACATCAAGGTGCTGGCGCGCATGGCCGAGGCGGACAAGCTGCAGGACGATGCCGAAGTGGCCTCGCAGCTCGACTTCGTGCGCGACCGCACCCTGCACAACGCCTATTTCGCCCGCAACGGCGTCGCCAACATCACCGACGAGGAACTGAAGGCCCGTTTCGAGAAGGAACTCGCGACCATGCCGGCGACCGAGCAGGTGCGGGCTCGCCACATTCTCCTCAAGACGCAGGAAGAGGCGCAGGCGGTGATCGCCAAGCTCGACGAGGGTACTGATTTCGTCGAACTGGCCAAGGAGAGCTCGACCGGTCCGTCGGGCCCCGAAGGCGGCGACCTCGGCTTTTTCGGCGCCGGTCAGATGGTTCCGGAATTCGAGAAGGTGGCTTTCGCCATGGAGCCGGGCGCCTACACGAAGGAGCCGGTACAGACCCAGTTCGGCTGGCACGTCATCAAGGTCGAGGAGAAGCGCGAAGCGCCGAAGCCGGAATTCGACACGGTGAAGGACCAGGTGCGCCAGGTGGTGCTGCGCGAGAAGTACATGGAACTGATCCAGGCGGCGCGTGATGAACTGGCGGTCGAATATGTCGACCCGGCGATGAAGAGCCAGGTCGAGGCGCTGGAGAAGTCGATGGACCCGGCGGCCAGCCCCGCCGCACCGGACGCCCAGTAAGCGGGCACCGACGATCATGGCCCACAGCACTTCGGTGTCGCCCCTCGCTCCCGCGGAGGTCCCCGCGCTGCCGCCGATCGACGGCCTGCGCATCGCCACGGCTGCGGCCGGCATCAAGTACAAGGGGCGCACCGACGTCCTGATGATGGTGTTCGATGCGCCGGCCGCGGTCGCGGGCGTCTTCACCACCTCGCGCTGCCCCTCAGCCCCGGTCGACCATTGCCGGGCAAGCCTCGGCGGCGGCATGGCGCGGGCCGTCGTGGTCAATTCCGGCAATGCCAACGCCTTCACCGGCCGGCGCGGCCGGCAGGCGACGGAGGCCACCGCCGAGGCGGCCGCCGACGCCGTGGGTGCGACGCCGCGGGAGGTGTTCCTCGCCTCGACCGGGGTGATCGGCGAGCCGCTCGACGCCCATAAGTTCACCGGTCTCCTCGCCGGCCTGGCGGAAACAGCGGATCCTGATGGCTGGCGCGCCGCCGCCGACGCGATCATGACGACCGACACCTATCCCAAGCTCGCCACCCGCCAGGTGGCGATCGACGGGGTAACGGTGACGATCAACGGCATCGCCAAGGGCGCCGGCATGATCGCGCCCGACATGGCGACGATGCTGTCCTTCGTGGCGACCGATGCGGCGATCGCCGCGCCGGCCCTGCAGGCGATGCTGACGGAAGCCGTCGCGCCGAGCTTCAATTCGGTGACGGTGGACAGCGACACCTCGACCTCCGACACGCTGCTGCTGTTCGCTACCGGCGCGGCCGCAGCGCGCGGCGGCGCTACGATCGAGACCGCTGACGATCCGCGGCTCGACGCTTTCCGGGTGGCGCTGAGCGAGCTGCTTCTCGATCTCGCCCGGCAGGTCGCACGGGACGGCGAGGGCGCCCGCAAGGAAATCCAGGTCACCGTCGAGGGCGCGACCAGCGATGCGGCGGCCAAGCGCATCGCGCTGTCGATCGCCAATTCGCCGCTGGTCAAGACCGCCGTCGCCGGCGAGGACGCCAATTGGGGCCGCGTGGTCATGGCCGTCGGCAAGGCCGGCGAGGAAGCCGACCGAGACAGGCTGGCGATCCATTTCGGCGACATCCGCGTGGCCGTCGACGGCGAGCGCGATCCGGACTATTCCGAAGACGCCGCCGCGGCGGTCATGCGCCGCGCCGAAATCCCGATCCGGGTCGATCTCGGCCTCGGGCAGGGGCGCTGGACCGTCTATACCTGCGATCTCACCAAGGAATATGTCGCGATCAATGGCGATTACCGAAGCTGAGAAGATGCGGCAGCTGGCCGTGGTGCGACGCCTGGAGGCGGCCGGCTTCCGCGCCTGGCCCGCTTCCTCGACCGGGTTCGACGGCACCTGGGCGGTGCGCGTCACCGCCTCGTTTCCGGCCAAGCGGCTGAACTCCGTCAATCCGCTCGACCCGTCCGACAATTCCGACATCGCGTCGCGGCTGCAGCGGGCGGCCAAGACCTTTGCCGAGCATGGTCGCTCGATCATGGTCCGCCAGTCGCCGCTGGCCCCGCCCGACCTCGTCGCCCATCTCGACGAGAAGGGCTGGTCGCGCTTCGACGAATCCCTGGTGATGACCGCCGATCTCGACAGTCTCGACCTCGCCGGGCAGGTCGATCGCATTCCGATCCGCGACATGAGCCGCTATGTCGAGGCGAGCCTGGCCGTGCATGAGCGCGCGGCCGCGCTGCGCTCTGGCCTGACCGGCGTCCTGGAATCGATCCGGCCGCCGACGGGGCTGTTCATCCGCGAGAACAAGGACGGCTCGCCGGTCGCCGTGGCGCTGGCGATCCACGACAACGATCTGGCCGGCCTGCTCGACGTCGCCGTGCATCGCACGGAGCGCCAGCGCGGCGTCGGCCGCGACCTCGTCAAGACGGCGCTGCGCTATACCGCCCACAAGGGTGCCAAGACCGCCTGGGTTCAGGTCGAGGCCGACAACGCAGCCGGCCTGTCGCTCTATCGCTCGCTCGGCTTCAACGAGGCCTATCGTTACGTCTACCGCGCCCCGCCGGAGGGCGGCGCGTGAGCGGACCAGGGCAGCGCCTGCTGCTGGTCGTCGCCTGCGCTCTGGTCGATTCCGACGGCCGCATCCTCATTGCCGAACGGCCCGCCGGCAAGGCGCTGGCCGGCCTGTGGGAGTTTCCCGGCGGCAAGCTCGAGCCGGGCGAGACGCCCGAGGCGACGCTGATCCGCGAATTGCGCGAGGAACTGGGCATCGAGACCCAGGCGGCGTGCCTGGCGCCGCTGACCTTCGCCAGCCATTCCTATGACGATTTCCACCTCCTGATGCCGCTCTATGTCTGCCGGCGCTACGAGGGCATCGCCATGCCGCGCGAGGGCCAGCGGCTGAAATGGGTGCGGCCGGCGCAATTGCGCGACTATCCGATGCCGCCGGCCGACGAGCCGCTGATCCCGCATCTGATCGAGCTGCTCTGAGCCGGCCCGCCGCGGCTTCGGCGGGCCGGTCACGCGGCGCAAGGCAGCGTGCGCGGCGGCACTCTTCCCCGGCTTAAGGGCTCCTTCACCATCCGCTGGCATGATCGGACCCTCAGCTTCCGCCTTGCGAGGGGACCATGCGCACGATCGACAGGCACGAGGATCGGATCGAGGAGCCGGCGTCGGACACGCCGGCGACGGGCACCGGTCTGTTCCGCGCCACGCTGCTGTTCGGCGCTCTGGCGGTGTTCCTGTCGCTGCTGGTGCCGCCGATCGCCGAGCGCAGCGCCAGCTATGTGGCCGGCGACAATCGTCCCGATCTCGACATGATGGCGACGGGCTCCGTCGCGAAGTCCAGCGAGTATACCCTGCGCCGCAGCGTCCTGCAGCCGGTCGATGCCGCCCCGTGCGTGATCTACGCCGACGGCCGCCGCCTGGGCAGCTGCTGAGGGCATTCGGCGCGCACGCAAAGGCGCGTTGCAGGGACGGCAGGATGTCTCCGCCGTGCTTTCCATGCGATCCGGCCGAGCCGGGCCCGTACCGCCGGGGCCGATCTGTCGCCAAACCGCTTTTTGCCGGGGCGTCAAAGCTGCTATGGCATGGCGGTGACGAAACTTGATCCTTCTCCCTCGCTGCGCAGCGCCGTCTATGGCGCGCCGCTTTCCAGTCTCGTGGACGTGCCGGCCGGCGCCGTGCAGCTGTCGCCGCTGCGGCCCGGCGCCGAGGCGCTGGAGGCCCAGCCCGATGCGGCCTTCGCCGAACTGGTGATCGCCGCGCCCCCCGGCTCCATCGAGCGGCGCTTCGTCCTGGCCCATGCGCTGCGCACGCTGGCGCCCGGCGGCGCGCTGACGGTGCTGGCGGCCAAGGACAAGGGCGGCCAGCGCCTGCGCGGCGAGTTGGAAGCCTTCGGATGCGACGTCGCCGAGCATTACAAGTCGCGCCAGCGCGTCTGTTCGCTCGTGCGGCCGGAGACGCTGCACGGTCTTCAGGACGCGATCGCGGCGGGCGCGCCCGTCACGGTCGAGGAGATCGGGCTGCGCTCCCAGCCGGGAATCTTCTCGTGGAACCGGGTCGATCCGGGAACGTCGCTGCTGCTGCGCCATCTGCCGAAGCTGGCCGGTCGCGGGGCCGATCTCGGCGCCGGTCTGGGCGTCCTGTCGCAGGCGGTCCTGGCCTCCCCTGCGGTCGAGGAGCTGACGCTGGTCGAGATCGACCGCCGCGCCGTCGAGGCGTCGAAGGTCAACGTCACCGATCCGCGGGCGCGCTTCGTCTGGGCCGACGCCCGCGAAACGGCGCTGAGCGATCTCCACTTCATCGTCTCGAACCCGCCCTTCCACAGCGAGGGCATCGAGGATCGCGGGCTCGGCCAGGCCTTCATCACGGCGGCGGGGCGGATGCTGCGCCGCTCCGGCACGCTGTATCTCGTGGCCAACCGGCACATGCCCTATGAAGAGGTGCTGCGCACGGCTTTCAGGAGTGTGAAGCCGCTGGCCGACGAGGCCGGCTACAAGATCTTCGAGGCGCGCAAGTGACCAAGACGCCGACAATGCGGCTCGACCGGCTGCTCGCCAATATGGGCTACGCCTCGCGGCGCGAGATCCAGTTGCTGGCGAAGAACGGCCGCATCCGGCTCGACGGCGCCTCCTTCCAAGACGCCGACAAACGGATCGCGCTGACGCCCGATCTGGAGACGCGGCTGGTGGTCGACGGCGAGGCGCTCGATCCCTTGCCCGGCTTCGCGCTGATGCTGCACAAGCCGCTCGGCGTGACCTGCTCGCACAAGGAGGCGGGGCCGCTGGTCTACGATCTCCTTCCGCAGCGCTGGCGCCGGCGCGACCCCGCCATCTCGACGGTCGGCCGGCTGGACAAGGAGACGTCCGGCCTCTTGCTGATGACCGACGACGGCAAGCTCCTGCATCGCATCATCTCGCCGAAGCGGCATGTCGCCAAGCGCTATCGCGTGCATCTGGCCCGACCGATGAGCGGCGACGAGGCCGCGCTCTTTGCGGCGGGCACGCTGATGCTGGAGGGCGAGGAGAAACCGCTGGCGCCGGCGGAGCTGGAGGTCGTCGGCCCGCAGGAGGCGCTGCTCGGGGTTCACGAGGGCCGTTACCATCAGGTGCGCCGGATGTTCGCGGCGACGGGCAACCATGTCGAGGCGCTGCATCGCGAATCCGTCGGCGGCCTGACGCTGCCGGACGACCTCGCGCCCGGCGCGATCCGCCGCCTGGACGACGCCGATCTCGCCGCGATCTTCGACGGCGGACCCCGAAGCGGCGACTGATCGCTACGCGCGAAGACGGACGGATCGGCACCGCGCCCGCCACCACGGGGGAAGGCAAGGCCCGCGATCCCATTCCGCGCTCTGACCCTGGCATGTGAGGGCAGCACCGCCGCCAGCGGTGCTGCCTGTCTCGGCCGGGCGTCGTCCTGCGTCAGGCGTGTTCGAGCGCGCTCGCGGACTGCATCGCCAGGATGTCGTTGGTCGTGATCGCCTTGCCGCCGATGCCCCATTCGCCGCTGGCCAGCTCCTGGATCCGGACCCAGGTGACGCCGCGCATCGCTTCGCCCTCGATCCTGACCATGGCATCGGTGACCGTTTCGATCATCTCCTTCTTCTGCTCCGGCGTGAAGACGCCCTTGATGAGTTGAATATCGACAAGCGGCATATCCGTTCTCCATTGCTTGAGGTCGGCTGCAGTCGGACCGGGCCGACCCATACGGCTTAGCGCCCGCCGCGAGCCGATGCTGGAAGGCGGCGTGGAGAGCGCCCGGAGATTTCGTGGAGATGTGCTAGGCTCCCCGCCGGGTTACGCTGCCCGCAAGGCAGGTCGATGCGATACGTCTTCGAACCGTTCGAACTCGAGCCCATGAAGGGCGAATTGCGGCGCGACGGCCAGCGCGTCGCGGTGGAGCCGCAGGTCTTTGCCTTGCTCCTGCTTCTCATCGAGAACGCCGAGCGCATGGTCTCCAAGGAGGAGATCGTCGAAAAGATCTGGGACGGGCGGGCCGTCTCCGACGCCGCGGTGTCCAGCCGGATCAAGTCGGCCCGGCGTGCATTGGGCGACGACGGACGCCAGCAACGCCTGATCCGCACGCTGCACGGGCGCGGCATCCGCTTCGTCGGCGAGGTGGCGATCGTCGTCGCGCCGCCGGCTGCCGCCGACCCGGTGGACACTACAACACGCGGGCTGCCCGCCGGCCGGCCGTCGATCGCCGTACTGCCGTTCCGCGCGATCGGCACGCCGGGCGCCTATGGGGCCATCGGCGAGGCGGTCGCCCACGATCTCATCGCCTCGCTTTCCCGGCTGCGCTGGCTCGACGTCATCGCCCGCGGCTCGTCCTTCCGGTTCCGGACGCCCAAGGTCGATGTCGACGAGATCGGCCGCCTCCTGAATGTCGGCTATTGCCTGTCGGGGATCGTCGAGATCTTCGGCGCGTCGATCACGATCATCGTCGAACTGGTCGATACGCGCAGCGGCAGCATCCTGTGGGGCGATCACATCGACGCGAAGATCGACGACGTGCATGCCGTGCGTGCTCGGGTGGTGGCGGAGGTGGTCGCCGCGCTGGAGGTCCGGATCCCGCTGAACGAGGCCAGCCTGGCGACCCTTTCGGGCCCGGAAAATCTCGACGCCTGGGCGGCCTACCATCTCGGGCTGAAGCATCTCTATCGCTTCAACCGACAGGACAATGCGGCCGCGACGAGCCTGTTCGCCCTGGCGATCGAGAAGGAACCGCGCTTCGCACGGGGATATGCGGGCCTGTCCTCCGCCAATTTCCAGGGGGCGTTCCTGCGCTATGGCGACCGCAAGCACGACCGGGCCGAGGCGCGGCGATGTGCCGAGCGCAGCGTCGAGCTGGACCCGGTCGATCCCTTCGCGAATTTCGCCCTGGGCCGGTCGTTCTGGCTGGCGGGCGACATCGACGCCAGCCTGCCCTGGCTCGACCGGTCGACCGAGCTCAGCCCGAATTACGCGCAGGGTTTCTATGCGCGGGCATGGGCCGATACGATCACCGAACGCAATCTCGACGGCAGCGACAATGTCGATCGCGCGCTGGCGCTGAGCCCGCTGGACCCGTTCCGCTATGCCATGCTCGGGACCTGGGCGCTGATCTGCCTCAGCCGCAGCCAGACCGCCGAGGCCGCCGTCTGGGGCGATCGCGCGGCGCGGGCGCCCGGGGCCCATGTGCTGATCGCCCTGATTGCGCTGGTGGCGCGCGAGTTGAACGGCGACAGCCGGGAAGCGGCCGCCTGGGCGCGGGATGTCCGCAGCCGGCGCAGCGGCCTCTCCCGTGCGCATTTCTTCGCTGCCTTTCCCTACAAGGACGGATCGCTGAAGCGCGGCATCGCCCACGCCCTTCGGCAACACGGCTTCTAGTCGCGAGCAACCCTCGAAGACTGTCCGCGCCCGCGCCGCCGTCGCCGCCTACAGCTTGTCGGAGCGATCCTTGAGGGCGTCGGCAAGGCTTGCCTTGGCGCTGCCGGGCTTGAGGGGCTTCTGCTGGCTTTCATGCGGGCGCCAGCCGGAGAGGTAGATGATGTCGAAGGTCGCGCGGATGCGGCCGTCCGGGTCGGAGAAGCGTTCGGCGTAGATTTCGGCGGCGCGCAGGAACAGCCGGCGCGAGGCGGGCCGGCGGGAGCGCTCGACCAGCATGTTGGCCATGCCCATGGCGCGCAGATCGGCCATCAGTTCGAACAGGGAATCGTAGCGCACGGTCAGCCGGTCCTGGTCGGTCACCGGCAGGGCGAAGCCGGCCCGCTGCAGCAGGCCGCCGGCATCGCGCACGTCGGCGAAGGGCGCAACGCGCGGCGAGACGCCGCCGAGGAGTTCCGCCTCGGCCGCAAACAGCGAGGCGCGCAACTCGTTGAGGGTGCCGCCGCCCAAGAGCGCGCAGAGGAAGAGCCCGTCGGGCTTCAGCGCACGCCGCAGCTGGACCAGGGCGCCGGGCGTGTCGTTGGTCAGGTGCAGCGACAGGGTCGAGACGATGAGGTCGACGCTCTCGGCGGCCAGCGGCAGCATTTCCTCGTCGCCGACGACGGCCATGGGGCTGTCGCCGAGGAGGGCGGGCAGGCGCTCGATCCGCAGGACGCGGCCGGCCTGGCCGCCCTGTTCCAAGAAGCGCGCCATCTCGCCGGTATGGCCGCCGAGATCGACGGCGGTCTCGAACTTGCGGTCGACCAGCGACAGCCGGTCGGCGAGTTCGGCGGCGATGGCCTTCAAGAGGAAGCGCGGGCTGTCGGACGTCGCGGCCGCGTGCCAGCGCCGGCGGCGGCGGTCGAGGAGCGCCCGGTCGAAGACGATATGGTCGGGAGCGTCGGGCATGGGGTTCTCGGCTTCGGTCAATCTGGTCGGGCGCGGCGACAGGCGCTTGTAGCTTGTCGCAGGTGGAGTATCGTCAAGCACAGGGAGGCGCGACCGGCTTCGCGTATCGAGGAGGAAGCCGATCCGCCCTGCGGGCACTGCGCACCAGGGACGGGCGGAACGATGAGCTTATTCAGGCGCGGTTCGGCGGCGATCACCGGCTCCCTCGGCCGGCTGCTCTTTCCGCCTGTCTGTCCCGGCTGCCAGGCGGCGGTCACCGGTTCCGGCACGGTGTGCTGCGCCTGCTGGCCGAAGCTGCGTTTCATCGAACGTCCCTACTGCGAGGTGCTCGGGCTACCCTTCGCCTATGATCTGGGCAAGGGGTTCCTCTCGGCCGAGGCCATCGCCGAGCCGCCACCCTTCGCCCGGCTGCGCGCCGCGGTGCTCTACGAGGATCTGGCGGCGCGCCTCGTCAGCTCGCTGAAATATGCCGACCGCACCGATCTGGTGCCGCTGATGGCCGGCTGGATGAGCCGCGCCGGGGCCGAGCTGATCGCCGATGCGGAGGTCGTCGTGCCGGTGCCGCTGCATCCCGGCCGGCTGTGGCGGCGGCGGTTCAACCAGTCGGCGGAGATTGCCCGGCTGGTGGCGCGCGGCGCCAAGCTGTCCTTCTCGCCGCTGTCGCTGAAGCGGGTGAAGGCGACGCGCAGCCAGGTCGGGCTCGGCCCCGCCCAGCGCCGCGCCAATGTCCGCGGCGCCTTCCAGGTGGTGGAGACCCGCCGCGACGAGCTGGACGGACGCCGGGTGCTGCTGGTCGACGACGTCTACACGACCGGCGCCACCGTCGCGAGCGCCACCCGGGCGCTCAAGCGGGCCGGGGCCCGCGACGTCGACGTGCTCACCTTCGCAAGGGTTGCGACCGGCACCGAGTGAAGCCATATGCTGGTCCTCAACCAGCTGGGAATGACACTTCATGCCGAATGTGACGATCTACACCCGACAGCTCTGCGGTTTCTGTTCGCGCGCCAAGCAGCTTCTCGATCAGAAGAACGTGGCCTACGAGGAGAAGGACGCCTCGTCCTCGCCGCAGCTGCGCCAGGAAATGCGCGAGCGCGGCAACGGCGCCGCCACCTTCCCGCAGATCTTCATCGGCGATACCCATGTCGGCGGCTGCGACGAGCTCTACGCACTGGAACGCGCCGGCAAGCTGGATCCGCTGCTCGCTGCCTGACGGGGCACCAGCCTCGGGACGGCCAGCCTTGGGAAGGCAAGCCTCGTGAAGGACATGCCATGACGACGTTTCGCGCCGCGGTTCTGCAGATGCGCTCCGGCCGCGAGCCGGCCGACAACGCCGCGGCGCTGGAAGCGCTGGTTGCCGAAGCGGTCGCGGGCGGCGCGCATTACGTCCAGTCGCCGGAAATGACCGGCATGCTGCAGCGTGACCGCGCGGCGCTGATGGACCGGCTGCGGTCGGAAGACGACGATCTCCTCGTGGCCACCGCCAGCGAACTTGCGCAGCGGCACGGCATCCATTTGCATCTCGGCTCGATCGCCGTGGCGCTGGAGGACGGGCGCGTCGCCAACCGGGCGCTGCTGTTCGCGCCGGACGGCCGGCGCATCGCGCGCTACGACAAGATCCACATGTTCGACGTCGATCTCGACAATGGCGAGAGCTGGCGGGAATCACGCACCTACCGCCCCGGGGGCGCCGCGGTGCTGGCCGATCTCGCCTTTGCCGACGGGACCGCGCGGCTCGGCTTCGCCATCTGCTACGACATGCGCTTCCCGCATCTCTTCCGCGAGGAGGCGCTGGCCGGGGCCGAGATCCTGACCGCGCCCGCCGCCTTCACCCGCCAGACCGGCGAGGCCCACTGGCATGTGCTGCTGCGCGCCCGCGCCATCGAGAACGGCGCCTTCGTCATCGCCGCCGCACAGGGCGGCCGCCACGAGGACGGGCGCGAGACCTACGGCCATTCGCTGATCGTCGATCCCTGGGGCGCGGTGATCGCCGAGGTCGATGGAAACGAGCCGGGTGTCGCCTTCGCCGACATCGACACGGCGGCCGTCGCCGACGCGCGTGGCAAGGTGCCGAATCTGAAGAATGCCCGCAGCTTCACCGTCGGCGATGCCGAGGTGGCGGTGACCGGTGCCCGCGAGGCGGCCGAGTGATCAGTTTCGCGCTGCGCTGTCAGCCCGCCGCCCACGGCTTCGACGGCTGGTTCCGCTCCGGCGAGGATTTCGAGCGCCAGGCGGCGGGCGGGCTGGTGTCCTGCCCGGTCTGCGGATCGACGGATGTGTCCAAGGCACTGATGAAGCCGGCGGTCGCCAAATCCGGGCAGCAGGGCGCGACAGGGGATCGGGCGCAGGCGGTGGCCGAGGGCCCAGTGGCGCCGGCAGAAGCCCGCTATGCCGGTGGGGACGCGGCGGCGGTCTATGCCAAATTGCAGGCGATCGCGCGGGAGCTGCGCGCCAAGTCGGATTATGTCGGGCCGAAATTCGCCGAGGAAGCGCGCCGCATCCATTACGGCGAGAGCGAGAAGCGCCAGATCTACGGCGAGGCGTCGCCGCAGGAGGTCAAGAGCCTCGGTGAGGAAGGGATCGCGGCGCTGCCGCTACCACCGCTGCCCGAAGACAAGAACTGATCAGAGCCAGGAACTGAAGACGGCCTGTCGGCCTCAGCCGCGCGCGGTCCGCGCCAGGGTCACGCCCTTGTGCCGCCGCGGGCCGCCCTCGCCATCCTCGAACAGACCCTGCTCGGTGGCCTGGCTGTAGAGAAGGTCGCCCTTGGCGCCGGCGATGGTGCGCAGGTCGGCCAGTTCGCACAGCGCGGTGATCTGGAAGGCGAGACCGCGCAGATGCACGCGGTTGTAGCAGAAGAAGGCGAGGCGGGCGCGGGTCGGCCCCGGGATCTCGCGGATCAGCGCCTGCTTCGTCGCGTCGTCGGAGCGCAGCAGGAGGGCCAGGATCTCCAGATGGACAGGACAGTTGGCCTCATTGGGAATGCTGTCTGATCTCGGCGATACCATGACGTCCTCTTGGGTCTCTACACGTGCTGGTTCTCAGCTCCATGATGCATCCATCGGTGCGCTCACGACGCCCGCAGGACGAGCATCGCATTCGAGCCTTGTCTCCAGCTTGAACACGGATCCGTGAGGCCGGCTCTGCGCCCGTCAGGCCGAGGGGCGGCGGGCCAGGACCATGTAGTTGACGTCGGTGTCGCGCGACCGCTTCCAGGCGTCGGCGAGCGGGTGATAGACCACGCCCACCTCGTCGATCATCGACAGGCCAGCCGCCTCGACCGGGTCGCCGATCTCCTTCGGCCGCACCAGCCGCTCGTATTGATGGGTGCCCTTGGGCAGCCAGCCGAGCACGTATTCCGCGCCGATGATGGCGAAGGTCAGCGCCTTGAAGGTGCGGTTGATGGTGGCCACGAAAAGCAGCCCGCCCGGCTTCACCATCGCCGCGCAGGAGGTCAGGAACAGGTCGACGTCGGAGACGTGTTCGACGATCTCCAGCGCCAGCACCACGTCGAAGGTCTCGCCGCCTTTGGCGATCGCCTCGGCGGTGGTGGCGCGGTAGTCGATGGCAAGTCCGCTCTCGGCCGCGTGCAGCTTGGCGACCTCGATGTTCGTCTCCGAGGCGTCGGCGCCGACGACCCTGGCCCCGAGCCTAGCCATCGGCTCGCAGATCAGCCCGCCGCCGCAGCCGATGTCGAGCACCGACAGGCCGTCGAAGGGCTTGTCGGAGGACAGGTCCAGATCGAAGTTCATCGCCAGCTGCTCGCGGATATATTCCAGCCGCACCGGGTTGAACTTGTGCAGCGGCTTGAACTTGCCGACCGGGTTCCACCATTCCTGGGCGAGGCGCGAGAATCGCTCGACCTCGGCCGTGTCGATCGTCGTTCCGTCGGGTGCGCTCATCTCGTCCTCGTTGCCTGTCGTGGTGGTTCGGCATGTTCGCTCCGGCCGGCCAAAGTCAAGCGTGGCGGCGCGGCGGAGGCGATGCGAGATGGTGTCCGGGGCGGGCGGCGACATTGCGGTTTGAGGTCGCATCGGCTAGGGAACCCCCGCCCGCCGCGTGCTGGGTCCTTCGGACATGTCCGGCCGTTTCGCGACGCCGGACCGTTCGGGGTCAGTTCACCAGACATCTTGTCGAACCACCGAATGCCGATCCCATGGCCCGACTCGTCCTCAAATTCGGCGGCACTTCCGTCGCCGACGTCAACCGCATCCGCAATGTCGCGCGTCATGTGAAACGCGAGGTCGACGCGGGCCACGACGTGGCCGTGGTCGTCTCGGCGATGTCGGGCAAGACCAACGAGCTCGTCGGCTGGTGCCGCGAGGCCTCGCCGATCCACGATGCGCGCGAATACGACGCCGTGGTCGCCTCCGGCGAGCAGGTGACGGCCGGCATCCTGGCGATCACGCTGCAGGCAATGGGCGTCAACGCGCGCTCCTGGCAGGGCTGGCAGGTGCCGATCCGCACCGACGGCGCCCATGGCGCCGCCCGCATCCAGGAGATCGATTCGTCCGAGATCGTCCGGCGCTTCGCCGAGGGCCAGGTGGCGGTGCTCGCCGGCTTCCAGGGCATTGCGCCCGACAACCGCATCGCCACGCTCGGGCGCGGCGGTTCGGACACCTCGGCCGTCGCGGTGGCCGCGGCGATCAAGGCCGATCGCTGCGACATCTACACCGACGTCGACGGCGTCTACACCACCGACCCGCGCATCGAGCCGAAGGCCCGGCGCCTGAGCCGCATCTCCTTCGAGGAAATGCTGGAGATGGCCTCGCTCGGCGCCAAGGTGCTGCAGGTGCGCTCGGTGGAACTGGCCATGGTCCACAAGGTGCGGACCTTCGTGCGTTCTTCTTTCGAGGACCCGGACGCGCCCGGCATGGGCGACTTCGACAACCCGCCGGGGACCCTCATTTGCGACGAGGATGAAATCGTGGAACAGCAGGTCGTCACAGGCATCGCCTACGCCAAGGACGAGGCGCAGATCTCGCTGCGCCGGGTCGAGGACCAGCCGGGCGTCGCCGCGGCCATCTTCGGGCCGCTCGCCGAAGCCGGCGTCAATGTCGACATGATCGTCCAGAACATCTCCGAGGCCGGTACCTCCACTGACATGACCTTCACGGTCCCGGCCGGCGATCTCGACAAGGCGACCGCGGTTCTGGAGAAGGCCAAGACCGAGATGCGCTACGACGCGATCCAGAGCGAGCAAGGCCTGACCAAGGTCTCGGTCATCGGCGTCGGCATGCGCAGTCACACCGGCGTCGCCGCCACCGCCTTCAAGGCGCTGGCCGATCGCGGCGTCAACATTCGTGCCATCACCACGTCCGAGATCAAGATCTCGATTCTGATCGACGGCGACTACACCGAACTGGCCGTGCGGGCGCTGCATTCGGTCTACGGTCTCGACAAGGCATAGACCGACAGGGTCGCCGGACTGCCGGCCTTGCGTGCCGGCGTCACGGGCGCGCAACCGGGCCGCGAAGGGGAAAACCTATTGCTGCCTTCCGATCGGGTTCTGTCGGGGCGGCTTTATGTGATCTGATACGGGGAAGGGGATCGCGCGGCCGACCGGAATCATCCGGGCGGGCGTCGGCCACCTGGAACGGGACATCGCGTTGAACAGAAGCGACATGTCAGGGCCGCGCGTTCTCATGCGCCGCATCCGGGAGCTCATGGCCGAGCCTCTCGACCCGCAGTCGCGTCTCGACCAGATTTCCCGCCTGATCGCCCAGAACATGGTGGCCGAGGTCTGCTCGCTCTACGTCCTGCGGGCCGACGGCATTCTGGAACTCTACTCGACCGAGGGTCTGAATCCGGGGTCCGTCCATCTCGCCCAGCTGAAGCTTGGCGAGGGGCTCGTCGGCACGATCGCCGCCACGGCGCGACCGCTGAACCTGCCCGAGGCGCAGAAGCATCCTGCCTTCACCTATCTTCCGGAGACCGGCGAGGAAATCTACCACTCCTTCCTCGGCGTGCCGATCCTGCGCGCAGGCCGCACGCTCGGCGTCCTCGTGGTCCAGAACAAGGCGGCGCGGGTCTATCGCGACGAAGAGTCGGAGGCGCTGGAAACCGTCGCCATGGTGGTCGCCGAGATGATCGCCGCCGGCAGCCTGGAAGGCCTGTCACGGCCTGGCGTCGCCCTCGATCTGTCCCGCTCCGTCTCGTTCACCGGCGTGCCGCTGTCCGACGGCATCGGGCTCGGCCGGGTGATCCTGCACGAGCCGCGCGTCGTCGTGACCAACCTCTTCAACGAGGACATGGAAACCGAGGTCGAGCGGCTGACCAAGGCGCTGGGCGTGCTGCGGCTGTCGATCGAGGACATGCTGTCGCGCCGCGAGGTGGCCGGCGAGGGCGAGCACCGGGCGGTGCTGGAAGCCTATCGCATGTTCGCCCACGACCGCGGCTGGGTGCGCCGGCTGGAAGAGGCCGTGCGCAACGGCCTGACCGCGGAAGCGGCGGTGGAAAAGGTTCAGAGCGACATGCGGGCGCGCATGATGCACATGACCGATCCCTATATCCGCGAGCGGCTGCATGATTTCGACGATCTGGCCAACCGGTTGCTGCGCCAGCTGATCGGCCATGACGGGCAGGCGACGCCCGACGACGCGGTGATCGTCGCCCGCTCGATGGGCGCGGCGGAGCTGCTCGATTATCGCCGGGAGCAGATTCGCGGTCTCGTCCTGGAGGAAGGCGCGGCGACCAGCCACGTCGTCATCGTCGCGCGGGCCCTCGGCATTCCGGTGGTGGGTCAGGTCAAGGGCGCTGTCTCCATGTCGGAGAGCCGCGACTCGATCATCGTCGATGGCGAGGACGGCGGCGTGCATCTGCGCCCGCAGCCCGATCTGGAAGCGCTGTTCTCCGACAAGGCCAAGTTCCGCGAGAAGCGCCAGGAGCGCTACCGGTCGCTGCGCGACATGGCGTCGGTCAGCCGCGACGGGGTCAAGATCGACCTGCAGATGAATGCCGGCCTGCTGGTCGACCTGCCGCAGCTCGACGAGGCAGGGGCCGAGGGCATCGGCCTGTTCCGCACCGAGCTGCAGTTCATGGTCGCTTCCACCATGCCGCGGGCCAGCGACCAGGAGCGGCTGTATTCGGCGGTGCTGGACGCGGCCGGCGGCCGGCCCGTGACCTTCCGCACCCTCGATGTCGGCGGCGACAAGGTGCTGCCCTATCTGAACCAGTTCCCCGAGGACAATCCGGCGCTGGGTTACCGGGCGCTGCGCCTGGCGCTCGACCGGCCGGGGCTGATGCGCACCCAGCTGCGGGCGCTGCTCAAGGCGGCGGCCGGCCGGGAATTGCGGGTCATGTTCCCGATGGTGACCGACGTGTCGGAGCTGCATCTGGCGCGCGACCTGATCAGCCGCGAATACAAGCATCTGACCCGCTTCGGCCATGTCATGCCCGAGCGGCTGAAGATCGGCGCGATGATCGAGGTGCCGGGCATCCTGTTCCAGCTCGACGAGGTCATGCAGCTCCTCGACTTCGTCTCGGTCGGGTCGAACGACCTGTTCCAGTTCTTCAACGCCGTCGATCGCGGCAATGCCCGCGTCGCCGACCGCTTCGACGATCTGTCGCCGGCGTTCCTGCGGGCGCTGAAGCTGATCGTCGATGCCGGCAACCGCCATTCCGTGCCGGTGACCCTGTGCGGCGAGATGGCCGGCCGGCCGCTGTCGGCAATGGCGTTGATCGGCCTCGGCTTCCGGTCCATATCCATGGCACCGCCCTCGATCGGGCCGGTGAAGGCGGCGATCGTCGAAATGAATGTCGGCCGGGTGACCGAGCTGGTGACCGCCTATCTCGACGGCAGCCATCCGTCGGACGCGCCGCGGCGGGCGCTGGTCGACTTCGCCAAGGCGCAGGGCATTCCGTATTAGCTGATCCGTCCCGCCGACCCGGATCACCGTCGCGACCTCGTCTAAGAGGGCGCATCCTCTTCCCCGCATCTGCTCAGGACCACATGGCGACCCTGCCGAAATCCAGCCTCGACGAAATCCTCAACCGCTTCGCGCTGCTCGAGCACGAGATGTCGAAGGGGCCGGAGCACGAGGTCTATACCAAGCTGGCCGCCGAATATTCCGGGCTGGAGGAAGTGGTCGCGGCCATTCGCACCTATCAGAAGGCCGAGCAGGAACTGGCCGAGGCCCGCGCGATCCTCGACGAGCCGGCGGCCGGGCGCGACATGCGCGAACTGGCGGAAATCGAGATCGACGAGCTGAAGGAACGGCTGGAGACGCTGACCGCCGAGATCCGCATCCTGCTGCTGCCCAAGGACGCCGCCGACGAGAAGGGCGCGATCCTGGAAATCCGCGCCGGCACCGGCGGCTCTGAGGCCGGCCTCTTCGCCGGCGATCTCTTCCGCATGTATCAGCGCTATGCCGAGATGAACCGCTGGAAGGTCGAGATCATCTCGGCCAGCGAGGGCGAGGTCGGCGGCTACCGTGAGGTGATCGCGGCGATCCGCGGCGTCGGCGTGTTCTCGCGGCTGAAGTTCGAATCCGGCGTCCACCGGGTGCAGCGCGTGCCCGAAACCGAATCGGGCGGCCGCATCCACACCTCGGCGGCCACGGTCGCGGTGCTGCCGGAAGCCGAGGACATCGACGTAGAGGTGAAGACCGAGGACATCCGCATCGACACGATGCGCGCCTCCGGCGCTGGTGGCCAGCACGTCAATACCACCGATTCGGCGGTGCGCATCACCCATATTCCCACCGGCATCGTCGTGACGTCGTCGGAAAAGTCCCAGCACCGGAACCGCGCCCGCGCCATGCAGGTGCTGAAGGCCCGGCTGTTCGACATGGAACGCCAGCGCGCCGACGACGAGCGCTCGGCCGCCCGCAAGAGCCAGGTCGGCTCCGGCGACCGTTCGGAGCGCATCCGCACCTACAATTTCCCGCAAGGCCGCGTCACCGATCACCGGATCAACCTGACGCTCTACAAGCTCGACCGGGTGATCGAGGGCGAGATGGACGAACTGGTCGATGCGCTGGTCGCCGACCACCAGGCGCATCTGCTGGCCGCCGTCGGCGTCGATGCCTGACGAAGCAGACGTGTCGACGCTCGGCGACTGCCTGCGCGAAGGGCAGACGCGGCTGCGCGCCGCCGGCTGCGATACGCCCGATCTCGATGCGCGGCTGCTGCTGGCCGAGATCTGCGGCCGGCGCCCCGGCGAGGTGCATTCGGCGTCGAGCGCCATGGTTTCGGCGGCGGAAGCGGCCCGCTTCGACGCGGTCCTGGCGCGGCGGGCGGCCGGCGAGCCGGTGCATCGCATCATCGGCCGGCGGGCCTTCTACGAGCATGACTTCCTCATGTCGCCCGAGACGCTGGAGCCGCGGCCCGACACCGAGGTGCTGGTGGAGGAGGCGCGCAAAGCGATGGCAGCGATCATCGCGCGGGACGGCCGCTGCGTCTTTGCCGACGTGGGCACCGGCACCGGCGCCATCGCGGTCTCGCTGCTGGCTCTGTTTGCCGAGGCCGAAGCCGTCGCGCTCGACATTTCGGATGGAGCGCTTCAGACCGCGCGGCGCAATGCAATTGCGGCCGGTGTCGCCGACCGGATGCACATTGTGCGGGCGAACTATCTCGACGCGATGGGGGGGGCGCTTGAACTCGTCGTGTCGAATCCCCCATATATTCCGCATGACGATATCGCAGCGCTGTCGCGCGAGGTGCGTGACCACGACCCGCTGCTCGCCCTCGATGGCGGCGCGGACGGGCTCGACGCCTATCGCGCGCTGGCGACGGGCGCCCGCCGGATCTTGCGGTCGCAGGGACTGGTGATCGTCGAGATCGGCGTCGGCCAGGAGGGTGACGTGGCGGCGATCTTCGCGGCCGAAGGTTTCATCCTCGATGCGGCGACCCGGGACCTTGGCGGCGTGATCCGCGTCCTGACCCTGCGGCTGGCGAACGGCGGCACGGGTTCGGTGTAACCAAGTTTTCAGCCGAGGCCGCAATCGCAGGGCATGCAGACAAAAAACACTTGTGGCAGTGCGGTTTCCCCTCTAGGGTCTGACGAATACGGAACATCCGAGGGGGACATCCCTCAGGCAGCGCCGCCAGGCGACCCGAGGAATGCTCGTGGTGACCGGTAGGTCGTCCGTACAAGCCGGCGCGAGGGTATCGCCAGCCACAACCGACAAAACCTCTAGTTGGCGGCATTGCTGCGGCAGGCTGCACCTCGAGCAGACGCGTGATCCGCGTCTTTGGGCAACAGCCATACCGGCACGACCGGTGCATCCAAAAAGACAGGAAGTTCATGAGGCCAGGACAGCAGCAGAAAAACCGTATGCGTGGACGCGGTCGCAAGGGCCCGAACCCGCTTTCGCGTGGCTACGAGTCGAATGGCCCGGACGTGAAGATCAGGGGCACCGCCCAGCATATCGCCGAGAAATACTCGACCCTGGCGCGTGACGCCTCGGGAGCCGGCGACCGTGTCATGGCCGAGAACTATCTGCAGCACGCCGAGCACTACAATCGCATCGTGGCGGCGGCGCAGGCGCAGTTCCAGCCGCGGGACGACCGCGACAACCGCGACGATTCCAGCGACGATGACGACGACGATCAGCAGGACAATTCCAGCTATCGCGACGACCGGGACGACCGCGACAACGACGCGGACGGCGAGCGCAACCGGGGCAATCGCGAGAACCGCGATGGCAACCGGAACCGCGACCGCGACAACAACCGGGATCGCGACGGCAATCGCGACCGCGATGGCAACCGCAATCGCAACCGCGACGACAACAACCGCGGCAATCGCGACAACCGTCAGCAGGACGACAATCGCGGCAATCGCGATCGGCGTGACCGGTCCGAGCCGAACGGCACCGGCCCGCAGCCGATGGTGGCCGACGAGGCGGATCGCGGGTCCTCGCAGGGCGACGAGCGCCGCGAGCGCCCGGCGCGTGGCGAGGCCAATGGCAGCGACGCCGACGGCCGCCGCAGCGAGACCGCATCCTCCGACGAGCAGAACGAACGGCCGCGTCGCCGCGCCCGCACCCGTCGCCCGCGCGACGAGGATGGCGCGACGAACGAGACCGCAGCACCCGCCGCCCCGGCACCGGCTGCCGAGGCCGGCGAGCGCCCGGCCACGGCCGCAGCGCCGTCCGATGCGCCCGAGGCGGATGCCGCACCGGTGAAGCGCCGTCCTGGACGGCCGCGCAAGAAGAAGCCGGAAGACGGCGCCGACGGCGAGAGCAAGGCGGGCGGCGACAACGATGCCCTGCCGGACTTTCTGCTGGCCTCCAACGGCTGAGCCTGTCGGGCAACCGATCTGCGAACGAGACAAAGGGCGCTGCGAGCTTCGCGGCGCCCTTTTTCGTGGGCGCTTGCCGAGGCGACGGACCGGTGCCTTGATCTGGCGCATGGCGGCGGGCGAAACATTTTTGCAACAGTCGCGCGTCTGGCCCTTCCGGGTGAGTTGCGCCTCACCCATATATTCAGCGGGCGGCCTGCCGGAACGGGGGCCGGACTCCAGGAACGTGCGGACGACGCCTGCGGGGTGGTTCGCCGATAGGAGAAGCGATCCATGAATATCGAGAAATACACCGAGCGCGTTCGCGGCTTCATCCAGGCCGCACAGACCCAGGCGGTCTCGCGCGATCACCAGCAATTCACGCCCGAGCACTTGCTGAAGGTCCTGATCGACGACGAGGAAGGCATGGCGGCCGGCCTCATCGAGAAGGCCGGCGGACGGCCGCGGGAGGTTCGGATCGCCGTCGAGGCGGCGCTCGACGTCATGCCGAAAGTGTCGGGCGGCGGCTCGCAGATGTATCTCGCCCAGCCGCTGGCGAAGATCTTCGCCACCGCCGAGGAGATCGCCAAGAAGGCCGGCGACAGCTATGTCAGCGTCGAGCGCCTGCTTCTGGCCATGACCATCGAGAAGGCCGCCAAGACCGCGGCCATCCTCGCCAATGCCGGCGTCACACCGAGCGGGCTGAACGCGGCCATCGAATCGCTGCGCAAGGGCCGCACCGCCGACAGCGCCTCGGCCGAGAGCGGCTACGACGCACTGAAGAAATACGCCCGCGACCTGACGGCGGCGGCGCGCGAGGGCAAGCTCGACCCGGTGATCGGCCGCGACGACGAGATCCGCCGCACCATCCAGGTCCTGTCCCGGCGCACCAAGAACAACCCGGTGCTGATCGGCGAGCCCGGCGTCGGCAAGACCGCCATCGCCGAAGGGCTGGCGTTGCGCATCGTCAATGGCGACGTGCCGGAATCCCTGCGCGACAAGCAACTGATGGCCCTCGACATGGGCTCGCTCATCGCCGGCGCGAAATATCGCGGCGAGTTCGAGGAGCGGCTGAAGGCTGTCCTGTCCGAGGTGACGGCCGAGGCCGGCAACATCATCCTGTTCATCGACGAGATGCACACGCTGGTCGGCGCGGGCAAGGGCGACGGGGCGATGGACGCCTCCAACCTCCTGAAGC
>Ga0189290_100122_pt1 | contig 60935 bp, 52 predicted proteins | sample UW140minimetaG_FD_130318 | JGI IMG/M metagenome (GOLD analysis project Ga0189290, IMG submission 130318) | Marine microbial communities from the Costa Rica Dome - UW140 mini metaG | ecosystem: Environmental > Aquatic > Marine > Oceanic > Photic zone | place: Costa Rica: the Eastern Pacific...
GGCTCGATGACAGCCCATTCCTGATCCGACAGTTCATGGCGACGCATGGCAATCTCCCTTCCAGGAGATTGAATCAGATTACGCCACCTCGCTGAACCCGTTTATGGGGACGCTCTCTAGGCCGCGAACGCCACCGCTGATCCGTCGCCGGCCCGCTCATAGGTCCGCTCGCGTCGCAGCCTGTTCCGCGACCTCGGGCGGGCGGGTGACCAACGCCACCCTGCCGGCCTGTTCAGGCATGTCGCGGTTCATCGGGGATCGGGCGCCGACACGGGCCGGCTGGGAGTCTGGAGCGATGCGGTTGGGCGCGACTCGTGGCCCGGCCCTGACGCCGACCTGTCGGCGCAGAAAGGTCCGAGCCCGCCGCACCGCTTGATCCGGATCAAGGGGCCGGCCGCCGACTGCGGCAGGATGGGCGCGGCACCTGCCCACGATGGGCGCTTCGAAAGGACGATCGGAGGACGCGACTGGCATCTGGGATCGCAGCGGCGGTTCTCGTGGCTGCGGGGCTTGGCAGCGCGCCCCAGGCGCTGGCCGGCGACTGCACCGGACGGGTGAGCGGCGTGCGCCCGATCTCCTCCTACGACCACCGGACCGGCGCGGGATTTCTGGCGGTGCGTCGCGGGCCGTCCTCCAGCACGCGGCAGATCGGCGAGGTCTATGCCGGCGATCTTCTGTCGGTCTACGACCGCCGCGGCAACTGGTACCATGTGACCTGCATGGAAGGGGACTGCGAGGACCCGTTGTGGGGCCCGGCCTTTCCGTCCGGCTGGGTCTCCGCCCGCTATGTCCGCGCCCGGGGCGTCTGCCCCTGACCCATCGCTGGATGCCGGCCCTGGCGACGGTCGCCAAAGGCCGGCCTGTCACGAGCCGGCGTCGATCATCTCGTGCCGCACGCAGTGCTGGCGCACGGCGTCCTCGTCGACCGTGACGCCGAGGCCGGGGCCGGTGGGGATCGCCAGGCACTCGTCCTCGAGCACGAATGTCTCCGTCAGGATGTCGTCGCGCAGCGGATTGTAGGTTCGGTCGAACTCGATCATCGTCTCGTTCTGCAGCGGCACCGGACGCGCCGTGTAGGGCGCATAGGGTACGATCGCCAGTGCCTGCAGGGCGGCGGCAACGGCCACCCCCGATCCCCAGACATGCGGCACCACCATGATGTTGTGGCTCGTCGCCAGCGCCAGGATATTCTTCCATTCGGTGAAACCGCCGGCCGCGCAGATATCCGGCTGGGCGATGTCGATGCAGCCGCCACCGATGAGGTCGCGGAAGCCGAAACGGGTGAATTCCGCCTCGCCTCCGGCGATCGGCACGTCCAGCGTCTCGCGCAGACGGCGATAGCCCTCGCGGTCCTCCGGCACCACCGGCTCCTCGAACCAGCGGAAATCCAGCTCTTCCATGACCCGCCCGATCCGCACGGCGGAGGCGTAATTGTAGGCGTGGTTGGCATCGGCCATGATCTCGACGTCGTCGCCGAGGGTCTCGCGCACGAGGCGCATGCGCTCGATGTCGTCGCGGATCGGCAGGAGGCCGATCTTCATCTTGACGGCGGCGACGCCGGTGGCGCGGATGCGCAGCACCTCTTCGCGCAATTTGTCCAGCATGACCGGGCGGTCGGCATAGTCCGGCGGATAGTAGCAGCCGGTCCCGTAGGCGCGCACGCGCTGGCGGATGGCGCCGCCGAGCAGAGCATGGACCGGTTGCCCGACCATGTGGCCAAAGATGTCCCACAGGGCGATGTCGATGGCGCTCAGCGCCTCGACATAGGCGCCCTTCTGGCCGAAATCCCGCGTGCGGGCGTAGAACTCCTCGAAGATCGCTGTCGGTGCGGCCGGATAGCGTCCGATCAGCCGCGGGCCGATGACGTCCCGGATGCAACTGGCCGGCGGCTCGGGCGGGCCGTACTGGCCGCCTTCGCCCCAGCCCGTCGTTCCGTCGTCGCAGGTGATCCGGACCAGCAGGCTGGTGCGCTCGGAGAAATAATCCTGCGACGAATAGAACGCGTTCTCGCGGCTGGAGACCTTGAGAACATAGGTGTCGATGCGCTCGATCTTCATCGGCATCCCCTCCCTTGCAACCGGTGCGGCCGTCAATCAGCCGCGGGAGCCCGTGCGGGGTGCCGACCGATGGCGCTCGCGCGAACCGGTCTGCCCGCATCTTCCTCTCCCCTCGTCAGGCTGACGCATCGTTCCGTAAGCTACAAGTACGGAAATCGCCGGCTCGGGCGCCCTTGCGGTCGCCATGGCGGGAAATTTTTTGGTACGGTCTTTTGCCTCAAGGCGTTATGCGGCATTGAGGTTCATGGTGGGCACCGTGAAGGAGGAAGAATGGCGGTGCGGGAGCTTCGGCCACGGGATCGTGGGCCCAAGGGACGGGAACTCGACGAGACGGCGTGGGCGGACATACGGGAGCTCCTCGGCGAACGAGAGCGACGTCGGGACCTACTCATCGAATATCTGCATCTCATCCAGGATCGCTTCGGCTGCCTGAGCGCGGCCCATCTGCGCGCCCTGGCCGAGGAGATGCGGCTGTCCCAGGCGGAAGTCTACGAGGTGGCGTCCTTCTACGACCATTTCGACGTGGTGCGCGAAGGCGAGGAGAAGCCGGCGCCGCTGACCATCCGGATCTGTGATTCGATCAGCTGCGCGCTGGCCGGCGCCGAAGCGCTGATCGGTGAAGTGTCGGCAGGCGTCGATCCGGCCGCCATCCGCGTCGTGCGCGCGCCCTGCATGGGCCGCTGCGCCACGGCGCCGGCCGCCCGCATCGGCGACCGCGAGGTCGATCACGCCAGCACCGAGGGGCTGGCTGCCCTGGCCGCTGCCGGCGAGACCACTGTCCGCGTGCCCGACTACACCAATCTGGCCGATTATCTCGCCGCCGGCGGCTACAAGCTCTTGGCAAAGATCCGCGACGGATCGCTTGCCGTCGACACGCTGATCGAGACCATGCAGTCCGCCGGCCTGCGCGGGCTCGGCGGCGCCGGCTTCCCGGCCGGCAAGAAATGGGGCTTCGTGCGCTCCTATCCGGGGCCTCGCCTGATGACCATCAATGGCGACGAGGGCGAGCCCGGCACCTTCAAGGACCGCTACCATCTGGAGCGCGACCCGCACCGCACGCTGGAAGGCGCTCTCGTCGCCGCCCATGCGGTCGAGGCCGAGCGCATTTACTTCTACATGCGCGACGAATACCCGGCCGTGCTGCACATCCTGCGCACCGAGATCGCCGCGCTGGAAGCGGGCGGCCTGATCACGCCGGGCTTCATCGAGCTGCGCCGCGGCGCCGGCGCCTATATCTGCGGCGAGGAAAGCGCGATGCTGGAGAGCATCGAGGGCAAGCGCGGCCTGCCGCGGCACCGCCCGCCCTACATCGCCGAAGTCGGCCTGTTCGGCCGGCCGACGCTGAACCACAATGTCGAGACCCTGTGGTGGATCCGCGACATCGTCGACAACGGCCCCGAATGGTTCACCGGCCTCGGCAAGCCCGGCTTTCCGGGGCTGCGCTCCTGGTCGGTCTCCGGCCGCGTGCGCGAGCCGGGCGTCAAGCTCGCCCCGGCCGGCATCACCGTGCGCGAACTGATCGACGAGCATTGCGGCGGCATGGCCGAGGGCCATGCGTTCAAGGCCTATCTGCCCGGCGGCGCCTCGGGCGGCGTTCTGCCCGCCGCGCTCGGCGACATTCCGCTGGATTTCGGCGGCGAGCTCGCCCGCCACGGGGCTTTCGTCGGCTCCCATGCCGTCGTGGTGTTCTCCGACAAGGACGATATCAGGCAGGCCACGCTCAACCTTCTGCGCTTCTTCGAGCATGAGAGCTGCGGCCAGTGCACGCCCTGCCGCGAGGGCACCGGCAAGCTGGTATCGCTGCTGGAGACCAAGGGGCCGATCGACGAAACGGCGATCCGCGATCTGGAGACCGTCCTGCGTGACGCCTCGATCTGCGGCCTCGGCCAGGCGGCGCCCAATCCCGTGAATCATCTTCTGACGCATTTCCGCGAGGAGCTGTCGCGATGACGAGCAAGATCACCTTCGAACTCGACGGCAAGTCCGTCGCCGCAGATGCCGGCGAGACCATCTGGGACGTGGCCAAGCGCGAGGGCACGCGCATCCCGCATCTGTGCCATGTCGACATGCCGGGCTATCGGCCGGACGGCAATTGCCGCGCCTGCATGGTGGAGATCGACGGCGAGCGCGTGCTGGCCGCCTCCTGCATCCGCAAGCCCGCCGAGGGCATGGTGGTGCGCACCGCCACCGAGCGCGCGGTGAAGTCGCGCCAGATGGTGGTCGAGCTACTGGCCAGCAACATGCGGCCGCCCGAGGAAAGCCCGGACAATCAGTCGATGTTCTGGGACTGGGCGTCCTCCATGGGGGTGGCCGGCAGCGACCGCTATCCGTCGAAATTTGCCGACGGGCACGCCACGGCCGAGTTCGACGTCACCAATCCGGCCATCGCGGTCAACATGGACGCGTGCATCACCTGCGGCGCCTGTGTGCGCGCCTGCCGCGAGGTGCAGGTCAACGACGTCATCGGCATGGCCGAGCGCGGCAACCGCTCCGTGCCGGTCTTCGACATCCACGACCCGATGGGCCTGTCCACCTGCGTGACCTGCGGCGAATGTGTCCAGGCCTGTCCGACCGGCGCGCTGTACGAGAAGTCGCTGATGGACGAGACGCGCACCGTCCGCGCGGTCCAGGACTTCGACAAGGTCGTCGACAGTGTCTGCCCGTTCTGCGGCGTCGGCTGCCAGACCAAGGTCGCGGTCAAGGACAATCGCATCGTCCAGGTCGACGGCCGAGACGGCTATGCCAACGAGAACCGGCTGTGCGTGAAGGGCCGCTTCGGCTTCGACTATGCCATGTCGCCGGAGCGCCTGACCAAGCCGCTGATCCGCCGCGACGATGCGCCGAAGGCCGGCGACATCGACATGCGCGACGTCGATCCGCTGACCGTCTTTCGCGAGGCGACCTGGGAAGAGGCGATGGAGCGCGCCGCCGGCGGGCTGACATCGATCATGGCGGCCCATGGCGGCAAGGCGCTGGCCGGTTTCGGCTCGGCCAAGGGATCGAACGAGGAAGCCTATCTCTTCCAGAAGCTGATCCGGCAGGGTTTCGGCACCAACAATATCGACCATTGCACGCGGCTTTGCCATGCCTCGTCGGTGGCCGCGCTGATGGAAGGTGTCGGCTCCGGCGCGGTCTCGGCGCCGTTCAACGACGCCATGAAGGCCGAATGCATCATCGTCATCGGCGCCCGCCCGACGACCAACCATCCGGTCGCCGCGACCTATTTCAAGCAGGCCGCCAAGCTGGGCAAGCAGCTCATCGTCATGGACCCGCGCGGTCAGGATCTGATGCGCCACGCGACCCACTCGCTGAAGTTCAAGCCCGGCACCGACGTCGCCATGCTGAACGCGCTGATCCACGTGATCATCGAGGAGCAGCTCTATGACGAGCAATATATCCAGGCCAATGTCGCCGGCTTCGAGGCGCTGAAGGAGAAGGTCAAGGACTTCTCGCCCGAGGCCATGGCCGACATCTGCCGGGTGCCGGCCGAGACCCTGCGGGATGTCGCCCGCACCTACGCCAAGGCCGAACGCTCGATCATCTTCTGGGGCATGGGCATTTCCCAGCACACCCACGGCACGGACAATTCCCGCTGCCTGATCGCGCTGGCGCTGATTACCGGCCAGATCGGCCGGCCCGGCACGGGGCTGCATCCGCTACGTGGCCAGAACAACGTCCAGGGGGCATCCGATGCCGGCCTGATCCCGATGTATTATCCCGACTACAAATCCGTCGAGAATCCCGACATTCGGGGGACCTACGAGAATTTCTGGGGCCAGACGCTCGACCCCAAGACCGGGCTGACCGTCGTCGAGATCATCGACGCAATCCATGACGATGCCATCAAGGGCATGTACGTCATGGGCGAGAATCCGGCCATGTCCGATCCCGATCAGGCCCATGCCCGTAGCGCCCTCGCCAAGCTCGAGCATCTCGTCGTGCAGGACATCTTCCTCACAGAGACCGCCTGGCATGCCGATGTGGTGCTGCCGGCCTCGGTCCATGCCGAGAAACTCGGCACCTTCACCAACACCAACCGGCAGGTGCAGATCGGCCGGCCGGCTCTCGACCTGCCCGGTGAAGCGCGGCAGGATCTTGACATCATCATTGATCTCGCCCGCCGTATCGGCCTCGACTGGACTTACGGCCATGTCTCCGAGGTCTATACGGAGATGGCGGCGGTGATGCCGTCGCTGAAGCATATCTCCTGGGAGCGCGTGGAGCGGGAGGAATCGGTGATCTACCCGGCCGACGGTCCCGACCAGCCGGGCAACGAGATCATCTTCTCGACCAGCTTCCCGACCGCTGACGGCCGCGGCCGCATCGTACCGGCCGATCTGTTGCCACCGGACGAGGTGCCCGACGCAGACTTCCCGCTGGTCCTGACCACGGGCCGGCTGCTCGAACACTGGCACACCGGCGCCATGACCCGCCGGGCCGGGGTGCTGGACGCCATCGAACCCCAGGGCATCGCCTCGATGAACCCGCGCGAGATCGGCCGCAGGGGCCTGCATCAGGGCGAGATGATTGCGATCGAGACCCGGCGCGGCACGGTCGAGGCGATCCTGCGGGCGGACCGGGAAGTCGCCGACGGCATGGTGTTCATGCCGTTCTGCTTCAACGAAAGTCCGGCCAACATGCTGACCAATCCGATGCTCGATCCCTTCGGCAAGATCCCGGAGTTCAAATATTGCGCGGCGCGGATCGTCGCCCCCGCGGCGGCACACGAAGCTGCCGAATAAGCGAAAGCTCACGCCGAACCGCCGCAAGATGCGGCGGTTCGCACCGACGGTTAACATCGGCCAGGATCAGGAATGGCCGGCTGGCTGGACCGAGAATCATAAAGCGCGACGCGTTCGGGAGTCACGACAATGATGAGCAGCAACGAGGCGGCGCATCCCTTCTATCGCCCGCTCTGGGTACGGGTCTGCCTGGTCGCGTCGCTGATCGGCTGGTCGGCGCTGGAGTGGTTCCACGCCGCGTCCTTCTGGGGGATCGTCACGGCGGCAGCCGCGGTCTGGGCGATCTGGACCTTCTTCGTCACTTACGATCCGAACGCCGCAAAGGGCGCCAAGAACGACACCGGCCCACACGCGCCGGAAGGCGCGAACGAGCCGGATTGATGCGACGGGCCGTGGCCCGCGCCGGCCTCAGGGCCGCGAGATGTCCAGCGGCCGCTCCTTGATGTCGAGGATCGCGCCGATCGCCTCACGCAGGTTCTTCGGCTGCCGGTCTTCCTGACTGAGAACGAAGACGAGCAACGACCGCCCGGTCACCTCGAAGACCTCACCGAACTTGAAGGACGGCACGTCGGTGCGATCCGGCGTGTTGGTGTCGATCAGGCAGACCCAGCGCTTGCCTTCCGGCACCTCGGGCAGGGTGAACTCCACCACGTCGTGGTAGGAATTGGTGATGATCAGCAGCGTGGCGTCGTCGCCGCGCTTCTTGATGCCGGTCGGCTGGGCGCGCCCGTCGAGCAGCATGCCGAAGCATTTCGCGCTCTCTTCGTCCCACTGTTCCTGGGCCATCTCGTCGCCGGTCGGCGACAGCCAGGTCACGTCCTTGACGTCCAGCTCCTCGTTGTACTCGCCGACGAGGAAGCGGCCGCGATGCAGGATCGGGTAGGCGCGGCGCACGGCGATCAGCTTGCGCGTGAACTCCTGCAGCGCCCGGCCGTCCTTGCTGATGTTGTTCCAGTCCAGCCAGTTGATCTCGTTGTCCTGGGCGTAGGAATTGTTGTTGCCGTCCTGCGTATGGCCGAACTCGTCGCCCGCCAGGATCATCGGCGTGCCCTGGGACAGGAGCAGCGTCGCCAGCATGTTGCGCTTCTGGCGCTCGCGCAGCTCCTGGATCTCCGGATCGTCGGTCGGACCTTCGACGCCGTGGTTCCAGGAATGGTTGTTGGAATGGCCGTCGTTGTTGTCCTCGCCATTCGCCTCGTTGTGCTTGTCGTTGTAGGAGACGAGGTCGTTCAGGTTGAAGCCGTCATGGGCGGTGATGAAGTTGACGCTCGCCCACGGCTTGCGGCCGCGGCTGTTGAACAGGTCGCCCGAACCTGAGATGCGGCGGGCGAACTCCGGCAGCACGCCTTCGTCTCCCTTCCAGTAGGAGCGGACCGTGTCGCGGAACTTGTCGTTCCACTCGGCCCAGCCCGGCGGGAACTGGCCGACCTGATAGCCGCCCGGGCCGATGTCCCACGGCTCGGCAATCAGCTTGACGCGGCTCAGCACCGGATCCTGGCGGCACACGTCGAGGAAGCCGCCGCCCTCGTCGAAGCCGTGCGGCTCGCGGGCGAGGATCGTGGCGAGGTCGAAGCGGAAGCCGTCGACGCGCATCTCGTTGACCCAGTAGCGCAGCGAATCCGCCACCATCTGCAGCACCCGCGGATGCGACAGGTTCACCGTGTTCCCGGTGCCGGTGTCGTTGATGTAGTAGCGCTTCTGGTCGGGCAGCAGCCGGTAGTAATTGGCGTTGTCGATGCCCTTCTGGGAGAGCGTGGGGCCCAGTTCGTTGCCTTCGGCGGTGTGGTTGTAGACCACGTCGAGGATCACCTCGATGCCGGCATTGTGGAACTGGTTGATCATCTCCTTGAACTCGTTGACGAACGGCGTCTGGAGATAGCGCGGTGCCGGGGCGAAGAAGGCGAGGCTGTTGTAGCCCCAGTAGTTCTTCAGCCCTTTCTCGATCAGGTAGCTGTCGTCGACGAAGGCGTGAATCGGCAGCAGCTCGGCCGATGTGACGCCGAGCGCCCGCAGATATTCGGCGACGCGCGCGTGGGCAAGGCCCGCGAAGGTGCCGCGCTCGGCCTCGGGAATGCGGGTGTTGAGCTTGGTGAAGCCCTTCACATGCATCTCGTAGGTGATCGTGCGCTCCCAGGGCACCATCGGATGGGTCGCCGAGCCCCAGGTGAAGGCCGGATCGATAACCCGGCACTTCGGCATCAGATGCGCGCTGTCCTGGTCGTTGAAGGACAGATCCTTGTCGGCATGGTCGAGCTGGTAGCCGAACAGCTCCGGGCCCCATTCCAGATTGCCCACCAATTGCTTGGCATAGGGATCGATCAGCAGCTTGTTGGCGTTGAACCGGTGGCCGGCCTCGGGCTCATAGGGGCCGTGGACGCGGAAGCCGTAGACGGTGCCCGGCCGTGCCTCCGGCAGATAGCCGTGCCAGACCTCGTCGGTATATTCGGGCAGTTCGATCCGCTCGCGCTCGGTGACGCCGTCGTCGTCGAACAGGCAGAGTTCGACCTTGGTGGCGTTGGCCGAGAAGATGGCGAAGTTCACCCCGAGGCCATCCCATGTGGCACCCAGAGGGAAGGGCCGCCCTTCGCGGACCACGGCGCGTTGCTGCACTTGCGGGGCGGACTGCCTGGGCGAGTCGATCATGTATCTGGTTCCTGGGTAAGAAGGCTGGCAGCAACGCCGGACCCTGTGGTCCGGTTCCGCGCATATGGGCGCTCATGTGCGAATCCGTGAACCCGGCGGTAACCCTGTTGGCGGCTATTGTCGCGGCAACGAGGGAACCTCGCAACTTCCGTTGCCGCCGGGTGTTTCGTCTTTGACGATCGGCGGAACAGGTCCCGATAACCATCGCGGGACACGGTACCGGGCGCTTAACGGGCGCTTCACCGGTTCCGGCGACGATCGGCACGCAATGAACCGAGTGACCGACGATGCCCGCCCCAAGCTTTGAACAGATCCTCGACGAGGTCGCGACCAGCGAAGCCGCTCTGGCCCAGAATGGTGCGGGTCCTCGCAGTTCGCCAGGATTCTGGTCGGCCTTCGCCCGCATCGTTCCGCCCCGTTCGGCGACTGCCGGCCCGGCCGGGAGGCGGCCGTTGACGCCGGAGCCGATGGACCTGCCCGACGCGCCCGAGCCACCGAGCGTCGACCCGGCGGTAATCCTCGGCGAACTCGGGCTGCGGCCGGGCATGTCGGCAGCCGAACTGCAGGGCGTGCGCCGCAGCTTTGCCCGTCGCAACCATCCGGACGGCTATGGTCACGACTTCCCGGCTGAGGCGACGACCCGCATGCAGATCGCCAATGCATTGATCGATCGGGCGTTGAAGAAGATCCTGCCCTAGCCGTTCATGCCCTAGACCACCCACGCAGATATCGGCGCGCTCAGCCGCCCTTCGCTGCTGCGATCTCGGCGTTGAAGCGCTTCTCGAGTTCTGGGTCGAGTTCGGGTGGCGCCAGATCGACGCCGGCCGACAGCCTGTCCGCGATCGTTTCCAGAGCCGTGACGCGCGCATATTTCTTGCTGTTGGCTGCGATGACCGTCCAGGGCGCGGCAGCCGTGTCGGTCCGCTCCAGCATGTCGTCGGCGACGCTCTGATACTCGTCCCATTTGTCGCGATTGCGGAAATCCTCGTAGGACAGTTTCCAGCGCTTCAGCGGGTCGTGCAGCCGCCGCTCGAAGCGTTCGAGTTGTTCCGCGCGGTCGATGTAGAGGAAGATCTTGGCGATCTTCACGCCGTCGTCGGCCAGCAACTGCTCGAAGCCGTTGATCTCGCCATAAGCCCGGCTCCATTCCGGCTTGGAGGCGAAACCCTCGACGCGCTCGACCAGTACCCGGCCATACCAGGACCGGTCGAAGACGGCGATCTCGCCATTGGCCGGCAGGCGCGACCAGAACCGCGCGAGATAATGATGCGACAGTTCGGTCGGCGTCGGGGCGGCGATCGGCCAGACCTTGAAGCCGCGCGGATCCATCACCGCCGCCATCCGGCGGATGGCGCCGCCCTTGCCGGCCGCATCCCAGCCTTCGAAGACGATGACGGCCTTCTGCTTGCTGTTCAGGTAGGCCTGCTGGATCTGCTGGAAGCGCAACTGCACGGCTTCGAGCCGGGCGTCGTACTCCTTGCTTCCTAGCTTGATGCCCATATCCAGCGTCTCGAGGCGCCGCGTGCCTGCCTGATCGTCCATGCCGTCCTCGCATCCCGTTGGTGTGTCGCGTCCGCAACTAGGGCGGACGCGTCCGATTCCGAAGAGCGCTGTCCAACGCAGGGGCGGCATGCGCTGGCGGGCACGGCCGCATGCGCGGCTAGGGCATATCGTCTCGTGGACATCTGGCCTACAAGCGGCCAACCGAGCGCCGTGCTCGCCCCACATGACCAGTGCGTGCCATGCACCCGACCAATCGAATGCTCCTCGGCGGCTTCCTGACGCTGGCCATCGTCATGGGCGTCGGCCGCTTCTACTACACGCCTCTCCTGCCACTGATGCAGCGCGACTACGGCTTCGGGCCGGACATCGCCGGCGTCGTCGCCGCGGCGAACTTTGCCGGCTACCTCGCCGGATCGCTGATGGCGACCTTCATCTCCAGAGGGGCGCCGCGGCTTGCCGCCTTCCGGATCGGCATCGTGGCCAGCATCGTCACCACCTTCGCCATGGGGCTGACCGACGATCTGGCCGTGTGGCTGGTGCTGCGCACCATCTCGGGGTTGGCGAGCGCATTCGCCATGATCGCCGCCGCGGGCATGGTCGCCGAGGCCCTCGCCGGGATCGGCGCCGAGGCGCGGCTGAGCTGGATGTTCGGCGGCGTCGGCATCGGCATCGCCGCATCGGGGCTTCTGGTCCACTTCGCCGCGCCCTTCATCGATTCGGCCGGGCTGTGGATGGCGGCGGGCGTCCTGTCGGCGATCCTGGCGCCCATCGTCTTCCTCGAGATCGGCGAGCGCGAGCTGCCGCCGACCCTGCGCAAGCCCGATCCGCGCCGCCGCGTGCCGCGGCCGCTGCCGTTCTGGCCGCTGATGGTCAATTACAGCTGCGAGGGGCTCGGATATTCGGTCTTCGCGACCTTCATTGTCGCCATCGTCAAGTCGCGGCCGGGTCTCGAAGGCATGGGCGACTGGGTCTGGATCATCGCCGGGCTGGCCGGCCTGCCGAGCTGCCTGTTCTGGTCACGCATGGCGGAGCGTTTCGGCTTTTCGGCGGCACTCGCCGCGGCCTATGCGGCGCAGATCGTCGGCGTGCTCTTGCCGGTACTGTCGGCCTCGGGCGCTGCCGCACTGGTTGCCGCGGTGCTGTTCGGCGGCACCTTCATGGCGATCACGCTTCTGACCATCCCGCTCGGCCGCCACGGTCTCGGCGGCCGTGGCTTCGCGGTACTGACCGCCGGCTTCGGCCTCGGCCAGATGCTCGGCCCGCTGATCGCCGGCTTCCTCGTCGCGGGCGACGGCAATTACGATATGGCGCTGGCCGGATCGGCTGCCGTGCTCGGCATCGGCCTGGTGGCGCTGGCGGTGGCGATCCGGTTGCGGCCCGCCACCGTCTGACTCGTCGTCGTCCTGCGGCGCTAACCGATCACGGTTGCGGCGCGTCCTCCGGGATACTCGCATCGGCGTTTTCCAGCGCGTCGATGAAGCTGTCGCACCAGATCTCCGACGTGCCGGCGAAGACCGCCTCGCGCATGCCCTCCCAGCGCCGCTTGCGCTCGTCGAAGGGCATGGTCAGCGCCCGCTGCAGGGCCCGCGCCACGTCGTCGGTGGAATAGGGATTGACGATCAGCGCGTCGGGCAGCTCGGCGCGCGCCCCGGCAAAGCGCGAGAGGACGAGAACGCCCGGATCGTCCGGGTCCTGCGCGGCGACGAATTCCTTGGCGACGAGGTTCATGCCGTCGCGCAGCGGTGTGACCAGGCAGACGCGAGCCGCACGATAGATGCCGGCGAGCGCCCGGCGTGTGAAGCCGCGAGTCATGATCTGGATCGGCGTCCAGTCGAGCGTGGCGAAGCGGCCGTTGATGTGGCCGGCCAGTTCCTCCAGCTCGCGCCGCAGCTCGACATAGGCGCCGAGCTCGGATCGTGACAGCGGCGCTACCTGCAGGAACTGCACGTTGCCGCGGTTCTCCGGATAGTCCTCCAGAAGGCGTTCGAAACCGCGGAAGCGCTCGACCAGACCCTTGGAATAGTCCATGCGGTCGACCCCGACGATCTGTAACCGCTCGCCGGCCATGTCGCGCAGCATTTCCTCGTGCTCGCCAGCTTCCGGCGACACCGCGAAGCGTTCGTAGCCGGGGGCGTCGATGCCGATCGGGAACACCCGCGCCGTCACAACCCGGTCACCGACCCGGATGCGGTTGTCGGACAGCTTCTGGCCGCCAAGTTCGCGAATGCAGAAGGCGACGAAATTGCGCCGGTCGGTGTCCGTCTGGAAGCCGACGAGATCGTAGGCGAGCATCGCCCGGACGATGTCGTGGCTGGCCGGCAGCGCCGTGAAGATTTCCGGCGGACAGAAGGGGATGTGGAGGAAGAAGCCGATCCGGCCCTCAAAGCCGCACTGGCGCAGTTCGGAGCCGAGGAAAAAGAAATGATAGTCGTGCACCCAGACGAGGTCGTCGTCGTCCAGCAGCGGCGCCAGCCGGGCGGCGAAGCGCTGGTTCACCGAGCGGTAGACGCGTTCCGACTGCCGGTCGAACTGGGCGAGGTCGAGTCTGTAGTGCAGCAACGGCCAGAGCGAGCGGTTGGCATAGCCGAAATAGAAGCCCTCGAGCTCTTCCTGGTTCATGTCGATGGTGGTCATCGACACCTCGTCCTGCACCTCGGTGTGGGCTTCGCTGAAGGTGCCCTGTTCCGACGTGTCGCCACTCCAGCCGAACCACAGGCCACCGCGCCGCTTCAGCGCATCCGACAGCCCGACCGCCAGACCGCCGGCCTTGCCCTCGTCATTGAGGGGGCCGACCCTGTTCGACACCGCCACCAGTCGCCGCTGCCCGTCTGCCATCGTCTCCCGTCTCCTGTTGCAAAGCCGCCTTCGGCTTCGTCGTCGTGATTGCCGTTTGGTCCAGCCTCCGGCGCTCCCTCAGGAGGCCGCGGCGATCCAGGCGTGAACGGCGGCGATGTCCGGCAGCCGGAACTCCGCCACGCTGGTTTTCTCGGCGCCGCCCACCTTGATGGAGACGCCGCCCTGGTTGCGCACGTGGCGCAACGCGAATTCGTCCGTCGTGTCGTCGCCGACATAGACGGGAATACGGCCGGCAAAGGGCGCATCCTCCATCATCGCGGCGACGGCCTTGCCCTTGTCCATGCCGGCCGGATGCACCTCGACGATGCAGTCGCCATGCATGACGACGAGGTCGTCGCGGCCTTCGGTCGCCTGCGCCATGATGCGCTCGGCCAGATCCTGAAGGTCCGGAGCCGTACGGTAATGCAGGACGAGGGCGGTGTCCTTGTCCTCCAGATGCAGGCGCCGGGCGGACTCGACCGCGCTGGCGACGCGGTCCCGCACCGGGTCGAGGGTTTCCGGACCGGCCAGCATCTCCACCGCTCCGTCGGGGCTGCGCCGACGCTCCAGCCCGTGGACGCCGGCCGCGGCAAAGCGGTCGGGCGACAGGAAGCGGTCGAGATCGGCAATGCGGCGGCCGCTGACGACGGCGAGCGCGCCGTCCAGCTTCCGGGCAAGGCCGACCAGCTCCCGTTGGGCATCAGGCGCCATCGCCACGGCCTGCGGATCGTCGACGAGCTCGACCAGCGTCCCGTCGAAGTCCAGAAAGACGGCGTGACGGGTCGTGTCGAGGGCGGGGGGGAACGCGGATTCTTGTACCATCTCGGTAGCAGTACATAGCATCCGGAACGCCGCCGGCCACAGGATCGATACGAAAGTCGACCGGTTTCTCCCCGATCGCATGAGCCGGGGGAGAGTGTTGCCGGGCGCGTCTCGCTGCTCTGCCGGCTAGCGGGCCTTGGCGCAGGGCGCGGGCGAGACGCCCAGCCGGGCCATGGTCGCAGCGTCCGCCGCCGCCGAGGCCGGCAGGCCGTGCGCAGCCTGGAAACTCGTCAGCGCGGCCTCGGTGCCGGGGCCGAAGATGCCGTCCACGACGAGGCGATGGCCATGCGCGACGAGGGCGCCCTGCAGACGGCGGACACGGTCGCCCCGCGCCCCGCGGCGCAACTCGCCGGTCGCCGGGTCTTCACCCAGGAGGCTTCTCGCCTTGCGCAGGGCGGCGGCGATCTTCTCGTCATAGCGATTGCGACGATAGGCCGGCCCATTGTAGCGCCGGGCGAAGCCGGCAATGTCGCCATTGACCAGGCGATCCGCGAGACGTCCGGCGGCGAGAAACCGCGCCGCGATCCCGAACTGCCCTTCGGCCGAGGCGCGCGCCGCCGCCGCGAGATCGGCGGCATTGGCATAGCCGAGCGTCTTCCAGTGCGAGCCCATCACCTGACAAAGGCCCCAGGAGACCGCCGCGGCCGCCGCCGCCGCATCGATCGCGGCCGCGGCGTCGAAGAGTTGCCAGCGAGCGCTCTGGGAGGCGGGATTGCGGATACGCCCGGCCCGCGGATCGGCCAGCCCCGCCGCCCGGGCGCGCTGACGTGCGGGCCCCGACAGCAGCCGGTCGAAATAATGGCCCTCGAAGCGGATCAGCGGTTCGCGGCGATCGCCGATACGCGCGAACGCCACCGCGTTGGTTTCCACCAGCGCGACGGCGACCAGCACCGCCGCGTCGATGCCGCTCGTGTTCGATACATGGCGCGCTGCGCCGAGAACCGCCTGATCCACCCTCATCGCTCTCTCCCGTCCCGTCACCGGGATCAGTGTCGCCGGATCGAAGCGGACGGGGAGAAAACAACGGCCGCCCCTTAGGCGAGGGACGGCCGAAATGGGCAGGTGGATGGACGCCGACGCCGGACGGTCAGGCGGCGGCGGGCAGGTCCCTCTCGGCCGGCATCTGCCGGAAACCGGCGGCACGCGGGCGGGCATAGCGGGCCTCGACCTCGCCGGCGATCATGTCCGCCGTCACCGCCGACAGGGTCCAGCCGAGATGGCCGTGGCCGGTGTTGTAGAACACCCCGGCGGCACGGCCGGCGCCGACCCGCGGCATCATGTTCGGCATCATCGGGCGCAGGCCCGCCCAGGGCACGACCGAATCCGTCGCGATCTCCGGGAAGCGCGTGCGGCACCACTCGACCAGCGGCCGGATGCGAGCCGCCTTGATGTCGCGGTTCTCGCCGGCAAATTCCGCGGTGCCGGCAATGCGCAGCCGGTCGGCGCCGAGGCGGCTGGTGACGACCTTGGCGTGGTCGTCGAGGAGGCTGACCCAGGGCGCGCCGGCCCGGCTGGCCTCGTCGGTCAGGTTCACGGTTACCGAATAGCCCTTCACCGGGTAGATGTTGACGCGGTCGCCGAGCTGGCGGGCGAAGGCGCGGCTGGCGACACCGGCGCAGACGACAATGCCGTCGAAGCGCTGCTGGCGCGGCGCGTCCTGGGGCCGGCGGCCATCCTTCCAGGTCACGTCGACGCCGCCGGCGCCGCGCGAGGCGAGCTTGCGCACGTCGGCATCGAAGGCGAAGGTGGCGCCCTTCCGCCGGCAGGCCTCGGCGAGATGGCGGGTGTATTTGTGAATGTCGCCGGTGAAGTCGGATTCCGTGAAGAAGCCGCCGACGAAATCCCCGCGGATGGTCGGCTCGATGGCGGCGATTTCGGCCGGCGTCACCGCGTCGCGGCGCAGGCCACCCTCGGCCAGGAGCCGGTTCACCCCGGCGGCGTGGGCCATCTCCGCCCGGCTTTCATAGACATGCAGGATGCCGCGCTTTTCGGCGTCGAAGTCGAAGCCCTCGCGCTCGGCCGCCTCCAGCAGGTGCCGGCGCGCCGCGATCGCCAGCCGGGTGGTGGCGATGGTGTTGGCCTCGTAACTGCGCGCGGCGAGGACGAATTCCATCATCCAGGACAGCTTGTGCCAGGAGGGCGAAGGATGGACGAGCAGCGGCGCATCCTTGCGCAGCATCCATTTCAGGCCCTTGAGGAAGGTGCTCGGCTGGTTCCAGACCTCGGCGTTGGAGGCCGAGAGCTGGCCGCCATTGGCGAAGGAGGTTTCCATGGCGGCATGGGCGTGCCGGTCGAAGACGGTCACGTCGAAGCCGCGCTGGACGAGCTGATAGGCAGTGGTGACGCCGGTGATGCCGGCGCCGATGACGGCGATGGAGGTCATGACGATCCTTTCGCCCCGCCGCAGCGGGGGCGTCGTTCATGCCCCTCCCGTCATGAGCCTGAGAGCTTCGCGGCCGCGGAGGAATTTCCGGCTGCCACTTTCTCCTTCGGCGGACGCCCGATGGAATGGCCGTCGCTCTTCGGAATTTGCAGAGACGCAGGCGGTCCTTTTGCCTGAGAGTTTCCGGGGCGGTTGCTCCTTCGGCGCCGGCCTTGCGACCGGTCTCTCCCGCTAGCGTCTGTAGGCTTATCCTATGCTTTTCGCGGGGCGCCGGCAAGCGGCCGCGTATCAGCGTCGGCGCATGGCCAGCCATGTCGGCAGCGCGGGCGTCAGCAGCGCGGCCGGCGGCGCGCAGACGGCCCGCCTCAGTCGATGCGCAGGCCGCTCGACGTGTCGAAGCGGTGCAAGGCCGAAATCGGCGCGGCGGCGCGCACCTTCGTGCCCGGCTCCAGATGGCTGTAGCCTGCGACCCGCACGGCGATCTCCGGACCCTTGTCCGGTAACGCGCCATAGACATAGCTCTCGGCGCCGACCACCTCGACGCCGCTGACGGTGAGGTCGCAGACGAACTCGCCCGGGGCCGCCGGTGCATCGGCGAGAAGCCGCATGTGCTCGGGGCGGATGCCGAGGGTCACGCCGGACGCCGCCGCGCCGGCGTCATCGAGGCCGCTGATGCCGGCCACGCGCGCGGCCCCGCCGCCGAGCGGTACGAGGTTCATCGCCGGCGAGCCGATGAAGGTGGCGACGAACAGGCTCGCCGGACGCTCGTAGATGTCCATCGGCGAGCCGGCCTGCTCGATGCGGCCGGCGTTCAGCACGACCAGCCGGTCGGCCAGCGTCATCGCCTCGAGCTGGTCGTGGGTCACGTAGAGGCTGGTGGTGGCGAACTGGCGCTGCAGACGCCGGATCTCGGCGCGCATCTGGACCCGCAGCTTGGCATCGAGATTGGACAGCGGCTCGTCGAACAGGAAGGCCGCCGGCTCGCGCACGATGGCGCGGCCCATGGCGACGCGCTGGCGCTGGCCGCCGGAGAGCTGTCCGGGCTTGCGCGACAGGAGCGGCGCGATCTCCAGCACCTTCGAGGCCTCCTCGACGCGCCGGGCGATCTCGTCCTTCGCCATCTTGCGGTTCTTCAGGCCGTATTCGAGGTTCTGGCGCACGCTCATATGCGGATAGAGCGCGTAGTTCTGGAACACCATGGCGATGTCGCGCTGGGCCGGCTCCAGATTGTTGACCACCCGGTCGCCGATGGTGATCGTGCCGGAGGAGATCGCTTCCAGCCCGGCCACCATGCGCAGCAGGGTCGACTTTCCGCAGCCGGACGGGCCGACGAGGACGACGAACTCGCCATCGGGAATATCCAGCGAGACGCCCTTCACGGCCTCCACATTGCCGGCATAGACCTTGCGCACGTCCCTCAGTTCGATGCCTGCCAAGTTTACTTCTCCGCTTCGACGAGGCCGCGCACGAACCAGCGCTGCATCAGGACGACGACCAGGACGGGGGGCGCGATCGCCAAGATCGCCGTCACCATGACCAGATGCCACGGCGTATCGGCGTCGGCGAAGGACACCATCTTCTTCAGTGCGATGACGATCGTGTTCATCTGGTTGTCGTTGGTGACGAGCAGCGGCCACAGATACTGCGTCCAGCCATAGATGAAGAGGATCACGAACAGGGCCGCGATATTGGTCTTGGAGAGCGGCAGCAGGATGTCGCGGAAAAAGCGCATCGGCCCGGCCGCGTCGACCCGCGCCGCCTCTACCAGTTCGGACGGGATGGTCATGAAGAACTGCCGGAACAGGAGCGTTGCGGTCGCCGAGGCAATCAGCGGCAGGATCAGCCCGGCATAGGTGTCGATCATGCCGAGATCGACCATCACCTTGTAGGTCGGCAGGATGCGCACCTCGACCGGCAGCATCAAGGTGATGAAGATCAACCAGAAGAAGGTCATGCGCAGCGGGAAACGGAAGAACACGATGGCGAAGGCCGACAGGATCGAGATGACGATCTTGCCGACGGCGATGCCCAGCGCCATCACCGAGGTGTTGAACAGCAGGGTCCAGACGCTGACGCCGCCGATCCGGTCGACGCCGCCGAACAGCGCTTCGCCGTAATTGTCGAGGAACTGGTCGCCCGGCACCAGCGGCAGCGGCGGCCGCAGGATGGTCTGCAGCGTCTGCGTCGAGGCGACGAAGGTGTAGTAGATCGGAAAGGCGACGATCGCCAGGCCCAGCACGAGAAGCACATGGGCGACCGGCCGGCCGATGGGGCTGCGCTCGATCATGGGCGGTGGTTCCGGAGATCAGCCATAGTGCACCCGCCGTTCCACGTAGCGGAACTGCACCGCTGTCAGGGCTATGACGATCGCCATCAGGATCACCGACTGGGCCGCCGAACTGCCGAGGTCGAGATTCACGAAGCCGTCGATATAGACCTTGTAGACCAGCGTCTCGGTGGCCCGTGCCGGACCGCCGGCGGTGACCGCGTCGATGATGCCGAAGGTGTCGAAGAAGGCGTAGACCGTGTTGACGACGAGCAGGAAGAAGGTCGTCGGCGCGATCAGCGGGAAGACGATGGTCCAGAAGCGCTTGGTCGAGCCGGCGCCGTCGATGGCGGCGGCCTCGGTCAGGGATTTCGGGATCGACTGCAACGCCGCGACGAAGAACAGGAAATTGTAGCTGATCTGCTTCCAGGCGGCCGCCACCACCACCAGCAGCATCGCCTGGTCACCGTTCAGCAGCGGGTCCCAGTTGTAGCCCGACCGGCGCAGCATGTAGGCGAAGGTGCCCATGGCAGGGTTGAACATGAACAGCCACAACATGCCGGCGACGGCGGGCGCCACAGCATAGGGCCAGATCAGCAGGGTGCGGTAGAAGCCCTTGCCGCGCACCACCTTCTCGGCCGCCGACGCCAGCAGCAGCGCCAGCGCCATGGCGAGGATCGCGGTCGAGAAGGAGAAGATCGCCGTGACCTTCACCGCATTGAGATAGCCGGGATCGCTCAGCACCGAGCGGAAATTGGCGAGGCCGACGAATGTCGTCTTCAGCCCGAACGGGTCCTGGCGCAGCACCGACTGATACAGCGCCTGGCTGGCCGGCCAGTAGAAGAACACCAGCGTGATCGCCACCTGCGGCGCGAGCAGCAGGTAGGGCAGCCATTTGTTGGGAAAGACGGCTTTCGACACGGCGTCTCTGGGACTGGGCCGTCGCGGCATGCGGGGCGGATGAAGGGAAGATGCCGGGCGGATGGCCGCCCGGCACGACGCATGACTTACTGCGCTTCGGCGATCGCCTCGTTACCGAGTTCGACGATCTTGTCGAGCGCGGCCTGGGCGTCCTGCTGACCCGACAGCATCAGCTCGAACTGCTCGTTCTCGATGTCGCGCAGCTGCGGCAGGTTGGGCAGGCGCACGCCCTTGGAGTTCTCGGTCGGCTCCTTGCCCATCATCTGCAGGATCGGCGTCTCGCGGCCCGGGTTCTCCTCGTAGAAGCCCGAATCCTTGGTCGCCTTGTAGGCGTCCATGGTCACCGGCAGGTAACCCGACACCTGGTGCAGGCGCGACTGGATCTCGGTCTGGGACAGGAAGTTGAAGAACTCCGCGATGCCCTTGTACTCCTCGTCGGACTTGCCGCCGAAGACCCAGAGGCTGGCGCCGCCCGGGATGGTGTTCTGCGGCGCGGCCTCGGCATTGGCGTCATAGGGAAGCTGGCCGATGCCATAGTTCATGCCTGACTTGACGATGTCGCCGAGACCGCCGGAGGATTCCGTCAGGATCCCGCACTCGCCCGACAGGAAGAGCTGCTTGGCTTCCGAGGTGCGGCCGCCGTAGCGGAAGACGCCATCCTTGGCGAGATCGGCGATGTCCTGGAAATGCTCGACATAGAGCGGCTCGTTGAGCTTCAGCTCGACGTCGGTGCCGGCCAGACCGTTCTCGTTGGTGCCGTAGGCCACGTTGTTCCACGCCGCGAAGTTCTCGAGGTGGATCCAGGTCAGCCAGGTCGAGGTGTAGCCGCACTCGGCCGCGCCCGATTCCTTGATGGTGCGAGCAGCCGCGAACACGTCCTGCCAGGTCTCCGGCGGGCTGTCGACGTCGAGGCCGGCCTTCTCGAAGATGTCCTTGTTGTAGTACAGGATCGGCGACGAGGAATTGTACGGGAAGGACAGCATCGTGCCGTCCGGCTTGGAGTAATAGGCGACGATGCCGGGCAGGTAGTTCGACTTGTCGAACGTATAGCCGCCGGCTTCCAGAACGTCGGCGACCGGCATGACCGCACCCTCGGCGCCCATCATCACGCCGGTGCCCACGTCGAAGACCTGGATGATCGCCGGCGGCTGCTTGGCGCGGAAGGCGGCGATGCCGGCGTTCAGCGTCTCGGGGTAGGTGCCCTTGAAGACCGGGGTGATCTTGTAGGCGTCCTGGCTCTCGTTGAATTCCTTGGCGAGCGTGTCGACAACTTCGTTGTTGGCGCCCGACATTGCGTGCCACCACTGCAGCTCGGTCACGGCGACGGCCTGACCTGCGCCAGCGACCAGCGCGCCCAGCGCGACGGCGGCGCCCAGAATTTTGCGGTTCATCATGATTCCTCACCCTTGATGCGACTCTCGGACCCTGTTGCCGAGCTCGTTGCAAGCCGCTTCTCTAGGAGTGCTTCAAAAACGATCGGTGACACAAGCATGAAGCTTCCATGACAGTGGAAAAACTCAGTCTGGCGGCAGCAACGACTGTGTTCCGGCGCACGTCGTGCGCTTGTTGGCGGCCGTCAGCAAGATTCAGGCTGCGACGTGCGAACCGCGCTGCGTTGGCCCGCGCCGGGCGCGGCGGCATTCCCAAAATCGTTCGCAAGGATTAGGACATGTCCCCGGCGCGGGTCCCGCCGGAGGGGGCAGGGCCCCGCGCGCCAAAACGCCATTGGGGAGATTCGCATGGCCTTGATCACCTATCTGACGAAGATCCAGTTCGAGGTCCGGGCCGCCAGCCTGCTCGGCGCGGAACTGCGTGAACTGGGCGTTCGCACGCCGATGATCGTCGCCGACAAGGGGATCGTCGCGGCGGGGCTGGTGGAGCGCGTGCTGTCGGCCGGCGGCCTGCCTGCCGACACGGTTGTCTTCGACGGCACGCCCGAGAACCCGACCGAAGCGGCGGTGAACGCGGCGCTGGCGCTCTATCGCGAGCATGGCTGCGACAGCCTCGTGGCGATCGGCGGCGGCTCGCCCATCGACCTGGCCAAGGCGGTGTCGCTGCTGGCCACCCATGCCGGACCGCTGGAACAATACGCCGCGATCCTCGGCGGCATCCCGAAGATCAACGCGAACAAGCCGCCGCTGATCGCCATTCCGACGACGGCGGGCACCGGCAGCGAGGTCGGGCGCGCCGCGCTCGTCACGCTCGACGATGGCCGCAAGCTCGGCTTCATCTCGCCGCACATGATCCCGAGCGTGGCGATCTGCGATCCCGAGCTGACCGTCGGCCTGCCCTCGGGACTGACCGCCGCGACCGGCATGGACGCCGTCACCCACTGCATCGAGACCTATCTGTCGCCGCGCTACAACCCGCCGGCCGAGGCGATCGCGCTGGACGGGCTGGCCCGCGCCATGCGCTGGATCCGCCGGGCGACGGAGGCCGGCGACGACATCACCGCGCGCAGCGAGATGATGATGGCTGCGCTGCAGGGCGGCATGACCTTTCAGAAGGGGCTTGGCGCGGTCCACTCGCTGTCGCATCCGCTGGGCGGACTGAAGAGCGTGCGCCTGCATCACGGCACGATCAACGCCATCCTGCTGCCGGCGGTGCTGCGCTACAACGCGCCGTCTGCCGAGGAGAAGTACCGGGCGCTGGCTGGTGCGATGGGACTGGAGGCAGACGCCGATCTGGCCGCGGCGATCACCGCCCTCAACCGCGATCTCGGCATGCCGACGACCCTGTCGGAGATGAACGTGCCGCGCGACTGTTTCGGCCTCGTCGCCGAAGGCGCCGAGCGCGACCATTCGACGGCCACCAATCCGCGGCCGGCCGTCGCGGCCGATTTCCTGAAACTCCTCGAAGAGGCCTATTGAGCCGAAAGGCGCAACGCCTCGCTCGGGAGGTCCTCGAGGAGTGACGAACCGGGCGCCGGGCGCGCGGTCGTTACCGGCTGGATCAGCCCTTCGGCTTGGGCCGCGGGCGGCGCGGCTTGGCGCTGCCGGGACCGGTGCCGCCCTTGCGGTTGAAAGGCTTCTTGCCGAAGCCGCCCTTGCGGTCGGAATCGCCCCCGCCCGGTGCACCCGTCGGGGAGATGGTGATGTCGTCGCCATCGCTGACCTCGGCGGCGTCGGCAAAACGCTTGGCAACGCTCTCGGAGATCTCGAACTTCGTCTCGCGATCGAAGATCTTGATCATGCCGATCTCCTGCCGGGTGATCTTGCCGCGACGGCACAGCAGCGGCAGGATCCACTTCGGATCGGCATTGTTGCGCCGGCCGACATCCATGTGGAACCACACCATCGGGCCGCTGGCCTGATCGCGCTCCTTGCGCGGCGTGCGTTCCTTGCCGGCGAAATCCTTGCCGGCCTTCGGGTCGGGGCCGAAGCCGGGATCGAAGACGTCTTCGGGCGCCGGCAGGCGCGAGCGATAAAGCCTTGCCAGCGCCGCGGCGATGGTTTCCGGTGAATGCTTCTCCAGGAGGCTGCGGGCGGCGGCGAGATCGTCTTCGCCGGGCTCCTGCGCCAGTACCGGATCGGTCAGGAGCCTGTCTTCGTCGAGCTTGCGGATGGCGTCGGCCGAGGGCGTGCCGCCCCATTCGGCCCGGATCCGTGCTTCGGCCAGAAGCCGCTCGGCCTTGCGACGGCGCGAGATCGGCACCAGCAGCACCGAGATGCCCTTGCGCCCGGCGCGGCCGGTGCGGCCGCTGCGGTGCTGCAGCGTCTCGGCGTCGCTCGGCAGATCGGCGTGAATGACGAGCGCGAGGCCCGGCAGGTCGATGCCGCGCGCGGCGACGTCGGTCGCCACGCACACCCGGGCGCGCCCATCACGCAGCGCCTGCATGGCCTGGTTGCGCTCGGCCTGGCCGAGTTCGCCCGACAGCGTCACCGCCGAGAAGCCGCGCTCCAGAAGGCCGGACGACAGATGCCGTACCGCCTCGCGGGTGTTGCAGAACACGATCGCGCTCGGCGCATCATTGAAGCGCAGGACGTTGACGACGGCGTGTTCCAGCTCGTTCGGCGCGATGCGGATCGCCTTGTATTCGATGTCGGCATGGGCGGCGCTGCTGCGCGTCGCCTCGATGCGCAGGGCGTCGCGCTGGTAGCGCTTGGCCATGGACGAGATCAGCTTCGGCAGCGTCGCCGAGAACAGGAGCGTGCGGCGCTCGCGCGGGGTGGCCTCCAGGAGGAACTCCAGATCCTCGCGGAAGCCGAGATTGAGCATCTCGTCGGCTTCGTCCAGCACCAGCGCCTTCAGGCCGCCGATCTGCAGGGCGCCCCGCTCGAGATGGTCGCGCAGGCGGCCGGGCGTGCCGACAACGATATGGGCGCCCTGGGCCAGCTTGCGCTTTTCGGCGCGCGGATCCATGCCGCCGACGCAGGTCACCATTTCGGCGCCGGTCTGGGCGTAGAGCCAGGCCAGTTCGGTCGTCACCTGCATGGCGAGTTCGCGCGTCGGCGCGACGATCAGCGCCATCGGCGCGCCGGCCGGGCCGAAGCGCTCGGCCTCGCCGAGCAGGGTGGGGGCGAGGGCAAGCCCGTAGGCAATGGTCTTGCCCGAACCGGTCTGGGCGGAGACGAGGAGGTCGCGGTCGGCCGCCTGCGGCTCCAGGACGGCGTCCTGGACGGGGGTCGGGTCGACATAACCGCGCTCTGCGAGCGCGTGAGCGAGTGGCGTGCTCGTCGTGCGAAACGGCATCTGGTAATCCTTGGGTATCGGCAGTGGCGGCGGCAACGAGCACGCGCGCGAGTGGCGGCATTTCCGCCCAGCCGCGCTCCCTATTGCACAAGCAGGGCCGCGGCTCAACCGAAACGGCGCCTGACGGTGCTGTCCGGGCCGCCCGCGCCGGCAGTTTTTGCGCACCGATCGCCGTCCCGATGGTGCATGCACTGTGCACTGCCGCAGCGGAATATCGTCATTCCGGGACAGCCCCCGCTTGCATCGCGCGTCATTGCCCACCATTCTGTGCCGGCGCGCGGGCGGTACGTCCGGCGCCGACTGGAAAAACAGGTAGTAAAATGGCTCAGACTGGTACGGTGAAGTTCTTCAACATGGACAAGGGCTTCGGCTTCATTAGTCCGGATGCGGGCGGAAGCGATGTGTTCGTGCACATCTCGTCCGTCGAGCGCTCCGGCATGACTTCCCTCACGGAGAATCAGAAGGTTTCCTTCGACACGGAACCCGATCCGCGCGGCAAGGGCCCCAAGGCGGTCAACATTCAGCCCGCATAATTCGACCAGCAGGACCGTTTCGTCCGCTTTCTGTCCGGCCCGTCGCGAGACGGTTTCCGGCAGGCGCCGAAACGCCCGCTGATCGACCTGCCCGCAGACGGGCTCGATCGCTGCACCGGCCTGGCCGAAGCGATCGCCCGGATGCCCGCCGCGGGTGGCAGACACGACCGTGCCGGACCTTCCTGAGGCCCGGCACGGCAACGAGACCGATCGATGTTCTTCACGGCCGACACGCATTTCAACGATCCACGCGTCCTGCGGATCGACCGGCGCCCCTTTGCCGATCTTGCCGACCATGATGCCGCGCTGATCGATCGTTGGAACGCCGTTGTAGGGCCGGACGACATCGTCTGGCATCTCGGCGATTTCGCGCGCGGCGACGCCGCCGCCAAGGCCGCGCTTCTGTCCCGCCTCAACGGCCGCAAGCAGCTCGTCACCGGCAACAACGACAATGCCGACACGATCGCCGCGCCCGGCTGGGAAACCGTCCAGGCCTATCGCGAACTCACCATCGACGACCGCCGAATCGTCCTGTGCCATTACGCCTTCCGGACTTGGAACGGCATGGGCAAAGGCGCCATCGACCTGCATGGCCATTCCCACGGACGGTTGAAGAAGATGACCCGTCAGTTCGATGTGGGCGTCGACGCCTGGGACTTCCGGCCGGTCACGCTGGACGAGATGCTGGCCTCGCGGCCCCAGCGCCGCAAGGCGGCCGGTCCTGCTGGCAAGGCGTCGTCCAAGACCTAGGCGAGACCCGCGAGGCCGTAGGCGTCAGTCCGCCAGCGGCAGCCGGATGGTCTGGTCGAGCCCGCCGCCTGCGCGGTTGGCAACCACGATCGAGCCGCCGGTCTGGTCGATGATCTCCTTGGCGATGGCCATGCCGAGACCGGCGCCCGGCTTGAACTGGCGACGGCCAAGATCGACCCGGAAGAACGGCTCGAAGGCACGCCCGATCAGCTCTTCGGGAATGCCCGGCCCGTCGTCGGCAAGACTCACCACGGCGTCCTGCCCGTCGCGGGCCAGTGCCACCCGCGCCCCGCCGCCATGCACGGCGGCGTTGTCGACGAGGTTGCGCAGCGCCCGCTTGACCGCCAGCGGCCGGGCCCGGATCGACAGCGCCGGTCCGTCGAGACGGGGCGGCTCCACCGGCCGACCGATCTCGCGCAGTTCGGCGATGATCTCGGTCAGCAGGCGATCGAGCCGCACTTCTTCGAGCGAACCTGCATCCACTTCCTCGCGCACCAGCCGGATCGCGCTGTCGGCGATGCGATCGAGCTCGGCCAGGTCCTTGAGCCAGACCTCCCGGTCCTCGTCGGGCAGGAACTCGGCGCGCAGCCGCATCCGCGTCATCGGCGTGCGCAGATCGTGGCCGGCGGCCGCGACGAGACGCATGCGGCTTTCCACAGCCTCGCGCACCCGCGTCGTCAGCCGGTTGAGCGCGGCGGCGGTGGCGCGCACTTCGGCCGGCCCGTCCTCGGGGATATGGGCGGGCAGGCCGTCGCGGCCGACGGTGGACACCGCCTGGTCGAGAATGCGCAAGGGGCGGGTCATCTTGGTGGCGACGAAGATCGAGACCGCGGCGGCGCCGACGACGACTAGCGTCATGTAGAAGACGAAGATCGGCCAGTTGCGGGGCGGAAACCCGGTATAGGGCAGATAGGCCCAGCGGCCCGGCGCAAATTCCAGCGCCAGTTGCCGGGTGCGCGCGGTAGGATCGCCCACGACCCGCACCGGGATCGACAATCCCTTGGCCGCCACGGCGCTGGCGATGCCGCGGGCGTCGCGCACCCGCATGTCGTCTTCGCGCACCGGCTCCGGGCCGACCTCGATGCCGAGCCGATCGGCGGCCGCCGGATCCTCGACCAGCAGCGCGGCGACGATCCGCACCTCCTCGGCGAAGACCTCGCGAAAGCTGTCGCGGTCCGGCCGTTCCAGGACGACGATGGAGACCAGCGAGGCGACCGCCACGACCCCGACGATGGCGAGGATCAGGAGCAGCGCCAGGCGCGAGCGCAGCGATCTCATGGCTGGCCGTCCCCGACGCCCGTGGCGGCTTCGCTACGCTCCACCCGGGCGGCGAACTGGTAGCCGCCATTGCGCACCGTCTTGAACAGCCGGAACACGCCGCCATCGTTGAACTTGCGCCGGAGCCGGCTCATCGTCACGTCGACCGAGCGGTCGAAGGGGTCGGCGGTGCGCCCGTGCAGGAGGTCCATCAGGATGTCGCGGGACAGGACGCGGCCCGGCCGCTCCAGAAAGATCATCAGGAGATCGAACTCGGCCCCGGTCAGGACCACTTCGGCGCCCTCGGGATCGGTGGCGAGACGCCGCTCGGGATCGACGGTGAAGCCTTCGAAGGTGAAGCGCGTCGGTGCCGCCTCGCCCTGGGCGGCGTCCCCGCCGCCGCCACGGCGCAGCACGGCGCGGATGCGCGCCGCCAGTTCGCGCGGATTGAACGGCTTGCCCAGATAGTCGTCGGCGCCGATCTCCAGCCCGATGATCCGGTCGACGTCTTCCTTCAGCGCGGTCAGGAGGATGATGGCGATCTCCGGCCGCCGGTCCTTCAGGTCGCGGCAGATGTCGAGACCCGAGCCGTCCGGCAGCATCACGTCGAGCACGACGAGATCGATGCGGGCGTCGGCGATCTTCTGTTCGCAGGCCCGCCGGCTGGCGGCGATGGTGCAACGGAAGCCCTGGCTCTCCAGATACTTCCCGAGCAGGCGTCCGATCTCGGGATCGTCGTCGACGACGAGGATGTGGGGCTGGCTCATGCGGGGCTCTCGAATGATGGCTCTCGCCCTTCTGTGACCGGGCTGCGCGCGGGACGCGAGACCATTCTTGTAACGGCGCGTTGCAGGAACCGCGGCCCGCAACATTGCGTAACAAGTTTCCGTGTCGGCGACACGCTTCGCAACATTCTGCCGCATCCTCGCAACATCGGCGCACTAGCTTCGGTTTCGGTAGTCACCAAGGGAAGGAAATCTCCATGACCTCCAAGCACAGCCAGACGAACACCCGCCGTTCGCACCGCCTCATCGGCCTCGCCGGCGCCGCGCTCCTCGCCAGCGCCGCCGCCACTTCGGCCTTCGCCCAGACGACACCGGCACCCGCCGCCCCGGCCGCGGCCACGGCCTCCTCGGAAAATGCGGGTCAGCGCGGCGACAACAAGCGGGTCGCCGAGCATCGGCGCGAGCGCGGCGGCAAGCATCATCGGGCCGGCCGTGGGGGCCGTGGCGGACATCACGCCATGCACCGCATGTTCACCCCGGCCAAGGTCGCCGGCGCGCTCGCCGCGATCGAGACCGGCATCGGCGTGCGGCCCGACCAGATGGAAAGCTGGCGCGCCTTCACCGCGGCGCTGGTGGACTTCGCCGACGCCTCGCAGCCGCCGCGCATGGGCCGGGGCAACGACCGTGGCGGCATGCGGATGATGCCGAATGACGACGCCGGTCCGGCCGATGCCGCCGATGACGAGGCCGCCGACGACCAGACCGCGATCGATGCGGACGAGACGGACGACGCGGACACCATGGCCGAGGCCGATGCGCCCGAGGCAGATGACGACGCAGCCGCGCGGGGCGACCGTGCCTTCCGGATGCTCGACCGCATGGCCGACCGCGCCATCGCGCGCGGCGACAAGGCCGAGGCGCTGAAGAGTGCGCTGGCCGATCTGCAGACGACGCTGACGCCAGAGCAGGTCACCACGGCCCGCAAGATCGTGCGCTCGATGATGCGCGATGCCCGCATGGAAATGCGCGGTGGTCGCGGCGGTGAGCGCGGCGGACATCACGGCCGGATGGAGCGCGGCGGTGGCCGTGACCATGGCGAGATGCATCGCCGGCATCACGGCGGCGACAAGCGCGATGGCGGTGAGCGCCGGCACCAGCGTCACCATGGCGGTGACGAGCAGCGCCCCGACCGCGGCTGATCCTGTCGCCCATTTGACGAACGCCAGATGGCCGGGCCTTCGGGGCCGGCCGTTTTCGTGCGTGGTCTCAGCCCAGCGCGTCGGCGATGGCCTTGCCGCAATCCACCGTGCCGAGCGGGCCGCCGAGATCGCCGGTGCGCAGCTTGTCTTCGGCCAGCACGGTCTCGATCGCCCGAACGATCGCCGCACCGGCGTCCTTGTGGCCGAGATGGTCGAGCATCATCGCGCCGGCCCAGATCTGGCCGACGGGATTGGCAACGCCCTTGCCGGCAATGTCCGGCGCCGAGCCGTGGACCGGCTCGAACAGCGAGGGGAAGTCGCGCTCGGGATTGATGTTGCCCGATGGCGCGATGCCGATGGTACCGGTGCAGGCCGGGCCGAGATCGGAGAGGATGTCACCGAACAGGTTCGAGGCGACGACGACATCGAACCGGTCCGGATTCAGCACGAAATGGGCGGTCAGGATGTCGATATGGTACTTGTCCCAGGCGATGTCGGGATAGGATTTCGCCATCTCCTCCACCCGCTCGTCCCAATAGGGCATGCTGATGGAGATGCCGTTGGACTTGGTCGCCGAGGTCAGGTGCTTCTTCTCGCGGGTCTGGGCGAGATCGAAGGCGTAGCGCAGGATGCGGTCGACGCCGGTCCGCGTCATCACCGTCTCCTGCAGCACGAATTCGCGGTCGGTGCCCTCGAACATCCGGCCGCCGACCGAGGAATATTCGCCCTCGGTGTTCTCGCGCACCACGAAGAAGTCGATGTCGCCGGGCTCGCGGCCGGCCAGCGGGCTTTTGACGCCGGGCATCAGCTTGACCGGGCGCAGATTGACGTACTGGTCGAACTCGCGGCGGAATTTCAGCAGCGAGCCCCAGAGCGAAATGTGGTCGGGCACGGTCTCCGGCCAGCCGACTGCGCCGAAATAGATCGCGTCATGGCCGCCGATCTGCGCCTTCCAGTCGCCGGGCATCATCTCGCCATGCTTGGCGAAATAGTCGCAGGAGGCGAAGTCGAATTCGTCGAACTCCAGCGCTAGGTCGAATTTCGCGGCAGCCGCCTCGAGGACCCGCAGGCCTTCGGGTACGACTTCCTTGCCGATGCCGTCGCCGGCGATGACCGCGATCCTGAGCGCGTTGGATGACATAAAGACCTCGTTCTGGCTGCGATGGCCGGCGGCGCCGGCGAATTGGAATGGGAGGGCCGCGCGCGACCCGCGGACGAGCTATAGCGGAAGTAAGCCCGTCATAGAAATGGCCGGGTGTCGCGAAACGCCGGGCGGCCCGCTGTCGCCGCGCGCAAGGCTTTCAGCCGCGGCGTGTCGGGATCCCAGTCGGCATCGGGAAACCGCAGCGCGACATAGTCGAGCGCCGTGACCGCGGCGATGGTCGCGAGATCGAGCCGTTCGCCGGGCGCCGCATCGATCCGCGTGTCGAGTTCGGCCAGCCCGTCCACCATCGTGCGGCGGCGCTTGCGGCCGATCGGTCCGCCGTCGAAGGTGATGTCGGCGAAATCGCCGCTGACGATCTTGCGACCGACCAGCGTCTGCACTGCGGCGTCGCAGACGCCCAGCGCCAGGCCAGCGATCGACAGGATCTGCGGAGCATCATTCCCGGGCGACGGCGCCGCCCCCATCCTGTCGGCGTAGCGTGCGATCAGCAGGCATTCGGCGATCGCCGTGCCGTCGTCGAGGACGAGGCAGGGCACGCGGCCCGCGCTGTTGGCGGCGAGCAGCGCGGGATCGTCGTTCCACTGGTCGGCGAGGCGGATGGTCAGATCGGGCACCGCCGCGTCGATCAGCGCGGCATGGGCGATCCGGGCGAAGGGCGAGGTGTTGTTCTTCAGGAGCGTCGGCATGTCACCGCTCGCAGTCGGAATAGGCGGTTTCCATCACAGCACCAGCTTCGGTTCGAGCCGGCCGCGCACCGGCAGATCGACGAGGAAGGTCTTGCCGGCATCGGGATCGGCGCGCCGGCCGGCCTCATCGAGGCTCGTCCAGGCCGAGGTGACGATCATCCGGTCGGCATTCGGGCCGACGAAGGACGGGCAGGTGACCTGCCGCGCCCCGAGTGCGATGCTCCTGACGCGCGCGCCGTCCGGCGAATAGGCGTCGAGCGTGCCGCCGCCCCAGCGGGCATTCCAGAGCGTGCCGTCGGCGTCGCAGACCGAGCCGTCGAGGCCGCCGTCGCCGCCGGAATGGTCGTGGAAGAGCACCGGGTCGGCGACCGGTAGGCCGTTGGCTGGATCGACCGCGACGTGCATCAGCCGGTTCGCCTGCGTGTCGACGAAATAGGCGATGGCGCCGTCGGGCGAGAAGCAGATCGAATTCGGGATGCCGATGCCCGTATAGAGGCACTTCAGTTCGCCGGCACGGTACCAGTAGATCGCCCCGGCCTTCGGCTCGGCGTGCTTGCCCATCGTGCCGATCCACAAGGCGCCGGAGGGATGGACGCGGCCGTCATTGGAGCGGGTGACCGGATTGTCGGCCTCCAGCGGTGTGTGCAGGGACAGGCGGCCGGTGGCGGTCTCCCGGATATAAAGGCCGTCCTCGGCGGCGATCATCTGCCGGTTGCCGTCGATCACCACCAGGACGCTGGCCATCACCGGCAGCGGATGCGCCGTCGCCTCGGTCGCATCGCCGCGTCTTTCCAGCAGCATCCGGCTCTCGATGTCGAACCAGAAGGCGGTGTCCGTTGCCGGATCGTAGGTCGGGCCCTCGCCGAGCCGGCAGGCGATGTCGGAATAGAGGCTGACGGATATGTCGGCGTCGCGCATGGTGTCGGGCCCGGATTGTCCTCTTGGCGGCTCGGCAGCCGCAACGCGGCGGACGCGCCGCAAATCGTAGCCGAAGATGACTTGGCCGGCCGGCTCTGTCGAGCCTCGGCCTGCGAGGACGGTCAGCTTGCGGCGCGCAGGATCTCGACCAGTCTGCGGCGGCCGTCCTGCGGGCTGCCGTCATTGACGATGCGATGATGCGCCTCGGCGCCGGGCGGTACGGTCAGTTCCACCTGCCGGGCGATGCGGGCGGAGATCTCCTCCGGCGTCTCGCGGCCGCGCGCGGCGATGCGGGCCACGAGCACGGCCGGCGGCGCGGTGATCTCGACGATGGCAAGCCGAGCGAAGCGCTCTGCCGCTTCGGCGAGGACCCGGCGCGAGACATTCGCGACAACAAGGGTTCCGTCCATCAGCGCCGCCGTCAGATACGCCGGCAAACCATAGGCGAGGCCGTGGGCCCGCCACGACAGGCAGAACGCCCCCGATGCCTCCGCCGCGGCGAAGTCGGCAGGGCTCATGACGTCGTGATCCTCGATCGCCGCGATGGCGTCCCGGGTCACGATCCGCCGGGCAAAGACGATGCCGGGTGTCGTTGCCAGATCTTCCGCCGCCAGCGCCAGCAGCGTGTCCTTGCCGGCGCCGCTCGGGCCGACCACGGCGACGAACAGGCCGGGCCCGGCTGGGGCCGTTCCGCCTGCGCTGCGTCCGGAATCAGGCGACACGCCGGCCCTCCCGCCAGACCGAGCGCACCAGCGGCGGATCGCCGGGGCTGGTGGCCACCCGCACCAGATCGCCGCGCAGCCCTTCGGCGATGGCGCCGCGATCCGAGAGGCCCACCGCGGCGGCCGGATTGGCGGTGACCAGCCGGATCGCCGCCGGCAGGTCGCATTCGCCGCTTTCGGCCAAAGCAAACACCGCCTGCAGCATGGAGAAGGGGACATAGTCCGAGGAGAGGATATCGAGGGTGCCCCGGCGCAGGAGCTCGATCGCCGAGACATTGCCGGAATGCGATCCGCCGCGCACGATGTTGGGGGCGCCCATCAGGACGTGCAGCCCGGCATCGCGCGAGGCGGCGGCCGCCTCGACCGTCGTCGGGAACTCGGCGATGCGGGTGCCCAGTTCGATGGCTTCGGCGACATGGGCGGCGGTGGCGTCGTCATGGGAGGCGACAGCGATGCCGCGCTCGCGGCAGACCCCGGCGATGGCGCGCCGGGCGGGCGGCGCGTGGCGCTCGGATTCGGCGAGCCGGCGGGCGCTGAAAGCGTCGAAATCGGCATCCGACATGTTCAGCTTCTTCTGGAAATAGGCGCGATAGGCGTCCATGTCGGCGAACTGGCGCTGGCCGGGCGCATGATCCATCAGCGACACCAGCTTCAGCCGCGGATTGGAGGCGATCTTGTCGAAGCCCTCGACCACGTCGGCCGCCGAGACCTCGCAGCGCAGATGGATGTAATGGTCGGCCCGCACCCGCCCTTCGGCGACGGCGCGGTCGATGGTCCGGCCCATCTCCGCCATGTCGTCGGCGGTCAGCGTGCCGTTCTCCTCGGTGCCGACCCTGAGCGCATCGAAGACGGTGGTGATGCCCGAGCCGGCGATCTGATTGTCGTGCGCCTGGATAGCGGCCATCTTGTTCCACATCACCCGCGGCCGCGGATTGAAATGGCCCTCGATATGGTCGGTGTGCAGTTCGACGAGGCCGGGGATGAGGATGTCGCCGCCCATGTCCTCGCCGGTGGTCGGGCCTTCGTCGAAGCCGGCGATCACGCCGTCGTGCAGGACCACATGGCCGTCGATCACCGCTTCCGGCGTGACGATGCGGGCATTGGTGAGGATCGTCTCGTCGGGCATGTCAGGCTTCTTCCGAAGGGCGGCGGAACGGATGGACCGAATGGACGCGGAGCGGTGCGCCCGGCTCCGGCTCAATGAAGAGAGCCAGATGGTCGATGGCAAGCGGGGCGCCATCGAATTGGGCGAATCTGTCGCGCAGCCGCGCTTCGACGGGCTTGCGCTCGGCGGCCGGAACCTTGCCGGTCAGGGTCATGTGGAAGCGGAATTCCTCGAAGACGTGAGGATAGCCCCATCTCTCCAGATAGTCGCGCTGGCGTTCTGTCAGCTTGTGCGGCTTGCGGCGCGCGATCTCCCCGGCCGTGGCGGGGGCGCGCAGCGGCTCGAAGTTGCGGACGACGGCCGATTCCAGTTCACCGAGGGCCGGCGGCGCGGTCTGCGGCACCAGCGCGAAGAACGGTCCGAGCCTGGCCAGCACCAACTCCGGGATCCGCACCGGGTCGCGCGAGGCGCAGAAGGCCGCCAGCCGCGCATCCACCTCGGAAAGATCGACGCCATCGGCGAGCCGGAAGGGCGCGCGCATGGTCGCATGAAAGCCGTAGCGCGCCGGTGATGCGACGAGCGGATCGATGGTGGGATCGGGGGCGCGGGTCGTTTCGCCGTCGAAGGCACTGCGACCCAGCCATTCGGCGGCGGCGCGGGTCAGCGGCGCGCCGGCGGGGGGCGTGAAATAGATCGCGGCGCGCATGGTCAGGGTCCTGGGACTGGAGGGCTGCGGAAGGGCATGGCGGTCGGCGACGCTCGCGCTCGGCTGGGTCGCGGGAGAGGGTGGGTCCGCGGGGGATATAAGCGGCATTTCGATCCGGCCACCCTGCGGAGGTGTCGCACGGCACCCGAAGGTCGCGGCGACAGCGGGGACCGGCGCGGATCGCGGCCGCTTCTAGCGCCCGCGCCTGTCCGCTTGATGACACCGGCAAGCCCTGTGCGCCAGTGCCCCGGTAATGCATGCGACACGCAACTGTCATGGGCCGGTGCTACCGGACTGGCGCTTCCCCGCAATGGAGGCGCAATCCGGTTTTTCGCCCGCGCCGTCAATGGCCGCGGCTCCCCAGAGGGTGACCCATGAAGATTTCCCGCATGTCCACGACGGCACTGGCGACGGTCCTGTCGCTGTCCACCAGCCTCGCCTTCGCCCAGTCCGGCGAGATGTCGATGGACGATCTCGTGGCCGCCGCCAAGAAGGAAGGCCAGCTCACCACGATCGCGCTGCCGCACGACTGGTGCAATTACGGCGAGATGATCGAGGGCTTCAAGGCCAAGTACGGCATCGAGATCAACGAGCTGAACCCGAATGCGGGCTCGGGCGACGAGATCGAGGCGATCAAGGCCAACAAGGGCAACACCGGCCCGCAGGCGCCCGACGTCATCGATGTCGGCCTGTCATTCGGCCCTTCTGCCAAGGCCGAAGACCTGCTGATGCCCTACAAGGTCGCGACCTGGGACGAGATTCCGGACGACGCCAAGGATGCCGACGGTTACTGGTACGGCGACTATTATGGCGTGCTGGTATTCGGCATCAACAAGGACGTCATCGACACCGCGCCGCAGAGCTTCGAGGATCTCCTCAAGTCCGACTACGCCAATTCGGTCGCCCTTGCGGGTGATCCGCGCAGCGCCAACAACGCGATCATGTCGCTGTACGCTGCCGGCATCGCCCGCGGCGGCAAGACCGGCATCGAGGCCGCGACAGCCGGTCTCGAGTTCTTCAAGGAACTCAACGAAGCCGGTAATTTCGTGACCGTCGACGCCGAGGCGGCCCCGATCGCCCAGGGCACCACGCCGGTCGCGATGAACTGGGACTACAACCTCCTGTCGATGCGCGACAATCTCAACGGCAACCCGCCGATCGAGGTCGTGGTGCCGTCCGACGGCGTCGTCGCCGGCGTCTATGTGCAGGCGATCAGCGCCTATGCGCCGCATCCGAACGCCGCCAAGCTGTGGATGGAGTATCTGTATTCCGACGAGGGTCAGCTGACCTGGCTGAAGGGCTACTGCCACCCGATCCGCTTCAACGCCATGTCGAAGGCCGGCAAGATCCCGCAGGACCTGCTCGACAAGCTGCCGCCGGCCGAAGCCTACGAGAAGGCTGTCTTCCCGACCCTCGACGATCAGAACGCCGCCAAGGCCGAGATCGCCGCCAAGTGGGACAGCGTCGTCGGCGCGACCGTCCAGTAAAGTCACAGCGAGTTCGGAGGGGGCGGCCGGTTCGCCGCTCCCTCCGTCCGGATTTGTCAGCAGCGGGGGATCATGGGCGCAGCCATCGATGCAGGTACGGCTGGGGCCGCCCACAACGATACGGACGCGGCGCCGTCGCGCCGGCCTGCGCGTTCCTTCGCCTGGCTCGGCCTCGCCCCCTTCTTCGGCTTCGCCATCCTGTTCCTGATCGGGCCGACGCTCTATCTCGTCGCGGGCGCCTTCCAGGATCGCAACGGCGCCTTCACCTTCGACAACATTCTCGGCCTGTTCACGCCCCAGATCATGGCGGCCTACGCCATCTCGATCCAGGTCAGCCTCGCCTCGGCGGCGCTGGGCGCGCTGATCGGCTTCTTCCTCGCCCACGCCATCGTCCACGGCCGTCTGCCGGCCTGGATCCGCCCCACCGTGGTCACCTTCTCGGGCGTCGCCTCGAACTTCGCCGGCATTCCGCTGGCTTTCGCCTTCCTGGCGACCCTCGGCAGGCTCGGTCTGGTGACGCTGTTCCTGAAGGAGGCGGCGGGCGTCAACATCTACGCGCTCGGCTTCAACCTCCTGTCCTTCTGGGGGCTGACGATCACCTATCTCTACTTCCAGATTCCGCTGATGGTGCTCATCGTCACGCCGGCCCTCGACGGGCTGAAGGGCGAATGGCGCGAGGCCGCGTCGGTGCTCGGCGCCACACGCTGGCAATACTGGCGCATGGTGGCGCTTCCGGTGCTGGCGCCGTCGATCCTCGGCTGCTTCCTCTTGCTCTTCGCCAATTCCTTCGGCGCCATCGCCACCGCCTATGCGCTGACCGGCTCGTCGCTGAACATCGTGCCGATCCTGCTCTATGCGCAGATCCGCGGCGACGTTCTCTACAATCCCAATCTCGGCTACGCGCTGGCCTTCGGCATGATCGTCATCACCGGCTGCTCGAACCTTCTCTATCTGTGGCTGCGCTCGCGCGCCGAGCGGTGGCAGCGATGAAGGCCTCACGCACCGGACCGGCCGTGATCGTCCTCCTCGGCGCCCTCTATTTCGTCCTGCCGCTGGTCGCGACCTTCGAATTCTCGCTGTCGATGCTGCGCAGCATCTGGAGCTTCGAGGCGTATCGGGTGGTCTTCGCCGACCCGCAGTTCCGCACCACCTTCAGCTTCTCCGTCATCGCGGCCCTAGCGACCATCGTGCTCGGCGCGCTGCTCGTCGTGCCGACGGCCTACTGGGTCCGCCTGCGCTTCGCGAAGCTGCGGCCGCTGGTCGAGTTCATCACCCTGCTGCCGCTGGTGATCCCGCCCATCGTCCTCGTCTTCGGCTATATCCGGCTCTACAATTCCTCGTCCTGGCTGCCCTTCACCAACAGTGCGGGCGGAACCAACCTCCTTCTCGTCTTCGGCTATGTGGTGCTGTCGCTGCCCTACATGTTCCGGGCCGTCGACACCGGCATGGCGGCGATCGACATCCGCACCCTGACCGAGGCAGCCGAAAGCCTCGGGGCGAAGCGCTCGACGATCCTGTTCCGGGTGATCCTGCCCAATGTGCGGGCCGCGGTCCTGTCCGGCGCCTTCCTGACCTTCGCCATCGTCATCGGGGAGTTCGTGCTGGCGAGCCTTCTCAACCGCCCGGCCTTCGGTCCCTATCTCGCCCTGATCGGCGCCAACCGGGCCTACGAGCCGGCGGCGCTGGCGATGATCGCCTTTGCCATCACCTGGGCCTGCATGGGGCTGCTGCAGGTCTTCGCCAGCGGCCCGCCTGGGCGGCCGCGCTCCGGGCGTTCCCTGTTCAAACTTGCAAGGCGTGCCGCGCGATGAGCTTTCTGGAAATTCGCGGCGTGTCGAAGAGCTTCGGCCAGAACACCGTGGTCAGCGACTTCTCCCTCGATGTGGCGAAGGGCGAGTTCGTGTCTTTCCTCGGCCCGTCCGGCTGCGGCAAGACGACGATGCTGCGCATGATCGCCGGCTTCGAGACGCCCTCGGCGGGGCGCATCGTCATCGACGGCGAGGATGTGACCGCGCTGGCGCCGAACCGGCGGCGGATCGGCATGGTGTTTCAGGCCTATGCGCTGTTTCCCAACCTGTCTGTGGCCGACAATGTCGCCTTCGGTCTGAAGGTTGCCGGTCGGTCGAAGCCGCAGATCTCGGCCCGCGTCGAGGAGATGCTCACGCTGATCGGCCTGCCGCATCTTGGCGATCGCTACCCCTACCAGCTCTCTGGCGGCCAGCAGCAGCGTGTGGCGCTGGCCCGCGCCCTCGCGCCGAGCCCGCGGGTGCTGCTGCTCGACGAGCCTTTGTCTGCCCTCGACGCCAAGATCCGCCTGTCGCTGCGCGAGGAAATCCGGGCGCTGCAACGCGAACTCGGCATCACCACGATCTTCGTCACCCACGACCAGGAGGAGGCCTTGTCCATGTCGGACCGGATCGTGGTGATGAGCGAAGGCCGGATCGAGCAGTGCGACGCGCCCTTCGCGATCTACAACCGGCCGCGAAGCCGCTTCGTCGCCGGCTTCGTCGGCACGCTGAGCCGGGTCGAAGGGATCGTTGCGCCGGACCGCTCCGTCACCGTCGAGGGCTGCCCGATCATCCTCGCCGAACCGCCGCGCGCCGCCGCGGGAACACCATTGACCCTGGCGCTCCGCCCCGAGGCAATGCGGCTGGAGCCGTCGGCCGATCGGATCAATCGGCTCGTCGCCATCGTCGAGGATGCGCATTTCCTCGGCTCGGTGGTGCGGCTGAAACTGAATGTCGCCGGCGGCACGGTCCTCGCCGACACCTTCAACCGCCCGACGACGCCTCCGCCGGCGCGCGGCGCGTGGGTCGACCTGCACTTCTCGCCGGCCGACGTCTTCGCACTTGAGGCGGACGAGGCGACATCGTCCAAGACAGCCGAGCCCGCCTGAATCGGCGTCAGGCCGCTCGGATCAGCGGAAGACCACCGTGCGGTGGTCGTTGATCATGACCCGGCGTTCCAGGTGCATCTTGACCGCCCGGGCCAGGACCCGGCTTTCCACGTCGCGTCCGACCGCGACGAAGTCGTCGGGCGACATGGCGTGGCTGACGCGCTCGGTCTCCTGCTCGATGATCGGACCTTCGTCGAGGTCGGCCGTGACGTAATGGGCGGTGGCGCCGATCAGCTTGACGCCGCGCTCATGGGCCTGATGGTAGGGCTTGGCGCCCTTGAAGCTGGGCAGGAAGGAGTGGTGGATGTTGATCACCTTCCCGGAGAGCCGCCGCGAGAGATTGTCCGACAGGACCTGCATGTAGCGGGCGAGGACGACGAGATCGGCGTCGCTGTCGCGCACCAGCTTCAGGACCCGTTCCTCCTGTTCGGCCTTGGTGTCGCGCGTGACCGGCCAGTGGTGGAACGGCACGCCCTCATGGTCGGCCGTCCGGCGCGAATCCTCGTGATTGGAGACGATGGCGACCACTTCGGCCCGCAGCCAGCCGACCCGGATCTGGTAGAGCAGGTGCAGCAGCGCGTGGTCGAACTTCGAGACCATCAGGATGATCTTCGGCACCCGTGCCTCGTCGGTGATGGCGAGCTTCATGTCGAACCGCGCGGCCACCGGCGCGAGCTGGCGCTCGAGGGCATCGCGGCTGGCGCTGGCCGGCGCCGTGAAGGCGATCCGCAGGAAGAACCGGCCCGTCTGGCGGTCCCAGAACTGCGCGCTCTCGGCAATGTTGGCCCCGGCATCGGCGAGTTCCGTGGTCACCGCGGCAACAATGCCGGGCTGGTCGCTGCAGGACAGCGTGAGGATGAAGGCGGGCTCGGTCATGGCGGATCCGGATCGATGGCAGGCGGGCGGAGGACGGACGAAACGGGCCTTGAGCAGCCGGCGTCTGCGTCCCGCGTGGTTCTAGACCGGCCGGACATGGGAACGCCATCGCTGCGATGCATCCCCTGGCGATGGACGGACGCGATCGGCACGATACCGAACGGGAGCACTCTCTGGTGTGGTGGCGAAAGCACAATCAGCGTTAAGCGATCATGAAGGCGTATCTGTTATTTGACAGGGCCGGGCCGCAACGACTTAGCTTTCGGCCATCCGATCCAGACGAGATGATCTTGACCCAGCGCCTGTCGTTCCGGCTTCGCCCGCTCGCATTTATCAAGGCCGCGCTTGCCGCACTCCTGGCGCTGACGCTCGTGGCCTGCCAGTCGACCGAGCTGACCACGGCCGGGTTGCTACCCTATGCCCGGGTCGGCGCGGCCACGGCGTCGCCCGGCGTTGCGGAAGTGCGGGGGGAATCCACCCTGGTGCTCGACTTCGCCAGCGGGCGCACGCTCTACGAGGATGCGGCAGACGGCCTGCGCTATCCGGCCTCGCTCACCAAGATGATGACGCTGTATCTCCTGTTCGAGACGATCGAGGCCGGACGGCTGTCGCTGAACAGCGAATTGCGGGTCAGCGAGAATGCCGCGTCGCAGCCGCCCTCCAAGCTCGGCCTCAAGGCCGGCGAGACGATCCGGGTCGCCGACGCCGCCCAGGCGATTGCGGTGAAATCGGCCAATGACGTCGCCACGGTGATCGCGGAAAACCTCGGTGGCAGCGAGGCCAATTTTGCCAATGCGATGACCGCCAAGGCCCGCGCGCTCGGCATGAGCCGGACGCGCTTTGTGAATGCCTCCGGCCTGCCGGACGAGGGGCAGATCTCGACGGCGCGCGACATGGCGACCCTCGGGCGGGCCTTGCTGAACCGCTTTCCGGCCTATGCCTCGCTCTTCACCCGGACCGGCTTCGACTATAATGGCCGCCGCTACAACGCCACCAACAAGCTGCTCGGCAGCGTCCAGGGCGTCGATGGCCTGAAGACCGGCTACATCCGCGATGCCGGTTTCCATCTGGCCGCCACCGCCACCCGCCGCGGCCGGCGGATCATCGTCGTTGTGATGGGCGGCCGCACCGGGCGCGAGCGCAATGCCAGGGTCGAGGCGCTGATCGACCAGTATCTCGGCCCCGCATCCGGCGTCGTGGCCGGGCTGCCGGGACTCTCCCTGACCCGCTAGCCGCGTCGGGCGCTGTTGCGAACTGCGTCACCGACCTGGCGGCCGGCGGATGTGGCGAGGGTGTTGTAGCCGTCGACGAAGCGGCGGTCGTTCCAGTTCTTCCAGCGCCAGACCCAGCGCCCTTCCAGCGACAGCCCCCATTTGTCGGCGACCGCCCGGCCATCGGCGGTGGAAAGCAGCGTCAGCCAGTGCTTCTGGGGCCGGTAGGGTCGCAGCGCTTCGCCGTCGATCGCCCGGCGCAAATTCTGCGCCAGCACCGGGCCTTGCCTGACGGCGAAGACACCGGCCTTCGGCCGCGGGTCGGGCAGCGCGGCGATGTCGCCGGCCGCGAAGATCTCGGGATGCGAGAGCGATCGCAGGCAGGCATCCACCCGCACGAAGCCCTGTTCGTCGAGGGTTAGGCCCGTCTCCTGCAGCCAGGGCGCGGCGGCGCTGCTGGTTGCCCAGAGCAGCATGTCGGCCGCGACCGTACGGCCGTCCGCCGCCCGTACCGTGCCGCTCTCGAAGCCGGTGACGTCGAAGCCGGTCCGCAGCTCGATCCCCCGCCGCGCTAGCGTGGCGGCGATCCGGCGCTGCGTGCGCCGGCTGCGTTCGGGGAGAATGGTTTCGGCGCGGCCGAGCAATCGGATCTCGACCTTCGCCGCGCCGCGTTCCTTGCCCTGCGAGGCGACGGCCGACAGGCGCCTATGCAGCGCCAGGGCGAGCTCGACCCCGGCCGGTCCGGTGCCGATCACGGCGATGCGGACGGGGTCCGGGCTTGCGGCCAGCTCCGCCGACAGATTTTCCAGCCGTTCGACGAACCCGCCGATCGGCTTGACCGGAATGCCCGGCATGCCGGCGGGTCGGCTCGGCGCCGAACCGATGTCGATCGACAGGAGATCGTAGGCGAGCGGCGGCCGGCCGGCGATGCTGAGCGTCCGGGCGGCGGTATCGAGGCCCGTCGCGTCGCCGGTCACCAGCGCCGCGCCGGCAAAGCGGGCAAGCCCACCGGCGTCGATATGCAGGTCGGCATGGGTATATTCGCCAGACACGAAGCCCGGCAGCATGCCGGAATAGGGCGTGGCGACGTCTCGCGTCACCAGCGTCAGGTCGACATCGCGATGCGGCCGCTCGCCAAACGCCTTCAGCACCGCCACATGGGAATGGCCGGCGCCCAGAAGCACCAGATGCTTGCGTCGGCCGCTGTGGGTCTGGGGCAGGGGCTTGGCTCCGTTCGCAAGGGCGGCAACGCCGCCGGGTCCTGATCTGTCGCCAAGCATCCCCTCGGCCGCAGGGCAATCCCGCCGCGATCACGAACACGCCAGCATGCCTCCAATCCTGTGGTCCGGCGGCACATGATCGGGCAGCGCGGTAGACTGCCGGGGGCTCGCCCGACTATGTCAGCAGGGCCGACGATGATGTCACGCGCCGCCGTGCGGGAATCGACCAAAAGGGGAAGACGATGGGTAACGAGGACAACACCGCCGCAGGCGCAAACGGCGGGCCGATGCGCGTCGCCGTCGTCGGCCTGGGATCGATGGGCATGGGCGCGGCAACCTCCTGCGTCGCGGCAGGCCTGACCACCTACGGCATCGATCCGCGCGACACCGCCTGCGAGGCCTTCGTCAAGGCCGGCGGAGCCGGTGCTGCCAGCGACGGGCGCGACTTCGCCGGCGACCTCGATGCCGTCATCCTGCTCACCGTCAACGCCGCCCAGTGCCGTGACGCCCTGTTCGGCGAGAAGGGCCTCGCCCCGCATCTGAAGGCCGGAACGCCGGTCATGGTCTCCGCGACGATCTCGGTCGCCGACGCCAAATCCATTGCCGCCGAACTGGAGGCCGTCGGCCTGACGATGCTCGACGCGCCGGTCTCGGGGGGCGCCGCCAAGGCGGCCTCGGGCGAGATGACGGTCATGGCCGCCGGTCCGGCCGCCGTGTTCGATCGCTTGCAGCCGGTGCTCGATGCAGTGGCCGGCAAGGTCTACCGGATTTCCGAGAAGATCGGCGACGGCGCCACCGTGAAGATCATCCACCAGCTTCTGGCCGGCGTGCACATCGCCGCGGGCGCTGAGGCGATGGCCCTGGCCGCCAAGGCGAACATTCCGCTCGAGACCATGTACGACGTCGTCACCAACGCCGCCGGCAATTCCTGGATGTTCGAGAACCGGATGCGCCACGTGGTCGATGGCGACTACACGCCGACCTCGATGGTCGACATCTTCGTCAAGGATCTCGGCCTCGTCACCGAGACCGGCCTGGCGATGAAGTTCCCGCTGCCGCTGGCCACCACCGCCTATTCGATGTTCGCCACGGCCAGCAACGCCGGCTACGGCCAGTGGGACGGCAGCGCGGTCATCAAGGTGTTCCCGGGCATCGACCTGCCGGATTCCGGCAAGCACTGACCACGAGCCAGGGCGGCACACCGCGTGCCGCCCGCTCCGGCCTGTGTTCAGATCGGGAAGGTCAGGGAGATGGCGAGCCCGTCGCTGCCATCGACGTCGATCGTGCCGTTGAGCTTGCGCACACAGCCTTCGACGATCCGCCAGCCGAGCGACTTGGAATTGCGCAGCACCGTCTCGGCATCGGCCAGCCCCTCGCCGTCGTCGGCGATGCGCAGATGCAGCGTGCCGTCCGACTGATGCGCCTCGATGGTGACGCGACCCTTGGTCTGGCCCGCCTGCATGGCGTGCTTGGTGACGTTGGTGACCAGCTCGTTGACGATGAGGGCGAGCTCGGTGGCCGTGTCGAAGGCGACCGGCACGGCATCGACCTTGCAGGTGATGGTGAGCTGATGATCGCCCATCGCCGATGCCAGCCGGTCGGTCAGGCTTTCCAGATGCTGCTTCAAATCGACCTGGGTGACGTCTTCGGCCCGGTGCAGGAAGTTGTGTGCGTTGGCGAAGGCCTGGATGCGGTTGGTCAGCACCGACAGCGCGTCCTGCGTCTCCTCGGTGGTCGCCTGTCGCGCCTGCATGATCGCCAGTGACTGGATGATGGCGAGGTTGTTCTTGGTGCGGTGATGCAGTTCGCGCAGCAGGAACTGCTGCTCGGCGAGCGAATCGCGCAGCGCGCGGTTCTGCTCGGCCAGTTCCTCCATCGGCGACCCGTGGCTCGCCTCCACCAGCGCCGAGGCGGTGGCCACCGCCAGTTCCTCGGGCCGCTTCGTCGTTGCCAGCTGCAGGCCCAGCGTGATGACGGTGCCGCCCGAGCCTGTCTTCAGGTCGAAATCGTCGACGAGCTTCTGCGAGCCGCTCAGGCCGAGGCCGAGGCCGGTATGGGACTGGTGGCGGCCGCGCAACATGGTCTCGACCGCTGCGATGCCGCCGCCCTTGTCCTGCACCCGCGCCATCAGCCGCGTGACCTTGGCGCTGCGGTCGAAAGCGAATTCGGTCACGCCGCCCTTGGCGTATTGCAGGGCGTTGCGGGAAATCTCGGAGACGGCCGTGGCGAAGCGGATCTGGTCGCGGGCCGGCGCCCCGGCGACCTTGGCGATCAGCCGAGCGGTGCGGCGGGTATGCGAGACATCCGCATCCTGCTCGAGATTGATCGAGGTGACGACGGCTTTCATTGGCGGGCCCGCGCGATGACGACGCCGCTGTCGTCGCTACCGCGCCGGCGCCGCTTGTAGAGCGTTGCCGCGATGGTCAGGACGTCGCGGAAGAACAGGGCGGACGGTTCGGGGAAACGCTCGCCGCCCTTCAGGCCGTCGGTGGTGAGGAGCAGCATGGCGCCCTTTCCCCATGCATGTTCGGTGACCCGGGGCCGGCGGGTCGAGGCGCCGACGATCCCGGGCGAGGAGGGGATGCCGTGGCGGCTGCCGTCGGCCGAGATGATCTCGCCCTTGATGTTGCCGAGGCCGAGGGCCCGCAGCCTGTCGCCGCCATGGGGCAGTTCGACGATCAGCGACGCCGCCCCGCGGCTGCCGGCCATGGCGTCGGCGACGAAGATCTCGGTGTCTTCCAGCGACTTGCCCTTGGCCGCGAGAAACGCGGCCAGTCCGGTCTCGGCGTCCTTCGCGGCGGTCGGCCCATGGCCGAGCACGTCCATCAGCATGATCATCGTGGCGCCGCCATCCTTGCGGATGCCGTAGATGTCGCCGCCGGCATCGAAGCCGGGCTTGGGCACGATCAGCCCGGCGGTCTCCATCGGCCCCCTGGCCGGACGGCCGGTCTTGCCGATGCTGACCGTCAGGGTGGTGCCGCGGCTGTCGCTGTAGATATCGAGGCCGTCCGACATGCGGGCGATGGCGCCCAGCCCGCTGCCAAGGCTGCGCTCGCCTTCCCCGGCCGTGGTGAAGCCGTCGGCCATGGCCGCTTCGACATTCGGCAGGCCCGGGCCATCGTCGAGGGCGATGACATCCATGCCGGCCGTGCTCTTGCCCTGGTGCGGGCACAGGAGGATCTCGCCGCCGGTGGCATGGCGCAGGAGGTTGGTGCCCGCTTCGGTGACGACCAGCGCCAGGCGGTCGCGATCGTCCTCGGCCAGGCCGATCGTCTCGGCTTCCTGCAGGGCTCGTCTGCGCGCGGCGCCGATCTGACTGGTTTCCAGGATCGGCAGTGAGATCATCGACACGCGCACTCCAATATGACGGTCGTGCCCGTATCGGACGACGACGTGATCTTGAACCGGTCGACCAGGCGCCGCGCTCCGCTGAGGCCCAGGCCGAGGCCCTTGCCGGTGCTGAAGCCGTCTTTCAAAGCTTGATTGACGTCGGCGATGCCGGGCCCCCTGTCCGTGCACTCCGCAACGACGCTGCGCTGCGAGCCGTTCCCCACGATCTCGAAAGAGATTCTGCCGCCATGGCCGTAGACGATCGCATTGCGCGCGATCTCCGAAACCGCGGTCACGAATTTCGTCTTCTTGATCGCGCTCGCGCCGATCGACGTCATCGCCTGCATCGCGGCCTGGCGCGCGAAGGCGACGTCGCTCGGGCGCGACAGCGTGACGGTCAGATCGCTCTCAGCCAAGAAACGGCGCCTAGTTCCGTTCGCCCAGGATCAGGTTGATTGCCCGGTCGGCGTTCAGCGCCGTCTCGACGCCCTCGAGCGTCATGCCGAGCTCGACCAGCGTCATGGCGACCGCCGGACGCATGCCGACGACGACGGTGCGCGCGTTCATCATCCGCGCCATCTGCGCCATGGCGCCGAGCATCCGGCCGGCAAAGGTGTCGACGATCTCCAGGCTGCCGATGTCGATGATCACGCCGACGGCGTTCTTGCGGGACACCTCCTCCACGAGCTGGTCCTGCAGGGCCAGGATGTCGTGATCGTCCAGATCATCGCGGATCGCCACGATGACGCAGCCGGTGATCGTGACGATCGGGGTGGTTCCAACCGAGGCTTCCACCCGTCACTGCTCCTTGGGGGAGACGCCGATCCGCTCGAAGGCGTAGGCGAGTCCGCTCTGCAGATCGACCCGGGTGGTGATGTTCGGCAGCTCGACGCCGAGATTGACGACCGTCTGGGCGATCTTCGGGCGGATGCCGCAGATCACGCAATGGGCGCCCATCAGGCGGACGGCCGCGGCGGTCTTCAGGAGATGCTGGGCGACCAGCGTGTCGACGGTGGACACGCCCGTGATGTCGATGATCGCGACCTCGGCTTCCCACTGGACGATGGCGTCGAGGAGATTTTCCATCACCGTCTGGGCACGGAAGGAATCCAGCGTGCCGATCAGCGGCACCGTGACGATACGGTCCCAGATCTTGACCACCGGCGCCGAAACCTCGGTCATCTCCTCGCGCTGGCGCTCGATAACGGCTTCGCGCTTCGACACCAGCGACTCGATCGCCTGCAGCACGATCTGGTCGACCATGCGGGTGGTGTTCCACAGCTCCGCGCTCATCTGCTTCGGCTTTTCGGCCAGATCGGCGGCCAGATGGTCGAACAGCGGCTGCTTCAGGGAGGCGATAAACCAGCCCATCTCCGAGGGCGTCACGCCGCGCTGGGTGCGGCTCTCGGTGATCTCCTCGATCGCGTCGCGCACCGGGTCCCAGCCCGGATTCGCGAAGTCGAAGCTGGCGTCGGTGGCCGCCGTCTGGCTGGACCGCGCCAGCGCGGTCAGGAGGTCCCGGCTCTGGCGCTCGGTCTCCTTGGCCGAAACCAGGTCGGTCCGCTTGACGCCTTCCTTGGCCTGGGCCTTCATCCAGGCGGAGAGGATCTTCTCGAATTCGTCCTGCAGAAGAGAGGCCGTCGTCGTTTCGCTCGCCATTTCGTGCCTTGCCTGTCCTGATATGTCCCTGACCGTCTATGGCCCGTCGCGACGCCGCATGCAACGCGGCAGCCGGAAATGCAGCCGCAACAACCCTTTGGGCCGTCGGCGGACAGGTGGCAGGCAGGAGTTTTCAAACTGTCGGGCAAGGATACGACGGCGGTGCGCTGCGGGCGAGACCTGTCGGCCCCGCCCGCAGCGACCGGATCGGCGTCAGACGGACTTGGTGGCGCCGCCGTCGCAGCGGATCACCGAGCCGGTGACGTAGCTGGCCTTGCCGGAGACGAGGAACGCCGCCACCGCGGCGAATTCCGCCACGTCGCCATAGCGCTTGGCCGGAATGGCGAGCCGCGAGGCCTCGCGCACGTCCTCGACCGCCTTGCCGGACTTGGAGGCATTGGCGTTGTCGAGTTCGTCGACGCGCTCGGTGTGAATGCGCCCCGGCAGCAGCATGTTCACGCAGACGCCGTCGCCGGCGACCTCGTTCGACAGCGATTTCGACCAGCCCACCAGCGCCGAGCGCAGGGTGTTGGACAGGGCCAGGTTCGGGATCGGCTGGATGACGCCCGAGGAGGCGATGGTCAGGATCCGGCCCCAGCCCGCCTCGCGCATGCCCGGCAGCACGCGATTGGTCAGGTCGATGACCCGCTGCACCATCATCTGGAACTGCTTTTCGAGCACGGCGACATCCATGCCGACGGCGCCGCCCGGAGGCGGGCCACCGGTGTTGTTGACCAGGATGTCGATGCCGCCGAGCTTGTCGAGCGCCGCCTGATGCAGCGTCTCGACGAAGCTCGCATCGGCGAGGTCGGCGGCGATGTAGTCGGCCTTGCCGGCGCCGCGGGCGTTGATCGCCTCGCAATTGGCCGCCAGCTTGTCAGCGCTGCGCCCGCACAGGAGGACGTTGGCGCCTTCGGCGGCCAGCGCCTCGGCGATGCCGAGGCCGAGGCCGCGCGAGGAGGCGAGGACGAGGGCGCGCTTGCCGTTGAGATCAAGATCCATGGCCGAGCCTTTCCAGTTTGATTTCGGTGCGTTTCATCAGCCGGTCGATATCGGTGTGATCGGCGGGTGAGAGTTTGGGTCCCGGCGCGCGCACGCGGGCCGAGGCGATGGCGCCGCGGCGGCGCAGGACTTCCTTGCGGGCGGCGAGGCCGAAGACCAGCTGCTGCTCGTAGCGCAGGATCGGCAGATAGGCGTCGAACAGATCCTCGGCGCCGTCCACGTCGCCGGCATGGTGGCGACGCACCACCTCGACCAGCATTTCCGGATAGGCAAAGCCGGTCATCGCGCCGTCGGCGCCGCGCTGCAGCTCCTGCGGCAGATAGAGCCCGCCATTGCCGCACAGGATCGACATGCGCGGCGTGTCGGCGGTGCCGGACTTGGTGCGCACTGCGGTGATCTTGGCGAGACCCGGCGAATCCTCATGCTTCAGCATGACGATCTGCTTGTGGTTGCGGGTCAGGGTGAGGATCGTCGCCGAGGAGACCGGCACGCCGGTGGTCTGCGGGAAGTCCTGGAAGCAGATCGGCACGTCGGGACCGAGCGCCTCGCAGACCTGACCGAAATAATTGATGATCCGGTCCTCGACCGCCGGCCCCGGCGTCGGGGCGATCATCACGCCGGCTGCGCCCGCTTCCATGACGGAATCGACCGAGCGCTTCATGTTGTCGATGCCGGCACCCGAGGCTCCGACGATCACCGGGATGCGGCCGTCGATCCGGTCGAGCACGCGCTTGGCGAAGGTGCGGGATTCCTCGGGGGTGAGCTTGTTCGATTCGCCCATGATCCCGAGGATCGTCATGCCGTTGACGCCGCTGTCGAGATAGAAGTCGACCAGCGTGTCGGTGCTGGCGAGATCGAGCGCGCCGTCGTCGGTGAAGGGTGTTGCGGCGATGATGAAGACGCCGCGACTGTCGCGGTCAATCATTGTGGCTGGCACGGCGATGATTCTCCCTGAATGCTGTCTGCGCCCGGCGCTGCGAAATCTCGAAGCCGGCCGTCGCGCGGTTTCCCCCGACACGGCGTAGCCCTCTGCATGATTGTATGCAACCTGCGACGATGTCTCGCCGGTGGGCGGTGCGGGTGCCGAAATATCGTTGGGTGTCTGTCCACCACATGGCGCTGGCATCCCAGTTGCCATTGGTGCCGGGCGCGGCGCATTCTCGCCGCGCAGGACTCGGGAGGGGGTCCGGCTCGCCGGTTCTCAGGAGGAACAGTCCCGCATGCGCTTTCGTCACGACACGCTCTACGCGTCCCGTCGCTCGCCCGTCTTTGCCCGCAATATCGTCTCGACCTCGCAGCCGCTGGCCTCGCAGGCCGGCCTGGCGATGATCGCGAAGGGCGGCAATGCCGTGGACGCGGCAATCGCGGCGGCGGCCGTCCTGGTGCTGGTCGAGCCCACCGGCAACGGCCTCGGCAGCGATGCCTTCGCCATCGTCTGGGACGGCAGCGAATTGCACGGGCTCAACGCCTCGGGCCGCGCGCCGATGGCCTGGAGCCCGGAACGCTTTGCCGAACAGTCCGAAATGCCGATGCGCGGCTGGGACAGCGCGACCGTGCCGGGGGCCGTCTCCGCCTGGCGCGACCTGTCCGTGCGCTTCGGCAAGCTGCCCTTCGCCGACCTTCTGGCGCCCGCCATCGCCTATGCCGAGGACGGCTTCCTGGTGTCGCCGATCATCGCCGAATTGTGGGCGCGCGGGGCCGACATCCTCGCGGCGCAGCCCGGTTTCGCCGACCATTTCATGCCGGGTGGCAACACGCCCGCTGCCGGCACGCTGTATCGCAGTGCCGATCTCGCCCGCTCGCTGCGCCTGATCGCCGAGACCCGGGGCGAAGCCTTCTATCGCGGCGAACTGGCCGCGCGCATCGCCGCCTTTGCCAGCGAGTCCGGCGGTGCCATGACCGAGGCCGACCTTGCCGCCCACGAGAACGAATGGTGCGGCACCATCAGCCAGGATTACGGCGGGGTGGATCTGCACGAGATCCCGCCCAACGGGCAAGGCATCGCGGCGCTGATGGCGCTCGGCATCCTCAAGCATCTCGGCCTCGAACGCTACGCGCCGGACAGCGCCGAGGCGCTGCATCTGCAGATCGAGGCGATGAAGCTCGCCTTCCGCGACATGTGGGCCTTCGTCGCCGATCGCGAGCACATGCGCGAGGTCGAGGAGACGCATCTGCTCGACCCGGCCTATCTGGAAAGCCGCGCCCGGCTGGTCGATCCGCAAAAGGCGCAGGACTTCAAGGCCGGCGCGCCGAAGCAGGGTGGCACGGTATATCTGTCGGCGGCCGATGCCGACGGAATGATGATCTCTTTCATCCAGTCGAACTACGCTGGCTTCGGCTCGGGCGTCGTCGTGCCGGGCACCGGTATCAGCCTGCAGAATCGCGGCGCCGGCTTCTCGCTGGAGAAGGGCCATCCCAACGAGGTCGCCGGCGGCAAGCGGCCCTTCCACACGATCATCCCCGGCTTCCTGATGAAGGATGGCCAGCCGCTGATGAGCTTCGGCGTGATGGGGGGCCCGATCCAGGCGCAGGGCCATGTGCAGATGGTGCTGCGGACCCAGCTCTGGGGCCAGGACCCGCAGACCGCCGTCGACGCACCGCGCTGGCGCATCGTCGAGGGGTTGGACGTCGCTGTGGAGGCGGCGGCCGGCGACGCGGTGATCGCGCAGCTCGAGGCGATGGGCCACCGGATCAGCCGCGAGATGCCCGACACCTCCTATGGCTTCGGCGGAGCGCAGCTCGTCCACAGGGTCGAGGGCGGCTATGTCGCCGGCTCCGACCCGCGCAAGGACGGGCAGGCCGTCGGTTTCTGACTGTCCTTCTCGAGAACCGGCGCGTCAGGGCGTGCGCGAGATGCCCGACTTGATGCGCCGCAGCGGGATCGAGGATTCGATCGACGCGACGCCGTCGATCTTGACGAGACGCTCGATCATCAGCGTCTCGAACTCCTTCAGCCCGGTCACGGCGATGCGCAGCAGATAATCGCGATTGCCGGTCATCAGCCAGCAATCGACGACCTCGGGAAAGCGCAGGATCGCGGCCTCGAAGCTGCGCAGGGCCACGTCCACCTGACGGTCGAGCTTGACCGAGACGAAGATCGACAGGGCGAAGCCCAGCGCCACCTCGTCGATCAGCGCCGCATAGCCGGTGATCACCCCGCTCTCCTCGAGCTGGCGCAGCCGGCGGATGACCGGCGTCGCGCTGAGGCCGACCCGCTGGCTGAGATCGGCCGCCGACATCCGCCCGTCTACCCGCAAGGCGCGCAGGATGCGCAGGTCGATCTCGTCGATCTTGGGGGTATTCACCACGATCAGCCTCTCGGAAAGTGGAAAGCTGCTGAACCGCTACCCTCATGCGCCGCTCTTCGCAAGAAAGCGCTTCGCGCCCGGTGATAGCGTCCGAAGGGTCTCCGGCAGTCACGGCCTGCGCCGCTGCGCCCCGCCGGGGAGGGAGAAGACTGCCGGGAGAGCTGCCGATGTCGAGCGAAATGGACCATCTGAAAACCGTCGAGCAGCGCCTTTTGTGGCTGTCGCACTGGATGATCCACCACGCCAACCATGTCCGGCCGAAGGTGGACGGCATCAAGGTCGGCGGCCACCAGGCCTCCTCGGCCTCGCTCGTCTCGATCATGACGGCGCTCTACTTCTCGGCCCTGCGGCCGCAGGACCGGGTGGCGGTCAAGCCCCATGCCTCGCCGGTCTTCCACGCGATGCAGTATCTGATGGGCCACCAGACCCGCGAGCGGATGGAGAATTTCCGCGGCTATGGCGGCGTCCAGTCCTATCCGTCGCGGACCAAGGATGTGGACGACGTCGACTTCTCCACCGGTTCGGTCGGCCTTGGCGTCGCCATCACCTCCTTCGCCTCGCTGGTCCAGGACTATGTCCAGGCCAAATCGTGGGGCGCCGACATCCCCCTCGGCCGGATGATCGCCCTCGTCGGCGACGCCGAGCTCGACGAGGGCAATGTCTATGAATGCCTGCAGGAAGGCTGGAAGAACGACCTGCGCAACACCTGGTGGGTCATCGACTACAACCGTCAGTCCCTCGACGGCATCGTGCGCGAAGGGCTGTTCCAGCGGGTCGAGAAGATCTTCGACGCCTTCGGCTGGGACGTGGTGCGGATCAAGTACGGCCGGCTGCAGCGCGCCGCCTTCGAGGAGCCGGGCGGCGAGACGCTGAAGGCGTGGATCGACGCCTGCCCGAACCAGCTCTATGCGGCGCTGACCTTCATGGGCGGCGCCGTCTGGCGGGCCCGGCTGATGGACGCGCTCGGGGACCAGGGCGACGTCACCGCGCTGCTCGACCGGCGCAACGACGACGAACTGGCCGAGCTGATGGAAAATCTCGGCGGCAATTGCGTGCACACCATGGCCGAGACCTTCCGCGCCGTCGACCACGACCGGCCGGTCTGTTTCCTCGCCTATACGATCAAGGGCTGGGGCACGCCGATTGCCGGCCACAAGGACAATCACGGCGGCCTGATGAACAAGGCGCAGATGGCCGAATGGCAGGCCCATATGGGCGTCGCGGAAGGCGCCGAATGGGACCCCTACGCCACCGTCGAGGACCCGGATGCCCTGCGCGCCTTTCTCGCCGACGTGCCGTTCTTCGCCGAGGGCACGCGCCGCCATGCCGACCGGCCGATCCCCGTTCCGGCGGTCGCCACGCGGGCCGAGCGCGAGATGTCCACCCAGGCCGGCTTTGGCCGCATCCTCGACGACATTTCCAGGACCGACACCGAGCTCGCCGCGCGCATCGTCACCATGTCGCCGGACGTGACCGGCACGACCAGCCTCGGCCCTTGGGTGAACCGCCGCAAGCTGTTCGCCCGCAAGGCCCAGACCGACACCTTCATCTCAGAGAAGATTCCGTCCACGGCGAAATGGGAGTTCACGCCGGAGGGCCAGCATATCGAGCTCGGCATTGCCGAGATGAACCTCTTCCTGCTGCTCGGCGCGGCGGGTTTGTCCCATTCGCTGAACGGCCGGCGCTTGCTGCCGATCGGCACCGTTTACGATCCCTTCGTGGCGCGGGGCCTCGATGCCTTGAACTACGCTTGCTACCAGGACGCCCGCTTCATGGTGGTCGGCACGCCCTCCGGCGTGACCCTGGCGCCCGAGGGCGGCGCCCACCAGTCGATAGGTTCGCCGCTGATCGGCATGACGCAGGACGGTCTCGCGGCCTTCGAGCCCGGCTTCGTCGACGAGCTGGCGATCATCATGGGCTGGGGCTTCGACTACATGCAGCGGGACGGGGAGCTGACGCCCGACCCCCGCACGAGCCTCGCTGATGCGGCGGGCGGTTCGGTCTATCTGCGGCTGACGACCAACCCGCTGGAACAGCCGGGCCGCCGCTCCAGCGCCGATTTCGAACAGGGCGTCGTCGACGGTGCCTACTGGATGCGCGAGCCCGGACCGAACTGCGAACTGGTCATCGCCTATCAGGGTGCGGTCGCGAACGAGGCGATTACGGCGGCTGGTCAGCTCGGCCAACGCAACCGCGATATCGGCGTCCTCGCCGTCACCTCCGCCGACCGCCTGCACGCCGGCTGGAGCGCGGCGCAGCGGGCCCGCAGGCAGGGCGTCCAGGCAACCTGCCACGCCGAATATCTGCTGGCGCAACTGCCGGCGCATTGCCGGCTGTTGACCGTGATCGACGGCCATCCGACCACCTTGTCCTGGCTCGGCGCAGTGGGCGGCCACCGAACGATTCCGCTCGGTGTCGAGCAGTTCGGACAGACCGGAACGATCGGCGATCTGTATCGTCATTTCGGCCTCGATTCCGCGTCGATTATTGCCGCGGCGCACGGGGCCCTGCCGCAGCCGGCGAGGATCGTGACCCGCGCCGCCTGATCGGCCGGCGGGGCCGGCGCCCGATTGATCAAACGGTGATCAACGTGGAATCCCACACGGCGACGAAATGGATCGCCGCTGCCACGACGACGAAGGCGTGCCAGATCGCATTCTGGAACCGTAACCGCTCCATCAGGTGGAAGATGACGCCGATCGAATAGACCATGCCGCCGGCGACAATCAGCCAGAGCACCTGGGCAGGCAGTTCCGTCGCGAGATGGTCGTAAGCGACAACGCCGCTCCAGCCCATCGCGAGATAGAGCAGGATCGACAGGCGGTCGTATTGCCCGGGCCGGGCAATCTTCAGCACGATGCCGACAGCTGCAAGCCCCCAGACGCACGTCAGAAGCCACCATGTGCCGCTGCGGGTGAGGAACGGCGTGTAGGTGCCGGCGATCAGCAGATAGATCGCGGAATGGTCGAGCCGCCGCAGCATCCATTTGATTCGCGATACCGGCCAGACATTGTAGGTCGCCGAGATGCCGATCGAGAACAGCAGTGTTGCGAGATAGATGGACACCGCCGCGAAGCTGCTCGCCGAGACCGTACCCACCATGCTGATCAGGAAGGCGAGTGCGCCGGTCACGGCTGCCAGGACGCCGACGGCGTGGACGGCCGCATCGGCCCGCAATTCGCTGTCTGAATAGGTCCAGCGGACGGCGCCGGGATGTGCTTCGGGCATTCTGGCACTTGTTCCTGTTTCAACGCGATCCATCGACGCGGCGCCGCTCGTCGTCTCCCACGCCATTCGTCGCAGATTGCCACGAACCGCCCGTGTTGCCGACAGTGCCGATACTTTCCCGGTCTGTGGATGCGACATGCGGTAGCGACGACGCCCCAGGAGCTGCGACACGAGTCGCATTTGAATAAAAGGCAGTATTTGTTAAGCGATTCTTAGTTTGTGATCGCAGCGGCGTTGTCACAGAAACCGGGATGTAATGCGCAATGACCCAGTTTTCGACTCTCAGGACCATTCTGTGGGCACCAACCATCGCCCTGTCCTGGCTGTGGGGGCTGGGCTTCTTCTACGCCATCCACGTCACCCTCACCCATGGCTGGCTGGCCTTCGCCGCCTTCGCCACGGCCAACGTCACCGGGCTCTTTCTGTTCGGCTGGATTCTCGGGTCGCCGGACCGCGACCCCGCTGCCATCTTCCGGCAGGTGCAGGGCACCTATGGCGGCATCTTCCTCCTGTGCCAGCTCGCCGCCGTGGCACTGACGATCTTCGGCTTCGTTGCCTATGTCTGGCAGCCACTGTTTGGCGGTAATGCCGCCATCATGGTCGGCCTGTTGGTCCTGATGGCGTGCGCCGTTGGTCATGCACTGCCGCTCGCCGGTCTGAAGCGCCTGCACATCGGGATGCTGCTGATTGGCGTGATCGCCGCGGGCGTTACCCTGACCGGTCTGCCGGGCGGGACCAATCTGCCCGAGATGCCGCTGGCATCGCTCGACGCAACCTTCTTCGGTCTCGTCATTCCGACCATCGTCGGATTCCTTCTGGGGCCGTGGATGGATGTGCAGCAATGGCAGCGAGTCCTGGAAATCCGCCGCGAGGGGAGCTCCGTGCGGCTGGCCTATGGCGCCGGCGCGTTCCTCTTTCTGGGGCTGCTATGCCTCAACGCCCTGCTCGCGGGGGCGGCCGGGCTGGTCACCTCAACCTCGGCCGATGGCGTTGCCCAGGCCCAGCCGGCGGTGGCGCTGACGCTGGCGAGCGGTGGCGCGGGCCTTGCGATTCTGGCCTATCTGATCTGGTCGGTCGTTGCGGCGCAAAGCACCATCGACAGTTTCTATGTGGCGACGCGCTGGCATCTGGCGGCGCTGACCGAACGCAGCCTCAGCCCACTTCTGGCCTTCGTTCCGGCCGGGCTGGTGTCGTCGCCCCTGTGGCTTCTGGCAGCGGCCGCTGGGGCGGCTGGACTGACCCTTTCTGCGCAATTGTCGCAGATCGTCCTGATGGTGCCCTTCGCGACGCTGCTGGTGGGAGGCGCGGCCTGCCTGGTCTGCGAAGTGCTGGGCGCTCGCCGACGCTACGACCCGGTGCTGTGCTACCTGATCGGACTGGTGGCGGTGCTGATCTTTTTCATCGGTCACGTGGCCCCCCTGCCGATCTTCGTCGCTGGAGCGCCGCTAATCGCGCTGATCGGCGCGTTCTCGATGATCGGCTATATTCTGTTCGGCTCCCCGCCTGCCGGTCCGACACAGCTCATGCCGGCCCAGACGGCGGCGGTTCCTGCGCGCGTCGAACTGATGCCCCGCAACGAGAGCATGCCGAGCCCCGCGTCGACGTCCGGCCAGTCCCACGGTTTCGACGGTCAGACCTTCGTCATGAAGCTGATGCCGACCTATGACGACACCAATTCGGTCGGCAATGTCTATTTCGCCAACTATATGCGCTGGGTGGGCAAGGCACGGGAGCTGTTCTTCAACATCTGCATGCCGGATTTCGACCTGAAGACGACGAGCTATTACGTGCTGACCAAGTCGTTCAACCACGACTTCCGGCGCGAGGCGAGCGAGTTCGACCCGGTGACGGTGCGCATCCGGATCGCCCGCCACAACCGCAAATTCGTCACCCTCAGCCACGAAATCTACAGTGAAAGCCAAGGCCTGCTCGGTCGCGGTGAGCAATCGCTGATGTTCGTCGACACCGAGCATTACAGGCCGCTCGACATTCCCCGCGATATCATCAGCGGCTTCCTGCCATACTGGCCGAAGGAATCGCCGCATCTGGGCGAGGCTCCCGATCTCGTCGGCCTCTCCGCGCGGACCGCTTCCGCTTCCCTCGGCGAGTGACGATGAACCGGTCGCGGATCCGGGCGGTCAGGCGGCGTGCGGATTGACCAGATTGAGCCGGGGCTTGTGGATCAGCGCTTCGGCCTCTTCGGCGGGCACCGGTCGGCTGTAGAGATAGCCCTGGAACTGGTGGCAGCCCTGTTCGGAAAGGCAAGTCTGCTGGGCGACGGTCTCGACGCCTTCGGCGGTGACGGTCATGCCGAGGCTCGTGCCGAGTTGCACGACGGCCCGGATGATCGCGACGTCCGTCTTCGCATCAGGCAGATCCCGGACGAAATCGCGATCGATCTTGATCTTGTTGAACGGAGCCTGGCGAAGATAGCTCAGGCTCGAATAGCCGGTCCCGAAATCGTCGAGCGACAGACTGACGCCCATGTTCCGCAGCGTTCGAAGACTGTCCAGGATCTCCGGCGTCGCCTCCAGGAACACCGATTCGGTGATTTCCAGTTCCAGCCGCTCGGCCGCCAGGCCGGTTTCGTTCAGCGCGTCCCGGACGATCGCGACGACGTCGCTGTGACCGAACTGGATCGGCGAGAGATTGACCGCCACGGTCAGCTTCGAGGGCCAGGCGGCAGCGATCCGGCAGGCTTCGCGGATCACCCACTGGCCCATCGGAATGATCGCGCCGCTCTGTTCGGCCAGCGGAATGAACTCGTCCGGCGGCACCATGCCACGGGTCGGATGCTGCCAGCGCAGGAGCACTTCGAAGCCCTCGATGGTCGCGGCCCGGGCCGAGACCAGTGGCTGGAAATGCAGGACGAATTCGCGGCGCTCCAGCGCGCCGCGCAATTCGCCGGTCAGCGTGCGGCATTCCTCGATCTGCTCGTCCATCGCCGCTTCGTAGAAGCGGAAGCCACGACCGCCTTCCTGCTTCATGCGGAACAGCGCGACATCGGCGCGGCGCATCACCTCTTCCGAGCCGTTTTCCGGGGCGGTGGCGATACCGATGCTGACGCCCACCGAGATCCGCAGATCACCGACCCGGTAGGGTGCACTCACCCGGTCGACGATCTCGCGCGCGAGATCACCGGCCGCCTCCCGATCATGATCCCTGGCGACCACGGCGAATTCGTCGCCGGCAAGCCGCGCAACGACCAGCAACGGACCGGCAAAACACAGTAGCCGGGTCGCGACGGACTTCAGGAGCGCGTCGCCGATGCCGTGCCCGAAGGTGTCGTTGACGCTCTTGAAGGCATCCAGATTCAATCGCAGCACCGCGAAGCGGTCGGTTTCGGGCTGGCTGCTGCGTGCTTCCGCCAGTTTCTGCTGGAACAGCGAGCGGTTCGGCAGGTCCGTCAGCGCGTCATGGCTGGCGAGATAGGACAAGCGATCGTCGCTGATCTTTTTCTGCGTCACGTCAGACCCGACGCCGCGATAGCCGGAGAAGCGTCCGGCCGTGTCGATTGTGGGCTTGCCGCTCAATGCCCACCACCGCTCGCTTCCTGACACGTCGACCGGCAGGACGATGTTGTGGAACGGTCTGCGTGCCCCGATCGACGCCCACATCATTGCCGCGGCCTGGGCTTCGCCGGTGCGGGGCGGCGGTGGCAGCAAGGCGCCCAGCGGCTTCTCCTGAAGATCCTCGATGCGGGCATTGGCAACCTCGCCGAAGCGCGCTGAGACGTGGCGCAGCTTCAGATCGCCGTCCGTTTCCCAGAGCCAGTCGCTGGCATTCTCCTCGAAGTCGTGAAGCAGGAGATTGGTCAGCTCCTGCTGACGTTCGAGTTCGACCTGCGAGGCTGCCCGCATGGTCACCAGACGGCTAAGATGCACAATGGTCGCGAAGATAAAGCCCGAATAGATGGCCAGCAGCACGGCGACGAAGATGTAGAAGCCTTCGCCGGTCATGGCCAGTGCCGCGAATGAACCCAGGACGATCGGGACCGTGAAGCTGATCGCCGCCCGCGGGACGACGGCGAGGCCGATGCCCGTGGCGATCAAGCCGGCGCAGGTCGAGGCGATGAGCAGCCGGCCCTCGGCCCCTGCCTGTGCGAACAGCATCAGCGGCATCGATCCCAGGAGCGCGCCGGCAAACAGCGCCAGCCGTGTGAACCATTCGACATAGCCACGGTCGATACGCTGCGGCTTAGCCGAACTGCGCCAGCGCCAGCAGCGCTCCAACGCGATCACCGTCGCCGGCAGGGCAAGGATCTGCAGGAGGGCAAGATAGGCGGCCAGCTCAGACCGCCAGAACAGGTAGGTGACGACCTGAACGACGCTGATGCTGGTGATCACGGTGAATGGCGCCAGACGAAGGGCGAAGTCGAGCTGCTCGACGCGCACGCGTTCCTGAAGCTGCAGCTCCAGCCGGCGCGGCTTGCGATCCATGTCGATCAGATAGGAGGCCAGTGCCCTGAACAAATCCATCCATCCTACCGCCTCCGGCAGGAGGCTGGTTTCTGGCGCAATCGATCTAACGTCCTAAGCGGGCCACCTTAACCATTGCTTAACTCGCGTGTAATCGAGGCGAGAACCGTAGCTTCTGCAGCGGTTTATACAGTTCGCGGGTTGGTCGGTCGCAATGTTTACGCGTGGTGCCCGCAGTGAGGGCACGTGCTCGAGCATGATGCACGAAGGAAAGCCGCCCGGGAAAGCCCGAGCGGCCTCGCTCATTCGGTCTGGCGCCCGCAATGCGGCCCCGGCTTAGCCCGCGGTCAACGGCGAGATCGCGATCTCGACCCGGCGGTTCTGGGCGCGGCCGGACTCGGTGTCGTTGGAGGCGACCGGCTGGCTTTCGCCGAAGCCCTGGGTGTTCAGGCGGCGCGGATCGACGCCCTGCGACGCCAGAAGCTGGCTGACCGAGGAGGCGCGCTGCTGCGACAGGGTGAAATTGTAGCCGTCGGAGCCCTGGCTGTCGGTGTGGCCGTACACGTTGACGATCGACTTGTCGTATTCCTTCAGGACCAGCGCGACCGAGTTCAGGGTCGGGTAGAAGGCTGGCAGGATCGACGACTGGTCGGTCGGGAAGGTGATGTTGGACGGCATGTTCAGAATGATGCGGTCGCCGACGCGGGTGACCGAAACGCCGGTGCCGCGGAGCTGGTCGCGCAGCTTGGCTTCCTGATTGTCCATATAGGCGCCGACGGCGCCGCCGCCGAGCGTGCCGATGCCGGCGCCGATCAGTGCGGCGCGTCCGGAATCCACGCCGGCGGCACGGCCCACCAGATAGCCGCCGAGCGCCCCGACACCGGCGCCGATCCCGGCGCCGCCCACCGTGTTGGAGAGCTTCTGCTCACCGGTATAGGGGTCGGTCGTGCAGCCTGCGAAAGCCACGGTGAGGGCGAGGGCGAAAGCGAGCTTCTTCATCAGCGATAATCCAGCCTTGTGTCGCGGGCCGAGGCCCGCACGAAATGTCCCGGTCGATCGCCGTTAGACAGCACAGATGTCTGGAATGTGGCTGGAACGTTGCGGCACCGCCACAGATGCGGCGGCGCCGTTCGCAGGAAGCATGCAACCCGCTGCGGATCGACGCGAAAGAGAAAGGAGTGGCACGCGGGATGACGCCTCGCGGCTGCGATCGCCCGGCCGAACCGGGCGATCGCGAAGGTGCCTCAGGCGGCGTCGCGCTGCTTCAGGAGACCGCGATTGATCAGCAATTCGGCGATCTGGACCGTGTTGAGAGCCGCGCCCTTGCGCAGATTGTCGGCGACGACCCAGATGTTCAGGCCGTTGTCGAGGGTCTGGTCCTCGCGGATGCGCGAGATGTAGGTCGCGTCCTCACCGGCCGATTCGTACGGGGTGATGTAGCCACCGTCCTCGTGCTTGTCGATGACGAGGCAACCCGGTGCCTCGCGCAGGATGTCGCGCGCCTCGTCGGCGGTGATCGGCTTCTCGAACTCGATGTTCACCGCTTCGGCATGGCCGATGAAGACCGGCACGCGCACGGCGGTGCAGGTGACCTTGATCTTCGGGTCGAGCATCTTCTTGGTCTCGGCCATCACCTTCCACTCTTCCTTGGTGGAACCGTCCTCCATGAA